>ENA-ORXC01001813-ORXC01001813.1-marine-metagenome-genome-assembly--contig:-NODE-1813-length-12155-cov-3.640007_pt1 | contig 12155 bp, 17 predicted proteins | sample MGYA00237865_ERZ511478 | MGnify/ENA metagenome assembly ERZ511478 | reverse complement strand
ATGGTCATGTATAGGAGCATAGCTAGATATAAACGTAGCTATCACAATGCCGTTGGGCTTTAATAACTTTATCGCCCCATCTACTGCCTTTCTCCTTTCAGACTCCTTTAACAAATGGTATAAAGGCCCCATTAATAGAATCACATCGTACTGATTATTAAAACCCTCCAGCTCCAAGGCATTGCCGTGGATGTATCCCTCTAATGTAATTCCTTTTTCAAATGATTTTCGTTTTGCTATTTCAATATTTTTTTTCGAGAGATCTAGAAGAGTTACTTGATGTCCTTTCTCGGCTAAATAGATAGAATACCTGCCTGGCCCACCGCCAATATCGAAGATTTTTAGATTCTTCCCTTTGATAAATTCATCAAGATATCGTTTTGTAATATCAAACTCAATTTTATGGCGATTCAGCCTTTCCCATTCATCGTATTCATGGTCATACCAATACTCGATTTCATTCATCTTGCAGCCTCCTGATAAGGAAATTTTAAACAAATTATAATCCTTTTAAATTAGGAGTTCTTACAAAGTTTTGTATTTTTTCTTACACTTTTTGCGTCATAACTTAGGGAATATCTACATATAAAAAGTGCACCACCGCATTATGATGATGCACCGATTTGATTAGTGTTTAATCGTTTCCTTCAAACGCACTTCTGAAAGTACTCCTGCTATGAATGGAAGGATCGCAACCAATCCTATTGCCCAATTGACGCCTAGAAGATCGGCAATGATTCCTGCCATTAATGCACCGAAGGCATAACCGCTGTCACGCCAGAAGCGGTATACTCCCATTGAGGAAGCTCTCCATTCTGGCTCGGCAACATCACTGATTGCTGCTTGCAAGGTTGGGTAAACCATCGCAGTACCCAGGCCCAACAAAAGAGCTCCTATAATCCATAGTAAATATTGATTGGCAGCGAGTATGAACCACAGGGCAGCAGATTGCGTCCACATGCCATAAGTGATTAAAACTTTTCTGCCGATTTTATCGCTTAATGTACCCGTGAACAATTGAAAAATGCCCCAGGCAGCTGGATATACCGCTACAATTGTACCGATTTGCCCAACGGATAATCCTGCAGAAGTGAAGTAGATGGGGAAAAGACCCCATGCCATGCCATCCTTTAGGTTCGTTGACAAGCCAGCAAAACTAATGGTCGATAAATCCTTGTTTTTCCAGGTTGTCAAAGCAAATACTTCTTTTGCCGATCGAGTTATTCCCGAACTGACTGTTCCACTATTCTTAACCTGAAGCTTCAAGTGCTCAGTTGTATCCTTAACAATCAACGATAGCAGAATCCCGACCACAACAATACCTATCCCAATGTAGAATGGCTCAGGCCTTAATGAATAAGATGAAGCAATATATCCGGAAACAGCAGCCATGATCGCAACACCCGAATAGCCTGCAAACTCATTCAAACCAACAGCGGTACCACGTTGGGTCGCTTTCGAAAGATCGATTTTCATATTCACCGTCATGGACCATGCCAGTCCCTGGTTAATCCCGAGCAGGATGTTTGCAACAATGATGACCCACCATGCATGTGCGAAGATAATGAGGATTGGTACGAAAAGGCCGACAATCCAGCCGAGCAATAAAACTTTCTTACGTCCAAGACGATCTGCAATTTGACCTGCGAAATAGTTTACAATAGCTTTGGAAAACCCAAAACTGATAATGAATGATAGCGCAGCACTTGCAGACGCCAGTCCGAACTGCTCTTCCCCAAGCAGTGGTAGAACGGTACGCTCAATCCCGACCATTGAACCGACGAACAGATTTGTCACAATCAACAGGACAAATTGCACGATATTTTCCTTGATTCCGATTTTAGGCTGCAACCTGATCACCTCCAAAATTTAAGCCCGAAAAAGTCTTCAGGCTTTTAAAATTGCTGTTCTCGATGTAACAGCTTGTGGAGCAGGTAAATGTGTAAAAGTTTTAATGCTGTATTTGTTTCCATTCATTAATTCCAGCATCCAGCAATGTAGCTTGATATCCTTTTGATTTTAAGAACTCTACCGCTTCAGTAGCATACACACAATACGGTCCCCGGCAGTATGCCACAACCTCTTTATCTTTTGGCAATAAATCCAGGTGGTCTCCTAATTCTGAAATCGGCACAGATAAAGCATGAGGCAAATGACCATGCTTATATTCTTCAAATGGTCTTACATCCAATAAAGTGACAGCACCGCTATTCAACTTTTCACCTAACTCTTCAAAAGTGATAGGATTCAGTGAATTGTCTCTCAGGATGTGATCTTCCCTTACAAGCTTCACATCTGACATTCGCTCCTCAGCCGTTCCTCTTAACGCCAATACAAGCATCAATACTTGTTCACTGGCCAAACGATAAATTACATAATTTTTATCCTTTGAAAAAGTCACGAGCTTAGAGTCAAGCAAGGTCTGTAGATGCTTTGAGGTATTGGCTATGCTCATTTTCGTATCCGCAGCCAAAGCTTCAACCGTTTTTGGTCCCTGAGTCAACAAATCCAATAGTTCAATCCTCTTTGGACTGGATATTGCCTTTCCAATCCGGGCAAACTCGCCATATATGAAATCCTTAAATTCCCGGGCTTCGATATTGAACACCTCCAAAAAACCAACTATTCAACTGATTAGTTGAATAGTAACATTCTAACAATCTCTTTGTAAATAATAAAAAAATAAAACCATGTCATAGTAATCACCTGTTGGCATGGCTTTATTTTTTTATCTAATTATAAAGATTTACAATTGGTTTTTATCAGATCCCAAAGCACTGTTCCATATTACGAGTCATTGACGTTGATTATTTAAAAGCAGTATTAGTTACATAGCCGAACTGATCCTTTGATATTTAAAGTCTCATGGATAGATAGGCATTCCCAAAAACAGAAAATATTGTATAATTATGTAAAACAGAAATGATATGTGGGGGTAAAATCAAATGAAGCATAAATTAAGTGTGCTATTTAATCTATTAAAAGGGATTGGAGTAATAGCCTTAACTTTATCTATTTTTGAAATAGGGAAAGAGTTCTTTCAGCCTTATTTATTATGGTTTTTAGCATCACTTTGGGTCGGACTGGCAGGATCTTTCATTCTTGAGAAAATGGGAAAGACAACTAAAAAAAGTGAGTTGTAGTCATTTTATGGGGTGCTTTGCTAGAAGAAACATATGGCGGACTTCCAAAATCACAGGGTACTCCCTAAAAGAGCTCTTCTATTGGACACTTTTTCGTGCTTACGCCTTCCATTTGGCCGATAGAGCCCTTCTATCGGACACTTTCTCACGCTTACGTCTTCCATTTGGCCGATTGAGACCTTCTATCGGACACTTTTTCGCGCTTACGCCTCCTGTTTGGCCGATAGGGGTCTTCTAACCGACACTTTCAGTCGTTCCACTATCAATTTGGCTTATAGTTCCTTCAAGAAACATAGGGACGTACACCCGAACGGCTTACTTCATCTAAAATAACCGTTCCATTAAACTAATTCCTCTTTTTTTCGCTGTATTAAATAAATGATCAGACCTATTGGACCCGTTAAGATTGTTAATCCCCAAAAGATATGTCTCTTGATCCCGACAAAATATTTGTCCGAATCATAGTACACCCAAATTCCAATTACGATGAACACTGCAAAAATTGCAACAATTTCCATTTGGTGCCCATTAAAATCTGTATTCCTGGCCAAGCCCCATCCCATGATTTCAACACCCCTTACCGTTTTATATATAAACTTTACGAGCGTGTTGAAATAAGGTTTCAATTTTCAGTTAATTAAATTAATAAGAAAATTTATAGGATAGTATATTTATATATCAGTTCTCCATTAGGATCTCTTTCATTGGTGTATTCTAATCCCAAGCCTTTGTATAATCTATGAGCAATTGTATTTTCTTCGATAATACTTAAATAAATAACCTTGATCCCGTATTCTTTTGAAACTTTATCAATAAGTTTAATCATTGTCATTTTTCCAAAACCCTTCCCCTGGTATCTTTCATCTATGATGATTCTATCAATCCAGGTATCTTTATTAAGACCAAAAGAGCCGTACATAGCAAATGTCTGGTTTTAATTTTATATTTTTCACAGTGCATTCATTCGTATGATCAATATCTCTAAAGTACACTTCCTTCATCATATGATCAAAACTCCCATTTGAACGTTAACAGTCCTTGCTCTTCTCCTAATTTACAAATAACTGATAACTGTTCCCCTCTTTTCTATACTTACCCTTTATTACCCCAACTCCTTCCACTGTGAGCGAGTCAATATTTTCGACAGGTTTGTCCTTCAATACTAGTCGTAGTCTGGTAATGTTTTGGATTCTTTCTTTGAAGTTTGCCATAACAGGTTGCTGCATTAGAAATTGTTCGTTGGCGATTTTAACTTTCAGGAAGTTTTTATGTAAAAGTGTATCTTCCATGAGAACGATATTCATGGGGTCAAAAGATACTGCGGTCACTTCACCTTCAATAGTCAGAGAAAAACCTTCTTGTTCTTCAAAGGTTTTAAATTCATTTTTTCTTTTTTCAAGGGCAAAATTGATCGCTGCGTCCGTGTCTAGGCTTACTTCCATATGGTGTTGAGGTTCGGTATTAATTTTTCCTGCCGTCTTTTTGAAAAAATCATATAAAGAGTCATCTCTACCCAAAAAATCTAACTTCCAGTCTGGCGATAACTCATCTAATAATAAACACATAAACAATCCAGAACTATAGCAGCTCCTCCGTATATGGGAGGTAGATTCATATTGGTTTATTAAAGACTCCCCGTACTTTTTTAAAACCGTCTCATATTCTAAGGAACTTTTCTCTAAAAATGCCTTGAATTCAACATACCACGCAGGTCCCTCTACCGTTTCAATTAAGCTTTCATATAAAAGGTACTCTTTAATTTTCGCAACTCTTTCTTCTCTAAGAAAAACGAATGTAGAGAGATATTTGTGCTTCTTTTGAGGGTCATTTTCCAGCAAAGAATGGTAAAGGTTGAATCTTTCAAGGTTTCTTAAAGAAATATTTACTTTCGATAATGGATAAGTAATGCCCAGAAGTTCATTTGGAAACCGCTTTTCGCCCTTCAGATATTGATAACAGTGAAATAATTCATGTACAAGGGTAGAAAACAAGCTTTCATAGTCCTCGAATAAATCTAAATCAACAATTGCAGTTGGATATTCTTCATAAAGAATATGAGTACAACCTGTAAACTGTTCATCCCATTTTAATATTTTTCGTGCACTGTTGAATTTAGGGTGATTGAACAAATATACGTGCGAACGATTATATAAGGCATAAGCTACCGTTTCAAATCCCGGCCAATAATGACCCAGATTTGATTTTATTAAATCTTGAGAAATTCGGTTCGAATAATTCCCCATGCCTGTTTTCCCCCTTGCTCCGAATGTACTTTGATGTAGAAATTCCACAAAAAGGTGCATGACTCCTTCCTGGGCCAATAAATCCGTGAGTTTATGAAATAATCGAATAAAAGCATGTATCAGTCAGTCTGCTGCCGTCAGCCGATAAGTCCTCATTCCTTAAGGTGCCTTCTAATGCATATCCAAGTTTTTCAGGAATAGCCCGGCTTTTCAGATTAGTAGATTCACACCTTATCTCAATTCGCTTGAATCTAAGTTGATTTAACCCAAAATCAGTTAACGCCTTTACCGCTTCTGTCATATAGCCGTTTCCGCTAAACTTCGTATTGATCCAATAACCAATTTTACATTTAGGAATGGACCAGTCGATCCCCTGAAGGCTGACTGTCCCAAGGAAATCATTCGTTTCTTTATGAAAAATAAGATAACGAAAGCTTTCTCTTTTTAAAAACTTAATATGGGCATTCCTCAGGTTAATTTCGGTTTCTTCAACCGCAGGAATCTTTTGCGCAAACGGCAGCCATGCTTTTAACTCATTAAAAGAATCCCTTATCGCTTGGTTGACGATATTTCCGTCACCAGTAAAATGTGGTGCCCGGAGTAATAATCTTTCTGTTTCTAACTGGGTTGGAATATCTAATAATATAGGATCTGTCATTTTATTTCCCCTCACAATTTTATCGATTTTTCCAATAAAAAAACTCTCACCACCCAAGAAATGAATCTTGAGGGCGAGAGTTTGACTTCGCGGTACCACCTCAGTTTGTTGATTTGTCGCCAAACCAACCTCTTCGGGTACGTTCATACCCTATCTTTATATCGGAAGAACCCGTCTTACGATCCCTGATTTATCATCAGATTGGCAAGAAGCTCTGAGTCTTTATTCATTAAGCTGAATATTACTCCCTCTCAGCATCCAGGAGTTCTCTGTAAAAATCCAAGATTAACTACTCTTCTCTTCAACACTTTTATTATTTGGAATTTTAAAATATTTTAGCGCTTATATTAGTTGTTGTCAATATATTCCTTCGTAATAGAAAAACTCGTATTAATCGTACAATGACTTTAAGTCATAAGTGAAGGTTAATTGCTCAAATGAATGCCCAAATAAACGGCAGGCTGAGATTAACAGTTTTTCTAAACAAAAAGGCAAAGCTTATCATCGTTCTTTTTCGTACACTCTAATTTAATCTTTTATAGAAACAGTTTGTCTTCTACGATTAAAAATATGACTTCCAAAAAATAGCTGCTCTGTATAGAATCTGAAGCACATGCATTTTATTGCTTTGGATTTGTAAGGTGAGCCTCAAATAAATCTATAATTTCTATAAACCTTTCTGCTTCTCTAAATGTATGGTCTGCTAGAAGTGGATGAATATTGCTTTTAATTCGGCAAGCCTCGATTAATTCTCTGGCTGTCTTCTTAAAATCCCTTAGCGAGACTACTGATACTCTGTTTTGATCCAAGAATTGATCTAAAATTGGCACCGTTTCAGATTGTGGACGCATGGAGTCTAAATCAACCGCCTGGAAGACCAACTGATCAAAATCATGACTAAACTCATTTGCTTGTTCTACTAGTTTTCTTTCAGAAGGATCTAAGAGGTGTCCGATGAATTTTGCATGATCAGCCATAATTCTTAAAAAGAAAAGATTTTCTTGAATGATCTTATCGGGTTGGGGGGCAAGTTTTCCTTCGTTAAGTTCTTTTAACCTGTTGGCAAAATAAGCAGCCTCTCTGCTAACATGGTCAACCAACAAAGGAAAATTATTGGTGCGGATTTCACAACGTAAAGTTAACCCTAACACCTTTCTCTTGTAACTCCAAATGGCAACAGCTGCTTGATAAACCTCATTGTTAAAAGCTTGAATTTGCCGTATATCCGTGTTTATAGTAAACCTTGCAAGCTTTTCCTCGATTCTCTCAAAGACAGTAATAAATTGTTGAGCCTCAGCTATCAATTGCTGTTGTTCATAAGTAAATCCAAGGCTTAAAAACAAAGCATGTTCCTTCATGATTCTGGACCAAAACTGTATTTCGTCCAACGACCTAGCAACAATTGGATTGGCCAATTTCCCCACCCCTTATACAGACTTCACCTCCATCATATGTATGTGTACATGTCCTTATTCTTGCGATTCAAACAAACTATTTCCACAAAAAAACTAGACTGAATCAATAAAGAATGCGGACATCCTTCCTGCCCTGGATGACCGCATACTATAGTTATAGAAGGTTTTATTACCTCATTTAGCACTTTACGATTCTGCCACTCATTAATACTCTTCATCACTCTTATACTCTAAAATATCCCCGGGTTGGCATTCTAATGCTTTGCAAATCGCCTCGAGTGTTGAAAGCCTGATGGCTTTTGCTTTTCCGTTTTTCAAAATCGAAAGGTTAGCCATTGTGATTCCAACACGATCTGAAAGTTCTGTTACGCTCATTTTCCTTTTCGCCAACATCACATCAATATTGATTATAATTGCCATTGTTTTCACCTCAGACTATTAAGTCGTTTTCTTCTTTGTAATCGATGGCTTCTTTTAACAGTTTCTGAAGGACTGCAGCGAATACAGCAACCACCAATGGAGCAAAAACCATTCCCATCCCGATAAGGATCAAGCCAGGTGCATCATCTACCTCCGCTACAACATAGACGAATGGGAGGGCAACCACGTATAATCCGCTAATAATGATCGCACTATTTTTGATTTTCTTTAAAGCTATTACAGACAAGTCAGAGAAAGCCTGGTTCCTGTCGATATACGTTAAAAGGGTAAATGATTGATACAGAGCGAAGTAGAATGGAACGGCCGAAACATACAGAACCATTAAAATGGCGTAAACCGCAAAAGCTAGATCAGAACCTCTTTCCATTGCCTCATTTGCTTCAGACGCGATCTGAGGCAATAAGAACAGACACAAAGCCAAAACTGGAATACCGATAAAAATAACAGCTATCTTTAAAAAAAGTGTTGATCCTTTTTTCATAACAAGCACCTCATTCATTTAATGTCAATTTGAATTTATCATGTTATTTATCGATTTACAATATATTTTTATTAAAAAATATAATTATTTTATTGAATTGCACAAAAAAAGCGTCAATCCATATCTGGATCAACGCCTTGTTAAACTACAGTCACTATTTTTCAGAGGCTCCATCCTTTGAAGCATCCCCATGTTTTACACCTTTACTTTTGTACGGCTTGAAACTCTTGGCTTTTTTGGCACTAGCCTGCCAGCGATTCCAGCCTTTCTTTCCAGTTCCTCTGCCTGTTCCGCTCTTACCCTTAGCTTTACTCAAAAAATCATCTCCATATTCTTGGACGTTCATTGATTAGTTTTAACCATTTTTCTCTGGTAAAAACCAAACATAATGAAGTATAAGCATACAACAGTCAGCCAAGAATTTCTACAAAATAAAAGCAATCCAATTCATTTAGAATTGGACTGCTGCTGATTGTGTGATAGCGTATTTTTAATGCACCCTTATGATCTCATAGATATCTTCATCATGATGAACTCTAGTATGCTTCGATTCGATTCTTTCAAATTCCTCATTTCCGACCTTTGGTAAATCTCCAATCCACCAGCTTTTAAATTCATAGATAAGGTCAGCTAACATTGCGATTCCTCCCGGAAATGAATAATGTTTTATTTACACTCTTATTATACTTGTGAATAGTTTCACATGTAAAGCGCTTCCATTATATACGGAATAGCAAAATAATATAGAATTATGAGAAATTTATCCAACGGTTTTACGAACAGATTCAGAATAAACATCTCTACTTTGAACAAAATACTTATGTTCAAAAGGAGGTGTTTTAGCATGCCTAATCAAAATGACAACAAGTTCAGGAAAATCCAGTCGGAAAGCTTCAAGCAAGGGAAATCGCAAGAGGAGTATGCGGCTGAATTGGAAATGAACAAGCTGAAAGCCCAGAAGAGGAAGTAACAACGCGGGTGGTGAACACAAAATGCCGTGGAGTCACCACGGCATTTTGTCATTTCTATTCACCCTTCAACAACGGAATATCCACCTCTACACCCAATGTAGTCAAAATCTTCCCCAGTGTCTCAAGCCCAGACTTCGGATTGATCTTCGTCTCTAAATAATAAACTTCACCAGAGGCTTGAGATTGGTAGGTATGAAGCTGCGTAAACGGCCGCTGATCAGGATGGATTGGCTGTAGCGCAATCGCATAACGCTTGCCATTATCAGTAGAACCAAGAATGATTCCTGCTTTTACCAGGTCCTGAAGAGGAAGTCGATTATCTTCGATCCATTTCAATGCTTCCTTCCAAATAACCGGAACGCTTTTTCCTTCAATTACTGTCTTTTGGGCTCCGAGCTTCACATTCACATCTAATGTTTCCCATTTCTTGTAACTTTTCCGCTCCTCTGGAATGTCGCAATCTGCCTGGTCAGCATTATTCGTTACCTTTGCCTTCAACTGATCGAACAATTTCTCAACAGTCCCTACTCCAACATTGTCATACTTAGCTAAAATGACAAGCTCCATTGGCAGCTGCCCAACAGTATAGATTTGGTCTTCATTCAACTGCCGTAACAAACTTGGAATCCCCGTGAATTCCTCCGCAGTTAGCGGAACCTTTTTTAGTTTTTCCGTCACGACTATATGACTTGCTTTGTAAAAGAAGAACAGCTCCCCCTGACGCTTCAATGTCAGCTGCCTGCGCACTTTTTCCTCTTCAATAAAAGTTCCAAGCTCCTCGAAAAATTGCTCATCATTCTTTTCGGTGTACCGTTTGACATTCTTGTGCAGGCCTTCCAGATTACCAGGAAGCTCACTCATGATCCGAGCTTCCTGTTCGGCACCAAGACGAATCAGGAAAGTTTCAGATTTATCAAATCGCTGCGGCAGCAGAAACGCATCACGCAAAAAATATGGAATCTCAAGTGCCATTCCTTTGTGAGTGATCGTCCGGATCGGTGTAAAGCCGGGCGTTTCGTGGTCCTCTCCAGCTGGAGTAGGGGCAGGAGCAGCAACAGCAGCTGCCACCTCTGCTTTGGCTGGAATTTCAGCCTGTTGCACAGGAGGATTTTTCAACAGATCCTCCAATCCTTTCAGCCTGATCTCAAGCTCGGTCATGTCGAATGCCTTTTCTGCCTGCGGGGATGGATCCTGATATTCCGGAACGATCACATCCACTGGACCGTACACTTCAACATACCATTTCACAATGCTATACAAAGCTTCCCATGATAAAAGCGCCTCGGAAAAGCGGAACATACGCGCATCATGTGCCGCCTGGTTCCCCATTCTCCGCACCAAATGAAGGGAATCTCGAATCTCCGGAATCAAATAACCCTGGTCATTAAGCAAATCCAGCTGTTCCTTCAAACCAGTCCGCTGATCAACACTAATTCCTTCTTCTTTCGTCACCTGCTGCAAAATATTCTCAATAAACACCCGCGAATGAGTCAGCATCGTTCTCGGGCTGGAAAAGATACTATTTTCTAATTCCTTAGCCAACAACGCCAATTCCTTTGAAATCGGCTCTAAAAATTGATAAAAATATGTATTTGCACTCATAAATTGGTCCCCCATTATAGTCTACCTATGATTTTATCATAAGAATTGACTCTTTTAGGGTGAAACCGGAAATTGGAAAGCAATCAATTGTGTGGTGGGTAATTTTATTCGCAAACACGCGCAACTTATTCGCAAAAATTGGTTTTTATTCGCAAAAAAATGATTTTATTCGCAAAAACAGTACTTTTATTCGCAAACTGGAAATCACCTTCGATTTTTACCAATTTTTCATTTTAGTTACAAACGTTCCCACACAATAAAAAACAGACATAAAAAAAATACTCCATGCGAAACTATATAAAACAAAGATATATTTCCCAGGAGGATCATTATGCGAAAAGTCATTTGCAACAATAACGAAGGTATAGAGTTGGAATTCAACGTGGGTGACCAATATGATGTCGATAGAGAATTTGAAACGACCTATATTGTTACAAATAAACTTGGCAAAAAACATACCGTATTCAAAACTCATTTTGAGCTTGTTGAGGAAGCTGATACGGCGATCTAGTCCCTCTACATTGCCATATTTATGTGTGAGGGTGACAGCGCCCTTTTTATAGCGCAGTTTATTGTTCATTTTTCAAAAACCTTGATTTTACCCCCGCAATCCAATCCACTCCCTTCATTCCATAACCAACAAAAAAATCTCTCGACATCTCGAGAGATTTTTTCATTATGCATATTGGATTCCCGCAGCCTTGACCTTATTGAGATCCCCGGAACTGCAAGGTGTTACGCCGTATGTCATGCCGCAGCTTGGGCAGTTTGTGATGACGGTTTCCATTGTGAACATTTCACCGCATTCGCAAGCGATCTGGTGCGCGACACGCGGCTTTATCTTTTCCTTGCCTTTGTTTTTGACATGGTCAACAATCGCTTTGCCATCTTCTAATCTAGAACATCCACAGCTCATGATAAAAACTCCTTTATGACTTAATTAACACTGTTAACATAGCATAAAGGTTGACCAAAGGAGTATAGCAAAAGTCACACCTGACGATCCACTTTCACAAGAAAATCACTGATCACCTGCAGATACTCTTCCGGCTCTTCCATATATGGCATATGGGCACTTTTTTCAAAAACATGGAACTCTGATCCTGGCGTCATCTTGGCGTAATACTCAGTCGATTCCGGCGTCGCCTCATCAAAACGGCCGCAAGTATAGAGCGTTGGACTCTCGATTTCTCCCAATTGC
>ENA-ORXC01001812-ORXC01001812.1-marine-metagenome-genome-assembly--contig:-NODE-1812-length-12162-cov-4.820935_pt1 | contig 12162 bp, 10 predicted proteins | sample MGYA00237865_ERZ511478 | MGnify/ENA metagenome assembly ERZ511478 | reverse complement strand
AAGCCTTCAAGGGCCCGTGTGCGGCGCCGATTGTGTGGTGGATTCCGCTTAGACATCTGGGGTGTTTTTTCATGCTCAATTGGATGGGCGTCTCCAGGCGATGGCGTAGTCCCCAGTTCCGCCCGTAGGTTCTTCGAGTCGCGGTGGCCCACTCGAGAGACTGCGTGCGATCCTCGGCAGGCTCGGCCGTCTCGTATTCAGGAAACCAATTTTGAAACCAGGACACCCACCATCTGATTGGCTACCAGTCGCATGTGGTTTGACCACACCGCGCAGCGGTTTGGACCGATCCAACTGGTCTACTGGTGACACAAACACTAATACACGATCTGATATGTCAATTGCACAGGCTGTGCTTTGAGACGGCCTTCCTCAGGACCGACCCCGAATCAAACGAGGTTGAGTCGCAGCGGAGGCAGAGCCGAACCGCACAAGCAGCTCGTTGACACCGGCGAGACGACACCTGCCTTCAGACGTGGAGCACCGCCGAAGACACTGCAAGAAACGGATTTTTTGCCCTCTCAAAGCGAATAGCGGTGCGCTGCGTGGAGCACGGCGTTTTTCTATCTCACCAGCTCTTCGCGTTTTCCGAGGCCAAGTCATCACTTGTCGTTGTCCGTCGGCGTGAAGAAGACGACTCTCGATCTGGACGTGACGACGACGACGAGGCGAGCCTGTTTCAGAGCAATCGAGATCGCGTGGCTGGAGTCCACCGGTCTGTTTCGCACCCAATTTGCGAACAATTCTCATGCGCCGTCAAGACGACCCCCATCCAAGCACGACGAAAAACAGGACTTCGACGTCATATTCGGGTCGATCACGCTCGCATGTGCTCACCGTCAAGACAAGGCCGATAGACAAGGTACCTCATCGAGCGCTTCTGAGGCTCTCTCTTGACGACGCGTGTAGGGCGTCCACAAGAGCATGCTAGCCAATGGGAAGGAGACATTCCAATCACGCTCCAGTCACGTCGACATGTCATGACCATATTCGAGTGATCGCTCGCCCTCCGCACGAAGGGACTTTCAGTGCGAAATGGGCCCACTTCCCCGATTCGGGCCGATTCGGACCGAACACGTTTACGTAAGCGAGACTTCTTAACTATCTCGCACACGTGAACGAGCTCGGAAAGAATGTATCCTTTTGAGCAGCTCTTGATCCGGCACGCATGATTGGACGAGACAGCTCTCCGGATCGTGTCGCATGGCCGACCGGTCCAATCCCTAAGACCCAACAGGATCGTGACATCTTGGACCGCGACGGGGCTGGGTTTGCCACGGTGGGCTGCTGACAACACCCTGACGCATCGTGTCCGATGGGGCCCCCCCCTCCTTTAACACCAGTTCTGGGACGGTCCGTGCTACGCGGTGATACCCTTTGTCACAGCTGACGGTGAGCGTTGGGAACCGTTGGGCGATTCCCCAACGGAGCCGAACACGTTATTCTGACGAGAATACGTGGAAGGACAAAGCTTCCTGGCCACATTCCAGCTATCCGTGTTGAGAAATTCTCTAACTACAATGGGTGTGCCGCAACTGTGAAAGGTCATTCTGCCTTCAGTCATGAATGGTCAGCACGGGACGGAGGTGATAGTGCGATGTGCTCTGGTTGTGTCACATCCGCGCAGTCCGCGGAGCTCAGAGCCAAGCTCCGGGCATTAAGTGGCCTTTATTCTTGTCGACCTGCACCGATACAGGGCATGTTCACATACATGTCGTTCACTTCTATCTTTGGAGCATGCTCTACAAGAGAATGGCCCTGACATCCTCTGGAGTACGATCTCCCGCTGTTGGTGGAGGCTACTTACGTGGTGTACCCCAGTCATTTAGGCGCACACTGACGGTACCAGCTCGTAGTCATGCCAACGTCGACTGAAGCCGAGAGAGCAGTCCGGGATCCAGCGGATCCCGTCCAACTTCTCTGTTGTTACGCGCCATCCACAGGATGGCCAGAGCTCTTTATGAAAACATGTTAGACGAGCGCTATACCCGCCCAGTTTTGGTGCTTGCGTGACCAGAGAGCCCATCACATGGCTGTAGCACCGACTGCTGCGCTTCCTGCCGTCCTCTCAACGGGTCAGTGCCGTCGACAAGAGTCTAAATCCAGCTCGAATTGAGCACTGAATCGTGGTTGGTAGGAGGTGTTTTCTCTGCCAGATCCACTTTGTTGTCCTTATGGTGGTCCTGACGCGACATAATATTGTCGTTCCGCCAAAAAGTGGAGAGTCCAGGCCTGTCAAAGAGGCGCTTTTGTGCGTTTGATTGGCCCAAACGTCGATCCGCCTGTCTGGGACTGTCCAGCTTTTGGCGCAGCGACCATAGAGTTGGTCTGAAGGTCTCCCGGCTCAGCCTCGGGCAACAAGGCACAGCGGTGAAGTGCGCTGCACACGGGCCCGTAGCGGGTGTGAGGTGCTGCCCCGAAACAGACACGACACTGGATTGGAATGCTGCCCTGCGCCATGCAACAAGGAGCTGACGAGGCTGGTCCACCAAAAAGTGTCTTCCGATGACCGAATGGAATACGCCACCTTGACAGCCCATCTGGAGTGTGCTGCAACCATCTCATTGGTTCAGAATGTGCGGCCACTAGCAGTGCCGCCACCGTTTTGCCGCGCGTCTGTGCAAGCTGGCAACATAGCCACGAACGAGGTTGAGAAGTTAATGCATGCGTTGTTGTGATTCGTGCTCTCAGCTGTGACCTAGCAACCAGACTTTCTCGGACTTCGCAATCGGATCTTCAGCTTACAGACTGGCACAGACTGCGGCGTCATCTGCCAAGAGGCGTGTGGTGGCGCTGCCACCATCGATGGCAACAAGGCATCTCCCCCGCACGGCCTGCCGAAAGGCCGTGGGTGCAACACGGCGTTGGTCGCTTGAGCCGTTGGGAGAGGTCCTCGGGCAGCGCGAGGCCAACCACAGCTGTGTGCCTCAGGTTCGGTTTTCGCAATTCCTGGTCATCGTTTTTTTCATCGTTGGCGTGGGGTACGCCTGCTTGTGACGCCACGTAGAGGCCTCCTGGCCGCTCGACTCGCGCGCCTGATGCATCAAGGCCCCACAGGTGACTCAATTCCGCGTTGCCTGTGGGAATATCTACCGTCCAACGTCCAATCGGATGGAGCTACCAACACCCTTGTTGGCTTTTGTGGAGGAGAGAATGGTTAGATGTGCCCGACAGCGTCGGGTGCGGTCTCGGCACACTCGCTGCCTCAGGGGGTGTGCAGGCCGCGTTCATTGTTTGCGCGGGCATCGTTGTCTCCCCTCGCCAGCCTAGGCTGCACCAGGCAGTCGCGCATGACTCTGCGCTGTGCGCTGGAAGGGCGGTCCCCACACCGCAACCGTGGCGACGGCTGGTTGAGCTGCATCTGCGTCGCCAGCGTGTGTGGGGCGTGCTGTTCTTTGCTCCAGCGTGGCCGACGGGCGGCTGCGACACTACCGTATTCCTGTCTCTTCGAAGCCACACCGGCCGCGCCACAGTCCACGATTCCCCTCCGTTCTGTGTAGGGGTGACCCACGCTTCGTCAGCGCACGGCGGGCGCTTTGTGGTTCGTCCCCGTTGCCGTCGCGTCGCTGCCGCCGCCAGTGGTGCCATTTGAGCTGCTCACCCTGCACCCCCCTGGCGTGCGCTTGCAGTCAGTCGCCCCTCCCCGGCAACGCGGCCCGCCGTGGTGCGGCGAGCCTCACGGGTGGGTGGGGCTCGACGATTTCAGGGGCACTAGTTCCGCCTTTCGCCTCTCTCGTTCCCTCTCACCGCAGCCTGCTGGCGGCCGCTGGTAGCAGCGTCGCGTGACTGGGGCCTACCTGACCCACCGGAACGCGCGTCGACCTGCCGCCGTGGGTTTTTCTTTGGGGTAGAGGCGCCCCGGTCGAGCCCGGCTCCCTTGGTCGCTCGTGACACGGCGCCCTTGCAGCCGCCACCAAGCAGCAGCATTGGCGGCCCCGCTGGGGCTTGTTGGCGGCCCCGCAACGGCGGCGGCTGCGAGGCGTCGACGGCAGGAGCCGCACAGGTAAGGTTGGCGCTCACGTGAGACGGGCAGTCTGCAGGTGCCTCCGGGAAGCACCACAACAGCCGCGTGCGTGAGAGAGGAGGAGGCGGCGTCGAGGGGGTGGGGGACGCTCTTGTGCGTGCGGCCGGTGCTTATTTGGCGCCGCGGCTCGGGACGGCTGGTTGACCGGCGCCTCTACCCGGTCCCCTGCCGTACTTCTGGTTGTGGGCGGCGCTTGCCGCGCGCCTCCCAGCACCCACGTGCGCGCCTATATCGTGCCCGGTCAGGGCGGTCGCGCGGCCGCTTTCCCTGCACAACGCGCGGCCCACGCCGGTACCTCTGCTGTAGCGCGCGGTGCTGCGGCTGTCCCCTCGGGGTCCACGACCTCGTCCCGGTCGTGCCGGTGTCGCAGAGCGGACGTTGACCGAAGTGCTTGAAGCGCGCACCGCTTCTCCGCCGACCGGCCCCTTTCCACGCCCCCCTTCTTCCCACTCCGGCCCATCCCTCTCTACCCCCGGCCTCGGCGCAGGTGTCGTGTTTGCGTGCGTCAGGTGTATGCCCACGACGTCGCTCCGGCGGTAGACGAGGCGGTTGGCGCTGGTGTGACCATGTCGACGACGCCCCGCGCCGACAGACATCCTCCCGCAGGTGCACTCGCGCGCGATCCGCCGGCGTCGCGTCGTCGGACGCCGCTCACGCCCCGCGACAACTTTTCCCTTAACTCCGCGATCAACCCCGCGCTCACCGCGCCCACCGCGCACATTGCACCGGCCGCGCCCGTGCTCGACGCGGTTGACGACCGGACAGCGAACGGCACCATTCAGGTCGAGGTGCTGCTCGTGCCACACGCTGCTGCAGCTGCCGCTGACGCTACTGCTCCCTCTGCTGCCTCTACTGCCGACTCGGACGCGGCCGCACCTGCCGCCGCCGACGCCGACTCCGCCGCTGACACTGACGCCGGTGCCGTTGGCGCCGCCGTCGACGTCGCGACCGCAACCGCGAGCCTTGTGACGACGAACGGCTGCCAGTCCAGTCGGAGTTGTGGTGCTCCGGCCGCGGGCGCCAGTTCTGCAGCAAGCTCCTCGCCCGCGTGCCTCTGCGCCGAGGTCCTGGTCATGGATAGACCGGCTGAGGAGGAGGAAGCTCCTCTACTTGACCAAGGGAGCGAGGCGGATGGCAGTGCCGCGCGTGGCTCATTGTCACCACCGCCCGCCCCAGCGGTCTCCACGCAGCCACCCTTGGAGGGTGGTGAAGAGGAGGAGATTGTGCCGGTGGCTCAAGATGAATCTGGTACTTCTCCGGAGGAGGTGTCCTCCGAGGCGGCGTCGGTGGAGGCAGCGGATGCGGCCGAGACGCGGCGGCTGACGGACGAGCAGCGTAAGGCCATCATGACTGTCAACGCCGACCCGACGCTGAGCGTAATGCAGAAGACAAGCCGCATGCAAGCCATTCACCTGAAACGCACCCTCGAGTCGCAAACGCGAGTGATTGCGGAGGCGGCCAAGCGCAATCGGTCCAACACGATCACCTACCATAATCGTGACAAGAACGTATGGGGCTGCAAGCACTACCCCCGTCGATGCAGTGTCAAGACCGTCTGCTGTGACGAGTGGTTCACCTGCCGCCTATGCCACGACGCAGAGTCGAATCATGTCTGCGACCGGAAGGCCATTCAAGAAGTCAAGTGCATGCGTTGCAACACGGTGCAGCCAGTGGCCGCCGAGTGCTGCAACTGCAAGATCACGTTCGCGAGGTACTTCTGCAAGATCTGCCGCTTGTATGACGACTCGCCGGGCAAGCCACTGTACCACTGTGACAAGTGTGGCATCTGTCGCGTCGGGCTGAACAACTACCATTGCGACAACTGCAACGCGTGTGTGGCAGAAGGCCCCAACAAGGGCCAACACAGGTGCGTGAACAACGCTCTGGACGTGTGCTGCCCGTGCTGCCAGCGCTACCTGTACGACTCGACTGACAAGGTCGTGTTCATCATGTGTGGCCATGCGATGCATGCGTCATGCCTCAAGGATTACGCGGCGCACAGCTACACCTGCCCGCTGTGCCACAAGGAGCTTGGCGACATGACCAAACTCTACAAGTCATACGACGACGATATCGTTGCGCAGCCGATGCCGCCCGAGTACGCCAACCATCGGGTTGTCGTGAAGTGCTATCAATGCTCGTCCGAGTCAGATGTGTTATTCCACTTCACCCATCGTCATCGCTGCAGACATTGCACGAGCTACAACACCTACGTCACCAAACAATACGTGGCGACGCCCTTGGTAGAAGCTGACAACGCTGCGACAACCACGTCGGCGGCGGCGGCTTCCCCGGCCATTGGTGGCGTCATCGCCGGTGGGGCAATGGCGGGCGCGGGTGGTGCCGACGTGGAAGAGCCGTGAGGTGCGTGTCGCAGGTCATGGTGTTCAGTTGTGACCTGCCGCTCTGCCGATGATGTGTTTTGTTGTCTGCGAGCGACTCGAGGTTGGTGTGTCTGTGGCTGTACGTCACCTCAGCCGCTGCCTCAAAACCACCTCCATCCCAGCCATTGCTACCGTGGCAGAGCGGACGTCCACCGATAGCCAGGCGTTCCACGCTTGGTGTCGGCTTGGCGTGGGGATGGCGACGGCGGCTGTGTTAGGCTGGTGATTGTCGCCCCAGCGCCCATGAAGGCCGGCTCTCTTCCGTGGCAATCACTGGCTGTGCTCGCTGCTGCGCTGCCTTTAGGCTCATGTGGGACGCGACGGCCCTTCGTGCATGCTTGTTTTTTTTGTCACCCACTTGAGTGGCCCACACTGCGCGCCCTGCAGAGAAGGTTCTGTACCTCCCTGGGAAGCACCCTTTTGTGCTCTGCACACCAAACCAGTACGGCTTGCCAACCGCCCACGCGCACCGTACCCCCGACCACCAATTCCAGGACGTCCACGAGCTGCGCGCTCAGTAGGTTCCCCTCGCATCGACGTCGAGCGACGCCGCCGGTGCCGCGTCCTCCAACTCGGACGGCGCCGCATACGCGGCGTGCTCCCCAAACACAAACGCGGCCAGCCCAGCCACGTCCGTGACAGTCGTCATGACCCCCGCGGCAGCAGACGCTAGCCCCGCTTGCTCCTTGCGCAGCCGCGCGTCGCGCGCGCCCGACTCCATCCCCGCGTCGGGCGTCACTTGCCAGTCCAGTTGAAAGGGCGGCGCGGGCCCACCCGCCACGTCGGGCAACCCAAACACCCACTCAAACACCCCCCGACAGCGGGACGCGTGGAAGGCGCTGGTGATGACCAGCAGCCGCGTCAAGCGCAGGGGCGCCGCGAGCGCGACGCGGCAAAAGTAGGCATTGCCAATCGTGTCGAGCGACCACCCGTCGAGGCGCATCGACCGCGCGTCGACGCCGTGGGCGGTGGCGAGGTAGGAGGCCGACGCAGCGGCTTCGTCAATGGGCGTGCCGCGGACGGGGTGGGTCGGCGGAGGCCGGTGGGGGGTGCCCCGCGAGAGCAGCAGGAAGTGGGGGGGGCGCGGCGTGACCGCCGCCGCCGCGTCCAAGCGGGCGGCCACCCACGGGTGGGGGGTGCCGGCAGTGGTTAGGCCCCCGCCGGGGACGACGACCGCATCATAGGTCAATGGCATCCGGGGCGGGGGCGCGGAGACCAGCGGGTGGCGGGCGGGAGAGCAGACGCGCGGGCCCTATGGACAATTGTGGACAACCAACGGGCAACCACGCCCTGCCTAGCACGCACAGATGCAATGGCGAAGGGGGCAGCCGTGCAGCTGACTGGGAGGCAGGACGGGGAGGGGGCACGCGGCGACACCGCCAGAAGGGGACGCTCGGGAGGCCGACGACTGCGGGCGGCGAGGGAAAGCGGCTGCCTGACCCCGCCACGACTGCCTGCTGCGGCGGCTGCCACTCGTCTGGCGGGCTCACGCACGGCCGCGCCCGTCCGGGCGCCGCCCGTGCCAGTCAGCCGACACGCCCGGCCTGGGGGCCCAAGACACGTGGCTAATCCGGGCAGCGTCGCTGTGCATGTGCAGCCTCCCCCTCGGCCACACCCACCACAGCATGGTTGGCAAAAATGAAAAATTCTGGCCGAGGACTTGCATTAATGCATAGATTAATCTATAAAATGTGCAATTTTTGCATTAATTGGTCATTTTATCTGATTGATTCAACTGTCCAACGGCGACTGTTGCCCTTGACGTCTCGGCTGTTGCCATCACGCCTGCCAGCTTCGCATCCACAGCACGCAACCCCCCGTCCATGCTGCGGCGTTCATGACGCTGCGGTTGTTCCACCCCCACCATCCCCGAAGCAGCGGCAGAGCTCCCTCTCGTTGCGGCTCCCCCTCCTATTCCCACCCTGCCACCTCCACGTCGGCCTCGGAGCCATGCCTTCCACGGCAGAAAGCCCCCATCGAGCGGCCAATGGCATAGAGGAAGGCGAAGGCCCGATCGCGCCTCCAACACGAGGGCATAACGGCGGACGCAAGGCCAGCAACGCCAAGACGGAGTTTACCGCGGTTCCTGATGTTGGCGGCACGTGCTTGCACTATCACGTGCTCGTCAAGTCGACGGCGCCGCGCCGTCGTGGGAACAGCCGGGGGCGCCTCCAGCGGCGATGATGGGGAAGAGGCCAGCACGCTCGACGTCTGTCGACGAAGCCACGGCCGCTCCTGCGCCACGACGGAAAAATTTAAAAAGGCATGATTTTTCCCACAGCCGTCGATGCATTAATCACAGATTATTCTTAGATTAAATCGATTTAATATAATGTATCATTTTAATCGATGCCAACCATGCGAGCAACCCCTCCTTGCCGCCCGTGCGGCCGACGCCCGAGGCCCGGTGCCCCCCTGCCGGCACCGCCGAGTGGAGCCCCTGGAGGAACACGACATTGACCACGACGCCACCGGTGGCCATGCACCGCGCGAGGCGCCCGCCCGCCACCGTGTCGCGCGTGAAGATGTAGGCGCCGAGGCCGTACGCGGTAGCGTTGGCGGCGGCGACTGCCGCGTCGGCCGACGCGACGCGCACAATGGGGAGGAGCGGCCCAAACGTTTCCACGTCCAGGGCGGGGCGTCGACGTTGGTGCGGGGAAGGTCAGGACGGTCGGCTCGTAAAAGGCGCCGTCTGCCTTGCAGCTGGTGAGGACCATGGCGCCCGCCGCGACGGCGACATCGACGTGCTCTTGGATGACGGTCAGCTGCTTGGCCACCGTCGCGACGCCATACGTGGCGTCTGGCTTGGCCGCGCGCGTGTCGCCGGCGTCGCACCCGTCGGTGGTGCCGCACTCGACAGTCGCCGGCGTGTAGCCGTAGGATACCTGCAGGCGGGGCATAAGAGATGAAGAGACACACGAGCAGAGCCGGCAGATAGAAAAGAGGCAACAGAGAGGCCCAAGAGTCGTCAGGGCAGGAACAATAAACAGATGTCATGGAACGAGACACACGAGACACAAGCAAAGCGAGCAGAGACAGTGAGCGCAGTGGGGCAGCAGTACAACAAATACACAAGCCTTGACTCGCTCCTGACATTTTCCTTGACGTGCTTCACAATGGCGGCGACCAACTCGTCGTACACGGCGCCGTCCACAAACACACGCTCGACGGCAGCGCAGCACTGCCCCGCGTGCTAAAAGGCCCCCTCCGCAACCGCCATCACCGCCGACGGCACGTCCGCGTCGGCGCACACACTCGCCGCGTCCTTGCCGCCGAGCTCGAGCGTGCAGCCGATCCCCCCCGCCGCCGCGGCGACGGCGACCTTGCGCCTCGACGCTGACGCTGCCGACACAAAGCACGTGGTCGGGTTTCCCGACAGCCGCGTCGACGAGCGCGGCGCCCACATCGCCGGTGCCGTGAAAGACGCGCACCCTCGACTCGAGCCGCCCCCCTGTACAAGCGGCGAACAGCTCTGCAATGCGCACGCCCACCGCCGGCACCACCTCCAACACTTCGACCGTCACCCCGTTGCCGGCGGCGAGCGCCGCGAGGATGGTGGACAACGCCAACCACAGCGGGAAGTTGTAGGGCGCGAGGATGGTCACCACGCCGAGCGGCACCCGCCGCACGACCGTCGGCTGCCCCGCGACAATCGCACAGGCGCGCCCCGTGTCCGCACCGAGCCATCTGGGGGCGCCCTCCGCCACATGGCGCGCGACCGCCGCCACGGCCACGACCTCGTCCATGGCAGCGGCGGCGGGCTTGCCCGTCGCCTCCGACACGGCCGCCGCCACGGCGGCGGCGTGGTGGACAAAGTGGTCGACAACGGCGGACAGCACCGCGCACCGGTCGGCGACGGGGGTGTCGGCCCAGGCCGCCTGCACCGACGTCAGCGCCGCCCGCGCGGGCGGGATGTCAGCGGCCGTTGAGCGCGGGACGGTGGCGTACACTTTGGCGGTGGACGGGTTGACCGCGGCCATGGCGGCGGCGTCCAGGGAAGGGGGAGGGGGGGGTCGCGCCCGCCTCGCCCGCCATGGCAGCGGTGGGGGGCGCCGGCGGTGGTCGTAGGTGGGGGCGGGAGGGGAGGGCGACCGCGTGCGTAGCGACGTGCGCGCGCTGCTGGCAGAGCTCGCCGCGCGACGCGGGGGCGGCAGCGGCTGTGCAGATGCCGGCACGTCGCCACGCGGACCTCACAAACTTCTTTTTGGTTGTAGCAAGGCGGCGGCGGGCCGGTGGCGGGGAACACTGGCACGGCTGCGTATTGGCATCGTTATTTTCTCCCGAGCTGACGGCGGCACTCGCCCGCGTCTCGCCTGCGCGACCAAAGCAGTAAATGGAAACTTAATGCTGTTCCCTCCGCCCCAGCCGTACGAAAGCGGAGCGGGTGGCACGACGGCGCGGTGCTCGGCCGCCGTGCAAGACGATGGTCTGTGGAGACACAGCAACAACAATGAATGCAATGAAAAAACGGGAGCGGCACGTACGCGCCGCCAAGAGGGACGCCGTCGACCCCTCGACGGGGTCTCGTACCATTCCCCAACACCGCCCCCGCCCCACATGCGCGTCGCGCCGCCCACCGGGGCGCGCGCGCCCTTACCGCGCCCCCCCGGCCGCTTCGCCAAACGATCCACGAGACGTGTCGGCGTAGTGGCCCCCTGCCTGCCCCTCCCCCGCCCGCGGCCGCAGCCGCACAATGGCGGTGGCCGGGTCGAACCCGTGGAGCGCCACCTGCGTCGCCACCGCGTAGGCGTCAGAGGGAAAGGCGTGGTCCTCCATGAGGACCCCGTGCCGCCCGGCCGTCGGCCGGTAAAAGGCGGTCATCATCAAGTGGAGGTTGACGGTGAGGGAGTTCATGTAGACGACTTCGTGCGCGTGCGCGGCGCCGACAATGGCGAGCGCCGCGGGCGTGACGCACGTGTCTTCAATGGTCGCCCAGGGGGTGGCGCCGGCAAAGTGGCCGTCGACGCCGCGCGTCGCCCACGAGGTGAGGTGCGCATTGACGGCGGTCGCCGTTGCTTTGGGCATCAAGCCGAGGGAGTTGCCACACAGGTAGGTGACGGGGCGGGGGGCGGCGGCGGCGGCGGCCGCCGCCGCCGACGCACCCGCCGCGGCTGCCGCCGCGCTGTCGCCGCCCCCACCGCCGCCGACGCTGTCGCCGCGGCCGTCGCCATTGCCCGCCGCCGCCGCGTGCGCGGCGGCCGCCCCGGCGACGGGCGCGCCGCCGTCGCCGCCGCCGTGTTCGCCCCACGGCGAGCCGTCGCCACCGCCGCTCGGTGCGCCCGCCGCCGCGTCACCATTGCCGTCGCTGCCGCCGGCGGCGGCGCCACCGGCGGCGGCGCCCCCCCCCGCGGCGGCGCGTCGGTCGGCCGCCCCCGCCGGCTCTGGTGGGCGCCGCCCCCGTGTCCCCAATCGGGCCGGCCGGTGGCCGCCCGACGGGCGCCCGACCCGCCCCGGCGCGGTCGGCCGTCGAGCGGCGGGGCCGCGTCGAGCCGGCCGCGCGGGGGCGGGCTGGCCGCCTCCAGGTGCGGGGCGCGCCCGCGAGGCGTCGACGGAGACGGCGCACACGGGCGGCGGCCGGCGACGGAGCGGGGGTCCGCCACCCCGCATGGGCCGCCGCGCGCCACGCCGACACACGCAGCCCCGCCGGTCGCTCCCCGTGGACATGGTGGTGGTGGTGGTGGTGGTGGTGGTGGTGGTTTGGAAAGCTCGGCGCGGCGGGCGTGGAGCGCACCCCCCCAACCACGCCCCCCCCCC
>ENA-ORXC01001810-ORXC01001810.1-marine-metagenome-genome-assembly--contig:-NODE-1810-length-12164-cov-6.166294_pt1 | contig 12164 bp, 13 predicted proteins | sample MGYA00237865_ERZ511478 | MGnify/ENA metagenome assembly ERZ511478 | reverse complement strand
CGTGAATCGCCCTGCCATCAACGACCCGTCGCGCAAGACGGTGGACCTGGTACTGGACATCATGCAGGCCACCCACACGCCGATCACCACGACGCGGCGCGCCTACTCCGAGATCATGTCGTGCCGCCTCAGCCGGCACCAGGGTACCACACGTGGCCGCAAATACTGCGTCACGGACATCTGGCCGCTTGTGGCCCCTACCCCCGGCTCGGTGCTGCCCTTCAAGGAGCAGTATTGGTCTGCTCGCGTCATGGTTGATAACCGTCTGATCAACATGACCCTGATGAGGATGGGGCACAAGGACCCCGCCCAGAGCACCCTGGTCACCATGAAGGAGTGTCCTGTCCCCGGCGACTCCTACGCCACTATGGCCACCTTGCTGGGCTCTATTTTTATGCTTTTGGAGATCGACCACGCCGCCAAGGTGACGGTGGACAACTTACTCTACAAGGTCGGCGTCGCGCCCGCCACGCTGTCGATCAGGCGCTCGACGCGGGCCAAGTCAACGAGGTTGGCGACACCCACGCGGCAGACCAGGCTGCCGCGCCTGGCGCCGGCCGCCCTCACCGCGCCATCCCTGTCTAGCGCGCCGTCCTCGTCAATCCCATCGGCTGGTGCGGCAGATGCGGCTGCGAGTGCCTCGTCGGCTCCAACTACGGAGGGGTCAGCTCTGGGGCAAAGCGCGGCGCCGGCCGGACTGGCACAGGCTGCAGCTCCGCGGTATGGCGCTGTGGCGCCGGGTGAACAAGTCACAACGTCGGCTTCCTCGGGTGTCACGGCCGGGGCGCCCGCCGTGGTGTCCACCGAGGGCATCCGTGTCGGTGGGGCACAGCGGCCAGGTACTACGGTGCAGGGCAACAATGCTATTCGTCGCACGTCGCTGCGCGCGTCAGCTGCTGCGGCGCGGGCGGCAGCTCGTCAAGCTGCGGTGTTGCGTGCAGCGCAGGTGGCTGCCGTCGAGGACCTGATGCCGCTGCCCAAGTCCCCCTCTACTCGCAAGCGCCGCGGGGGTGCCGCCGCCGGCACAGCCGCCAAGCGCCGTGTCTCCTTTGCTGCTGTGGTGGATGGGCAGCAGGGTACGCCGGCATTCACCGCGACGCCGCCGCAGAGCTCCGCCCCTGAGGCGACGGGTCCGTGCGACCTGTTGGGAAGCGACGGCCAGGTCGTGGCGCGCGGCTCGGTCGACTACGGTCGCAAGGTGCTGCACGGCCGCGCCGTGCCCGCCGACCTCGTCGTAGTGTTGGTCTCCGAGTGCTCAGAGAGTGGCTACATGTACCCGCACGAGCGGGCGTTCCCCATCGACGGCGTCTCTTCCTCGGGCTCTTGCTCGCTGTTGAATGCCAAGGGCGCGCATATTGCGTGGGACAAGAGCCAGGTGCGCTCGTCCTGAGCCGACTTTGAGGCGGCTTTAGCAAGAGATGTGGCTTCGTTTGTAAGCATGTGTGAGTCTGTTCTTTTTTTGTCTGAGCAAACATGCGGTGTGTACCTGTATGTAGGCTTGTGTGGGCTGTCTTTCTCTTTTCAGTGCGTACATGTGGAGTATCCCTGCATGTGGGCATACGTGTGCATGTGTTGGCCTTGATGTGCAGTTTTCTGAGCTTGTTGGCGTTGTGGCTCTGCATGCAGGCTTGTGTAGATTTGTCTTGTCCTTGTCTTTGGCTGTGAGGGGCGTGGCACTGCATGTTGGCAGGTGCGAGCTCTTTGTTGTTCTGTGCTATGGCATCGGTATGCAGTTACTTTAGTGTGACAAGCATCTTGATCGTATACTGTTGGTTGAGCCCGTGTCAAACAATGCAAGTCTTGGTCTCTGTCTCTAGCCTGGCGTGTGCAAGCCGTACGTCCTCGGCCGTGGCTACAGTGGCTATGGCAATGTGACACAATGTTGCTCTTGTCTTGTGCTATTCTCTCGTCCATGCGGACCACGCCTTCACATTCATTGAGGAGCCAGAAAAGACGAATAGAGGGCGGGCGCCGCTATCACAGCGCCCGCTGTCCGCTGCAAGCTGTCATGAAGAATCGCATGCGACCTTCAAGGATGCACGGAACATGCAAGAGCGCTCTACAGGAGAAGGGTGTGGAACACGATAAAGAAGAGTAGCATAAAAGCAGTCCTAAAGAGCTAGAAAAAACACTGTACAGACCAAGCATGGCAAGCACGGTCCCAATAAATCGACGTCTCACCAGCTGGCATCTCTCCAAACAATCGTTGCCTCCATCCCAGATAACATCTCCCCCACCCACGCCAATTACGCAGGCTTGTCCATAGAGGAGATGGTGCACGGGTAGCCGCTTCTCGACTGCAAGCTCGTCACCGGGCCGTTGGCCGCCGGCGAGACGGTGCTCGTGACGGGGAGCGGCGGTGGGAGGGAGATGACATCGTCGGGCGGCGACGAGAGGGCGGCGCCCGATTGCGGCTGATCCGGCTCGGGCGGCCAGGGAGTTGTCGCGACAGGCAGCGGCATCGGGATGGGGGGCAATGAGACAGTGGACGTTGTCAGCCACGAGGAGGACGCCACGGGCCAAAAGCCAGACAGGTGAAAAGTACCACCTGCCCGTTTTCTAATTAGCAGCTCAGCCCCAGCTGCCTAAAGTAATTAACTCTTTATTGACGACATAATTTCATACTAGCATTCTTACACCCCCCTCTCAGAGTCAATCAGGCCCAGATGAATCGAAAGTACTGATTGGGCTTGCAACTTATGGTCCACCACATGTCGCTTGGCCGCAGTTCATCGAGGTAGTTCGGGTATGCTACAGCGGTTGCCCGGTAGGCGGGACCCCCACCATAGTCCACCTAGCCACGGCCACCTTACTACCCGTCGGCCACAGTTGAGTCCTTAAGGACACTCCCAAGCTGTCTGTGTGAGATACTGGGAGCAAAGGGCGGCCGCGCCCACACGGCGGCCAGCGTGGAGGCGCCCGCAGCATCCGCGCGGCCGCGCCCGCACGGCGGCCAGCGTGGAGGAACCCGTGCATCCGTGCTCCGCGTGGCACGCGCCAGCGCGCGTGACAATGGCGCGGGCCGTTGCTGGGGAAGGGACGCGCCCGCTCTCCCCCCACGGCTGGCGGACGTGGCTGCATGAGGTAGGGCGCGCCCCAGTCGTCGCGGCCGCTCGGCGGTGATCTCAAGGACGCAAGGACAAACGGATGCGGCGGGGGAGGGCCGCAGTACGGCCGCACCGAGAGACGCCGTGGGATAAGACGGTGGCACGCTGGTGCGTTTGCATGGGGGATGGACGGACAAGCCTGCCGCTCGCGGCTGCGGGCTGGGGGCGCCTGCGGTACAAGGAGGAGATAGAGGGGGCCAAGGAAGACTCGGGGGGATAGGAAACAAGACAGCGACCTTTTCTCTCAGTCTCGACAACGTCTTCGTGAGAGCTGCAGAAAATCGACCAAGAGAGTGTCAGACATAGGCAAGACACAATGGGGACGTATGCAGAGCATGCGGCGGCAGGCGCCCATGTATGGCGCTTCTGTGACAGAGAACTCTTAAGCAGTGCACGGTTTTGTTCGTTTACGTTGGGTACGTCAGACTCGGTCGCTGCTTGGCAAACAACTGTGAGTGACTGTGCGACATCGTGGCTGCTGGTGCCCAAGCACAATGTCCAGTTCGAGTAAACTTTGCCGCCCCACGAATGACGAGGACCTCCTTTTTACACGCATGGGAGGTACGTCACAGGCAAGGGAAGTGGTTTTTGCGGGTCCCATTGGGGCATGAAATTCAGCCGGTCTCCTCCCTGCCCCATGTGCAAACCCGTCCGTCGCCGGAGACGGCCGAAATAAACGTGCGACCGCCTGTGGTAGAAGAGTTTCACACGGGTAGACCGAGTGTTCTGAAGACGATGCCATCATCAGATAGGACCAGAACAGTTCGCATCGTGGTCAAATGAGTCACTGATGAGGGGCCTGTTCACGAATTCGCTCCACAAGGACTCTTCTGTTTCCAACGGACCGGCACGCGCTGATCACATACGAAGACTGAAGGGATAGCCCTGGAAGAGTGTTTAACGTCAGGTCCATGCTGCGTGGACCCCGAAGGAGGCGTGCAACCGCAGTTCTCTTGTATGCTGGGTGCTGAGCATGTCGGCAATCAAGGAGCACTGAAGCAGCCTCCACCTGTTTTTATCAATGAAGCGAGGCATCAATCGTCTGGGATAGCTCACTGCATTGATGAAAGATCACTGGTTGGGCTCTCGACGGTCTTGCGGATCACCTCTTGCACACTGCACAAGCTCGCCTCTTCCCTCATGCGTGTCCACTCCTGTGACTAAAACCATCCTTTTTAGAGAACGGCGGGCACTGGACGGGCACTATGGAAGTCGATGCCTGGCCGCTGGCAGGTATCGAAGACGAAGCTGCCTCTAGGTGGGTACACCTGTAGACTCGGGGGTGATTGTCATGGCAAAGAGTCATGTCACGGTTGCGTTGTCGCGCGCAGCTCAATGACACTGCATTGGATGTTCAGTAGTCGCGCAAGAAGCCTTTAATCCCAGGCGCACGCCGAACAATGTGTGACCTGTGAGAGAAGCGCAGTTCATACGAGATGGTTCATACCCAGTCTGCTGTGCCCTGTCCCAAAAAATGTTAGATTCGCGGGTGCTACATCCCCTTCACTGAAATTCGAGTACTGGGGGGGGGGCTTTCAGTTTTTTTCAACGGAGGTAGCCTGCCACGAGATGCACAATTTATTCAATCAAGGTCAATCCTACGGGAACCTCGCGTTGACGGCATCAGCGTTTCGGGCAGTGCCTAGAGCTACGCATGCGTCCTCCTCGCCCCACAAGTGTTCAGCATCAGACGTTTGATCCGTGCTGACAGCCAGGGAGGGCTTGGACGCGTCAGCCCTGCTGCGATCCGACTGCCAACAACTGACCGCTGTCCGCACATCAATACTCGGTCTGTCGGGTGAGGACACATCTTGTGTAACGCAAGACGATGGGCAGTGACAGCGGACCTGTAGCTACGCTCGATGCTGAATACAGTCGCGACCGGCACGCATGTGTCTCCTGCCCTTTCTGGGCCCCATTCTATCCTGCTCGCTGTCACTGAATCGTGCCGCCTGCGCCCCAGCTTGCGAGTCCCCACGTGCCGCAGGTCGAGGCCGCCGACGCTCTGGTCGCCGATCCCGCCCCCGATCACCCGCTTGGCGCCGCACACCCACGTCCCCGCTCGATACCGTGGCGCTCCACTCGTGTGGTATCCGCCGGCGCCGGGGCTGATTGACCCGCAGAGCCTACTGTCGAACTGTGCGACTGATCCACCTGCTGAGCCGTCTGTTAAGGCGCACGGCAACCCTCCCGCCATCCCTCCCCGCTGAGCCTCACGACCGGGTGGTCACCGATCCTTGCCAACCTACGTTGCCGCTGTTTACGTCACTGGTACGTGGCGTGTGCATCCATCCGCGTTTTTGCACGTGGGACGCGGTCATTGCATGCCTTTGTCGAGTGTAGAGGTCCGTGGCAGGCCAGTCCTGCCCCTGTTCTGTGTGGGTCGTTTATATCTGACTCAAGTCTCTTCGCTGCGTCCCCAATGATTATGCGGTGGTATGTTCATGCATATGCGTTGGTTGGAAACCCTGGTCTGTCAGAATGGAGGATGACGCCAGGTTGAGTGTGTCGGCGATCCACGGCGAGGTGGCAGACGTGCCGGAGGGAGCGGTGGGAGGCGCGCCGAGCTCGGCCGCTGCCGCGGGCGACCATCACCACGCGGCAATCGCTGACGCACCAGCGCGCGGTGGGGGCGAGGACGCTTCGATTGCGATGGAGACGGATAGCGGCCATCAGCGGGCTGCTAGCGGAGGCGGGGACCACACCACGGAGAGCGACGACGCCGTGCCGGATGGCGCTTTTGCCTGTCGTCTCGGCATGCCTCTCATCGTGCCGGATGATCTTGGCCGGGCTTTATCCGAGTAGCAAGCCGATCTTGAGGCAACGATGGCGGCAGAGACGACAGTTTCTGGGCGCTCCACGCGCTCTTCGTCCTGCCGGAGGCGCCGGCGGAGGCGTGCTCGGCGGGCACCTACGCCGCCCAGCTCACCCTCGTCTCTCTCTTCATCGTCCTCAAGCGCCTCGGGCGCCGTGCCTGTCGACCTGTTTGCTTCCGGTGCAACGGGGAGCTCTAGCAGTGGCGGCGCCGCTAGCGCTGCTGAGATCATCGGTCTCGCTGGTTTGGCTCCGGCTGGCCCTCGTTGGCGGGTCGCTCATGGTGACATCGGTGGGGGCGGCGCCGGAGCAATCGCTGCCGGCGTTGAGGGCGGCACTGGCGGGCCTGGCGGCATGGCTGTGGATGCTGGACAGCGGAGGGCCTTGCCGTCGGCTGCCCGCCTGTCTGGCACCGCCAAGGCCATTGCCAAGTACTCTGACGGCATGCCGGCCGCGCCAGGCGCTGCTCTGTTTGACGGCGGCGGTGCAGCGGCAGCGGTAGACAATTCTTCGGCCTCCTTTTACCGGGTCAACGCTGTCGCGGGTGGCGCGGCGGTCGTGTTCACGGAGGGTGAGAAAGGGCACGTGGCGTGGATGCGGCGGGTCGTGAGCGGCACCATCTTCCTGTGCTCCTGCGGCGGCCGGCGGGGAGCCGAGTCGACCGAGATGCGGGCATTTGCTGGTGCTTCCTCAACGTGTGTGCATGGCTACGCTCTGAGGGATGCTGCCGCCGCGCTGGTGTCAGTGGCAGCCGTGCAGTCGGTCGCGGAGCTACTGGACCGGTACCCGGTCTTGGACGCGGCAAGGACCACCCCGGTGGACGTGCTTGACGTGCACTACAGCACGCAGACGCCGAAGAAGATGGGCGTTTTTGCGGTGCTCGAGTCGCACCAATGGGCGGCCGTCACCATCCGCCGACGCATGGCGAAGGGCAAGGCCAAGAAGAGGATGGGCCTGCGAGCCGCGTGCTCCCACTTGGCGTGCGCCAACCAGTGGACGTGCTCACACGCCATTGCTGTCAACGATTGGTGCCGGCAAGCGAGAGCCGCGGTGGCCGTGGCAGACGGCGTCGGCAGGCGCTTCCTCATCCAAGACGCCGACGTGCATCTGTCCACGTTCGTGTGGAGGAAGGGTGGTGGTCCGGCTCCAGCAGGACGCAGTGCCGACGACGCCCGGTACTCGGACGAGACGCGGTGGAGATCCGTACGCAACATGCTGCCGTGCGAGGGGGAGGTGGCCGACTGCCTGGTGTTCGATGAGCTGGCGGATGTGGGTCGTGGCGGCCCACCGCCTGTGTTCCAGCAGACGTTGCGCGAGGCGCAGTGCTTCAAGTGCAAGGCACCTTACCAGAGCAGCAGCGTATCGACAACCGGTGCAATGTTGCATACCCTACGCGGGCGCGTCAGCGTACAGTTGGAGGAGTGGCTCTGCTCCTGCGGGACGCTCGTACCCTACGGCGGCGCTGATGACTCGCTTTTTGCTTCCTCTAAGAAGACGGTCTTCACGCGCACCTTTCTGGATGTCATGGCGCAAATGGTGTTTTCAGGTCACAGCACCCTATCGCCGGCCGAAGGCGTGTTCAGCTTCCATCTCGAGGTGACCAAGTCCATGCCCGGTTCGCGGCAGAGCCTGTCGCGGCAGCTGCTCATCACCGCAGTCCACCGCTACACCCGCACGCTGCTTGTGCCTGCCGCGCTCTTCCGGTGCCTCGCGTGCTACAAGACCGAGCAGCGGCCGTACCCCGTTGTGGTGTCCGACGGCGAGGCCATCTCGGTGCAGCGCAACCACTCGGAGCCGCTGGAACGTGTTGAAGCCGATGTGACAGTCACCACCATCGATGCGGACGTCGGCTCGTGCCTGACAATCTCCTCCCTCCGCGGCGCCATCCGCAAACGCGCCAAGGCCAAGTCGGACGAGACGGTGCGGCTGACAAAGAGGGAGTCGCAGCTGATGACTGCCTTTGGGTCGGCGTCCGTGGCGGATCCAACCCCGCACGACGCCAACAGCGTGGTAAGCCGCCCCGCCAACGTTTTGTGGGCGTGCAGCTACATCTTTTTCTCCTTCTTCACCGTGCAGCCGGCCATCCTTGGCGCGCCCTCCGCACAGACCGATGCCAACGCCGACTCGACACCGCCGCCCAACGCCAACACCGACTCTCCGTCGCCGCCCAACGCCAACGCCGACTCGCCACCGCCTCCCAACGCCACCGCCGACTCCCCGGCGCCGCCCAACGCCAACACCGACGCGCTGCCGCCGGTCAACACAAACACCGACTCGCCGCCGCCGCCCAACGCCAACGGCGAACGAGGTGGTGATGCTGATGAGAGATTGGATGGTGACCTACGTCAAGCTGCCGGCGGTCGCGACGCAGCAGCGGGTGGCACACTTGGCCAGCAAGACTGCGGGCTCGTTGACGGCGCGGTAGGCTCAACTGGCGGCCGCCGCGTGCTGCGGGAACGGTGGGATGTGGTGCGGCACTTCGTTCGGAACGTTTTGGCGGAGCCCGTTCTGGGCGCTTTTGCAGGGGTACACCGCGCGAGCATCAAGAGACTGGCTGTCATGCTTGTGACAATGGCACCAGTCGAGGTGTGGCGGCCCTGTACCATGGCGGTCGAGTCTGTTCTCACAGTTTGGCCGTTCCTGCGCCTCGTCGCCGAGGGTGATGACGCGGATCCCCTGCTGCTGCGGGCGGTCGGCGGGCTGCTACTCTTCACGTGCGGGGTGGACGCATACTGGGAGTCTGTGTGGCGGACGGGAGCGTCGGACGCGGCCCTGCAGTTCGAGGCGCAATGGAAGGCGACTTCGGTCGAGCATTACAAGGAGTAGGAGCGGAGTAACGGGGACGAAGCGTCGGCGCCCGAGCACTACCTGTCCAGTACCAGCGTGTCCCGCGGCCGTGTGGCCGCTCAAGCAGTGAAGGCGCGCAGCGGCCACGTTTGGCCCGACCTGGAGCCAGTACGGCCGTTCATGCGGGATTCTAAGAGCGATGCCGTCAACGCACGGCGCGCCGAGCGAGTGCGCAACGACGCCGCCGCCCTCGAGCGCGAGCTGGCCGGCAACTAGGTGCTGATGAGTGCCGGCACAACTTCATCACGTCCGAGGTCTTCATGCCAGGGATAGAGAACTTTTTGTGTCCGTGTGGGTTGCTGATCGGCTACGACTTATTGGACAAGGCCGAGAGCCCGGCGCACGTCCTCGGCTCCCTCGTCCAGCGCATGCCGCTGCTTTCCAAGGTCATCTACCTCGACACCGCATGCCAGCTGTCGCGCAACGCGTTTCGACGCGTGCCTTGGTTGATGAACATGTCAAACACCGCCACCAGCGTCGACCGCCACCACAACCAAGGGTACCAGCACAGCTGCTCGGACAGCGTCAATGCCGAAATGTATCCACGGAGATCTGTCCACCACAAGACATCCTGCGCCGAGAGTCGGCACTCGTTGAACAAGACCTTCAAGACGCACTTAGCGCACCTGCGCCAAGACCACTTTATCGTCCAGATGCGGCTGCTCGCCGCCGTCATCAACCTGCGCGTCATGATGCGCAAAAAGATGGGCAGCGAGACCAACCATCGCTGGCTCAGCACCTACTTCCACGAGCATGTCGTGTCCCACTGCGAGCGCCGGCACTGCACGTGCCCCAAGTGGCTACCGGACGAGCATGACGACGTCGATGTCGGGCCCATCGCTCCCAACATGAAGCATCACGTCGTTGATGCAAGAGCAGGTGGTGAAGACTTTGGGGGTGCAGCGCTTGGCGGTGGTGGTGATGGCGGTGGTGAAGGTGCGCCGGCCAATCGTGGTCACGGGGCGCTGCGTGGTGGGCATGGGTACGGCGGCGTTGAGGACCACGAAAGTGACAGGGATAGCGGATGTGAGAGTTACTTTGACTTAAGCGATGGGACAGTGGACTCGTGTATCGCAGAGGGATCGAGCTCGGCCAGTGGCTCTGCGCTGAACTGGGACGGTGATGCCGACGGCGGAGACCGCATGAGCCTGTGTGACTAGCTCTTTTCTGCACTGTTTTTAGCGCCCTGTTAGAACAAGCTTCTCTGTTGGCAGCAACGCCAGGGTGCCACGACGGGGTGCCACGACGGGGTGCCACGACGGGGTGACTGATGGAATCCCACCAGCCTCCCACACCAGAGCGAAGATATAAAAGCCACAACAGCGACCACGGCAACTAAGTGGCGGCCAGCAACCTATCCAACAACACGCGCAACTCACGCGCTCACAAAGCCGCAAAGCACGATAGAAAACTGTACCTAGACTCCAACATTAACGCCAGCCTACGTCGACCACAAAAACGCCAGATCCCACGACGGACCTGGCGGCAGCACCAATCCCGCCAACACAGACACGCCCACGGCTGCCGGAGACTGCTGGCGGCGCCGACGAATGCCCACCAGCAGCCCAAGCGCAACACCGCGACGGCAGCCACGCGGCACGGCCAGCGCCGGAGGCCGCAACGGCGGGCGCGACAACGCGGCCGAGAGGTGGCGGCCGGCAGCAGCGGCCGCGAAAAATCGGCGGCCGCGCGGGTGCGGCCGGCAGCACCGGCAGGGACGAGTCGGCATTCGTGCGGGGGCGACCGGCAGCACCAGGGGCGACCATGCTGTGGACGAGCGGGTGCATCCGGCAGCAGCCGCAGTGACCAGTCAGCGGCCGTGCGGCGGCGTATGACAGCAAGGGTAGCGACCAGCCGGCGGCCGTCTAGAGCACCAAGCATCAGCGGTGGGGGGCAGCCGGCGGCCGTGCGGGGATGTCCGGCGACAGCGGCGGCGACTAGCCGACGCCAATGCGGGGGCGGCCGGCACCAGGGGAGGCGCCCAGCCGGCGGCCGTGCGGGGACGGCCGGCGACAGCGGCGGCGACGAGCAATCGGCGATGTGAGGGCGGCCGGCAAGAGCGGCGGCGAACATCTGGCCTCCGTAAGGAAGCGGCTGGCAGCCGCAGTGGCGAGCAGCCGGCGGCCGTGCGGGGATGGCAAGCAGCACCGGCGGCGACCAGTCGGCGCCGGTACCGGGGCGGCCACCAACAACGACAGCGATCAGCTGACGGCCGTGCGAGGCAGCCGGCAGCAGCGGCAGCGACCAGCCGGCGGCCGTGCGGGGCGCCCGGCAGCAACGGCAGGGACCAGCTCGCGCCGCGACGCGCCAGCGCCAGCCGCCCCCCCCCCCGCGGCGCCCAAAAAACGCCGCAAAAAGCCGCCCACGACCGGGCGCCCAGCAGCACCCCCAGCGCCGGCAGGCCGGCGCGCCACGCCAGCCACCACCCTCCCGCCCCGCAGCAGGCCACGTGTGGCCCCGCCCGATGGCGACGACCCCGACCGAGAGGGCGATACGCGCTGGGCTGCAGGCGGCGCGGCCGACAGCCCACCAGCCGCCCATGGAAGACCCCGCGACGGCAACCACGGGGCGCGGCCAGCGCCGGTGGCCGAAACGGCGGGCGCCCGCACGCGGCCGTGCGGGGGCGGCCAGCAGCAGCCGCGGCGGCAAGCCGGCGGCCGGCCGCGCCAGCGCCTGCCGCCCAGCCCCCCCCCCGAGCGCCAAAAAACCGCAAAAACATTCCCGCCGCCACCGGGCGCCCAGCAGCCCCCCCCAGCACCGCCCGGCCGACGCGCCACGCCAGCGCCCACCCCACCGCCCCGCAGCTGGCCACGTACCGGCGGGCGCCGAAATTCACCCCACCGGGCTGGGCTGGCAGCGGTCACGCCGCTGCCGTCTGCGCTGCCACGGGCCCCGCCTGATGGCGAGGCCCACGCCCGACGAGTCGATACGCACCTGGCGGCGGGCGGCGCCGATGACCGCCCACCTGCCGCCCATGGAAGACCCCGCGACGGCAGCCACGGGGCGCGGCCAGCGCCGGTGGCCGAAACGGCGGGCGCCCGCACGCGGCCGGGCGGCGGCGGCCAGCAGCCGCGGCGGTGCCGACAAGCGGGCGACCGGCAGCGACAGCGCCTGCCGCCCCCCCCCACCCCCCCCGAGCGCCTAAAAAATGGCAAAAAACCGCCCGCGACCGGGCGCCTCACCGGGCGGGGCTGGCAGCGGTGACGCCGGTGCCGCCTGCGCTGCCACCGGCCCCGCGCGATGGTGACGCCCACGCAGGACGTGGCGATACGCACCGGGCGGCAGGCGGCGCCGAAAACCGCCCACAAGCCGCCCGAGCGGGACCCCTCGACGGCAGCCGCGAGGCGCTGCCGGCACCGGTGGCCGCAGCGGTCGGCGCCCGCAGGTGGCCGTGCG
>ENA-ORXC01001808-ORXC01001808.1-marine-metagenome-genome-assembly--contig:-NODE-1808-length-12173-cov-4.106233_pt1 | contig 12173 bp, 6 predicted proteins | sample MGYA00237865_ERZ511478 | MGnify/ENA metagenome assembly ERZ511478 | reverse complement strand
GCGGCGGTGCCCACGGCGGCGCCGACGCGGACGCCGGGAGCCGAGTGCCGTCTCCGCCACCGCTGCGGGGAGGCGGCCCCGGCAGCTCCAAGCGCCGCGGTCGTCGTGCGGCCGGCGGCCGCGGTGGGAGATCCATCTCGGCCGCGAGGGTTGGGGCGGAAGCGGGCTCGGCGACTTCGGGCAGGCTTCGTGGGGGTGCTCACGACGGCCTCAAAAGATCGCATCGGACGTTGGAAGGGGCGAGGGGGATGGAGCCACCGAGAATGGCCAGGCAAAGCGTCGTCGTGTGCGAGGCTGGGAATGACAGTGCCCCGGGGCGGCGCGAGGGTGAATGGCGGCCGCTTCCTTCCCGTCGCTGTGGGAGCGCACCAACGTGGCCGCGGTTGTCTCGGCGGCTACCACCCCTGGTTCTGTCAAATCGAGCCAGCGGTCGTGGGGTGTGCTGCGAGTGAACGAGCTTGCAGCGGCTGACAAGCGCGGTCCGGTCCGGTGGACGCTGGCTCGATGAACAACCTACGTAGGTGCCTCGGGCGCCTACCTGGCTCCATGACTGCTGGGCCCACCAGGATACAGAGCGCCACCGGTGTTTGGCCGACGGCCAGAGGGGGGGGCGTGCGGAGATGCACGGCGACTGTGGTACGAGGCGCGGGGTTGAATGCCGGCCACCACGCGCGGGGCTGGTGGGTGCCCACAACGACGATTTGCACAGACCGTCGTGAACTGGAGCGCAACGGCGGACCCGTGGCGCGCCGCGGGGCGGACCTGCCAGTGGCGTCTCTCACGGCCGGGGCTGCGTGCCCGGGTGAAAAATCATCGACGGCCTTGCGGGGTCTCGAGCTGCAACTCCCGCCTTGACAAGTGCCCCGCGTGGCTCAGGGGGGGCGCCCACACCCGTGACGCAGTGTGGAGGTCCGCCGGGGCTGACAGCTTCGCCGAGGCAGATGGCGACTGCGGGGCCTCGCAAGCCCGTTTGGGCTGGAGAAAGTGAGGTCTTGTCAGCCTCGGCTGCGGCGGGAGCGTAACGGGCGGGGTGCGACGGCGAGGCCCACAAGACTCGGCGCCGTGAGCCACCCTGGTCCGGTTGTCGCCCCACGAGCAACGGGCCCGACAGCCTACTTGATGGTTGCCATCAAAGAAGCACCTTGGACACTCGTATTTACAAAACGGGTACTTTCTACATCGCCCAACAGCTGTTGGGTACTCTGTACAGAGTGTGTGGCAGTGTCACAGTGCAAATCACTAAACTTCAGTGATGTGCGCCGGATCCCACACACCTCCTCCACGCGAGAACCTATGTGCACTGCCCCCGCCGGCGGTCAAGGCAGAGGCGAGCAGGAGTGTCAAGACTGGGACAGTCCGAACGACAGTCACCGTTGCCGCCATCACGAGGAGATGGCGACGGTTGTTGGTGCGACCTAGATGGAACGTGTTCAAGCCGGCGCTGTGGCAACGTTGCGGGTGAGTGCATGTAGGTGCGTCAACGGCAGCGTCTGGCTGGAGCAACGGCGCCAAGGCGTCTGGTGCAACGAGGCGCACAGGCGACGTTGGCGACAGGGAGCGTCGCAAAGGACGTCCGAGGACGGCGAACGGAACGATGGCTGACGCCGTCCGTGGCACGACTCGTCCACCCATCACTGCAGCTCCATCCACGGCGTGGCGACGACGCCCGCCATGACGAGCTCCACAGTGTAGGCCGCGGCGTCGGCGCACTGGCCGCCCAGCGCCACGGGTAAGCACCGCACGTCCACGTCGGGCGCCAAATGGTCCATCGACGGCAACATCCGCACGCGGGCGCGGACCTTGGGGGAGAGCGCCTTGCGGACGAGGCGCCACGCGAGCCCCATCACCGCCGGCGCTTCGACCATGGCAATCCCCCCGAGTCGCAGCGGCAGCACCGACGTGAGGGTTGTCAACCCCTCGAGACCGTTGGCAGAGCGGAGGGAGCCGAGGATGCCCCACCCGAGGCCCGCCAAATGTTGCACCTGCACCACCCCCGCGATGGACACGGACGGGGAACGCAGCAGCGCGGCGTACGCCCAAAACGCGACGCGGTTGATGGCCGCCAAGCCGACGCGGGCGATGAGGGCCTCGAGCCCCCCGCCGGCGAGTGTCGCGACCGTCCGCCCGCGTCCGTCTGTGCACGGCGTAAAGGACAAGACGCCGACGCCGAGGACCGCCGACACCTCGGCCGTCGACGGGCGGGCCGCCCACGAGGGGTGCGCCGCGACAAAGGCGGTGAAGCGGTCGAGGCGAGCGGTCGCGGCGGGGATGCTAAAGCGGGCCCACCGGAGGAAGGCGAGGAGAAAGGGCACGTCCACGGCCAGGGCGGTGAGGAAGCGGCCGTGACGGGCAGGGGTCGCCACGGCGGCAGCCGACGTGGCCAGGTGGGACCGCAGGGCGTCGAGGCCGGCGGAGCGGGCCGCGTCGGTCTCGCCCCGCGCCGTGGCGGCTGCGGCCAGGTGGGAAGGGGGGCGCAACGGGTCATCCTTGGTGGGTGACGGCGGCAGCGCCTCTGGAACGAGGGTCATGGCGACCATGGTGGTGCGCGGGGAGAGAAGGGATTAGTGACAGGGGGGTAGGGAGGAGAAGTGGAATCGCGAGTGAATGAGAAGTGGTGGCGGTGCGGGAGGAACGCGGTGGCAAAGATGAAGGTGGTGGGAGAGCTGTCGCATGCAAGTGAGGAGGGCTCGTCGGGAGTGCAGCTGGGTGGCAGCAATGAAGAGTGCGTTACGACTCATAAAAGAGGTGCTGCGAGCGGGACGCGCGGCTGGACAGGGACCGCCGCCGCAATACAGTACCGCGATCTGAGTCTGGCTGTCAATACACGCAGACGCAGGGGCGGCGTCCCGCACGAGAAACAACGAGGAAGCAGGGTGCGCACGATACAAGGGCCCCCGGAGAGGAGGGCCCCGCCGCGGGCCACGTGCGTCTGCCCGAAGTGTGTGTGCCGCAATCAGGGATTGGCGCCACCCGACAGCTTCGGTCCGGGACACGGCACTCGCCGAGGTGTGCGGCTGGGATGGACCGGGATCGTGGCACTCACCCCAGAAGGCCTCGCTGTACCCTTTTCGACGCTGTTCGTGCCGCCGATGCTTCCACGCGTCCCGGTCGCGGGAGAAATTGAGCCTCGGTCGTCGATTCCCAGGGATCAATTGTGACTTGGCCACATGACCTTCACTTTCACTGTCGACGCAACAGGGGGGCCTGCTTTGATCTGGGGGGGAGCCGCCCATCGCCTTGGCCAACCTGGCCAGCCGCTCGCCTCCACCACGCCTCCAAGCCCCGTGCCTGCGCTCTGAACGACCTTTGGGCGGCCCTCTGCCCGCCACCATGGCCGTCTCAACCGCTGCCGCCTTTGTCGCTCTCACCCCTGTTGCCGCCCGGCTGCCGCCACGGCCGCGGCCCGGTCCCCCCCGGCGCGCGCGGCGACCCGCCGCCGTCCGCCGCTCTGCAGGCCGCCGCACCTGCTGTCAACAGCAAGACGCGGACGCGCCACCACCGCCACCGGCGTCCCCCCCCCCCGCCGGGCGCCGCCCCCCCCTGCTCGCCCCCGCACAGCGGTTGCGGCAAAACACCGCGCCCGATGCGGCGTTTTACAAACACCCCCGCCTGTTGCCTGCGGTCACCCCCCCCTACGCCGAGCGCCTCACCGCCTTGTATGCCCGCCACTTGGCGGGCGGGGAGCGAATTCTGGACGTTGGCGCCTCGTGGGACAGCTACCTCCCGCGTGCCGCGGCGCCCGCCTATGTCGAGGGCCTCGGCATGAACGCGGTGGAGCTCGGCCGCAACGCCGCCCTGGACGCGTGGGCGGTCCTCGACCTCAACGCGGCGCCGGGGGCGGCGGGCGCGCCCGCCCGCGCGGGCACTGGTGGGCCGGGCCCAGACGGGGCCGCCGCGGCGCCCGCCAGTGCGGCGCCCGTGACGGCCGGCTGGCCGCCCGGGGAGGTGGCCGCCCTTCCCTACCTCCCCGGTTACTTTGATGCTCTCCTCTGCAACGCCACCGTTGCGTACCTGACCCGCCCCGAGGGCGTTATGGCGGAATTTGGGCGGCTGCTGCGGCCCGGTGGGGTGGCCATCGTCGCCTGGTCCGACGCCCTTTTTTACGACAAGGCCCTCGCGGGGTGGTTGTCGGCCGACCCGGCGGGGCGGTTGGCGCTCGTGCGCCACTACCTGACCGCCGGTGCGGGCTTGGAAGTGGTGGAGGAGGTGGCGGTGTCGGCGCCGCGGGAGGCGGCGGTGACGCACCGGCAGTTGCAGCGGCTCGGGCGGGAAGCGGCATTGGAGGAACCCTTTTACGCGATCGTCGCGCGCAAGCCGGGGGGGGGAGAGGACGGGGGAGAAGGGGATATGGGGCGGTGAGGCCGGCGGTGCAGGTGTCGGCGGGTGACAGGATGTACAGGGACTGTACGTCGCGCTCCTCTCCCGGGTTGTTTGCTCCCCATCCACTCTGTCCTGCTCTACTCGCTGCGACCATCTGTGCGTGACTGTTCCACCTTTCTTCCTCAGACCGGCGACGCCCGCTGCTGTGCTGACGTGCGTCTGCCTCTAAAGCGTCACGGAACGGTCGACTTGAAGGGGGGCGCCATGTTGGGTGGCTGACCTTGGCTTGTGGCCTGTTGCGTGCCTCCTGTGACGCGTTGTGCTAGAAACTGTGCAGATCGAACAGCTGTACAGCGTGTTCCTCAAAAGGAGGCGCCTTCCCTCCCTCCTCCCACCCCCTCCATCCCAAGGCGGGCACGCGAAATAGTGATATGGACGCAAGCAAAACAAGCGCTACTCCCCCCTCCCCCCCGGGGGACCTACCAATGGCGCCGCTGCGACGTTGACCCCGGTGCCGGCGTCGCCGCAGTGCGGCTCGACGCGGACTTTTTGAGCGCGTCCGCTGGGGACCCAAACGGCACACTCTGGTGCTTGTTTGACGACGTGCGGCCGTACAGCGCGTTGGCCGAAGGCGACTGCCGCGGCAGCGGGCCGACGCTCGTCACCCGCACGAGCCCATTGGACGCCGGCACCGTCCGCACCGACACGTCGGGGCGGTCGCTGCCGCGGCCGCCGCCCCCGCCGCCGCTACGTCCGCCACCGCTACCCGGCGAGACGACGTACGGGGTGCCCCGCGACGACGACGATACGGGACCGACGCTCGTCACGCGCGCGAGTCCCCCGCGGCTGCGGCTGTCGTCGACCCCCGGTCCGTCCGGGTGGCGGGGCGTGTGCCGCTCGCTCCGCGTGCGCGCCTCCATCCCGCGGCCACCCGAGTAGGCAGACGGATGGGGTTGGGGCTCCCGTCGAGAGCGGGAGGACGTATGCCCCTGGCCCGCCGCCCCGCGAGTGTCGTAGGCCGGCGCGACGTGGCGGCCGCCCCCGCCCTGGTCCCGCGACAGCTGCGCCGCCAACGCGCGGATGTCGTCAATGTTGGGCATCCCCCGGCCGCCGTCGCTCGGCAGCTGCCGGACCGAGGAGGAGGATGGGAGGCCGGGGGATTGGCGGCCGCGGCTGTCGTAGCCAGCCGGCTGGTGAACCGATGCCGACGATTGGAGGGCGTGCGGGTGGGCGGAGCGGGACGAGGAGCCGGCGTTGTAGTAGTCACCAACGGGCATCGGCGCCGGCGCCGGCGCGTCACGGGGCGGCGGCGCGTCGCGGGGCGGGGGTGGCCGCTCCACGGGCGCCCGGCCGGCAGACGCCCCTGCAGCCGCCGCCGCGCGGCGGCTGTCCAACTCGGCGCGCTTCTCCAACCGCCGCCGTTGCAGCTCCTGCTGCCGCAACAGCTCGTCGTCTTGAGAGGACGGCAAGTCGCTCCACTGGCGGCCCGTTGGCGCGGTCGATGGAGGCGCAGGCGCCGCCTCGACCGGGGCCAGCCGCTGCGCCCACCCCGAGCGGGTGGCGGATTCGGCGGGTAGGGGCTCCTCCCGCACCGGCAGTGGCGATGCGGGAGCGTACGCCAAGCCGGCGCCGCCGGCGTCGTCCGGCTTCGGGGGAAGAGGCGCGCGGCGAGACGGCACGCGCCGCATTGGGGGGGGTGTCGGCGGCCGCGGGCGGCTGCCCGACGCCGGGTCGGCCGCCGCCGCTGCCGCCGCCGCCGCGGCCACGCCCGTGCCCGGGCGATTGCTCGAGTTGCGCACGAGCGCATCCTGACCCCGCACGCGGTCCGTGTCGGGCCGCCCGCCCTCGTCTGTCGCCGGAGGCGTCGGCGAGCGAGCGCTCTTGACGAGCGCCGCGTCGGTGGGGGGCGTCGGCGACCGCCCTGGCACCGACGGGTTGGCCGAGCGCTCGACCGGGGCCGTCGCCCCCGCGGCGGCGCCGCGCGCGTCCTTGGCCGCCAGCATCGCCTCGCGGAGCGAGTCGGGTTTGACCGCCGTCGGCGGTGGCGGCGGCGACGGCGTTGTCCGATTGGCGGGGGGGGCGGGCTGGCTCATGGACGAGGCAGGCGCGGAGCTGAGCGTCGTCCGTGGGGTGGATCGGGCAGACGAGGTGGCCACCGAGGCGGGGGCGGAGGAGAGGCCACTCGGCACCTGCGACAGGTGCACATCCGACGATTTGGGGACGGACGTGAAGGAGTAGCCAGCGATGGAGCTGACCTTGTTCTTCCCCGCGGAGAAGCGGGAGAAGAGGTTTTGCTTGCTGCCGCGCGCGGCGCCCGCCTCGTCTTCCGCCGACAGCACGTCGGCAATCTCTCGGCCGGCCGCCGAGTTGGCCGACGGCTTCTTGATCGCCTGCTTCTGGCCACGGTCGGGCAGGCCGAGCGTGCCGACAACGTCGATGTTGTCTGGGTGCGGCTCCATGTTGTACAGCCCATCCCAGTCGACGGTGCGGAAGAAGGGGTGCCGCTTGACCGCGTCCAGGCCGTCGGAGCCCATGCCGAGGCGGGTCTTGGGGTTCCGGTCCAGGAGCCCCCGCAGGAGAGACACGGCTTCGGCGGAAAAGTGGCGGGGGAACCGCAGCGGCGCCGACTCGATGCGGTCGTACACCTCGTCCCGGTTCTTGGAGTAAAAGGGCGTCCGCCCCGCCATCGTTTCGTACACGAGGATGCCAAACGCCCACACGTCAACGCTCAGGCCGTAGGCGGCGCCGCTGAGCGCCTCGGGCGCAATCATCTCGCGGGTGCCGCAAAAGGTGCGTGTCATCCCAATGTCCTGGTCCTGCCCGTACCCGCCGCCGTCGTCGAGGACCCCCGGCTCGGTGCTCTTGCGGGGCTTGCCGAGCATCTTGGACAACCCAAAATCCGCAATCCGGATGTGCCCGTTGACGTCGAGCAGCACATTTTCCAGCTTGAGGTCCCGATACACGACGCCAAGCTTGTGAATGTGCTGCAGAGCGAGCAGCATCTCCCCTGCCATCCGCACAACAATCTGCTCCGTAAACGGCTTGCCGCGCTTCTTGAGAAAGTCAAAAAGGTCGCCGCCCTTTGCAAACTCCGTGACAATGTACAGCCGCTTGCTCGTCTGGAAAGCGTGCCGCATCTTGAGGATGAATGGGTGCTCGCACGCAAGCTCCAACACCATCCGCTCGTCGAGCGCGTGGCGGAACGCGTCATCGTTCTCATACACGCTCTCCTTCTCAATAACCTTGAGGGCGAGATCCTCGTCACCATTCTTCTCCCGCACAAGGAAGACGCGGCCGCTCGCACCACGGCCGATAGGCTTGAGCACCTCAAAGTCAGATAAGCCGATGGCCCGCGTCGTCCCCGCCGCCGTAATGGCCTGGTTCCACGCCACCGTCATGTCCTTGTCAGCCAGCTGCAGCTCAATGCCAATGCCAAGAGCGCCGGCACCCGCATCCGTCGGTACTGGGTGCTTGGTCTTTAGCCGAAACTTGACCGCCTCCATCTTCACGCGGCAGTCCTTGAGGCCAATCAGCGCGACAGCGTCGGGGGGAGTGTCGGCCGCCACAGCATCACCGGTGGCGGCAGTGCTGTACGGCGGCACCGCGTAGAGGAGGAGCGTCGAGCCGCGCACTTCGGCCCAGGTACGTTTGAAGGCGCGGCGCATGCCCGGCACGGCAGCGACGGGGCGGGAGTGGACCCACCCCGCCGAGGTCGTTGGCAGCCGCCGGACGAGCGCGAGGGTCTCCTCGTGGGAGCCCCGCGTCGGGCCGCCCCCAGAGCCCATGGTGACAAAGAGTGGGGAAAGAGCAACAGGGGTGCGGCGGACAGGACAAGAAATTCGGTACCCTTCTCGAGACGTGACCACCAACTTCAACGGCGCCACCGTCTGAGTCGACAGCGCTCGTCTAAACCTCACGCAACGTCACACCGACACGCGTCCCGTCGTGCAACCCACCCACGCCCGCGTACGGCCGGGGCTCACCTTCTACCAGCACCGCCGCTCAGTCGAATGCGGTCACACAGCGCCTCTACAGCAGCGCGACAAGCACAGCGTTGTCGTGGTGTGCGGCACGCGGGCCGCACTGCGACAGCACAGAAGCGCCCACCTCCAGGGCCGGCGTCTCCTCGCGCTACGGCGTGGCGTCTCCCCGCGCTGCGGCGTGCACGTCACCGCGGCGGCGGAGGCGGAAAATGGCCACAAGGGCGGTATCGCTGGCGGTTGACGGGCCCCGGCGCTGGGCGCTCACAGTGTGAAAATGCACGACAGGCCGCGGTTACGGCCGGCAGCGTGGGCGTGTGACTCACGCGCACCAAGCTGGACAAATCCCGCCGCGCAGCGTGCGAGGCAGGGGGTGAGTGAGGAGGTGAGTGAGGGGCGCCCAGGTTCACACTTGTAGTGCCCGTCAGAATCTGGGCCAGTCGCTGTCTGCCACCCCTCGGGCCACTCAACAGGTCGTTTTTTGGTTGATTTTTTGCGTCCGGAGTGAAGCTGCGATCAGTGTCGGGTGGCCCGTCGTGGCGCCCCTCAACAATCCCGCTCCTGGCGCGAAGTGACCGGGCGAATGTCACACGGGATTGGCTGCCGGACAAAGGATTGGCTGAGCAGGAGTCAGAAAGCTATGGTCGTTGCGCCAAAAGCTGGACAGTCCCAGACAGGCGGATCGACGTTTGGGCCAATCAAACGCACAAAAGCGCCTCTTTGACAGTCCTGGACTCTCCACTTTTTGGCGGAACGACAAGAAGCGTATGTGAAGGGCCTGGCAATTATTGAATACATCTCTGGACCAACCATTTCTAGTGCCCTCCTTGGAGTCCTGATATTTTGAGCTCGACAGTCGAAAGCCACTAAAAACGTGGCACAGCGAGCCTTCTGCTGCTACTGTACTGTATTCACGAGCTCTGCTGGCTGGGCTCTGCGGCCTTCCAAACACTTCCAATTTAATTCGAAGGTCTCGGTGACACCTTCAATCAATTTTCTCCGGTACAGTGGAACATTTACGTCCCCCTCTCCCGGCACATTTCCGGCCATGTCGACTCCCCTGCCTCCGTGACGCGTCCAGGCGCGCACTGTCGCTCTTGTCTGGCCCCGTCCCGTGAAAGCACCTTGGGCCTTGTGATTGTGGGCAAGCCTCGCTGCCGCGCGGTGCGCCCGCTCCACCGCAAGTGGCGCTGTCGCCGTGGCGGAGGCGGTGTTTCCACGCTCACCACCTGCCCGCAACTCGGCAGGGCTGGCTGGCTTGGGGCGTGTACCGCATGTTCAAGCTGGCCGAGTACTTCTACCGCTGACCTTGCTTGCTTGTTGGTGCGGACGGCACGTCGACCCTGCGTGGGTGGCAGCTGTCTCATCGAGGATCGTTGACTACGGGAACCGGACGTCCCCTCCGTGCGGCTTTTGTCTCAGCGTTGGCGGCCACCATGGCAGCGTCGGCGTCTGCTCGCGGCCAGGCGTCACTGCTGTTGATGCGACAGTTGAAGGGTACGTTGGGTTTTCCTTCGTGGTGTTGCGCGATGCGTCGACGTCTTTGGGCGCAACAGTGTTTGTGACGTACTCCGGCGGGGTCTGTTTTGGTTTTTGCGTTGCTCTATCGGGCTCATGTGTTTCTAACGTTGTTTTGAGCTTTGTTGGTGTGCTCTCGGACATGTGGTGTTCGCGTCTTTTCTACTGCACCACTTGCTTCTCTCCCGCGTTGTACTTCGTGGCGTGGGCGTATGTATTTTTTATTTTTGCTTCTCAGATCTGAACAAGAACACGGACTCGGGCTTCTCTGCCGGACTTGTGGATGACAATAACCCCTTCGAATGGCAGGTCATTTTGAGCGGCCCTCCAGAGACCATCTAGTACGTGCACGCATGCTTGCGCTTGTGTTCGTCTCTTGCTCTTTGAGGGGTTGTTCGCTTTTCGCACGTTTCGGCTACGACGGTTTGATAGTCTCGTTCAGTGTGCAGGTGGCGAGCGACGATTCTGCATGGTCAGTGGGTTGTGGTGTGCGATTGCTGACTCGTTTTTGCCTGTTGCCCTGTCATTGCTGTTTCGGTTTTTGTCACTCTTTTTGCTCTTATGCTGCGCAGTGAGGGGGGTTTGTTCAAGGCACGGTTGTCATTCCCTGCCGACTACCCTTTCATGCCGCCGACGATGAAGTTTGAGACGGCCATGTGGCACCCGAATGTGTACAAGGACGGCCGTGTGTGCATCAGCATCTTGCACCCGCCCGGCAACGACCCGGCGCAGTACGAGTTGGCGTCGGAGCGCTGGTCGCCCGTGCACACGGTGGAGACCATTCTCCTGTCGGTCATTTCGATGCTCGCGTCGCCCAACGACGAGTCGGCAGCCAACTTGGACGCTGCCAAAGAGTGGAGAGACACGCCGGACGTGTTCAAGAGGAAAGTTCGCGACGCGGTCCGCCGCGCGCAAGAAGATTGGGGCTGAGGACTCGGCCGGCGCCCGCAGCGGAGGGAGCGGGCGTTCCGGATGTCGGTGCCGGATGGGTGGTGCTGTCCTTCTCGCCGCCACCGCAAGCCCCGTCTGTTGTACTACGTCACGTTGGTGTTTCGGGGCGGGCCGGCGTGCGTGGTCTGGTGTGTGGTCTGGTGTGTGTGTGGTCCACGGTGTGTCGTGTGTTGTTCCATTGGCCAGCTCTTGGAAGGTCCCTTCTTTTCTGTTTTTGTGTGCGCAGGGAGTTTTGTTGACCTCTTGGCGACCAAGAGAACCCCTTTTTTTTTTTCAATGGCTTGTGGAGACGCGTCTCGTTGGGCCCCTTGGCCGTGGATGTTTGCTTGTGTTGGCAGGACGTTCTGCGCGTGTTGTTGAGGGCAGCCCCGCTCTCTCGCCCCATGCAAACGACCTGAGTTTTGTGGCCACGGCTCTGGCCGTGTGCTTTGCCCGTAGTGTTCGTCCGCTCTGGCCGTGTTGCCTGGTGGCCATGCAGACCCGGTCGCGCGACGCGATGCGTCGCAGGTGTGGCGGAGCAGCTGCAAGCAGCCTGCGCTGTGGCGCCCGTGGCGTTGGGCAAGACGGCGCCGACGCTCCCCGGCGTGAGCCGCCCGCTGGTTGTTCGTCCCGCCGCGGTCAGCGTCGACGCGCAGCCCCTGCGTCTGGCGGGGCGAGCGGCGGTCCGCAACGGCGCCCGCGCGCATCGCCACGTGCGTCCCCGCCTCGTTTCCCACTCGCGGCGGCGGGGGTGGGCAACGGCGGCGCGCGCCGGCGGCACCGTCGTCGTCGACGCCTGAAGGCGCGCCGAATTCGTCAGAATCGATCCTGATCGGTACATGCAGCCACACCGCGTCCTGCCGTCCAATGGGTCGTGCCCCGGCCGTCGGCCGGTGACCCCCCGGAGGAACGACCATGGACATCAGACTGCCGGACAAGCTGAGCCTGACCCCACTGTTGCTCACGCCGGACGGCCGACCTTCCCGGCGCGTCGTCGGCGTCATCGATGGCGAGCGCTTCCTCACCGGCGGCATGGCGCATCGCTTCGTGGACGCGCTGGAGTACGACGGCTTCGACTGCCACTATCTCGTCGATGTAGCTTATGCCGGTGCATCGGACGACAGCACTTGCCGGGTGAAGGACGACGAGTCGATCAGCTACCGCTCGTTCTCCCGACTGATCGTCGATCGGCTGTGCACCTTCGATCGAGCGAGCGCACCGCCCTTGCACCGTTTCCCCGGCGGCCCGCCGAGCCGTGCGCTGCGGCGCAGACGACAACGCCTGAGTGGTGCGTGCACCCTGACGGTGATCGACACCTGCGTGACCCCGGACGGGCGGCTCTGGTTACACGCGACGTGGGGGCATGATGACGCGACCGCCTGTCCAGCGCGTCCGGAAGGCGACAGTCTGCGCGTGGACGGCTGG
>ENA-ORXC01001807-ORXC01001807.1-marine-metagenome-genome-assembly--contig:-NODE-1807-length-12173-cov-8.068122_pt1 | contig 12173 bp, 15 predicted proteins | sample MGYA00237865_ERZ511478 | MGnify/ENA metagenome assembly ERZ511478 | reverse complement strand
CCACCCCTCCTCCCCCCCCCCCCCCCCCCGGCGCCCCCACGCCCACCAAGCCTGTGCCCCCCTTCCTGTGCCTCTTACCACGCCAGCCCTGGCTAGTTGTGCCGTAACTCACCCTCCTCTCCACCGTCGGTACCGTGCGCCATTGTCGGGGGCGCTGACATTGAGGCGGCATACCCATCGTGTTCCTGGCCCTTGGAGGAAGAGGGCGGGGCTGCGGTGGGGCCGCCGTGACTGCTCCGTGGCTACTGGGACAAGCTTTGTTCCAGGTCGCCACCCCCAACCCCGTGCCCACCCCGTGCCCAAGGCCACGGTTGCAACTTCCACACCGTTTTAGTGCAAGTCTGATGGTGGCGACGTGCCGCCTCGCTCCGCCCAGGGTCTTTCACTACCGCCGGGACGAAGTGTCTGGGCGAGGACGTGTCGGGGAAAGGAGGTGCGGGCCGTTTACGCGTCGTCGGGGCGGCCGCCGCCGACCCACGTACGTATGCGGTTGGCACGGCCGTCCAATCCCAGTGGCGGGTTCTCCCCGTGATCGGGCCAGCTAGATGTCGCAATCGTCGACCGCGGCGGGGCCGCCCCAACACTGGGCACCCTGTTCCGTCCCCATTTCCGCACCCCCCATCTACGGGCCGTCAACTGGCCGCCCCCCCCTCCCAAATGCGCTCCCCCCGTCGTCGCCACTGCGAAAACCGGCGCCACGCCCCTCCCTCTACCCTCCGACTGCTTCTAGCGTCCCTGGTGCTTCTCTACCTGGTGGAGCGTGCCCCGCCCGAGCGCCAATCTCTCCGCCTGCATCATCGGGGCGCGTGGGATGCGCAGCCTCCCCTTGCCTTCGCTCAGGCGGCCCCGCTGCCCGCGCCCTGGATCTCCCGGCGGCCTCCCCCCCCCCACCTGTTATTCCTGAGGGGCAGCGCGCTGTGGGCGAAGGGCAGTCGGTGGTACCTCCAGTCGAGCACCTGCACGGAAGGCACATGCGTGACTCCATGGCCGAGCTCTCGGCGGGCCACCATTTGTGGTCAGACGCGGTGCAGACCTACACGGTGCGTAATCTGGCGCTGGGCTTGTTCCACGGCAGGCTCGACGTGTCCGGCCGACTGATTCGGTTGGTCTGTCTCTTCTCTGAGGCCGCGCAGGCGGGACTTTTAGGGGAACACTTTGCGGGGACGGGGTTCCCGCCAACGGATGACCGCACGCCGGTGACGGAAAAGGCGGACCGCAGCACCTACGAGGCGGCCGTTAATCTGGCCAACTTCTGCATGACATTAAGGCTGGACGTGGCGTGCACGCGCGCGGTGGTGGTGCAGGCCGTGCACGTGGCCGGGCGCGGCAATCACCACCTCTTTCACTTCAAACTGACAGCTGTGGAAACTGATTGGCAGAAGCATAACGTCAGCACGACGCACGGCGGAAAGAAGAAGACCCTCGTAACCTACGCGGGGTACACTCGGCGGTTTTGTGCGTGGGCGGGCGAGAACGCGAGCACGGCTCGCGGACGAATGCCCCTGAACCGCCACGTGGTCGTGAGCTTGTGAGCTTGCTGCAGGTGGAGGCTCAACGGCGCTTTGTCCGCAGTGCGCCGCGGCAACGCGGTCGGGGTGGGGCAGCCGCGAGCACCCGAGCCCGAGGGCGGGCGGCGGCGGACGTGGAGGGCTCCGATTGGTCGAGCGGCGACAGCGCGGAGGATCTCGTGGACATGGGCGACACGGGCTGTGAATCAGGGCCAGCGAGTAAGCGGCACAGCACTGTGGTAACGGACGTCTATGCAGGCGCCACGGCGACGTGGATGAGAGAAGTTGCTTCAACGGCGCGAAGGGGACGTGGTGGAACGGCAGCAGGACGGCGCACCGGAAGAAGTGACACCGAGGGACGGGTGAGACGTGGGAAAGCCGTGGCGAAGCATGGAGGATGTGGAGGGTCGGCACCAGGACGTGAACGGCAGGGAGGTCGCGCAGCGGGACGATGGGGGCAAGGCAGGGGCGCTGCGGGGCAGGGGCCGCGCGGACGGTCCGCGGCCGGACTTGGCCGGCGCCATGGGCACAGTGGGACTCCCCATAATCGGAAACCTGTGGCGCACTGCCCTCTGTGCACGCTCTATCAAGCCCTTCGCCACTAGCACATGCCGCAGCGGGTGGTCCTGTAGAGATACTGGACGGATCCCCGGCCAATGGAGCGGTTGTGGGCGGCGGGAGTGCAACGGTGAGAGCCACGTCTCCTTCGAACCCCCCCCCTCCGTCCTGCGCTCCGCGGGTGGCACGCGCCCCCCCCCCTACGCCCGCCACACAAGGGGCAGTCCTTTCTGGTGCTGGCCCGCTGATGTTTTCGGGCAGCAGGCCCCCTCCGCGGAATGGAGTCAGCGGTAGGACTAGAGAGGCGACGACGACGGTCACTGTGAAATAGATTGCGGACGCAAGCGGCGGCATCGCCGCGGCGGCGACGACGGCCGCCTGGACGGAAAAGATCTTGAGCCACCATGTGCTTGGGGGAAGCCTCCACACGCTCGCCAAAATTTCCACGCTGTTCAACGTGCTGTGGCGCACAGCCACATGCGACTGCCGCACGTCGCGTACCGTGGACGACTAGAAGTCCGCGGGGAGATTTCACGCCGCCGTGTCGGTGAAGCAGCGGCGGCAGCGGGACCAGCGGCTGCAAGAGACGACGGCGGGGGAGGCGAAAACGTCGGGGAATCGGGACCACGCTCTGGGGGCGACGCAACGGCGCGGCTTGTGCCTCTTCCTGCTTCTAGGGCCGAATTTGGATGATCAGTACGGTAAACACGTCAACCACAGCACGGTTTGGGTGATGCAGTACGCTTTTGAGTCGTGGGGAGCCACCGCGCGGGAACTCTCCGGGAGAGACATGTCCGTGCGCACCTTTGCCAGCATGTTTCACGACGACGGCAACCCTGCGCGGCAGCTTTGCACATGTATTACTGCTACCAAAACGGCTGAGGGCATCACGAGTTGCACTGGTGCACTCCCCCGCGTCGACCCGTGGCTGTGCCCGGTCAGTGCCATCGCCGACGCAATTGTGGAGTGGCGCCACGGATCGGGAGGGACACAATCCGAGCCCCCCGTTGACTTTATCCCTATCTTCAAACCCAAAGACGCTGAGCTAACTGCCGCGGGCGCCACCCCCGAAATGTTTCGGGAGGCAGGAAAAAGCCTGTTCTTCGGGCGCTGATACGGAGTTCTGGCATCGCCGAGGCCGCGGAGGCGGCGTTTGAAGCCGATGACCTACCACCACCACAGAGACCGCGTGAGGCGGCTGCTGATGGCCATGGGGGTGCCCGACTGGATGTCCAAGACGCACGTGGTGCGCGCCGCGGCGGCGTCGATGGCCAAGCTGAGGGGCGTCAACGAGCTCGACAACAAGGAACACGGAATCTGGTCGGTCCCTATCGGCGGCGGGCGCTACGAAAACGCCATCCCCAACGGCCCCGTCGTCAAGACGCAGTCCGGACGCCGCCCTGATGACGTGGTGGCGCCCACCACCCGCCGCTTGGACGTACCCGCTCCGGAGGAGCTTCCAAGGACCCTGTACTCGTGGCTGGAGGCGGCGGAAAAGGCGCTGAGCGAGCGGGTAGCGGCCAACCCCGTCGCGCAAAACGAGGCGCTGAAGGACCTGTTTGAGTCGATCCGGTGGCTCCGGTAGTTCCAGAAGATGGCCGCACGGATCTATTACACAAGCATTCGTCCATTCAACTCTATCAACCACCTCCCTCTCCTTTAGCACCGCCTCTTCTTCAAATTTCTCACTCAGATGGGGAGAACCCTGTCCACGGCGGTAGAGGTCGCTGCCGCCGCGGTCGCCCAGGTCGTCCCACCAATGAAGCAGACTGTGAGGGTGGTGGTCGAGGCGGTGGCGGCCGCCAGCACAGCCGAGACGAGGGCCATCGAGAAACGCCTGTCGGTGCAAATTGAAGCCGGAGTCGCGGCCGTCAGCGCGCACACCAGCGTGGGCGCCGGCCGGGTGATGGCACACGCCGCGGGCCGACGACCAGGCGCACATGGATGCCCGCTTCGACGCGATGGAGAAAGATCTATCGCAGAGGGGGGAGCTGCTGGCGCGGCTGCTGACGGAAGACATCGTGCGGGACCCGCGCACGCGCGCGATAGTGCGCGCGGGGCTGGTGCGCGCACCGGTGCCCACAGCGCCAGCCACCGCAACTTCCGAGGTCATGCGGAGCGCCACTGAGACTGCCGCTCTAGTCACCCCCCCCCCCCCCCCCCCCTCTTTCTTCCCGCAACTACTCACGGACCCCCGCCACGTGTGGACGCTTCAGATGGCCGGAAAACTGGCGAGCGTGCCCATCTACGAGTCCACAACAGAGTGCGTCTCGCTACTGAAGCTGGCTGAGCAGCCGAACTGTGGGGTGTTGCTGGTCCAGTACGTCAACGGGCCGGACGGACGCGTCTCTCTCATTGACGCGTAACATCGTGTTGGGAAGCGCTGGCGGCTGTGCCCTCGCAAACCTGTGGCGCGCCGGCACCTTATGAAGACGTTCTCCCAGCGAAGCCGCTTGCATCGGGCCTTTGACGTCGAGTACACCCGCCGGGGGCACGCGGTTGGGACGGACTGCGTGCTGCGAGACCTACCAGCCAAATACCCGGTGGAGGCCAGCCTCAAGGCTGTCCTGGTGACGGCAAAGTTTCAGTATCCCGTGGAGAAGTGTGAGGAGATTTGACAAACAGAACAGGGTGCCTCTTTGTTCTTGCGTTTCGTTCGCTGCAGTCACCCGCACGCAATCATCTCGACACTTCCTCATCCCTTCTGGCTGGTATCGACAACAGGACTGGCAAAACCCCCACCGTAGAAAGACTGGCACAGACGCACAACCACTACCACCGCACGACCCCGACCGCCGCACGACCCCCACGGCAGCACGACTCACAAATCAGCAAGACTCGCACGGACTCCCGCACATAACACACACACCCATCAGACGCCTTAGAATGCCATTGACAATATGTTGCTGTGTTTGGGTTGCGGAAAAACAGAGAAAAAGAGTGGAGACTCGCCACGCGCAACGATTGTGTGTCCCGCCAGGCCCACCAAAGGAAGAGGACAAACAGGTGCGCAAGGTGCGTGAGCACGGAGAATGGTGGGCATGCAAAAGACGACGGACGTGCCGGCTCGGCGGGGGGGGAGAGCGAGAGGGGGCGTAGATTCCTAAATGACGCGGGGCGCGCCAACGGAGGGAGTGACGACGGCTGGTCCACATCGGCGGGAGTATGTGTACATCCACTGGGAGATACACTTGTCCGATAAATCAATTCCTCTCGGACAGACAGTGTACCGGGGGTACGGTCAGCTGGTGGTCAACAGTCAGCCCACCAACTGTTAACAAACAGATCCACTTATCAAAAGTGTAGAAATATCCCCCTGGCAATGCGATCGATTGTGACCGGGTATCGTCACGGGCGTGACAGTATTGCTGATCCCTCAATTGAGGCCTGACCGCCATCGCCAGGGACTGACTTGTAGAACAGGCCATTCATTGCTGAAGAACGAGGTCCGCAAGCGGATCAGCACGTTTTTGGGTCGTTTTACTGGCTCAGGAGTGACATGCTCTTGCAGCGTTGAGATTTTGATATTTGTTTATATTTTCTTCCTTCTCCTTGGCTTGGACAGACCAAGACTGCAGCTGATCCGTTGAAATCCAGATTTGTTTGAAGATTTTGGATTCTGTTCAGATACAGTGCGTTCTCGTTATAAGAGAATCGTTTACAAGAGAATATCGTCGGGAAAGTGGGGCGCATACTAGACATGTACTAAGACGCGTACTAGACGAAATTTCATGTACTACAGGCCCGATTGCCTTACTGGCATCAATTCGGAGCGGCGGCCGTGGGGGGGGGGCCGAACGCACGTCATCTGGCGGGGGGGGGGTCCAGAACGTGGGCTACAAGTCCCACGTGCTGGCCCCGGTGGGGTGTACCAGGTAAATCGGGCCAGATTCGTGGGCTTGTAGCCCCTGCTGAAGCAGGCTACAAGTGACGCGCACACAAGGAAATCGGGTGTGTCGTCGTCGTTTCGCAGCGTGCCAGGGCCGGTCAGGACGGTTTGTCACACATCAATCTGCGTCGGCGTCCCTGGACTGCCAGAAGCCACCAGCGTTCAGCACGTAGAAGCAAAAGCTCTGGGGGTCACACATCAATCTGTGTGGGGCGTCCCTGGACTGCCAGAAGCCACCAGCGTTCAGCACGTAGAAGCAAAAGCTCTAGGGGTCATACATCACTTTCTTTGCTGATGTTGGCAGTGGTGGCTTGGCGGAGGGCAGGCTGTTGGTTGGCGGCGGGCTACGTAGTGGTGCGCGGGCGGTTGGCAGGCGGTGGGCTGGTGGCAGCGCGCTGACGGCGCGCAGGGGGTGGCCAGGCGGTGGCCAGGCGGTGGCCTGGTGGCGGGCAGGCGGTTGGTTGGCGGCGGGCTAGTGGTGCGCAAGTGGCGGGCGGGCGGTTGGCAGGCGGTGGGCTGGTGGTGGGCAAGTGGGCGGCGGGCGGTGGGTTGGTGGCGTGTAGGCGGTGGGCTAGTGGCGGGTAGGCGGTGGGTCGTCGGCGGGCAAGTGGCGGCGGGCTGGATGCGGCAAGACGGTGGATCGGCGGCCGGCAAATGGCGGCGGGCTGGCGGCGGCAAGGCGGGGCGTCGGCAGCGGGCAAGTGGCGGGGGGCTGGCGGCGGCAAGGCAGTGGATTGGCGGCGGGCAAGTGGTGGGGGCCTGGAGCCGGCAAGACGGTGGATCGGCGGCTGGCAAGTGGCGGCGGGCTGGCGGCGGCAAGGCGGGGCGTCCGCGGCGGGCAAGTGGGGGCGGGCTGGCGGCGGCAAGGCGGTGGATCGGCGGCGCGCAAGTGGCGGCGGGCCCACAGCGGGCAGGCGAGGGGTCGGCAGACGGCAATTGGCGGCGGGCTGACGGCAGGCGGGCGGTGGATCGGCGGCGGGCAAGTTGCGGCGGGCCGACGGCGGGCAGGCGAGGGGTCGGCGGCGGGCAAGTGGTGGCGGGCTGGCGGCGGCGAGGCACGGCGTCCGCGGTGAGTAGTCGGTGGGCTGGTAGCGGTTATGTCGGGTGCGGGCGGTTGGTTGGTGGCGGGCGAGTGGGGGGCATTCGGTGCAAGCCAAAAAACCCATACTCGGTGAATGACCAGTTGCCAAGTACTCACCAAAGCGGATCACGCGGGGTATCAACGAGTAATACCCGTACTCTCGATTTTGTAGATTCCGACAATCTTGACGGCCGTCTGGAAAACATTCATGCCACAAATCCATACGTGGCAAACTGCAAGGACGAAGTGTGTGGGCAAAACGGCCAACATCGCACATCCTGCATGTACTCGATGCGAGTTGCCGCGCACCATCCATCTTCTTGAGCCCTTGGGCGCCCCTCCAGCGAAATCCCTTCCTCCGTGGCGCCTTCCATCCTGGTCCCCCACTCGGTACGGTGGTGGTCGTCCTCACACTGCTCCCATTTGTCTTTCCTGCCAAGTGAATGAAGCTCAGAGTTGTGCACTCACCCCGCGAGTTCCAATTGAACCCCGCGCGGACGTAGTTGAAAGGGCTCACGGATCTGATAGGAGCGCGGACGGCACTACCGACGGCGCTCTTTCGGACAGCGGAGGCAACGGAAGGCCGGCACCGTGACATTATTAGTCGCGCGAGAGAGATTGACGTAACGAAACTCCAAAGTTAACTGCACAATCGGGATATCATTTTCATCAACAGGTATACGCATACCCGAGCTGAGAACGATCTGGGATACCGACAAACCGAAATTTCAAGGGTATGTACCCTTGATACTCACTCTGCCAGGTTTGGGCGGAACTCATACTCGGACCTCGGAGATCCATCTCACTGGCAGCCAATACTCGTTGGCTTTATGCGAGCCAAATAGCGTACTCATGGCCAAAACTGATACCCTTGGTGAGGCCTGGTCAAAACTTGATGACGCCCGTCAACGAGCAGGTTGCTGATACAGCAGAAGGGATGCCAATCAGCTTTCAGACGTCGAAAGGATCCCCGCCACCAACCTGTAACGAATGCTCTCGTATGGGTGGCACTGCCAAGACTAACGCTCTGACAGCACGTCTATCTGTGCGCTAAGTGCGACCGTCATATCTAGTCTTAAAGAGAAGGTAGAAGGCTACTTTGTCCTCGCCCACCCCGGATTTCTGATCGTTCAACAGTGTCAGTGTTTATCCCCGATTCTAGCCAGTGGGCCAGTGTTCACATGTTCATGCGGATTTGATGACACGGCATGCACATGAAGTGCGGGGCGGTCGGCATTCCAGCCCCCATGACAGAAATAAGTGCCCAACCATTGTCGGCCTTTCGGACAAATGCCATCAGAAAACAACATACGAAAAGCTACTCACTGACCGCGCGTACGGCCGGGGTGGTGCGTGTCGTACCCCACCTGTGAGGGAAACCCCTTGTCAGTGGTGACACGGCTCCGGGAATGAGCCGGAGACGGGTCGCAAACAACCATGTAACACCCCCCCTAGGGGGTTAGCGTATGACACCCCCCCTTGGGTGGGTGGCCAGTGAGCCCGAGGGCCACACACGAAACGACCCCTCTAGAGGGGCGCGGCGTGATAAGCACCGGATCGGGCCCCCCCTGGAGGGGTCTGACACAGCCGAGGAAGACATACGTCTTCCCGAATCCGGTCCCTCTGGAGGGACCGGAAAGCTTGTGGAAGCTTCCGCAACCCGAGCGAAAAACGAACCGAGATCAGATCTCGACCAGGGATAGATTCCCACCGGAATTCCATCCGAGAAAATTGAAAAATCTCGAGATAAGTCCTGAGGTATTGCTCTTGGGTAAATCCTGAGATCTGGGAAGTCTTAGTGATCGTTCTCCTTCCGCCCGAGACGGGCGGGGGTCCTCTTCCAGTGGAAGGGTAGTCGAGGATGCCGGGCAGGGGCCACTAGAGGCTCGTGCCTGAGACCGTGGCCGGTTGGGTACCGGTCCCCCCATGGTGGCGTCCGGGGGTCGGGATAGTGCACGTCCTGCGTCTTTCTTCTGAGGGTATTTGAGCGTACGTTTGGCGGTCATCCTGCTTCTTCGAACAAATCAGCGTTGCGTTTGCGTTACTTCCGTCGCTCTGGTGCGCTCCGCGCCGTGTGATCCAGGCGTTTGTGTTGTTTCTCCGCTCCTCCGCTCCGCAACCTGTGCTGGGCTTTCCGGCTTTGAGGGCAGGATCCACTAAAGCAGCCACATGCAGATTCTACGCCACGCTTCGACTGCTGTTCGCATGAATTCGAAAAAGAAAATTTCCGTTTTGCATCTGTGAGGCGTGTCCACTTTGGAACTGCGCGTGGCTCTGTTGCCAAGCGGCCAAAGAATGCTTGGCGCGCTTGCAGGCGATCCGCTGGAAAAGTCGTTAGAGGCGGGCCACGTGATTCCGAGGGACTCTTGGATCAGTATATAGCCGAAGCGGTTGGACTTCGTTTGTGCCACAGCAGGAACAATACGCTCCCATTTCCCTGGCGCCAGTGTGCCAACGTACGATCAGGTCAGCACATCTTTGGCTCGTGGAGTGTAGATGCCTGTTCACTTTCTAATTCCTTTACACCGTGCATCTCGGCTTCCTGGCGTCGCCATCGTTGCGCCCGTCTTGGTCCCACGCGCCCTCACCGGCGCGATCGGTTCTTGGCGGGCGCGCCTGACACACCAATGGCAGGGCGCCCCTCCCGGGCGCCGGGCCGCAGAACGAGCCCGCTTTGACTGATCGACTGTTGGAGGGGGGAGTTCACAATTCGGACAGGACTTTCGTTTGCTGTTTTGTACGGTCGCCCCCCTGCCGATTGTTTCGGGCATATAACAGGTTTTGGGGCGCCCGTACAATTCGCTGGGGATCTTGAGGTAGCAACTCTTGGTTGGTTCTCACACCACCAGGGTTGACTCCCCGGACGGTTCCCTCCTCACCACCTGGTGTCTCGGCCGTAAGCTTTCGGGCTTTCGGTCGGGAGGACCAATCCGGCAATCGGTACCCGCGAGGGACTTTTGCCGGTGGACAGAAGAACGAAGGCCCTGTTCGATTTCTGAACGGGGGACCCTTTTTGGCTGGCACTGCGCCACGACCCTGTTCTGATTTTGCGCGAAGCGCTGCCCAAAATGTAATTGGTGCGGGACGGACGGCTTCGCGTGTCCCAACAGACACCGACCCTGCTCCGATCGCGCCCCGATTACGTCATCTAAATTGGATTTTGTTGCCCGGTCCGTTATCCTGAGCTTGACTGAGTTCGTAGTTGAGGGGGGACCTTGCGAATTTCGAGATCATCCGATCTCGGAACCACGCGGAGCCCTTGCGGTAGTGATCTCGCGCTACCAGCCGATAGTTATCCATCGTACGTTAATTTGGCGTGCGCGGAAATAATTTCGTGGTCGTTTTCTTCGGGTACTTTGTGCAACATGGAGAACTCCGACGATGAAATTCGACCTGTCGCGAATAGGGAGTTGCCTGTAAGTGACACAAGAGATTCAGTAGGTGCCGCCGCTGTGGTGGCTGCACAAATTGAGATTGATCGTGCACTTGCGCTCAACACCGCCAGGGACGAGAATCGACGCCGGAGACGCGAGCAAGACGCGGCTCGGAGGGCGCGCCTAGCACAGGATCCCGTAGCTGCGGCCGCCACGCGCGAGAGGGATGCAGCGATCCAGGCGATGCGCCGAAAACGTCTTCGTAGCGCTGATCCAGGAGGTTCCGCGTCTACTCAAGCCGCAAATACTGCTGCCCGCGCTGCAGCGCGGCGCCGATTGCAAGCTGAATCTCGAGCTGGCTCTGCAGAAGCTCTCGCCCGTGACTCAGCACCTCGGGCTGAACTCCGTAGCCGCGTTGCTATCGACGCCCTTCGGTCAGATGGCGAGGGCTCCGAGAACGATGAAGAGATGGCTGGTGTGGATGGAACTGCTCGGCCACGGGGTCTTTGCGCGGCTGAGATCTTCTCTGGAGTCGATGGCTACGATGTAGAGCCGTCCAACGTTGTTGACATGAACATTGTGTGTCAGAAATGCAAGGCGTACCACTGGATGGATGAACGCCTGAAGTCCTCTTCCGATAGCCGCCCGGTTTTTTCAATTTGCTGCGGAAACGGATCCGTGGACCTTCCGGCGTTCCCTGATCCTCCCGAGCCGCTCCGGGCGTGGGCATTGGGGGAGACCGCACAAGACAGAACAATGGCAAAACATTTTCGACTCTCGAACAATGCCATGGCTCTGACTTCTTCCCAGGGAACATCACCCCCGCCGCTTCCTGGAGGAAGCGGCTGGGAGCCCGCTGTGCGCCTGCATGGAAAGCTCACTCACGCTGGCCCCCTCCTCGCAGCTGAAGGGCGCGAAGCCTCTTTCCTTCAAGCATATTTTTGAATTCTGAGGAGAACGGCGAGCGCTTGGCGGCGGTGTGCCGTGCTGTTGCGCGCGGGAGAGGTGGCCAATTGGGATTTGGCCGCATCCCTGTGAGTGCGCTAGATACGACCTCGCGGGGGCTCTTTGCCGCCGTTCAAATGCTCTATGGCACGCTCTTGAGGGAAAACAACCTGGTGAAGCAGTTTCTCACGGCTCGCGAGCGTGTGCAGGAGATTGAAGCTACCACCGGCAGACCTGTTCCCAGCCTTCGTGTCGTTATGCACGCGAATGCTGTTCCAGCGGGTTGTCACGTCCGCGTATACAACGATGCGGCGATTACCAACGGAGAGGTGGCCGCCATTGTGCCTCAGAGTGATTTGGATGTGCCGTCGATGCCGCAAGGTACGGGACATTCCGGGGAGCTCAAGCGGGATGTTGTTCTCATGGTTCGCGCGCCACGTGAAGGGGCCGCTACGCAAGGCATCCTGCGCAAGGTGAGCTTTATGAACTCTTGGTTTGATCCGACACTATTTCCTCTGCTTTTCCCACTGGGCACCGATGGATGGCATGATGGGATTCGAAAAACCCGGGGAGGCAGAAAAGTGAGTCAGCTCGACTTCATGGCGTATCATCTGTTCACTCGGGAGGGCCAGTTCGCCTACCTACAGCTCTGCAAGCGGCTTTGGGGTGAGTATGTTGTCGACCAATTTATCAAAGTCGGGCACGCCCGCCTGCTCTGGCAGCGGCTAAACCTGAAGAGCATACGGTGTGAAATGTATAGTCGCGTGGTGGACGCGGTCAGGGATGGCTCGGCCGCAACGGGGCGGATCGGAAAAGGA
>ENA-ORXC01001806-ORXC01001806.1-marine-metagenome-genome-assembly--contig:-NODE-1806-length-12188-cov-4.360499_pt1 | contig 12188 bp, 9 predicted proteins | sample MGYA00237865_ERZ511478 | MGnify/ENA metagenome assembly ERZ511478 | reverse complement strand
CCCCCCCCCCCCCCCCCCCCCCCCCCCCCCCACGCGGGCGGGTCTGCAGGACGGGCGGCCTGCGCGCGCGCTCTCCCGCGCGAGTCCAGACGCGCGGGACAAACGCCCGCCACCCCCCCGCCGTGGCCTTGTTTCGGCGCGGGGCCCGCCGCGGCCCGCGCGCGCGGCGGCAGCGGCCCGACACACCTCCCCGGGCAGACCCCCCGCCTTCGCCAGACTGACCTGGTCGGCGGCGAGCGCGCTCCCCGCGGCTACGACGCACCTGCCCGGCACGCGCTTGGTACCGTGCGTTGCCGCCCCCGTCGCGTGGTCGACGCCAGCCGCCGCCGCCATTGGGGTGGCGCCGAACCGCCAGTGCGCGTTGGGCTCCCCCCCCACCGGCGCTGGCTGTTTGTACACCCCGCCCCCCCTCAAGGCCTGTCGGCTGTGCTCTCCTCTGCTGTGGACTGCTGGTGTCTGACGGTGATTGCACGGTGGTACCGTTGGTACTCCCTTTGCTCCTCTCGGGCAGACGCGCGGGCCGCCTGCTGCATTGCCGCCTTCTCCGGGGCACGCGTTGCCAGACGGCTCCCCTTTGTGCTTCTACGCGGTGTCGACGGCGGCGGGTGAGCGTGATCCCGGCGGCGGTGCCGCCCGATCTGCTGCCCCGTGGTCGGGAGCTGCGGCTGGTCGGCGCGATGGGTGGGCCGGCCACTACCAACCTCCCGGTGGACACGATTGTGTGGGCGAAAGTGCCGGGCTTCCCCTGGTGGCCCGCGCGGGTGGCGGAAACGCCCAGAAACCACGTCAAGAAGGGGGTGAAGCACACCTGGTACGTGCAGCGCATGCGGAGCGACAGGAAGGGGTGTCTAGATGACCTTTGTGAAGTGGTGCTGCTACAGTGCCTCGCGCAATGTGCTCGGGAGCTGGACGGAGAAGAAGCAGCATCTCTGTTCTTCTCAGTTTATTCTGTGCTTTTTGTTCGGTTGCTGACTGCTTGTGCTTGTTGCAATTGTTGTCGTTGCGGTTGGCCTCCAAATGTGGTCCTGTGCTACTCCTGTGGTTGCCGTTTTGGTTGCGTGTTGTTCTTTCCTCTTGGCCTTTACAGGGTGCTCTTCTTCAATGACGTCAACAACGCGTGGGTGCACCCCAAGAACCTCATGCTGCTGAACGAAGAGGACAAGGAGCAGTACCTCGTCAAGCCAAACCACAAGAGCCGGCCCGCAATTGACCAAGCGCTCCGCATGGCTCTCGAGGAGCTCGCCGAGTCCCCGCACCCCCCATCCTTCGAGGTTGTGCCAGAGACTAAGGCGACGCCCGTCAAGTCCAAATCCGCCTTAACCACTCCGGCCAGCAGCAAGACGACGGCTCGCGGCTCGAAACGTCGCTCCTCATCGTCGACGGCGGCCAAGCCTTCTAAACGCAAGCGCATGCAGTCCCCAGACGACATGGAGGACTCGGACGCGGGTGGCGATGCGGAATTTGCCGGTGATGCCGTGCAGGACGATCCCGACCACGTTGAGGAGGGTGGCGAGGAGGCCGCTGCGGCCGAGGCGGGGTCTGCACAGGACGCGGATGATGCGGAAGACGTAGACGCGAGGTTAGCCGCGGCGGCCAAGGTCGACGCGGAGGTGGATGCGGAGATTGAGGAGGCGCACTCCAAGGCGGCGGAAAAGTCTGGCAGCTCCCGGCGGTCTAAGCGGTCGTCAGGTGCGTTGCGGACGCCTGTGGCGACGCCCAAGCCCCCAAAGACGCCTAAGTCGTCCAAGGTCGGCAAGGCGCTGAAGAGCGCGTCGGGGAGCAAGCGCCCAGTGAAAAAGGAAACTCGCGGTGATTCGGCCATGCCATCGGACGGGGTACCTGCGGATGACGAGCCGGCGGTTCCGCTCCGGAAGCGCAAGTCACGGGGCTCGGAGTCGTTGGGCACGCCTGGTGCAACGACGCCGGGCCCTTCTGGGCATGCGGGTTTGAGCGGCGACCTGAGCGACGTTGTGCCGCACCGGAGCGGCGGGGGGGGTCCTGACCAGTCCCATTCTGCAGCCGGCGATGAGGCGAAGGACGGGCCGGACCGGGCGGACCGTGAGGGCGGCGTCCCCGGCCTGGAGTTAGCGTTCAAGTTGATGCGGGTCGCTGCGGCCAAGATCCTGGACGACGGGATGGATCTTGAGCGGTCCTCCGTCGTGGCTGACGTGGCTGACTGGGACAAGATGCACAAGCGAACCAACGTAGAGGAGCTGGCCGCTGGGGTGCGTGCTATTGACGAGGCGGGCACAAAACTCGGGGCGGCGATTGAGGTGCTGGATATGGCGCGGACCTGCCTGCAGGTGGCGTCGGACAAGGTCCAGCCCGACAATTTCGGCACTGGCTGTTTGAAGGAGTACGAAGAGGCCTACGCCACCTACATCGAAGCTGCTCGTGGTCGCGTGGCGGCCGAGGAGGCGGTGGCGCTTGCCGTGCGCGCTGTGATTGCTGCAAAGGTGACGGTGGGAATGCTCAAGCATTCCCAGGCAGGCAAGCCAGTGCGGCGGCTGTTCAAGCGTTACCGGGCGACGTCCAAGCCGGTTGACTTTCTGTGCAGCATGTTGATCACGCAGTGGATGGGGATCATTGAGAGCTCACAGCGCGAATCCAAATCCCCTTCGTCGGACAAGGAGCACGCCAAAGGCGCGACGGACGAGAAGCCGTCCAAGTCGCGGGAGTCACAGTCGCCTAAGTCAGGGAAGGACAAGGGCGCCTTGGCCGAGGGCGACATAGGTGACGGTGGCAGCTCGTCGGCGGCCAAGACGGATCCGTCTGATGCACCTGTGGGTGCGCCCGGAGACGACGCTGCAAAAGCTAAGGCCAAGGACGGTGCCAAAGACGGTGCCAAGGACGGTGCCAAGGACGGGAATGGCGTTGCGGGGGCGCCCGACTTGGAGAAGGACCAGGACGATGTGGACGACAAGGCCCAGGTGGACGCCGCTGCAGGTGATGCACACGATACGGCTGGCTCCAAGGCGGGCGCGGATGCGGCTGATGACATCAGCGATGCAGATGACGATGCCGACAAGCCGGCCTCTAAGGTCGACAAGGCCGGCGACGAAGTGGACAAGACCGGCGCGGACGCGACAGACGATGACGCAATGGACACGAGCGGCACGCCGGCCAAGGGCTCCGCCGACGCGGTACCCTCGCAGAAAGCTGGGACCGACTCTGTAAAGGCCACTGGCAAGAAAGCCAAGCTGCCGGAGGCCGCCGAAGCGTCTCCGTCTTCCCCAGGCGGCATGGAGGTGGACGGTGGGGGGGATGAGAAGGCAGAGGCTGGCGAAGCGGCTGATGATGATGACGGGGATGTCGTCAAGGCCGCTGCGTCCGAGGACAGCATCGCGGCTGACGCTGTGAAAGATTCGGGTGATGACGATGGTGCCAAGAAGGCGGTGTCGGACGTGGACCGCGACGAATGAGCGGTCGCGTAGCGACGGACCCGGCTGGCTGTGTTGCGCAGCCGCTGGTCGTAGCACTCTTGCGCTCACTGTGATCCCTATTTGTTTTGTGTTCCTGCGTGTTGCGTGAGGTGTGCATTGCCATTTGTGCTAGATATCCTGTGCATCGCCGCCGTGCCGTCATGGCCGATGGGCTGGTGTCACGCACACTTTGGTGCCTGACTGGCGCCCACTTCAGCTGTCACGCCGGACACGTCCCTTGTTCTCTTCCGGACTGTATTGTTTTCTCCATCCCCTCCACAGGTCTGCCCCGTCAGGCACACGTTAGCCGGTGGCCATCACGGTGTTCATACCCGGCAGACGTCGTCGCCGCCATCACGTGAGAATTCCACCGTCCCCGCTCGGTGGTACTCCCCTCTGTGGCTTCCAAATCCATACACTCAACAGAGCCAATTGCAACCACGCACAGCGATAGTAGCAGGAGCTCCAGCAGCTAGCGGGCGCTCCTCCCATCTGCTCCCGCTCAAAGTTGGTTAAGGCCGAGCCCAGAGAAGGACGAGTCGACCGAGTTCCAACCCTTGCTCTGGAAGATCTCATAGGCAGTCTTTTTTCTCGTCGCGCACTGTTCTGCCGTCCACACCCGGCCCGTCCACGCGCCGCCGACGCCGCCGTCGCCAAGCCCATACGCGCCCGCGTCGAGGACGCAGACCAGCTCCAGGCGGTCGCCCGCCGCCGGCTCGGTAGACCACACACCCAAGCGGCCGCCGCCCATGGGCGCCAACACCCACCGCCCGTCGTCGGTTAGCACCGGGGAGCCGACGCGCACGGCCGGGTCATCGGCCACCCACGTCGCCGCCGCCGCGGCGGCGGTGACGGCGGCAGGCGGGTCCACCTGTAGCGGCGGCAGCGAATCAGTGTCGACACGAACCAATACTGCCCGCTGCGCCGTGGCGTCCCAGCCATTGGCATACACGGCGGGGTGCCGACACGTCGACGCGTCGCGTGCGACGACGGGAGTGTATAGCGTCGTGGCATCGTCGGTCAGAGGAGTCGCCGACAGCACCGCGTCGTCGGCCACGTCAAACACGTAGCGCATCAGCACGGCCGGCCACGGAGCGTCGCCGTCCGCCCACCGCTGCCCGAGGTGGTCCATCAGCTCAAGGAGAGTGTGGCCACCCTCCACCTGGGGCGGACGGATGGCCACCCCGTCAACCACTACCACCGCTCGGCCGTCGGAGGTAGTGTCGGCGTACGCGTTGGCCACGTCCAGTACCGCCCCCGCGCCGTCTGTCAGAGGGATGACGCGGGCGGTGACCTCGTCGGGCTTGCCGCGGGGTACAAACGAAAATGCCACGGCCGAACCGGACGCGTCGACGCCGCCCTTGGCCGGCGCGGCCGCGTCGGCCCAAGTCACCACGTCTCCGTCGCAGCGCCCGGCCATGGCCGTGGCGACGCTATTGCCGCGAGCGCCCGACGAGGATTGAGGGATGACAAACCAGTCGTCCGTGACGCCAAAACTCCGCAGGGGCAGGCGAGTGGTCAGCCGGAACGCCCTTGAACGAACTTCTGGCTTGAATGCATCGTCATACGCGACGCAATAGCCACCGCGGAGGGTGTCAGCAGAGCCCCGGCGGCCCGTCAGGAGCGCCACCCCCCCTGTGCCGGGTAGATATACGGAGCGGCCGAGGACGCAATTGCCTACGGGCAGGTCCTCCGTGTCGTCGCTGAGGGAGCCGGCCAACACCGCCGGTCCGCGAGTCACCAGCGTACCGCCGTCAATCATGTACGGCAAGCCACGGTCGGCGTAGGCCAGCACCGTCTTGGCGTGCGTGGCCACGTACTCGGACGCGGACCGCTTGGCGGTCACGGACAGCAGGTTGGCCGCCCACCCGCCCGTCGCAGGCGTAGCCAACCGTGAACGGTAGCGCCGCCTGCGTTGCTTCGACTCCTTGTTAAAAGCAGCTGTACGGACAAACCGGTTACGCGCAAAGACGCGGGTACCGTCCGTCCCCGCTGACACATTGTCATCAGCTGCCGGCGCGGCACCCGCCATGTCGTCGTCATCGGCAACGTCGTCAGGCACGTCGTCGGCTGTGTAAAAGGAGATAGCCACCACGTGGCCATCACCGTCCTCAGGGTGCAGGGGCGGATGCTCGGAAAGGTGCTCAGGGTTGGCAGGTACCATGCGCAGGAGAGTGCCCCGTAGCCCGGATGGAAGCGTACCAGCAATGACATCCGCTGTTGGCAACTGGGCGTTCGTCTCGGCCACGACGGCAGTAGCCACTTGATCCCCAGCAGCGGGCGGAGTGGCCATGTGGACGCCAGTCCGCCTCACTGCGACAGACAGAGATGGACGGCGTACCAAACAGCCGGCGGACCCTCCATGGGCCGGGTGCCCGGCCAAAAATGTCGAGTTCGCGGGGAGGGGCACAGGCGCGACGAAGGAAAGCCGCGATGGCAACAGCCGAGCCGGCTGGCCGCTGGCAGGCGCACTTAACACTGCCATGTTGACGCACTGGGCAGGGACGGGGAGCAGCGATGCAACAAACGCAGAGCCGTTGGTACTGGGGAGCAACAGCCAAGACAGGCAAGAGGTCACCTCACACGGAGATGGAGAAAGCTGGAAGATCGGCTCTTGTGGTGGGGAGCTTGCCGCACAAGAAACAGTCACTTGCGAAAGCCGCTCTGACTTTGCCACACGCAAGGCCAGCTGAGGCACAAATAGGTCTGAATGGACTAAATCTATGGAAATATACTGTACTGCTGTTTTTGTGTCCTAAGAATAAGGTGATCTGTGACTTCTGCTGATGTTGATTGGCTGCAGTGAGCATCCAATTCGGGTTCAAGCTGGCCTGTTCAGAGAGGTACTTTCGAAACCCGATAGATCACAAGACTTCGGGTCGCACTGATGTTCTCTCCGAAACCATACACTGCAATTGTTACCCCTCAGTTCACAAATCGCCCTCTATGCAGGAGTGGAGGTCAGTTTTCAAAAGTCTTACGACAGTTAGAGGTGAGGTTGTTGAGACAACAGCTGTTGCAGGGCAACGAACACCTCACGATCGTCGACAAGACACCAAGGTGCCATCCTTGCACGTGTACTCCCCAGTACGCACGCGTCTTTAACCAGACGCACCCCCGTCAACAGACCCTTCTGAGGCTTGCACATCCGGCACGACAGCGCCCACGCGGCGCACGAAGACCAGCACCGACGAGCCATTGTGGACAATAGTGGACCCAAACTGCCCACTGCTCGGCTTGCCATACAGCCCCCGAATGCTGCCACCCTCGCCACGCGAAGCGTCCAGCGGCGCCAGCTGCCCGCCACCAAAGAGTCCGCCGATGGGCACCCCAGCTGCAAACTGCTCTAGCGTGCGGCTCTCGTAGCAGAGCTCCCCGAACAGGCCGCGCCCGCGGCGAGACGACGACAGCATCAGCACCCCAACAGGCGCGTTGGGGACTCCCGCCATGCTCGCCGCCAGCGCTGCCCGCTTGTACCGCCGCATGATCGTATCCAGCGCCTCAGCCGCGTACAGGCGGTCGCGGAGGAAGAAGCGCACCCGCTGGCCCGGCCGTACGGCCTCCACCATGGTCATACCCGTCGGCGGGGAAGCGCCCGGCGAGCCCGGACGGGGACCAGGGCTGACGTCCACATTAACGATGCGGCGGATGACAAAGTCGCTCGGAGCCAGCTCTGGCACAAACTCGTCGGCAGCGACACCCAGGTACAACGTTTGCTCAAGGGTCTTGGCATCAGCCGGCAGCGCCCCGTAGTCAATTAGCGACCGCACGTGGCCGTTGGCCGACAGGCGCGAGATGGGGGAGCCAACACGGGACATCTCGGTGATGACCGTGGGGTCGTTGGGGCTCGTGGTCACCACCTCAAAAGTGGGGCCGACCGGCTTGCAGCTGGTGGCCACCACCGCGTCGAGGGTGATATCGCCCGACAGGCGTACACCCACAGCCGCAGATTCATGAAGCGCAGATACAGGCGAGGCCGTCAGGATGTCGCGAGGCAGCGTGCAAATCAGGGAGCCACCCGCACCAAGAGCACCAATGGAGGACAGGCTACCAACCTGCGAGAGCAAGAGGATCCAGGATTGCACACAGACGAGAGCAACATAGTGTACACCAGCGACCAGAAGCACGACATGTATCGAACACACCGTCATAAACGAAGACGTCAGTGATCGGTTCAGTGTGTCCCCGGCGGTCAGTTGCTAACGCACAGGCCATGAAGCCAGCGCCATTTCATGCCCTCGACGATACCAAGTGGGCAGAACATCCCACACCACAACCGCCGGTGCTCATCCCCAACGCTCGAAATGCACGCGAGACGACCAATCATTGCCATACGGTGACGTACCTTCGGCGCGGACGGGAACCCGAAGTCCAGCCCCTGGAGCAGACGCCCCAAGTTGCCGCTGCCATGAAAGGCCGGGTCCGCAAAGAGCAAAAACGAGTCCTCCCCGGTAGGACGTTCCGACCCGCCCATCTCAGACAGCGGCTTCCCCCCCCCAACCAGGCGCTGCCACCGTTCTGCCGACGCGTCCAAGCCCGGCAGGTCGTCAATCATGACCGTGAAGGGCGTCAGGCGCACCCCTCCGCCCATGCGGAGAAGGCTCAGGCTGACCCCTGGGCGCTCCTGCACCTCCTCGTGGCCAGTACCGCCCTCCGTAGCCCCAACAACCCCGTCCGCCGTCGTTCCAATGATGTGCACCAGGCCCGGGAGGAAGGAGCGGAGTTTGGGCACGACCGAGTCCAGGCCCTGCCGCCCCGACCGGCCCATCTTTTCCCCATACTTTGACGACACAAACACGATGGCCAGGTCCCCGGCACTGCAGCCGCCGCCGCCAAGCGAGGCGAGCACGCGGGACGCCACGTCCGCGAGTGCCGCGTGAAGCGACGGTGCTGCCGAGACGGCGGTGACCATGCCCTGTGTGCGCGCCACCTGCGCGGGGGAGGACACCGGGTCGGGTGCAGCCGGCGTTGCTGGAAACGCGTCGGGGATCGGCACGGAGGCGGGGAGGGGGTCCCCCTCCTCGGGGGGGGGGGGGAGACGCAGCCGCCATCGGCGTCACGGCGCGGCGGGGAGCCGGCTGCCAACGCGGCAGGGCCACGGACGACGCCGCGGCCGTGCGACCGCACAGGGGCCCGGGCATGGCCGCACCATGGAAGGTGGAAAAGGCTGCCGCCGACCCCAGGCAGGAAACGGCAGGCACAAAAGCGGCAATGCCGGAGGGCGCCATGGCAAGGCGACAGGAACGTCAGATGCGGACGAGCGTATCAGACTTGGGGGTGTACCAGACAAGTGGTGGAGAAAAAAAGGTAGGAATAGTGTACGGACTGGGGCCGAGTCGTAAATAGCAACGGCCGGTAGGGGAAGTGGTCCGAACTGCCAGCGAGCGGAACGCGGGCAATGGGCGTGGAATCGCAGTGCACGGCGATGGGCCCTCGTGTGGAAACAGAGCTGTTGGTGCGCCGCTGGATCGCTGGTGTTGTAGCTTCCAGATACCACTTCGACTGACTCGCGAGACTAAAGTAGCCCGGCTTCTTTCGATGGGCTGATCCAGAGGGTAGTTCGACGAACAACTCGGTATTTCCAAAATTGTACTTCAGTTGCAGTCAAGAAGCAGCACCATGCAGGATTAAGCTCAAGCAAGCTCTACCACAAACGACCCGTGAGGTTGGAGTGTCGAGTCGGCCAATGGCAAGGCCCGCTCCATTCTGCACGAGTGGTTGAGCCCACTCTATGAGACCCCATTCTGATGGTTCCTGCAGCTGCTGCAGAGATGCGATGGTCCGGGCTCTTGGCGAAGAGGCCAGAAAGCCCTCACCTCGCCGGCATCTCCCTGCTGCTGGTGGCATTGCTCCATTTTTGTGCCCTGCTGGTGTGTGTGCAGACGTTCTTGTTCGTTTTTGTCCCCAGCTACCTGCGACTGCCCTGTTGCCTGCAACTCTCTGCCCGCGTGTCCGCCTCTACGCCAACCTGTCGCTGACCGCTGGGGCTCATCCACGCTTCACTCCCGCATTGCCATTCAATTTCTCTCACGCACGCTCGTCTTTACTCCACGCCGTGCTCTTCCTCCCTCCCTTCCACTGGCTTCCCGACCCACACTGGCGCTCCGTCGCCGGGCGATCATGGCAGCACTGGCGGCGGCGCCCGCGGCCAGGTCCGCATCGGGTGTGGCCGCGGCTTCGCCCGCAACAGTGCCGCTCCCCGCGCCCCCAGCGGCGCCATCGCTCGCCACGGCACGTCCCCTCCCGTACACCCTTCTGCCGGTGCCGTCTGACCTGGCCATTGCGCAAGCGACGACCGTACAGTCGATTCGTGCCATCGCGGCGGCGATTGGGATTGGGGAGGACGACCTGGACTTGTACGGGCGGGACAAGGCCAAGGTGCACCTGGCGGTGCGGGACCGCCTCGCTGCAGCTGCGGCAGCGGCAGCGGCCGATGGTCGCAGTGGCGGCGCCACTGCCGTGGGCCGCCTGGTTGTCGTCAGCGGCATCAACCCGACGCCGCTTGGCGAAGGAAAATCCTGCACGACCGTCGGACTGTCGCAGGCACTCGGTGCGCATCTCGGCGCCCGTGTCATGACAACGATGCGGCAGCCGTCACAGGGCCCTGTATGGGGCGTCAAGGGTGGCGCCGCTGGCGGCGGCTACTCCCAAATCGTCCCCATGGAAGCGTACAACTTGCACCTGACGGGAGACTTGCACGCTATCAGCGCGGCCAACAACCTCCTCGCCGCCGCCATTGACACGCGCCTTTTCCACGAGTCGACGCAGTCGGACGAGGCACTCTTCCGTCGCCTATGCCCGCCGTCGGCTAAGGACGGCAGCCGCCGCTTTTCGCCCATCATGCGGCGTCGGTTGGACAAGCTCGGCATCACCAAGGACAACCCGTCCGAACTAACGTCCGACGAGGCCGCCCGCTTTGCGCGGCTCGATTTGGATCCAGCGTCGATCACCTGGCAGCGGGTCGTGGATCTCAACGACCGCTCCCTGCGGCGCATCACGATTGGGCAAGGCGCCGCCGAGAAGGGTCTGACCCGCGAGACAGGCTTTGACATTACGGTCGCGTCTGAGATCATGGCCATCATGGCGCTCGCGACCAGCCTCGGGGACCTCCGCGCGCGCCTCGGCGCCATCGTTGTTGGCACGACAAGGGAGGGCGCCCGCGGTGGTGGCGGCCAGCCTGTGACGGCTGACGACCTCGGTGTCGGCGGCGCGCTGGCGGTGCTGCTCAAGGACGCGCTGTTGCCGACGCTCATGCAGACCATCGAGGGCACCCCAGTGCTCATCCACACGGGGCCGTTTGCCAACCTCGCGCACGGTCAATCTTCGGTCGTCGCCGACCAGCTGGCGTTGCAGCTGGTCGGCCCCGGCGGGTACGTGTTGACGGAAGCGGGTTTTGGCGCGGACATTGGCGGGGAGAAGGCGATGAACATCAAGTGCCGAGCGGGTGGGCTCACTCCCGCCGCCGTCGTCCTCGTCGCCACCGTGCGGGCGCTCAAGGCCCACGGTGGGGCCCCTCCGGTCAAAGCCGGTACGCCGCTACCGGCCGAGTACTCGACGGTGGACGTGGCGATGGTCAAGCGCGGAGCGGCCAACCTGGAGCGCCACGTGGAGAACATGCGCGCCTTCGGGCCGCCGGTCGTCGTCGCCATCAACCGCTTTGCCACCGACGCGGACGAGGAGCTGGCGGCGGTGCGGGAAGCGGCGCTCAATGCCGGCGCCGTCGACGCGGTCATTGCCAACCACTGGGCGCAGGGCGGGGCGGGGGCCGTCGAACTCGGGCGGGCGGTCATGGCCGCCTGCGACACTGCATGTGGCGGCGGGGAGGCCAACGACGGCGGCGCCGGCTGCGCCCCTCCCCCGCTCAAGTTCACCTATGAACTCGACGCGTCGCTAAAGGAGAAGATTGAGGCCATCGCCACCCGCGTCTACCGCGCCGCGTCGGTCGACTTCGCGCCGACGGCGGCGGCGCGGCTGGCCGAGTTTGAGCGCCTCGGCTATGGGAGCCTGGCCGTCTGCATGGCCAAGACGCAGTACTCCTTTTCGGCCGACCCAACCCTCACCGGCGCGCCGACGGATTTTGTGCTTCCGGTCGTTGATGTGCGGCTGTCAGCGGGGGCGGGGCTGATCGTCGCGCTGTGCGGGACGATCCAGACGATGCCGGGATTGCCGACGCGGCCAAACTTTTATGAGATTGACATTGACGAGGATGGCGTCATTGTCGGTCTGTCTTGAGCGCAAGGTGCGGGTGGGGGGGATGGGGGGGAGGCCGCCGCGAGGAAGGAGTGCTTTGTTTGTGGGGTAGAGAGCGCACACGATAACCGATCACGACCTTGTCGTGCCCTATTCTGTCGACCATGACGAGTCGTGTCGTTTGCCAGGCTCCAATGCGCAGTTGCGCCTGACGAAGGGCAGGCGGAAGGCGCGTGTGTTGGCGGCGGTGGCGCTCCGAATCCATATCAGAGACCAATCGGTCGCGCTTGCGGAGATTGCAGAGCAGGCTGCTGGCACATCTTCTGTCGTCGTATGAGGCCGGGCAACGGCCTCTCGGCTGCGTGCTCGAGTTTCTCGAGCGGCCGACGGTGTCACCCACCAGGTGGGGTGGTCCCAGCGCCAGCCGTACGGCGGCAAGGATGGGAGAAATGGCCGGGATTTTACGGCGTCATCACGTACAATGCGACCACTGAAGAGCGGTACAGTCTTTCTCCATTCTTGGGCACCCTTTGTGGCAGCCATTCAATCCACAACTCAGCCCAAGTGGCCCCTGTT
>ENA-ORXC01001805-ORXC01001805.1-marine-metagenome-genome-assembly--contig:-NODE-1805-length-12202-cov-55.559753_pt1 | contig 12202 bp, 14 predicted proteins | sample MGYA00237865_ERZ511478 | MGnify/ENA metagenome assembly ERZ511478 | reverse complement strand
ACTCGTTCATACGTTGAGCCCCAATTTTTGCAGCAACTTCTTGATAGCATGGTACACATGAAAATTGAAAGGCATCTAGCAGTACTAAGTCTTGCTCCCAAAAGGTTGACCATTTCTCTTCACCATCCCATTTAAAGATGGTGCTGTCACTTTCAATAACTCCCGTTTCCAAGCCAATAATACTATTTGTGATTTTAAAAGTGGATGCGGGTAAGTTACCATGTGTAGCCCATTTAAAGTCATTGGAATAATAGGTGTTATTATTTGAATCGTAAATCAAAATAGATCCTTTAACATTATAAGAATCAATGATAATTTGAAATTCAGACTTATTTATTTTAGTGGTATTAGATTTTGATTCACCCAAAAGTGAAGTCTTCTTTTGGTCTTTACAAGAAGCGATACAAACGATTAGAAATAGCAGTATACCTATTTTCATTTAGTAATTGAGTTGTATTAAAAAATGAATATAATAATTATCAATCGGTTTTATATTGTTTAAAACCATTGATCCGAAAATAGTGATGAAGTTACAATATTGCTTAATCAGTCATTTTACAACCATATGCTTATTTCATTTCTTCAAAAAGGATACTTGTTTTCCGAGTCTATTAATATAAGTTTTCACTAGTCTGTAAAAACACGTTAAAGAAGTGATTTATGCTACTTTCTGGTTAAAATAATTAATGTTTTAATAGTACTATCCTTCGATTAAGAAGTAAGTAAGGCATGCTCAGCGACCTCGGTTTTTATACTTCCATGGTAGGCTCCAAAACCAATGATGATAAAAATTTGTTGAGGAAATTTTAACTCAGCCTTTGTTATGTCAATGCGATTAGTTTTTAGATAATCTGTTTTTGTTTGAGCGTAGTTGTATACAGTTGAAAGTGTAAAGATTACTGTAAAAAATCTTTTCATGGTTTGGTTTTCATAAGAGATAACCTATTAAAAAAATGCTACAGCGACCAATTCAGATAGATACTTTTTAATGTTGGCTTAAGTATATTCGAGAATGAATAACAAAAACAATTAGGATTGCTTTATTAAATCTAAAGAAACTATAAAGCATTTTGTACTTAATTTTAAAAAATATTAAATATTACGGAATAAAATTTCTCCTTTTACAAATGTGAAATCATGCATTCGGAACCATCTTTAATTGCTTTAGCTTTCTTTTTTACCCAACCTTTCCTTAAACTTAAATTCAACAGTCTTTTCATTTGTGAAAGGGTCTTTCGAAACCCTACATTTTTGAGAATTTGCATTATATGAAAATATAAAAAGGGTAATTATAAACCAATAATTGTATTTCATTTTACTTGTTAGATTGTTATTTGTAATCGTATTAATTGAAAATCTACAACACCTTCTTAAAACAAACACTATTTGCCATGTGCTCGTACGGAGGGTAGTTATCCATAATTGTGTAATTATTCTTTTTATAAAGAGCTATGGCTTCCGGCTGGCGTAATCCGGTTTCTAATACAGCGTATGAATAGTTTAATTCTTTTGCCCATTCTTCTAATACAACGAGTGTTTTTGAGGCAATACCTTTACCCCGAAAACTTGGTTGTACATACATACGTTTAATTTCAACGCAATCCTTATTGAATTCCTTGAATGCACCGCATGCAACAAGGGTTTCATCAGAATAAAAAACTACACAATTTTTCAACGCATCAATACCGTTAAACTGTGCATAAAAAACATTCTCGTCTCCATCTCGTAATGCCAGATCAGCATCAAGTAAGGCAACTAATTCTTTAAAGTTTTCGTTATCGCTAGAGCAACGTTTATAGTAAAGCATAAGAGGTCTCTTTTTTAGACTTTAATTGTATAACCCTTTGCATTAACAGTGCTATTATCAAAATAGAAATCAATTCTACCCAAATTTACCCCAAAACATCCTACTTGATTTACCAATACATCTCGTTCTGCGGCGTTCGTAACAATACTTGGTTTATCTAGAAAGGTATGCGTATGTCCACCAATAATTAAATCGGTGTATTTGGTTCTTTTGGCAAGTTTTAAATCATCTGGTTTTTGAGAATTATATTCGTATCCTAAATGAGAAAGGCAAATAACCAAATCGCATTTTTCCTCTTCTTTAAGCTTGGTTTCCATATCGGTAGCCAATTCATAAGGGTCAAGAAATTCAGTCTCTTTAAAGAGTTGTTTTGTAACCAAACCGTCTAGTTTAATCCCTAATCCGTAGACACCAACTTTAATCCCGTCTTTTTCATAAATTTTATATGGCTGTGTTAATCCGTCTAAAACGGTATTGGAAAAGTCGTAATTGGCACTTATAAAATTAAACTTAGCGTAGGGCATTTGGGCTAAGAGTCCGTCTATACCATTATCAAAATCATGATTTCCAATTGTAGTGGCATCATAATTAAGCATGCTCATTAATTTAAATTCTAGTTCACCACCATAAAAATTAAAGTAGGGAGTACCTTGAAAAATATCGCCCGCATCAAAAAGAAAAGTATTTGGATTCTCTTTTCTTATACTGTCTACTAAACCCGCTCTGCGAGCCAAACCTCCCAACCCAGGGAAATCTGCATGGTCGTTGGGGAAAGCATCAACATGACTGTGTACATCATTGGTGTGTAAAATGGTAATGTGTTTCTTTTTAGATACGTTGCAAGAATTTAGTCCCAAACCACCAAGAGTTAATAGGCTAGTGGATGCGGCAGTGTTTCGTATAAATTTTCTTCTTTCCATTTTACTGTAATTGATAATATCTTAAATCTACTTTTGGGGCTATGGTATCCACTTTAGAAAAGAAATCTATCATGGCATTACGTATTTTATAATCGGTTTCCGTTTTAGAAAGTGCTTCTTTAAAAAAGCTCATATTATCACCGCCGGTAACTAAATAGTCTGATGTGGCTACATTATAAGTTTTGTCTTTGTCTAAAGGTTTTCCGTCTATCGTAAAAGATTTGACCGAATTGTCTTTGTTGAGAATAAGCTGCATACCTGCAACAGGGTGCGCTCTTTTAGACTTAATAAGGTAATCTGCCAACTTTAATAAAGATGTACCTTTAAGTGCTACGACAACCACTGAGTTTTCAAACGGCATTACTTCATAAGCCGTTCTAGAAGTGACATTACCTTTAGAAATAATCGATCTTATACCGCCATGGTTTAAAAGCACTAGGTCAATACTATTTCCGGTACGTTTTTTATAGATAGGATTGGTCTCGCTAAGCACAATATCCGCCATTAAATTACCTGCGGTTGTATTGAATTTACCATCGGTTCTTGAAATAACATAAGGTGCATATGCCAATGTACTATCTAAAATACTTTCAACACGATCATGATAGGGTTGAATAAATTTTTGAATACTATCAACTGAAGCATAAGTGGTGTCAATTGCTATTTGACTGCCAGTCAGTTCAGTAAGGTGTTCAGGATTGCTATTACAAGATACCAAACCAAGAAATGTTATAAATATAACATAATGTTTTATATTTAAATTACCAAAGTGTTTTAACTTCGCCATATAGTTGCAGGGATATTATTTACATTTGTCTAAATGTAAAAATACATGTTTTTAAAAGGAATTAAGGACAAGTTTAAACGGAAATCGGGCCGTAAAATATTAAAACAACTGTTGGCAACACCAGTTGCTGTAACGCGTGAGGGTAAAGGAATACGTTCTGTAGGTTGTATAGTGGATTTAGATAGGTTTGAGAAATCTGAAGTATTTTTTCAGTTTCAAGAAGAGTTGTCATTGCACCCCAATGCAGTTAAAATTATTGGATATAAGCGCATTTTCGATAAAAACTCGCCATATGCCACTCCTGTCTTTTCAGATAAGGACTTAGGGTGGAACGGTGAAATTGAAAATAGTTATGCCCTAGAGTTTTTAGGACGGGAATATGACCTATTAGTGAATTATTATAATGAGGATTGCTTGTTGTTGAATTTAATGTCGGTGAAAGCGAAGGCTCGTTTAAAAGTAGGGTTCAAAGAAGTGGGACCTACTTACAATGATTTAATGTTAGATACGCCATTAAAGGACTTTCAGATATTTAAAAAAGAATTGAAAAAGTACTTGGGCATTTTTAAAGAGATTTAATTATGAAAGATTTAAGGGGGGCAGGAGTAGCGTTAATAACGCCTTTTAAGGAAGATGGATCAGTAGATGTAGAGGCTCTTAAAAAAGTTGTAGCTTTTAATATTGAAGGCAACATAGATTACTTGGTGGTTTTAGGAACCACTGCTGAATCGGTAACCTTATCAAAAGAAGAAAAGCAATTGGTCATGCGTACCGTAGAAGAAGCAAACCAAGGTGCTTTGCCTTTAGTAATCGGTATAGGTGGTAATAATACCACTGCATTGGTAGAAGAGCTTAAATCTGCAGATTTATCTGCGTATGATGCCATTTTATCCGTCTCTCCCTATTACAACAGACCTACGCAAGAAGGTATTTATCAACATTTCGCAGCAATTTCACAAGCATCGCCTTTACCAATCATTTTATATAACGTACCTAGTCGTACCGGTAGTAATATGTTGCCGGAGACAGTGGTTCGCTTGGCAAAGAAATTTGACAATATCGTTGCTGTAAAAGAAGCTTGTGGAGATATGACCCAAGTTCAGGAACTCATATCAAAAAGACCAGAAGGTTTCTTGGTACTTTCAGGAGATGATATTACGGCATTACCAACAATAGTTGCCGGTGGTGACGGGGTAATTTCAGTTATTGGTCAAGGTTTACCAGAAGAATTTTCAAAAATGATTCATGAAGGTTTAGATGGTAATACAGAAGTTGCCTATAGCTATCACTACAAAATGCAAGATGGTATGAAGTTGATTTTCGAAGAAGGAAACCCAGCAGGTATCAAAGTTATTTTTGAATATTTAGGCTTGGCAAAACCCTTTGTACGGTTACCGTTAATTACGGCAAGTGATGCTTTAAAGCATAGAATCGTTTCATTTATGGAATCTATGATACGCATACCAGCATAAATATTCGTTAAATCTTCACTTAGTAGGACATTCTTGTGCTGTAAAGCCTGTACTTTTATTGGTTTAAAATGTTTTTTAAATCCATTGATAATCACTAATTTTGCAAAATGTTTTTTAAAATGAGGAGAGTTTTTCCATTACTATTGATTGCCATTGCTTTACAATCTTGTAGCGAGTACCAAAAAGTACTTAAGAACGATGATGTAAAAGCGAAATACGACATGGCCGAAACTTTCTACGAAGAAGGTGACTTTAGAAGGGCTAACAGATTACTTGAGCAAATTGCGCCTAAGTATGTAGGTAAGCCTCAAGGTGAGCGTGTTATGTTCTTCTTAGCTAACAGTTATTTTATGCGAGGAGATTACAACATGGCAGGCTACCAGTTTGAGCGTTTTGTAAAATCATATCCTAAAAGTGACAAAATGGTAGAAGCTAGTTTTTTAGGGGCTAAAAGTTTCTATGAGTTATCTCCAGATTATTCTTTAGATCAGACCGATACGGACAAGGCTTTATTGAAATTGCAGAATTTCATTAATACATATTCTGAATCTGAGTATTATGCAGAGGCAAATGCTATGGCGCAAGAGCTTACAACAAAGAAAGAGGAAAAAGCGTTTGAGATATTAAAGCAGTATAACAAATTGGGCGAGTTCAATTATGATATGCTTAAATCTGCAGTAGCGGCTAGTGATAACTTTGTGTCAGATAATCCTGGTTCTCCGTTTAGAGAAGAGGCAATGTTTGTAAAGGTTGAAGCGTTAACACATATGGCTGTAAATAGCTTTGAGCAGTTAAAGGAAGAGCGTTTAAAAAATGCAAAGGCGGCACATGCTGCAATGAAAAAGCAGTTTCCTGAATCTAAATTCGATAAGGAAGCCACAGATTTAATTGAAAAAATTGATAAAGAATTACAACGTATGCAAGCGCAGACAGTTGAATCAAAATAAATAATTTAATTATGAATATGAACGATTTAAAAAACTCTAAGGCATCGGTATCTACGGTAACTATTAACCGTAATGAGTTTGATGAGCCAACTGAAAATATCTACGAGGCTATTTCAATTGCTGCAAAACGTGCTGTTCAGATCAATTCTGAAATTAAAAAAGAGCTTTTAGAGAAATTGGAAGAGTTTGCTACTTATAGTGACAGTTTAGAAGAAGTTTTTGAAAACAAAGAGCAAATCGAAGTTTCTAAGTTTTACGAAAAATTACCTAAGCCACACGCAATGGCGGTAGAAGAGTGGTTGATGGATAAAATCTACCATAGAAACACAGAAAAAGACGCTTAAGAAATATGTTGAACGGCAAAAATGTTCTTTTAGGAATTACCGGAGGAATTGCTGCTTATAAAACAACATTCTTAGTTCGTTTATTTATAAAAGCTGGCGCTAACGTTAAGGTTATACTTACCGATAGCGCCAGCTCTTTTGTTACCCCGCTTACCCTTGCTACTTTGGCTAAAAATCCCGTAGTCCTTGATTTTGTTAAGACAGAAGAGAATACGGTAGATTGGAATCATCACGTAGAAATGGGACTTTGGGCAGACTTGATGTTGATTGCGCCAGCTACTGCAAATACCATGTCTAAAATGGCAACAGGTAATTGCGACAATATTTTAATGGCTACCTATTTATCGGCTAAATGTCCGGTTTTCGTTGCTCCGGCTATGGATTTGGATATGTATAAGCATCCAAGCACAAAAAGTTCTTTAGATGCTCTTGCTTCATTTGGTAACATGATCATACCTGCAACAAGTGGAGAACTTGCCAGTGGTTTACATGGAGAAGGTAGAATGGCTGAGCCTGAAGATATCATAAGCTTTATAAAGAAGCGACTATCGGAAGGATTGCCATTGTCAGGTAAAAAAGTGTTGATTACTGCAGGTCCAACCTACGAAGCTATTGATCCTGTACGTTTTATAGGAAATCATTCTTCTGGATTAATGGGGTTTGAGCTTGCTAAAACAGCTGCAAACCTTGGTGCCGAAGTGTATTTGGTGACCGGACCAACAAACTTATCTGTTACTCATGATCTTATTCACGTAGTCAATGTGGTATCCGCTGACGATATGTATCATAGTGCTCAAATGCATTATGAAACATCTGATATTGTTATTTGTGCAGCAGCGGTTGCAGATTATAGACCTAAAACCATTGCAGAACAGAAAATTAAAAAATCCGAAGAAAACTTTACTATTGAATTGGTAAAGAATAAAGATATCTTAAAAACCTTCGGTGATCATAAAAAGCATCAGTTCTTGGTTGGTTTCGCCCTAGAAACCGAAAACGAAGTTGAAAATGCAAAAGGTAAGCTAAAGCGTAAAAACCTAGATGCCATCGTGTTGAATTCTATGCGAGATAAAGGCGCTGGTTTTGGCGGCGTTACCAATAAAATTTCATTTATAGATACCAATTCTAACATTACTGCGTTTGAACTAAAGACCAAGGCAGAAGTTGCCGTGGATATCTTCAATGAAATTATTAAAAGACGATATGCGTAAGGCAGTATTTCTATTACTTTTCACCTTTATAGGATTAATTGTAAATGCTCAAGAATTAACTTGTGCGGTTACGGTCAATTCTGATCAGCTTACTCAAGGAGACCAGCAGGTTTTTAAAACTTTAGAGCGTTCGCTGAATGATTTTGTCAATAAGACCAAATGGACCAATAGAGTGTATAAAGAGAATGAAAGGGTAAATGCGCAAATGTTCATTACTATCACCTCTTACGAATCAAATAGCTTTAGTGGTAATATTCAAATTCAGTCTTCAAGACCTGTTTATAATACTTCGTATTCTACACCAGTTTTTAATTACAAGGACAATGCTTTCAATTTTCAATACATAGAATTTCAACCGATGATTTTCAATGAAAATCAGTTCGAGTCTAATTTGGTTAGTGTCATGGCGTATTACGTATATGTGATATTAGGGTTAGATGCCGATACGTTTTCTTTAGAAGGCGGAACTGAGTTTTATAGAAAGGCACAGAATATTGTTACACAGGCACAAGGTAGTAACTCTGCGGGATGGAGCCAGTCAGCCGATTCTAACAGAAGTAGATTCGAATTAATTGATAATCTTTTGTCGAATACCTATAGAGAGTACCGTATTGCTATGTATAACTACCACAGAAAAGGGCTAGATATATTGCCTGATAACAACAGCACGGGTAAGCAAGTAATCGCAGGTACAATGAATCTTTTTCAGACCATGATCAATAGAAGGCCCAATGCCTTTTTGATTTCAACTTTTTTTGATGCAAAATCGGAAGAAATAAAGAATATTTTCTCTGACGGACCAAAAGTTGATATCGTAAAGCTGAAAGAAACCTTAAATAAAATAGCTCCTTTATACGCTACGACTTGGAACGATATTAAATATTGAACCATTTTACAAAACGGAATTATAGATTACCTTTGTGAATCTAAAATTCTAACGTGTGCTTTCAACCCTTTCCATTTCTAATTACGCATTAATTGATCGTCTAGAAGTAGACTTCAATAGAGGTTTCACGGTTATTACCGGTGAAACTGGCGCCGGTAAATCTATTTTACTTGGCGGACTATCTTTAGTGTTAGGTAAACGTGCAGATTTAAGTTCTTTACGGGTTAAAGATCAGAAATGTATTATTGAGGGTACTTTTAAGATAGACACGTACGGACTCCAGAGCTTCTTTGAAGAAAATGATTTGGATTATGATGACAGTACGGTCATTAGGCGAGAGATTTTACCAAGTGGTAAGTCTAGAGCATTTGTAAACGATACTCCAGTAACTTTAGGGGTCTTATCTACATTGGGTGAAAACCTAATAGATATTCATTCTCAGCATCAGACTATGCAACTTACTGAAAATGACTTTCAGTTAAAATTAGTAGATGCGCTGGCAAACAATCAAAAAACATTAACGGCATATAGAAAAGATTTAAAAACTTATCGTAAAGCGCAGAAGGAATTAGAGAAACTTATTGAACTTCAGAGTACCGCGAACAAAGAACAGGATTACAACACGTTTTTGCTGGAAGAGTTAGAAAAAGCACCGTTAAAAGCAGGAGTAATTGAAGAGCTGGAAGAAGAATATGAACAGCTGAACAATGTGGAGTTGATTATGGAGCAGTTATCTAAAGGAGACCAATTGTTCAATGATGAGCAAATAGGAGTTTTGCCTTTAGTAACAGAAATGCGCCAATCACTTTCAAAACTGATAGATTTTGGGTCTAGCTACAAAGATTTGTTTGAGCGTGTAAAATCCGTAATGATAGAACTAGATGATGTGAGTTCAGAATTGCAGCGTCTTCAAGAAGGGGTAGAGGCGAACCCTGATCAGCTAGAACAGGTGAATAATAAATTACAGCTGCTGTATAATTTACAGAAAAAGCATAATGTCAGCGATATAGCTGAGTTGATTAGCATTAAGAACGATCTTGCTGATAAGGTTTTTGAAACTGCCAATTTAGATGATAAAATTGCAGCTAGAACAAAGGAAATAGAAGAGATGGAAGCTGTCTTGGAATCAAAGGCTATTCTGTTACGAGAAAAAAGAAACTCGGTAATTCCTCAACTTAAGAAAAAATTGGAGTCCGATTTGGGGCTGTTAGGTATGCCAAGTGCATCGTTCGAAATAAAATTAAGCGCTGCCAAGGCGTTTACAGTTACCGGTAAAGATGATCTTTCATTTTTATTTACTGCCAATAGAGGTGGTAGTTATGGCGAATTAAAGAAAGTAGCATCTGGAGGGGAATTGTCTAGAATAATGTTGGTGATCAAATCCATACTTGCCAAGTATGAAAAGTTACCGACTATTATGTTCGATGAAATAGATACTGGTGTGTCAGGGGAAATATCTGACCGCATGGCAGATATTATGAAAGATATGAGTGCGGATCTACAAGTATTTTCTATTACGCATTTACCACAAGTAGCATCAAAAGGAAACAACCATTTCAAAGTCTTTAAAACCGAAGGTAAAGAGCGTACGATGACCAATTTAAAGCAATTGACCAATGATGAAAGAGTGGTAGAGTTGGCTCATATGCTAAGCGGTAAAGATCTTTCTGATTCTGCATTGGCACATGCAAAAGAACTTTTAAGTGCATCTTCAAGTATATAAAACATTACATTTTTGAAAAATGTGATTGGTCTTGTGCCAATTGAGATTTTACGCGACTACATTAAGACTGTTGTTTTAGGGTTTTTAAGTAGTACTTCAATTCTCTATTAACATATTTTGGATATCTTTGAATTTTAAATCTAACTATAGAATCAACCATCATGGGATATAACTTATTAAAAGGTAAAAGGGGAATTATTTTTGGAGCATTAGACGAAAATTCTATTGCGTGGAAAACAGCTCAAACTGTACATGCAGAAGGCGGTACTTTTGTTTTAACAAACGCCCCAATTGCTATGAGAATGGGTCAGATAGACCAATTGGCAAAAGAAACAGGATCAGAAATTATACCTGCAGATGCTACAAGTGTTGAAGACTTGGATAATTTAGTTGCAAAGGCAGTTGAAATTTTAGGAGGAAAAATCGATTTCGTATTACATTCAATCGGTATGTCAGTTAACGTACGTAAAGGTCGTGCTTACACAGATGAAAAATATGATTTTACGGCTAAAGGATGGGATGTTTCTGCGCTTTCTTTTCATAAAGTATTACAATCTCTTTATAAAGCGGATGCTATGAACGAGTGGGGTAGTGTAGTGGCTTTGACTTACATGGCCGCGCAAAGAACATTTCCGGATTATAACGATATGGCAGATAACAAAGCGTATTTAGAATCTGTTGCCCGTAGCTTTGGCTATTTCTTTGGTAAAGAGAAAAACGTACGTGTAAATACCATTTCGCAATCACCAACTGCAACAACTGCAGGACAAGGAGTAAAAGGTTTTGACGGCTTTATCAGTTATGCGGAAAAAATGTCTCCGCTAGGTAATGCTTCAGCTCAAGATTGTGCTGATTATACCATAACCTTATTCTCTGATCTTACCAGAAAGGTAACCATGCAGAACTTGTTTCATGACGGTGGTTTCTCTAATACAGGAGTTAGTCAAGAAGTTATAGAGAAGTTTTAATCAAGATTTTAATATTCCAATTTCATTGGAGCCTATTCATTTAAGGAGCGTAAAAATGGACTTGTCGTTTTCTTTTATCATTCCCGTATACAATAGACCCAACGAAATTATGGAACTGTTGGATAGTCTACGTTTACAAACCTATGACAAAACTTTTGAGGTGGTTATAGTCGAAGACGGTTCTACTATTTCATCTGAAGAAGTCATAGGTGAGTATGTAGATGATCTAGCTATTTCATATTACAAGAAGCCAAATTCTGGTCCTGGTGATTCTAGAAATTACGGTATGGCTAGGGCAAAAGGTAATTACTTTATAGTATTGGACTCTGATTGTATTTTACCACCGCAGTATCTTGTGGAAGCAGAAAAGAGTTTGCAAGAAGATTATGTGCATTGCTACGGCGGTCCGGATGCAGCACATGAATCTTTTTCTACCGTTCAAAAAGCAATTAACTATGCTATGACTTCTTTTTTGACAACTGGAGGAATTCGTGGTGGTAAGAAATCAGTAGATAAATTTCAGCCCAGAAGTTTTAATATGGGTATTTCTAAAGAAGCTTATAGTACAGTAGGCGGTTATGGAAATATTCACCCCGGTGAAGATCCAGATCTGACCATACGCATTTGGAATAAAGGGTATAGAACTAAATTGATTTCAGAAGCATTTGTGTATCATAAAAGGCGAATAGACTGGAACAAATTTTATATTCAGGTAAATAAATTTGGTATGGTACGCCCTATATTGAATAAATGGCATCCGGAGACCAAGAAGATTACCTATTGGTTTCCAACTGTATTTTGTTTAGGATTTGTGGTTTCGGTATTATTGGCATTAGTAGGTTTCAAAATTCCGTGGTTTATATATTCAACATACTTTTTAGTTTTGTTTATAGATGCGCTTTTAAAAACTCGTAATTTAAAAGTGGCATTTTTATCACTGGTGGCAACAGCGATACAATTTTTTGGATATGGATACGGATTTTTAAAATCAACCTTGTATATTAATTCTTCAAATAAAAAGCCAGAGGAAATTTTTCCGAAATTATTTTTTAGAGTGAATTGATGGAACGTTTAGTAGAGTGGATAAAAACAGGACTAAAGAAAAGAAAGGTAAAAGTCTTTCTTGTGTTCTTGTTG
>ENA-ORXC01001804-ORXC01001804.1-marine-metagenome-genome-assembly--contig:-NODE-1804-length-12205-cov-12.895778_pt1 | contig 12205 bp, 6 predicted proteins | sample MGYA00237865_ERZ511478 | MGnify/ENA metagenome assembly ERZ511478 | reverse complement strand
AGATATATGCACACTACTGTTGAGATGGTACACCGTGAAGATGTAGAGAATGTAATAAAACTTATTTATGAAACGCTGCTTACTATAGAAGATGGTGAGACGTTTTCATATTTTGAATAGTTCGCTTTCGCGAAAAAACTAAAACTATACAGGCTAATTTCTATGTTGAAATTAGCCTTTTTTGTGTTCAATTATAAACCTTACTAATAGCACATATCCGTGATATCAATATCCATAAACCTGCATTAAATAACAGAGGAAGACCTATACAAATAGAAAAATTACCACAACATTACTACATCATCACTTTGAAAATCTGAATTTCACGAAAAAACTCTAACTTTAATATCGTTAAAATCAAGACCCAAAACCTCTTTATTCTCAACAATACGGGTTAATTAAAGTGATATTCTTAATCATTACAACTATTTACAGAGGAGTGTATAGTTTTTGTTTACTAAGAACTAACAAATAGTCTTCATCTTAACAATATCTTTACATAACGATTAACACAACAAAAATATATAGAGAATAAATTCTCCATTATTATTTTAAACCAAACATAAAACAATCGCTGTATGAAACATTATATGTTGAGCATATTTTTGATTTTGAACTCACTAGCTTTATTTGCACAAAGCACTACAGTTACCATAAATAATGATAGTGATGGACAAAAATTAATGGTTAATGGTGAGCCATTTATCATTAATGGTATGAACTGGGACTACATCCCAGTAGGCCAAACTGTCGCTACCACCTCATATCAATTCTGGAAACAGTCTGATGATGTAATAAAAGCCGCTTTAGACCCTGAAATGGAGTTGCTTAAAAATATGGGGGTAAATACAATAAGACAATACGTAGGTGTACCGCCTAGATGGGTAACCTATATATATGACAACTATGGTATTTATACAATGATTAATCACCCCTTTGGCCGTTACGGACTTACCGTAAACGGAACTTGGAAACCTAATACAGATTATAGTGATCCAGATGTAAGAGCAGTCTTATTAAAAGAAACAGCTCAAATGGCTAAAGACTTCAAAAATACAAGAGGCCTGTTATTATACTTATTAGGTAATGAAAATAACTACGGTCTTTTTTGGGATGGTGCAGAAACAGAAGATATTCCTGAAGCAAATAGCCGAGTAAAGCCAAGGGCTCGAGCAATGTACAAGCTCTTTAATGAAGCTACGGTTGCTATGAAGGAAATTATAGAAGACAAGCCTATAGCACTTTGTAATGGCGATTTATTATTCTTAAATATTATAGCAGAAGAATGTCCTGATGTAGATATTTATGGAACAAATATGTATCGAGGTGTTTCTTTTGGAGATGCTTTTGAAAGAGTTAAGACTACGTACGGAAAGCCTTTACTCTTTACAGAATTTGGAGCAGACGCATTTAATGCAATCCAAAATCAAGAAGATCAAAAAGCTCAGGCTTACTATATGCTGGGTAACTGGAAAGAGATTTATGAAAATGCAGCTGGTCTAGATAAAGCTCAAAACTCAATAGGAGGTTTTACATTTCAGTTTAGTGATGGCTGGTGGAAGTACGGCCAAACTAAAAATCTAGATATACACGATAATAATGCCTCGTGGTCTAATGGAGGATACACTTATGATTTTATAGAAGGTGAAAACAATATGAATGAGGAGTGGTTTGGAATCTGTGCAAAAGGTCCTACAAACATCAACGGTCTTTACACCCTGTACCCAAGAGCCGCTTATTATTCTTTAAAAAAAGCTCATACTTTTAACCCATACGCTAGCAATAATGACAGTTCAAGTGTAGAAAATCACTTTGATGCAATACAAATAATGGATGCTGTACTAAGGGCTAGAGGTGACAAAGCAGCTTCTGGAACCGCAGGAGGTGAAAAAATTAAGATAAGCACATTAAGAGCTGAGTTTACAACATTTAATACTGGTGGTAAACGTATTACCACTCCAGAAAATGTAGACCAAAACAACCCTACTACTTTTCCAGACCAATTAGGTTTTGATAATATGGAGTCATATTATGTTGGTGTTGAAGCAAACCCTACTCCAGGCTTAAGAGCTAATGTAGAGGTGAATATTTTAGGAAATGTAGCTGGCAATCCTATAGATGAAATCTTTTTTGAAAACAGAGGAAGACCTACTGTTGTAAATTCTAACAATGGTGATGTAGTTCTTACAGATAATAATAGAGTGCAAATCTATCAAGCAGAATTTGACTGGAGTACAAAATATGCCGATATCAAAGGGTTTTATAGAACTGGACACTATCACTGGGGATATGAAGGTGATTTCTTTGGCCTATATCCTGAAGCAAACTATGGCCCTAACATTGACATATATAATGGCGTAGCTCCTTTTGGATTTGAATTTGAAGGTAAGAAGGATTTCAAAGGACTAAAAGCAGCATTCGGTCCAGAATTATGGTGGGGCGCAAACCCCGCAGTACTTTTAAAGTACCAAAAGCAAGTAGGTAAGTACAATCTTGCTGCTATTTTTCACGAAGACATAGCAGATCCAGGTGTGGGTGTATCATCTGTAGCAATACCTCAACCTAGAACAAGAAGAGCAACTTTATATGGCCAAAGAAAATTTGGCAACTTTAGTATTGAGGTAGGTGGTATATGGGGTGGATCTCCTCTTAATGGAAGAGACTATCAAATAGTAAAGACTGATGCAGATGGGAATACCGATGTATTTGTAAACACGGTAGACGCTGGTGATAACTGGGGAGGAAAAGCAAAAGTAACCTATGCAGGAGGAAAATTTAACTGGTATGCTCAAGGGGCAGCACAAGGCCTTGTAGCATTTGGGGGTGCAGATTACACAAAGACATTTACAGGCTGGAGACTTAAAGACAGTGGAAGCGGTAATCAATATAACTTCTTAACAGGGTTTACCTATCAAATAGGTAATTTTCAAATAGCACCTAACTTTTTATGGCAAGAGCCTCTTGTGGATCCAATCCCACTTGGAACTCCAGCTCCTGCTCGCTCTAGAAATATTATAGAAGATCCATTTGTTGTGAGAGATAATAGAAAGACAACAGCCGGAGAGTTACTTTTAACCTTTGACCCAACTCCAGGAACGTGGTTTTACGAATGGGATAATGACCGAGCAGAAGATGCGCCATTTGCAGCAAGTCTAGGCTTTGTATATCGTCACTTACCTACTACACAAGATGCAGCTATTGGATTCTTTGGCGATAGTCGTGTTCCTGTGGCATTTGCATCTGCACCATCTGCACAAGATTTATGGGAGTTTAATGGTAGAATAGTCTCTAAAATAAGTCCAGATTTTGGAGTTATTGCAAACTTTTTTGGAGGTAATGGACAAGCAAGAGGTAGTGATGACAGAGTTATTTATCGATATGGTACAGACGTACGTGTTGTGTATAACAAATTTAAATTAATGAGTGAGGTAAAAATAGACGACTGGGGTCCTTTTGATTTTCATAGAGACTTTAACCTCACTTACCCATTCCAATTTAAAGTAGACCTCTCTACTACTCTTGGGAAACCAGGATGGTTTATTTTACCTAATACTCGCTTAGGAGTGCGTTACACCTGGCGATCACTAGATAATTTCTCTCCTAGATATGAGTTTATGAGCCCTATTGACTTGGGCTTGCCTAACGGTAATGAGTGGGAGATTAGAACATACTTACATATTAACATTGGTAAATAATTACAAGATGAAAAAGATACTTACTATAAAAAACATAAGTTATCTCCTCACTACACTTTTTGTAGTGCTTAACTATGGTTGCGCACCAGATGAAGATAATTTACAAGAGGCCACTTTCCCAAATAATGGAGACGTCTTTATAGATACCTTTAGTGCAGGGTTAGAATATGCGGCCTTTGGAGACTCTAAAGTAACAGCTTTTGATGTCGATACAGATGTTGTCTTTGAGGGTAGTGCAGCAATGAGGTTTGATATTCCTAATACGACAGATCCAGAAGGAGGATATGCAGGTGGGATTTTTACCACAGCTATAGGTAGAGACTTAACAGACTATAATGTTCTTTCTTTTTATGCAAGAGCATCTAGAGGCGAGATTGTTGATCAAATAGGTTTTGGACTAACCTTTCAAGGAGAAGTTTATAGAACACAGGTAAATAACCTTGAGGTAGGTACAGGCTGGCAACAGTATTTCATCCCTATCCCAAATGCCGCAAAACTCACAGAAGAGAGTGGAATGTTTTGGTATGCTGAGGCCTCTAATAATGGAGAATCATACCAGTTATGGATAGACGAGGTAAAGTTTGAAAACTTAAATACTATTTTACCATTAAGTGCAGCAATTTTAGAAGGTCAAGACCAGGTTACCTCAGCCACTGTAGGCAATCAAGTAGCTATTACCGGCGGTTACAGCACCTTTAATATTCCTAATGGTATAGAACAGCGAGTTGAAAGTGCGTCTGCATATTTTGATTATAACTCTACAAACGAAACAGTTGCTACTGTAAATGACCTAGGCGTTGTAACAGTAAACGGTTCTAACGGTGTTGCCACTATCACTGCAACGCTTAATGATATTAACGCTCAAGGCTCGTTAAGCATAGGTATGGAAGAACTTCCTCCTACTCCTAATGTAGACGACTCAGATGCTGCTCAAGTAACTTTTCCTGTTGGGTTTGAGTCTACCTCACTGGTTTATGACATTATAGGTTTTGAGGGAGCAGCTTCTGCCGTAGAAGGAAATCCAAGTGCAACGGGCATTAACCCTACACAAACTGTTCTAAGAACTACAAAGACGGTAGGCGCTCAGTTTTTTGCAGGGACATTACTTAATCTTGACGCTCCTATAGATTTTTCGGCATCTGAGATTATAAGTATAAAAACGCTATCTCCTAAGGCAGATATCCCTGTAAGAATGGCTCTAGAAAACCAAGCTATAGGTGGCGACTCTCAAGTTGTACTAGATATTAACACCACTACTGTAAATGAATGGGAAGAGCTTCTATTTAACTTTACTGGTCAACTAGACCCTAGTATTAATTACGATCGTATTATCTTATTTTTTGAATTTATTCCTGATTTACAAGGTGATGGATCTACATATTATTATGACGACATTATTGTAGTAGGATCTGATCCGGTAAATGACGGTGGAGATACTGGTGGAAATACTGGAGATAATCTCTTGTCTAATGGAGACTTTGAGAGTGGTATGGTAGATTGGTTTGGCAACGCATTTAACGTTCAAGAAGACGGTGGTAACAACTTTAATTTTGCAAATGTGATGGTCGCTGGTAATGCCTTTGACGTAAACTTAAGTCAAGGCCTAGAGATAACACAAGGCGCAACATACACCCTAACTTTTGATGCTTCATCAGACGGTGACCGTACTTTAATTGCAGGTATAGGTCTTAATGAGGCTCCTTTTGAGGCTGTAATTGAGACGGTAAATCTCACTACTACTACACAAACATTTACACTTACCCTAGAGGCTAGCACTTTCGGGAGTTCAAACTCACGTGTGCTTTTTGATATGGGGGCAGAAACAGGTGTGGTGGTTATAGACAACGTTTCGCTTGTACTTAATTAATAGCTACTAGTGTATTTTAAAAAGAATTATACCGCTTTCGCGAAAGCGTAATTAAAAAAATAGCAATGAAAAATAATATAATAGTAATCACGGCAACCTTATGTGTGCTGGCCATTATACTCGCTTGCACAGATGATGAGGGTAATAATGTAGGTTTATCAAATCTTACGCTTGTTTTTGAAGATGAGTTTAACGGTGAGGCAGGCGCTTCTATAAATACTGATAACTGGAATTTTGACATAGGTACTGGTAGTAATGGCTGGGGTAATAATGAGTTACAATATTATACAGATAGACCAGAAAATGTCTCTCTAGATGGTGCTGGCAATATGATTATTACAGCGCGTAGAGAAACTTTTCAGGGTTCACCTTTTACCTCTGCACGTATTAATACAAAAGATAAAGTAGAGCAACAATATGGCCGTTTTGAAGCTCGTATTAAAATGCCTGGCGGTCGTGGTATCTGGCCTGCGTTCTGGATGCTAGGGAGTAATATTGAAACTCAAGCAGATGATGATCCAGCAACAGTGCAGTGGCCCTTTGTAGGAGAAATTGATATTACAGAAATGAGAGGGCAAGAACCTGAAATCACTTTAGGTAGCATACACGGGCCAGGGTATTCTGGTGGTAATGCAATATCTGGAAGCTACACACTGGAGGATGATAGATTTGACGCAGACTTTCACGAGTATGCTATAGAGTGGACACCTACATATATAGATTATTTTATAGACGGTATTCGTTTTAATAGAATTGCAAAGGAGGATATACCGCAAGATGCAGACTGGGTTTTTGATAATCAGCCATTTTTTATGTTGCTTAACGTTGCTGTAGGTGGAAACTTTGTAGGCTTTCCAGTAGATACTACTCCCCTACCACAGCAGATGGTAGTAGACTATGTACGTATTTACAGCACTAATGATTAAATCCTTTATAACAGGATAGATAACTAACACTTGTAGCAACGCCACATATAAATATATGTAGTGTACTAGCCACTTATAATATAATGTAAACAGTCTATATCAATCTGTTTACACAAAGTATAGATACTTAAAACGCATCCATATGACACATCAACCTATATATATAGGAAGTACTCCTATTGCCGTTTCTCAAAAAGAAACAAATGGAGAACTAGTAAATTTTGACAATGAAGTTTACTATAAAATCACTAATAGTGATGAGATGAGACCATTCTTTATAAGTCTGGTAAGTAACTCTAATCACTGGATGTTTATCGCTAGTAATGGAGGTTTAACGGCTGGTAGAAAAAATGCCGATAATGCATTATTTCCATATTATACAGATGATAAAATTACCGAGTCTATAGAGCATACGGGTAGTATCACAATCGTTAAGGTCATAATGAGCGATAAGACCTTGCTCTGGGAACCATTTTCAAACAAATACAAAGGGCTTTATCGTATAGAACGTAATCTATATAAAAATGAATATGGTAATAAACTCATCTTTGAAGAACACAACTTGGACCTTGAACTCTCCTATCGCTATGAGTGGAATACAAGTGACAAGTATGGATTTGTAAGAAAGTCTACTCTATGTAATCAATCTCAAAAAAGTCAAGAAATATCAATTTTAGACGGCTTACAAAATATCATACCATACAGCGTAGGTGAAGAATTACAAAAAGCGAGTAGTAATCTCGTAGATGCTTATAAGCGCAATGAGTTAGTCCATAAATCTGGCATAGGAATTTATGCGCTCAGTGCTACTATAGTAGATAAGGCAGAACCTAGTGAGGCTTTAAGTAGTAATATTGTATGGTCGCTGGGACTTAATAGCCCTACTTATCTCGTCTCTTCTAGACAACTAGATAATTTTAGAAATGGTCAAGATGTAGTGCAAGAAGAAGATGTAAAGGCAGAGCGTGGTGCGTATATAGCTACACAAACAGTAACGCTAAAACCGGGCACTTCTCAAAACTGGATGATGATTGCAAATACAAACCAAAGTATAAGTAACATCACCGAGATAGAAAAGAGTATAGCATCATCTAGCAATCTTAAAGATTTGGTTCAAGAAGATATTGACAAAGGAACAAAAGAACTTCTTAAACTAGCAAACTCTGCAGATGCTATGCAACTTACAGCAGATAAGCTTAGAAACACACGTCATTTTTCTAATACGCTTTTTAATATAATGCGCGGTGGTATAGTAGATAACAACTATCAAGTAGAAAAATGGGATTTTATCTCTTACCTCTCTAAGGCAAACAAGGAAGTACATCTTAATGAACAAAAATTACTATCTGGGTTACCAGAAACCTTTACAATATTTGAATTGCATAATCACATTGCAACTAGTAAAAATGTTCATTTACAAAGGCTATGCCTAGAGTACCTTCCACTCAAATTTAGCCGCAGGCACGGCGACCCAAGCAGACCTTGGAACAAATTTTTTATTAACACAAAAAATGATCAAGACGGCTCTAAGGTTCTTGATTATGAAGGTAACTGGCGAGATATATTTCAAAACTGGGAAGCCCTTGCCCTATCATACCCTGCCTTTATAGAGAGTATGATCTATAAGTTTTTAAATGCGACAACCTTTGATGGGTATAACCCATATAGAGTAACAAAAGGTGGTTTTGACTGGGAAACTATTGAAGAAGATGACCCTTGGTCATACATAGGCTACTGGGGAGATCATCAAATAATCTATCTTCAAAAATTTCTTGAGATCATAGAGCGCTATCAACCTGGAAAACTAGTCTCTCTTTTTAATAAAAACATCTTTGTTTATGCAAATGTGCCATATAAAATCAAAGACTATAATAGCATTCTTAAAAACCCAAAAGACACCATAGATTTTGATTTTAAATTAAACAATAAAATAACCGACAGAAAAAAACAACTAGGAGCAGATGGTTCTTTACTTCTTGATAATAGCGGTTCTATATACAACGTAAATTTTATTGAAAAAATTCTTGCAACTGTTCTTGCAAAAGTAGCTAACCTTATTCCAGAGGCAGGTATCTGGCTTAATACACAACGCCCAGAATGGAATGATGCAAATAATGCTCTTGTAGGTAATGGTGCATCTATGGTAACGCTTTATTATCTAAGGAGGTTCCTTAGATTTTTTAATAACGTTTTAAATGAAAGCCCAAGCACGGAGACATTAATTTCTGAAGAATTACATAAGTTCTTTATGGGCGTAATAAGTACGCTTGTAAATAATGAGAGCCTTCTTGTAGATTCCTTAAGTGACCATAGCCGTAAAACTATATTAGATGGTTTAGGGAAAGCGGCGAGCATCTATAGAGCACAGATTTACAAGCAATCACATACAGGTATTAAAAAAGCATTAAGGCTAGATGAAATTAAACACTTTATTAAAGTTACTCTATCATACATAGATCACTCTATAGACGCTAACGAGAGGGAAGATGGCTTATATCACGCTTATAATATTGTAGATGTAAGTCATACAGATCAAATCTCAATAAGCTATCTGGATGAAATGCTAGAAGGGCAAGTTGCTGTGTTAAGTTCTGGCTATTTACAACCTCAGCAAAGCCTTGCCGTTCTCGATAGTTTAAAGAAAAGTGCGCTATATAGAGAAGACCAGCAAAGTTATATTCTATATCCAAATAAGGAATTACCAAAATTTTTAGCAAAAAATCATATACCTCAGCAAAGTGTAAAAGAGTCTACTCTTTTACAAAAACTTCTAGATGATGGTAATCACGATATTATCGAAAAGGATCGTAATGGCAATTATCACTTTAACACCACATTTAATAATGCAAATGCACTAAGTAATGCTCTAGATAAGCTTACAACAGAGAAGTATAAGGATCTAATAGATTTAGAGCGTACACAAATATTAGCCATTTATGAAAATGTCTTTAATCATAAAGCATTTACAGGTCGCTCAGGTACTTTCTTTGGGTATGAAGGTTTAGGCTCTATTTACTGGCATATGGTTTCAAAGCTTGCCCTTGCTAGTCAAGAGTGTGTACTTCAATCTATAAATGCGGGCAAAGACCAAGTTATCACAAGTAAACTCATTGCTCATTATTATGAGATTACAGAAGGTATAGGAGTACATAAAACACCACAACATTATGGTGCTTTCCCTACAGACCCCTACTCTCATACGCCAGGAGGAAAAGGTGCTCAACAACCTGGTATGACTGGACAGGTTAAGGAAGATATTATAAGCCGTTTTGGTGAGCTAGGAATTACTGTTACAGATGGAAAGCTGGGCTTTAATCCTGCTATTTTAAACAAAGAAGAGTTTTTAAAGCAAGAAGCCCTCTTTAATTATACAGACGTTCACGCTACTCCGCAAACTATTACTGTTTCAAATAACGAACTCTCTTTTACCTACTGTCAAGTGCCCGTTATATATACCATTTCAAACGAGACACGCATTGAGGTTCATTATTCTAATGATAAAACACAAGAGTTTACATCTCTAGAGCTAGATAATAAAACAAGTACATCTATTTTTCATCGTACAGGTGAGATAGAATATCTTAAGGTATACCTACCTCAAGATGTGTTGCAATAAGAGGGATAATTACGCTTTCGCGAAAGCGTAAACCCGCCTACTAACATTAATACTAACTAACCGCTCTTTGTAAAAAGGGCTATTAAAACCATCATAAATGACTACATTAAATCAAGAAGTTTCCTTTGGTCAAAAAATAGCCTTTGGGATAGGAATGCTAGCAAACCAAATGTTTCCGGCGGCCTTAGCCATTTTTATGGTGGTACTAGTTCAAGACTTGGGTTTTCCACCAGAATCTTGGGCGCTGCTCTTTTTCTTGCCACGCATTTTTGACGCATTTACAGATCCTATAATGGGTTTTATATCTGACAACACAAAATCAAAATGGGGCCGAAGAAGACAGTACGTATTTGCAGGGGCAATTCTAATGGGTATTTCTTTTATAATGATGTGGCAATTATATAGAGCAGATGGGCTGGACTATAATTTTACATACTTCTTAATGTGGTCATTAGCATTTTATTTGGGTCTCACGATTTTTAGCGTTCCTTATGTTGCGATGGGCTATGAAATGAGTAAAGATTTTCACGAGCGCACAGATATTATGGCTACGGCCCAGTGGATAGGTCAATGGGCCTGGGTTATAGCGCCTTGGTTCTGGGTAATTATGTATGACCCGGCTTGGTTTGAATCTGCAGATGTGGCTGCTCGCGACCTGGCCATATGGGTAGGTATCGCTTGTGCTATATGTGCAATGGTTCCCGCTATTTTTATCAAAAGTAAGTCTACCCTAGATGATGATAGTTTAATCCCACTTAATATTAAAAATTTGGGTAAAAGCCTTGTAGGCCTAGCCAAAGGTTTTAAAGCTGCCTTTTCTTCAAAACCTTTTATAAAATTATGTGTGGCAACATTTTTTGTATTTAATGCTTTTAATACCGTTGCCGCTTTTTCTTTTTTTATAATAGTATATCACCTCTTTAGTGGTGATGCAGCGGCAGCAGGAATCTGGCCTACACTCTTTGGCTGTTTAGGGGCACTAGGTACTACTTTTATGGTAATTCCTATAGTAACAAAAATGTCAAAAAAACTAGGAAAGAAAAAAGCTTTTATAGTATCACAGACTATTTCTATAATAGGATATTTAATGCTGTGGTTTCTATTTGTACCAGGTAAACCGTATTTGTTTATAATAGCTCTACCGTTTTTCTCATTTGGTATAGGAGGTCTCTTTGTACTTATGATGTCAATGACGGCAGATGTTATAGATCTTGATGAGCTTAAAAATGGGATACGTAGAGAAGGTGTTTTTGGAGCAATTTACTGGTGGATGGTTAAGTTTGGCTTTGCCATTGCTGGTTTAGGTAGTGGTTACATTATGGCCTATGTAGGCTTTACACCAGATGCGCCCACCCAGCCGGAAGGAGCTATAGAAGGTTTGCGCCTTTTCTTCTCAGGCATTCCCATTACCGGTACAATTATAGCTATCTTATTTATGTGGGGATATGATGTAGATGAGAATAAAGCGCGAGACGTAAGAGAAGCTCTCGAAAAAAGAAAACAAGATACCATCGCTTAAATACGTAGGTAATAAAAAAGACCCGTTCAAATACATTGTACGGGTCTTTTATATTTATAACTATTATTACTTATTGTCTAAGGTAGCGACTGCCAGATTCTTGTTCTATGAGAACATCTTCACTTTCGATGATAAAAAACTGATCAATACCATCTACAAAAAACTCTGAAAATAGAACTCTTACCGTTTTGTCTTCAATAACATACCCTACGCTATAAATAGCATCTCCAAAAGGTAAAATCCCTACTTCTTGAGAATCGAAAAACTCTATTGAAGCAAAACAAGAATTTGCTATTGGATCCTCATTCTCACAATCAAGAACACTATAAACATACCTATTACCTATAAGCGTCGCATCAGATGTACTATTTTCATCATCACTGTTGCACGATACAAATATTAATAGCGATAAAAAAATTACTAAAACTTTTTTCATAATATTTACTTTTAATTTAAGATAGCCAAGTTCTCAAAAGGTTGCGTAAACTTATAGTTAAATAGTTATGGAATCCACTTCTTATCAAAGTTAGGTGCTCTTTTTTCTAAAAATGCATTTCTACCCTCTACGGCCTCATCTGTCAT
>ENA-ORXC01001800-ORXC01001800.1-marine-metagenome-genome-assembly--contig:-NODE-1800-length-12236-cov-69.608767_pt1 | contig 12236 bp, 10 predicted proteins | sample MGYA00237865_ERZ511478 | MGnify/ENA metagenome assembly ERZ511478 | reverse complement strand
TCTATCATACAAGATAAAGAGCTGTAAAAAAACATCCTATTAAATAATAAACGACAAACTTGAAGTTATTTGTGAACGTTTCGTGAATTTATTAGGATATACGTGTGTTCAGAAGGCGGTGCAATATGAATTATTCTCTCCTCTATTTCTATCAGACTGTGAAAGAAAGATCAAGCACTCTAAATCTGTAAACTTTGTGAACTAACATATCATTTTTTTGTGAACTTTGGTGATTATGAATTGCAACAGAACACGCATTTGGCTTAAACTTGAGAGCATGTGAGGTTTTTCATTTAGATCAGAAGTTTTTTAGAGAAGGTGAAATAATTTGATGAAATTTGCTTTAAGGTTATTGAGCGTGATCACAACGTTTGTGATGCTGATCGTTTTGATTGGCGGTGCGCTTGTGACGAAAACCGGCTCGGGTCTTGGCTGCGGCAGGCAGTGGCCCCTTTGTCACGGTCGTTTCTTCCCTGAAATGAACCCTGCTTCCATCATCGAATGGAGTCACCGCATGTCAACAGGGGTTTCAACCATTCTTGTCTTGGCACTGGCGGTCTTATGCTGGAAAAAGATTAGTCCAGTATTCCGTGAAACCAAATTCTTGGTCATCATGTCGATTATATTCTTACTTCTACAAGCGCTATTAGGGGCACTCGCCGTTGTGTTTGGTTCTAACGCACTTGTGATGGCACTGCACTTCGGTATTTCACTGATTTCTTTTGCTTCAATCTTACTGCTTGCCCTTCTTGTGTTTGAGGCAACCAGATCTGAAACAAAGCTTGTGAAGCCGCTCCATATCGGAAAAAGAATGCAGTTCCATATTTATGGCTTGATCACATATACGTATATTGTGGTGTATACGGGTGCTTATGTGAGACATACAAAATCAAGCCTTGCTTGCTCTGTCTTCCCGTTTTGTTCAAAAGACGGTGCACTTCCAGCATACTTTAATCAGTGGGTGCAAATGTCTCACCGAGCAGCAGCACTTCTTTTATTCGTCTGGATATTTGTTGCGATGTTCCATGCCATGAAACATTATAAAGAACAGAAGCAGCTGTATTATGGATGGATCATTTCAGCCATTCTCATTACACTTCAAGCGATTTCAGGTGTGATGTCTGTGTATTCTCAGCTCGCACTAGGTTATGCGCTGGCTCATTCATTCTTTATTTCCTGTTTGTTTGGAGTACTCTGTTACTTCTGCTTACTCATTGCCCGGTTTAAATATGAAAGCAAAGAACCATTCAAATAAGAATTTGTATCCCCCTTCCATACGGAATGGGGGATTTGTTTTATTGTTGTTTTGCTTCTTCAAATAGCGAAATGGCTTTTTTGCGTCTTTTCTGGTGGTCAACTGCCGGCAGCGGATATGTATCACCTAGCACACATCCCGATTTCAATTGCTCATCAATCGGCATTTTACTTGGTTCATGAATCCATTTTTCATCGACATGCTCCAGCTCTGGTACATATTTTCTAATAAATTCCCCGCTCGGATCAAATCGCTTTGACTGAGTGGTCGGGTTGAAAATACGGAAGTACGGCACCGCATCTGTTCCGACCGAGGCTGCCCACTGAAATCCTCCGATATTTGACGCCTCATCATAATCGACAAGTTTTTTTGAAAAATACGATTCGCCTTTTCTCCAATCAATCAAATAATCCTTTGTTAAAAATGAGGCTGTAACCATTCGCAAGCGGTTATGCATCCAGCCCTCCTCATTTAACTGTCTCATCCCTGCATCAACGAGCGGAAAGCCTGTTTCTCCTTTACACCAAGCTTCAAACAGCGTCTCATCTTCATTCCATTTCATTCCTTGAAACGCCGAATTGATTTCTTTTTCTTTCATCTCAGGATAATGCGCATAAATCATATGATAAAAATCGCGCCATGCCAGCTCTTTGATAAAAGTCTCTCTGCCCTCGTCTTCATAGAGTGCTTCTTCATATATCGCATGGAAGATCATTCGAATCGAAATAGTGCCTGTTTTTAAAAAACGCGACAGCTTGCTCGTTCCAAAAACAGACGGAATATCCCGTTTCTCATGGTAACGCGTTAGTCTTTTTTGGATAAAGTGATGAAGCGTGTTCATCGCTTTGTCTGAGCCGATTTGATCAAACTTCCTTGAGCAGCCCTTTATCAATTCTCGCAGTTTGTCATTTCCTTTTTGCGAAAGTGACTCATCACAAAGCGTATTCTCGCTGCTGAAAAATGATTTGTCAACTTTTATCACAGGCTGCTTCTCTTGCTTCCGCCATGATTGATAGTATGGGGTAAACACTTGATAATGTGACCCATCTGCTTTTAAAATATCCCGCGCCCCGTGAAGGTGTGTATCTTGCCATGTTGACACATGAATGCCCTTCTTTTCTAAAAAATCGGTTACTTGCTTGTCACGCCTTTGGCCCATACCCACTTCATCTTCATTAAAAAAGACGGCTTTGATGTCATACACATCCATGACCTGCTGAAAGGCGCGTAGGACATCATCATGGAGAAGGTGAACATACACTTGAGATTCTCTCGCTTCCTTGACGAAATGCGTCAAGTTTTGAAAGAAATGTTCGTTGTTGATATCCATTTCCATTTCAGTAAAAAATGGATCTAGATGATAAAGAGCCAATAATTTGTACTCATGTTTTTTTGCATATGTGATCGCTTTTGATAAGGCGATATGATCATCCAATCGCATATCTCGGCGAAACCAAATCACGACAATTTCCAACTTTCTTCACCTCAATCTATAGTGTAATCACTCTCACAGGCTGCTGCACATTTTAATGCGCTCAAAAAAGACACATCACGATGGATGTGTCTCACTTATTATTCAGGCCTTAAAACAATCAGCAGATCTCCGGTTTGAATCGGTTCTCCATTTGTCACATGTATTTCATCAACGACCGCAGTGAATGGGGCTTGTACAGTCGTCTCCATTTTCATGGCTTCATTGATCATCAAATGCTCACCTTGCGAGATTTTCTGTCCTTTTTCCACGAGCACTTTGATGACAGTGCCTGGCATTGATGCGGCAATGTGATTTGGATTTGAACGGTCCGCCTTCATTTTTTCTTGAACGGATGATTTGATGCTCTCATCCTTAATCACGACTTCACGCGGCTGTCCATTTAGCTCAAAGTAAAGAACTCTTGTGGCATCTGGATTCGGTTCTCCAATTGACACGAGTTTTACAATGAGGGTTTTTCCTTTTTCAATTTCTACCTCTATCTCTTCACCAAGCTTCATCCCGTAGAAGAACGTTGGTGTGTCAAGAACAGAGATGTCTCCGTAGCTTTCTGCTGTTTGGACAAATTCAGAAAAGACTTTCGGATATAAGGCATACGCAATCGCGTCTTGCTCTGTCAGCGTCAGGTCATGAGATTCTTTGAACTGCTGCTGAATAGCTTCAAAGTCAACTGGCTTCAGCTTTTCACCAGGTCTGACAGTGAGCGGTTCTTCTCCTTTTAAAATCAGCTTTTGCAATTTTTCAGGGAAACCGCCATGCGGCTGGCCTAAATAGCCTTTAAATAGTTCCACAACAGAATCCGGGAAGTCTAAAGTTGCTCCTTTTTCATAGACATCTTCCTCTGTTAAATCATTTTGCACCATATAAAGTGCCATGTCTCCGACTACTTTAGAGGATGGTGTCACCTTCACAATATCACCAAACATGTCATTCACACGTCTGTACATTTCTTTTACTTCGTTCCAGCGGTCGCCAAGTCCGACACCTTTCGCCTGCTGCTGCAAGTTACTATACTGACCGCCAGGCATTTCATGCTCATAAATTTCTGTATGCGGCGAATTCATGCCGCTTTCGAACTCATGATAGTATTTTCTGACAGAATCCCAGTATTGAGAAAGGTGTTCGACAGATTGGACGTTCATGTCTGGCTTTCTTTCATGTCCATCTAAAGCATAGTACAGTGAGCTTGCGCTTGGCTGCGATGTAAGTCCTGCCATAGAGCTGACGGCAACATCGACAATATCAACACCTGCATCAATTGCCCTTGCATAGGTGAACAGTCCATTTCCACTCGTATCATGTGTATGAAGATGGATTGGGATGGTCAGTTCATCTTTTAAAGCAGATACAAGCTCGTAAGCTGCCTGCGGCTTTAATAATCCCGCCATATCTTTAATGCCTAAAATATGAGCACCTGCGGATTCAAGTTCCTTCGCAAGAGATACATAATACTTAAGATCATATTTCGGACGAGATGGATCAAGAATATCCCCCGTATAACAAATAGCTGCCTCTGCCACTTTGCCTGATTCACGAACAGAATCTATGGCAAGCGTCATGCCTTTGACCCAGTTTAAGCTATCAAAAATACGGAACACGTCAATGCCTGCCTCAGCCGATTCCTTTACAAATGCTTTAATTACATTATCTGCATAGTTTGTATATCCGACAGCGTTTGATGACCTTAAAAGCATTTGGAACAAGGTGTTCGGAACTTCTTGACGAAGCTCTTTCAGCCTTTCCCAAGGATCTTCTTTTAAGAAACGGTACGCAACATCAAATGTAGCGCCGCCCCACATTTCCATACTGAATAGCTCTGGCCATAAACCTGCTGTTGGCTGGGCAACTTTCTTTAAATCGCGAGTTCTGAAGCGGGTCGCAAGCAGAGACTGATGCGCGTCCCTAAAGGTTGTATCTGTTAAAAGGACGCTCTTTTGTTCTTTCACCCAATTGGCAAGGCCCTCAGGTCCATGCGCATCTAACAATTGTTTAGTCCCAGATGGCATCTCTTGCTTGAGAGGAAGCTTCGGTACAATAGGCTTGTCAAAATGAGGCTTCTTTTTCTCTGCAATACCAGGGAACCCATTAATGGTCACGTTACCAATATAAGTCAGCATCTTCGTTCCACGGTCTTTTTGTTTTGGGAAATTAAATAGATCTGGGGTTGAATCGATAAACGACGTATCGTATTCCCCTTTTAGAAACTTCTCATGCTTTGCCACGTTTTCAAGAAACGGAATGTTTGTTTTAATTCCGCGAATCCTGAATTCCTGTAAATTACGGACCATTTTTGCAGCAGCCTGATCAAATGTGAGCGCCCATGTGGACAGCTTGACCAATAATGAATCGTAATAAGATGTAATGACCGCACCTTGGAAGCTGTTCCCAGCATCTAAGCGTACACCAAATCCCCCACCTGAACGGTAGGCCATAATTTTTCCTGTGTCCGGCATAAAGTTATTTAAAGGATCCTCTGTCGTGACCCTTGATTGAATGGCAAATCCATGTGTGAAGATATCTTCTTGCTTTGGTATTCCGACTTCATTGCTATGGAGATCATGGCCCTTTGCGACAAGAATTTGGGTTTGTACGATATCGACACCTGTGATCATTTCTGTGATCGTGTGTTCCACCTGTACCCTAGGATTGACTTCAATAAAATAAAACTCACCATTTGCGACTAGGAATTCTACAGTCCCAGCGTTAATATACGACACATTTCGAGCCAGCTTAACAGCCGCTTCGCAGATGTCCTCACGTAATTGATCTGTAAGAGATACACTTGGCGCAACTTCAATGACCTTTTGATGACGCCTTTGGACAGAACAGTCACGCTCATATAAATGAATGATATTGCCGTGATTATCACCAATCACCTGCACTTCAATATGTTTCGGATTTTCAATCAGTTTCTCAACATATACTTCGTCATTTCCAAAAGCAGCTTTCGCCTCTGACTTTGCACGGTCATAGCCTTCATTCAGCTCCTCTTTTGATCTGACAATCCGCATACCCCGGCCGCCGCCGCCTAGTGAAGCTTTAATAATAAAAGGGTAACCGTATTCTTCACCGAATTTTTCGACTTCTTTGACCGAATCAACTGGTCCGTCACTTCCTGGAATGACTGGAATTCCAGCTTTTTTCGCTTCTTCTCTTGCCTTTACTTTATCTCCAAACATATCTAAATGCTGAGAAGTTGGACCGATAAATTGAATGCCTTCCTCTTCGCATCGTCTTGCAAAATGAATATTTTCAGATAAAAATCCGTAACCTGGATGGATCGCATCCACATCATTTCGTTTTGCAATTTCGATGATCCCCTCGATATCAAGGTAGGCATCAATCGGTTTTTTTCCTTCTCCAACTAGATATGCTTCATCTGCTTTATAGCGATGATAAGAGCCCGAGTCTTCTTTGGAATAAATGGCTACTGTACGTAAATTGAGCTCCGTACAGGCCCTGAAGACTCTGATAGCAATTTCCCCTCTGTTTGCAACTAGAACCTTTTGAATTGTTCTCTGTGACATTTCTCACTCCTCCATATCCCTTAAAATTTTATATGTACTCTATAATAAAGGAAGAAATGAAAACTGTACACTTTTGTTTTCTAAAGATTCAAAGTTTTCTGCAATCCATTTTTTTGAACTGATGGCTTGCTCATTGATTTTTTCTTTTTGTAACGCTCTTTATATTCAGTAAACATGCTGATATTCAGCAATATTCCCATACAACCGCTCAGTAAAATGATGGACGATCCCCCGTAGCTAATAAACGGAAGAGTGACCCCAGTAATCGGAATCAGACCTGAAACACCGCCTAAATTAATGCATGTTTGGATCGCAATCATGGAGGAAATTCCTATTGCAAGCAAACTTCCAAATGGATCTTCACACTTTCTTGCAATATAAAAACCTTTCACGACGATGAAGCCAAGGAGAGCGAGTACAAAAAATACTCCGAAAAAGCCAAGCTCTTCTGAAATGATGGCCATGATAAAATCTGTGTGCGGCTCTGGAAGATACCCGTACTTTTGAACGCTTTCTCCTAGACCCAGTCCAAAAAAGCCGCCTGATCCAATGGCGTAATAGGAATTAATCAATTGATGTCCAGTATCCCCTGCATCTTTAAAAGGATCTTGGAAACTCTCAAAACGCCCAAGGCGATTTTGCGTGAATATTTTATCCCAGAACAGAATAATAAATGGGGTTACGATGACCATCACGGCACTAAATAACGCCAACAACTTAGCAAGTGTTTTCCCGCTAAACCCTGAGCATAAAATCATGGCAAGAGCAATCATGCCAATGATAAAGGCTGTCCCATAGTCTGGCTGCAAAATGATAAATCCGCATAAGATCGAAACAATCACGATTGGAGGTGTGACTCCTCGTAAAATATGATCAATATAATGCTGCTTTTTTGCATACACAGCAGCAAGATAGATAATAACGACAATCTTCACAAATTCCGCCGGCTGAAGACTGAATGGACCTACTTTAATCCAGCTTCTTGCGTTCCCTGCAATATGACCGCCAAAGTACACATAGATGAGGGAAAAAACGGATAGCAGCAGCATACCGATTTGAAATTTCTTATTTGAAAACAGCTGATATGGAACTAATGCTGTAAAGAGCAAGATGACCGCTCCAACGATCATAAATAAAAGCTGTTTCTTAAAAAAATTATCTGGCGCGGCATCGTATCTAATCACAGATGTAATCATACTTGAGCTATACACCATGACCAAACCGAATGCACTAATTAAAATAATGGCGAACAATAATGAGTAGTCATACGATTTTAGCATTCTCTTTAACATATAATCCTCTTCCTAACGTCTGTTTCTACTGCTTGATATCCTCTTAGCTGTTTTTATTCTACTACATTTTCTCTGTTTGATCTCGTTTTACCTCTTTTATATTGTTCGTCATTCATGAAAGAATCAAGTCCGTTTGACATGAAACAATGAAAAGAAAATAGAGGACAAAAAAACTCAAACTTATGTTAGGGAAGTTTGAGTTTTCAATCATTATTTTTTTGTGAACGCATCATGAAGTGCGGAAAGCTCTCTCTCAAGTTTATCGAGAAGTTTCTTACCTTCATGTTGATCAACTAATCCAAGCCGGACAGCAAAATCAATTTCTCTCGATAATCCGAACATTTGAGTATCTAAAACCTCTTCATAAAGAGGACATTGCGGCATCGTTAAGTTGTCCATTTGCACTTGGATCAATTTTAAAATTTTATCTGCATCCAATTTTAATAAAGACAGTGCTTTTTGCCGATGATCGACTAAAATTTCTGACGCCAAAAGTATCCCTCCGTTCCCCAGGCGAGTACCTAATTCTTCTATTTATCATAAAGCGAAACGCCCAAAATTGCAAGCAGATTTGTACAGTTCGCTTTGTAAAAATAAAAAGAAGCCCTGCTTCATTAAAAGATACTCATCTCGTATTTTTCACTCATCAGCTCAAGCAGCTTAATCCCAGCAATACTATTCCCTTTTTCATCCAGAGCCGGACCGAAGATACCGATTCCAAAATCATATGGTGCAGCTCCCATAATCCCTCCTGAGACACCGCTTTTTGCAGGAATTCCGATGTTAATGGCAAATTCTCCGCTCGCATTGTACATGCCGCACGTCACCATAAAGGTTTTACAAATTCTAGCGACATCTTTTGAAAGAATTTGCTTCCCCGTTTCTGGATGTCTGCCGTCTAATGAAAAAACACAAGCAATTTTCGCCAAATCCAAGCTGTTCATCATGATGGCACATTGTTTCGTATAGACGTCCATGACTTCCTCTACGTTCCCTCTAATAATATGATATTGCTTCATATAATAGCACATCGCCCGGTTAATCATGGATGTCTCAAATTCGGAGGCTGCTGTTTCCTTGCAGTATGTAATGCTTTTGTCATTTGCAAGCTCTCTAATGAAGCTAAGCAACCGGCCCAGCTGATCTTGCGGAGTCGCTCCTCTGATTAAACTCGTGACTGCGAGCGCCCCTGCATTAATCATTGGATTCAGCGGTTTATTTGGACTCGCTGTTTCCAGTTTGATCATTGAATTAAACGGGTCACCTGTTGGTTCTTGTCCAACAAATTGAAAGACTTTTTTTGGCCCTTCTTCTGAGAGCACAAGCGCCAGTGCTAATACTTTTGAAATGCTTTGAAGGGTAAATCGTTTATCTACATCTCCAGCTGAGTGGCACGTATTGCTCACATGATACACAGCCACAGATAAGTCCGTCTGATCCGCTTTGCCGAGAGCGGGAATATAGGATGCTACTTGACCATCTTTGGCCACTTTTTTTGCTTCTTCTACAAATCGCTGAAGCTCTTCATTGTCGCGACATGCCATGCCTCATACACTCCCTATCGTTCATGTACGATTAGTGTGTACAAGGTGCAGCATGTTTATGAAAGTGACAAAGCGGGAGAAAACTTCTATAATTTATGTTGGAAAGGGGTTGTCTTGAACATGAGCATCATTCAAATCAAGGGGAACGTACAGTACAAGATCACCATTGATCCAAGTGTATGGATTTTTGATGACCGTAAATTTTTAATGGATTCATTCTTTGAAAAAAATGCAGCAAGTGAAGAGAAGCAGCTAGATCAGGAGCTTGACCAAGAGCGGGTTATAAGAGAAGGTCAAACTCTTCCACCCACGTTAAAAACAGAGAAGAAGTACGAAAAGGAAAGACTCGTCACAGGCAGCTTCGGGATGAAGCTTGGCGATATGCTAAAAAATGCTGAGCCGCTTGAACATGCGGATACATGCGAATTTGTCACAGAAACAGGTACAATTGCTGTGCCGCTTTCTCAGGCAATGGAAAGCATTGCTCATTTCAGCCAACATGGTAAGCCAATCACAGAAGAAGGACCAATCCACGTCTATTTCGCGGATCAGTCCAATCTCACTCAGCCGATAAAAGGTGTCAAAGAGCTCATCATTACATAAGAACAGAGGGTCTGGACTATAGCAAATCAGCGGCAAGCTGTGCAAGTCCAGACCTTTCTCCTTTGACAAGCTTGACATGTCCAGATATTTGCTGCCCTTTGAACCGTTCAATCACATACGTAAGCCCATTATTTAAGCTGTCTAAATAAGGGTGATCAATTTGCTCTGGATCTCCCATCAGCACAATTTTACTTCCCTCTCCGACTCGCGTTAATAATGTTTTCACCTCGTGCTTAGTTAAATTTTGCGCCTCATCAATGATAATAAATTGATCAGGTATACTTCTGCCCCGAATATACGTCAATGCTTCGACTTGAATAGATCCAATTCCAGCCAAAATCGCATCAAGCTCACCCGGCTTTTTTGTATTAAATAAAAACTCTAGGTTGTCATAGATCGGTTGCATCCATGGTCTGAGCTTTTCTTCCTTTTCTCCAGGCAAATATCCTATATCTTTCCCAACAGGCACGATGGAGCGCGCCACGATCAACTTTTTAAACATACCAAGGTCCTCTGTCTGCATTAACCCGGCAGCAAGTGCAAGCAATGTTTTACCAGTCCCCGCTTTTCCAATCAGTGTCACGAGCGGAATGTCACGGCGCAAAAGCAACTCGAGTGCCATCGTCTGCTGGACATTCTTTGGACGGATTCCCCAAATATGCTCTTGATCATAAACGAGACGTTTCACTTGCTCTGCCTTTTGATCAAGCATTCCTAAAGCAGAACCGCCTTCATTTCCCTTCATGATGACAAATTGATGTGGGTTGAATGGTGCACTCGTGACCTCTTCTATTGGTAATTGATTTTGCTTATAAAATGTATTCAATTGCTCAGTCGGAATGTAGAGCTCATGATAGCCATTATCGATGTCTTCATTTTGCAAAACACGGTCACTTAAGAAGTCTTCTGCTTGAAGCCCTATAGCATCCGCCTTTACCCGCACTAACACATCCTTGCTGACCAAAATAACAGGCCTGCCATGAGGCTTTGTTTCTTCCTCTAAGCTTAAATTTTTCGCGACTGCCAAAATTCGATTATCGTTCGTTTTTTCAATAAAAATTTCTTGAAGCTCATGAAAAGAGCGGTGATTCAGTTCAATGCGCAACGTCCCTTTTGACTCTAGCGTAATTTTTTCATGCAGTTTCCCTTTCGATCTTAAACCGTCAATTAGGCGTGAGACGCGCCGGGCATTTTGTCCAACCTCGTCCATATATCTCTTTTTTGAGTCTACTTCTTCTAACACAACGGCTGGTATGACGACCTCGTTGTCTTCAAATGAAAAGATTGAATTCGGATCCTGTAATAACACATTTGTGTCTAATACATAAATTTTACTCAGGTCCTTCGCCTCCTGATCGGGGTTTCATTCATCCTTGTCTTTCCCAAAACGATTGTTAAAATATATGTTTTCATGAATAAAGTTAGAAGGTTAATTCAACAATAAAATAAATCATGCAGTTTGTGAAGGAGGGAATACAGATGCGACTATTTTTGACATTATTCATGATTCAAGCCATCATTCTGTTGGGCGCTTGCCAGCAGCAGGAAAAGAGAGAGGCACTAGACAAGCAAGATGGTCGCCAGCACGTAGTACGGGTGTCAGACTCAACGAAGAAAAAGACCAATCAAGACCGGTCATCCTCAGATGTTGCGCAGCATCTTGTCAAAGTGACAGAGCACGTAGCAGATGTCAATGATGCAACGGCGATCGTCATCGGCCGCTATGCTGTTGTTGGTATTGATGTAAAAGATGATTTAGATAGAAGCAAAGTAGAAACCATTAAATATTCAGTTGCAAAAGCACTGAAAAATGATCCAGAAGGTGCGAATGCTGTTGTGGTCGCTGATCCGGATACAGTCAGCCGGTTAAAAGAAATGGGCAAAGAAATACAAGCAGGCCGTCCTGTCAGTGGGATTATGGATGAACTAGCCGCCATCGTCGGCCGCGTGATGCCAGAGATGCCGAGAAATGAAATTGATCGCCACGAAACAGATCCGACAAATGAGCCGAATGATCAGCTCAAACAAAATGATCAAAAGCAGTTAGACGAACATCAAAACGATCAATCAAACCATCATATGAATCAGAAGAAATAAAGAGAACGGCTTATATCTCCTGTGATATAAGCCGTTTTCTACGCTGATTTTAAGTAGCTGGAAAACATGCTATAATAAATGCAATAAGTGAGGTGAAAAGGATGAGAGTGAAGTGCTCAATATGTGAGAAGCTTGAAACCATTGATGATGATACACTCATTGCTAAGCGGTTAAGAAATCGACCGATTCATACATATATGTGCGATGACTGTCAGGAACGTATTAAAGTAAAGACAGAAGCACGCATCAAGACTGGCAGATTCTCTCTTTATCAAGATCCTGCGACGAAAGAGAAAAAGAAGAAAAAAGGAAAAAAAGAACAAAAGACATAAAAAAAGACCTGACACAAGGGACTGACCCCATAAGATGAGACAAATAAAAAACACCTTCAAGTTTGAAAAAAGATCGTTGTGATCCGAAATAAAA
>ENA-ORXC01001799-ORXC01001799.1-marine-metagenome-genome-assembly--contig:-NODE-1799-length-12258-cov-4.148674_pt1 | contig 12258 bp, 7 predicted proteins | sample MGYA00237865_ERZ511478 | MGnify/ENA metagenome assembly ERZ511478 | reverse complement strand
GATCTACACTCTTTCCCTACACGACGCTCTTCCGATCTCGGACGATGGCGTTCTCGATGGCCTGCCCGAACATCCCCTCGCTGTCGAGCTTCTCGACCGGGGCGTCGTGGTGATGCGCCGCACCGGAAGCGCAATCGGCGCATCCGCAGGATTTTCCGTGGATGAGGTCCGTCTCCGAACTGTACGGATTTCCGAGGCTCTTGACCGTCATGGCATTTCTCCTTGCGTGACCGGGCCTTGCGTGACCGGCATCGCGATTGCGTTAAGGTCTGTTAAGCAAGGGGGATGCCATTCAAGGTTTATCTAAATATTCCATTATTATCAGTGTCTTGAAAGATTTATTCTGTGCCGGAATATTTATGATTTCCCATAAATTATGAAATATCGTATCTTTGCTTTATGGTATTTCAGAATAATGACTCCCCCGATTCCTGGGCGACCGCCCTTGCCGGGGCCGAGGCCGGGGCGGTGGTCGTCGACCCGTTTACCGACCGCGTTCTCGATGCGAATCCGGCGGCGGAGGCCCTGCTGGAACGGAGTATCGCCAGCCTGCGCGAGAAGAAGGTCGGTGCCTTGTTCGGGGACCAGATCCCCCGTCTGATCGTGCTGACCCAGGAATGCCTGCATCGCGGGCATGCATGGAGCGATGCGCTGTCGGTGGTGCTGCCGGACAAGGGTCGGTTTCGGGAGGTCGAGCTGTTCGCCTCGCGGTTCGGCCAGGACGGCGAACCGCGCATCCTCCTGCTGCTGCACCGGCTCGACACGATCCGGGTGCGCCGGGCCAAGGCCGAGTACGACCGCATCCGCAAGGGCGACGACGACGTGGCCGCCATCGGGCGGATGGAAATGCTGTTCCGTGATCTGGAACGCGGCAATCAACTGATCCTGAATGCGGCGGGCGAAGGGATCTACGGCATCAATGCGCAGGGCGACACCACGTTTCTCAACCCCGCGGCAGAGCGGATGCTGGGCTGGCGATCCGAGGAACTGGTCGGGCGCAATGCGCATCAGGTCATGCATCACAGCCACGAGCAGGGCGATGCCTACCCCCAGACGGCCTGCCCGATCTATGCCGCCTTCAGCGACGGGGACGTGCGGCGGGTGGCGGGGGAGGTGTTCTGGCGGCGCGACGGGTCGTGCTTTCCGGTCGAGTATACGTCGACCCCGATCCAGGATGGCGGGCGGCTGGTCGGAGCCGTCGTCGTGTTCCGCGATGTCAGCGAACAGCGCGAGTCCGAGCGAAAGCTGCGCGTGGCACTGGCCGAGGTGGAACAGCTGACCGACCGGCTCGCCAAGGAAAACGCATTCCTTCAGGATGAAATCCGCTCCGGTCAGGCATTCGGCGAGATCATCGGCGGCAGCGAACCCGTGCGCGCGGTGATCCAGCAGATCCGGATGGTCGCCCCGACGGATGCGAGCGTGCTCATAACCGGCGAATCCGGCACGGGCAAGGAACTGATCGCCCATGCCATCCACAGTGCCAGCACCCGGAGTTCGCGCAGTTTCGTCAAGGTCAACTGCGCCGCGATTCCCCCCGATCTTTTCGAGAGCGAGTTCTTCGGCCATCGCAAGGGTGCCTTTACCGGGGCCATCGCCGACAGGATCGGGCGGTTCGAGATGGCGAATGGCGGCACGATCTTCCTCGACGAGATCGGCGAGATGCCGCTTCCCATGCAGGGCAAGCTGCTGCGTGCCGTACAGGAGGGGTGTTTCGAGCGTGTCGGGGATGCGCGAACCATCGCATCCGATTTTCGCCTGATCGCCGCGACGAACCGCGACCTGAAGGCGGAAGTGCATGGCAAGCGCTTTCGCGAAGATCTCTATTTCCGTATCGCGGTCTTCCCGATCGAGGCCGCCCCCCTGCGCGAGCGGGTGGACGATATCCCCTTGCTCGTTCAGCATTTCGTCGCACTGCTCTCGACTTCCAAGAACATGCCGCCCATGGCCTGTTCGATCGCCGATATGGAACGCTTGCAGGCCTATCCGTGGCCGGGCAATATCCGCGAATTGCGCAACGTGGTCGAGCATGCTCTGATTGTGTCGAGGGGCAGGCAACTTCGCTTTCCCCTGCTCGATACCGCGCCCCCGACCGTGCCCCCGAGCGATCCCCGGGCCGCCCCGCCGACCGCCCCCGGGATTGCAACGAATGCCGAGATGCAGGCCGCCGAACGCCTCAACATCCTGCGCGCACTCGAAAGCTGCCGGGGTCGCGTGTCCGGCAAGCACGGCGCGGCGATCAAACTCGGGCTGAAGCCGCAGACGCTCTATTCCCGCCTCAGAAAACTCAAGATCGACGCAACCGACATCCGCCGCCGCTTCGCATCGAGTGACTCAAGCGACGGTGTCTCGACATGATTGCCCGCTTTGCGCTTCATGGCGAACATGTGCAGAGGTGGTCCTGATTTTTCGACCGGCTTTCGGCTTGAATAGAATGGACCGTGGAGTGCGCCCCTTGGGGTGGACACCTGCGGTCTGATTGTTTCCCCCATGCGGGGCCTTCTGTAAGGAGGTCGACGCGCGCTTTCCGATGCTGCCGACCGTCGAGATGGAGCATACGTGAAGCGGGATCATCTGCCTCTTCCGCAACAGCGCGCCGGGTTTCGGTAAACTCACCTCGAATGTCTGGTCCGCCGTGTGCCAGAATGCGGTCGGGGTCACGAAAGGCACCTTCGGCGGTGTCCTCGCCGCAGATATGGCCACGGGACGCGACAATCCTCTCATCGACGACATGCTTGGCCTCGGCGAGCCGGACCCCCTCCCGCCACGCCCGTTCCTCGACATCGGCGTCCGCTCACGCTTCGCATGGGAACTCTGGTCGAACAGACATGAAGCCTGAAGGTGTACGGGACGGATTGTATCGGTGACTTGTCGGGTTTTGTCGATGACAAGGTTTTTCCCAAAGTTCAGCTTTGCGCTCATAGCGATAGTGTGCAGTGCAGTGCAGTGCAGTATTCGTGACCGAGGATGTTTAGATATTAAACATAAATCGAATTGCCGGATAAGAACATATATAGTACATATGTGATCGATGAAACTGACTTCCGTCTCCTCTCTTACGAGGATCTCTGGTGACTATGGATGAAATCGTGAAGACCCCTGACCAAAGCACGCCCCACCTGGCCGCTTTTTCCGATAAAAGCGCGGCCCGTGTGCGACTGATCGTCAAACGGGCCGCAAAAATACACTTCGATCCGATCAATCGCGGATCAGGAAGTCATCCATATTGTCGCCGGTGGCCAGTGCATCGACGATCCATCCGGGCTTACGTCCACGTCCGCTCCATGTCTGCGTAGCATCCGCCCAGGGCAATCGCGTATGGGTCATGCCTGCCCCAAGCCCTAGTGGCGCACCGCAGGTGGCGCACCGCAGGTGGCGCACCGCAGGTGGCGATGATATCCCCTTCGCCCAACAGTGCGACGGGATCGCGTGCCTGAGCTTCGGGAAGTCTCTGAAAATGCTTTCCTTTGCACGACCAAACGCGGCCATTTCCGCACAGGATGTCGCCCCGCAGAGCACGGACACTATGACGAGCAACTCGCCAAGGTCATTACGGGTTTGGCACAACTTATGGCGTGAATTATTTCAAGCAGAAAACAGCGATGTTTGCGAGCATAAGCCCGGATGATTGCAGGTCATTACATATAGACCATTTCTACCCTCTGAAGAGTAATCGTTTACAGAACGCCGTCTCATCCTTCCGGAATATTAAGATGAAGGTATAACTAACCATCCTGGGTAAATTTTTCTTCATCTTCATGCCTGAAATTATTGTCGATACAATCAACGAGGGCGCAATGTTCGATCACTCAAATCATGACGACGCTTCCTCCACGAGACGTGCAGAAACCACTCGCCATTTCAAAACCGCGCGCCTCGCATCATGCATGGTGGTGATGATGGCGGCGTCTCCCTCTCCGGTTCTTGCGCAGACGGTGACCCTTGCAGACGGCTCCGGCCCGGCGGTCGGGCCATGTACGCAGAAGAACGTGGACCAGATCGACCGTTTTGCCTTCGCGGCGGCGACGGGTGCTGGCGCGGGGGGGGTGCCGTCGCTGTCCTATGAGATGCCCGGCGGACACCGCCGCATGATGATCGCCGTCGTAGCGGTCGAACGCGACCATGCGCCTCTCGACGAGCGTGGTGACAACTATGCGGGCAACACGCCCCTCACGGGAAATACCGCCGATGCGCCTGCGCTGTCCTATGGCGGGGTGCCGATGGGGCTTTTCACCTATGGCTACGCCCATGCGGGCGTCAACTCGAATAATTTCTCGACGGCGGAGATCTCGCATGAACTCTACGTCTATTATCTGTGGGGTGCGTCGGCCCCGTCGGGCACCAACAGCTTCAGCCTGGGAGCGAACTTCAACCTGCCGCAGAATGCGGGCGACGAAGCCGTCGTGATGGCGACGACCTTCGACAATGTTTTTTCGATCGAGTATATCGACAGCATAAATGACAGCACAGGCCCGCATTCGATCAACATCGCGTCGGACCCGGCCGCCAACGGTCTGATTCAACCCGCAGGAACGAGCGCGGCGGATAACATGCTGGTCGGCTGGGGCATCAGTGCCGGTGACGGGCGCGTCACCTTTGGCAGCGGCTGGACCGAGAACGCGCAGATTCAGGTCCCGAACACGAACGGCACCTACGCGACCGCAGCAGGGCGATCCGCCAACGATCCGTATTCCGAGAATGACGGCCTGAGCGTCTTCGTGCAGTCGATCACCGGAGTTACCGACCCCCAATCGGCCCGCTTCACCGCCCCCGAGGCCGATCTCTATGACCTGCTGGGCCAGTCTGTGCGGTTCCTCGCGGCGGGCTGCGACACGGGCGACGCCCCGGCCTCCTACGGTTTCGCGTATAACAAGCAGAACCCCTATCGCTATCTGGGCGCGCTGGCCGGCGATGCCGATACCATCGACCATGCCGGGACCGCAGCGACCGGAGACGACGCCGACGGTTTCGCCGACGAGGACGGCATTGCCGCTTTTCCGACCCTGTCCTACGGCGATACCGCCTATACGCTCACGGCATCGGACATCGTGGTCAATGCGGGCAGCGGCAATCTGTACGGCTGGATCGATTTCGACGGGTCGGGCACCTTCGAGGCGAGCGAGTTCGCCGCCACGGGGGTTTCGGGCAATACGCTGACCGCCCCGCTGACCTTTTCCGGCTTCGCGCCGGTTACGGCTCTCGGCAGCACCTTCGCACGTTTTCGTATTACAAGCAGCAGCCTGACCGCCGCCGATTTTGCCGGAGACGGAGGCAGCGGAGAGGTCGAGGATCATGAGGTCACGATCGAGGGCGGCGTCTTCACCGATTATTCCGATGGCCCCGCCGATGGCGGCACGGCCCCGGACGGGACCGGCACCTTTGCCTACGGCACCGCCTCTCATACGGTGACGGCGGGCATCCGGCTCGGCGCGACCATCACGGATGAGACCGGCCCGGTCGAGGATGCCGACGATTCCTCGGACGACGGCGCCGGCTTTCCCGCCCTGGCGCAGGGAACGCGGGTGAGCGTGCCGGTCGCCGTGACGGGCTTCGGTTATCTGAATGCCTGGATCGATCTCGACGGTTCCGGCACGTTCGACAGCCCCGTCGAGCACGTGGCTGTCGATTTGCTGGATGCCGATGGCGATGGCACGATCCTGCTGGATCTCGACATTCCCGACTGGTCGCATACCGGTTCGACCCATGCTCGCCTACGCTGGTCGAGCAACCCCGCGCTCGGCCCTGCCGGTGCGGCAGATGACGGCGAAGTCGAGGATTATGTCGTGACGATCGCCGACCCCGCCGCCATCGAAGTGTCGGGCACGGTGTTTCTCGACAACGGTGCGGGGACTCCTGCGGGCACGGCGCATGACGGCATCCGCAATGCTGGCGAAGGCGCGGGAGCGTATGCGACCGTCTCCGTCTTCGAAACGGCGGGCGATACCCTGATCGCGACCGCCATCGTCCGCCCCGACGGCAGTTGGGCCGCGATTCTGCCCGGCGGGTTCGCGGGCGAAGTGCGGGTCGTGGCGACCCCGGTTGGCGGCTACCTCCCGGTTTCCGACGATCCGGGCGCGGCTTCGGCCCCGGTGAATCCGTCGCCCACCGACGGGATCGTCGCCTTCTCCGTCACGGCGGGCACGCCCGTCGACGGGATCGACTTCGGCCTCGTGGCGGAGCCGTCACTCGCCTCCGACCAGATCGCCACCCTCGCGGCGGGCCAGATCGTCGACCTGCCACACCGATACGAGGCGACGACGACCGGCACGGTCACCTTCACCCTGACCGACGCTGTCGCGAACCCTGCCGATACCTTCGGCGCGGCCCTCTATGCGGACACCGATTGCGACGGTGCTCCAGACAGCGCCATGACCGGGGCGGTCGCGGTGGTCGCGGGGCAATCGATCTGCGTGATCGTGCGCAGCCAGGCGAGCAGCGGCGTGCAGGACGGGGCGGATTTCCGCTACGCGCTCACGGCAACCACGGATTTCACGGGGACGGGTCTGGCCCTCGTGCTGCGCAACGACGATCGCATCATCGCCGGGTCGAGCGACGTTCTGCAACTGACGAAGCGGGTCACCAATCTCACCGCCGGAACGCCCGAATCCACGTCGAACAGCGGATCGCCGGGGGATATACTGGCCTATCGCCTCGTGATCGTGAATCCCGGCAGCCTGCCGCTGACGGACATCACGGTATCGGATACCGTGCCGCCCTTTACGGCCCTGTCCGCGCCGGTGGTCGATAATGTGGTCATCACTCCTGGAGTCACCTGCGCCCTGAGCGAACCGGCCAGCTATGTTACCGGCTATGACCGGGATATCCGCTGGACCTGCCCCGGCCGCTTCCCGGCGGGTGGCGAGGCGTCACTCGGTTTCGAGGTGCGGATCCTGCCATGACCGGACCGCGTATCGCGAGACGCCGCCAAAGCATGTCGAGGTCAGGTCGAACACAGAGCATCGGTATTTGCAACGACCTGCAATCATCGGGGTCTCGACCTGCGTTTCATAGTCCCCCATAGGGGATCAGTAAAACCCACGCCTTTAGGCGGCCATCAACATGGAAAATCCGGAATGACGGCAGCCGTCATCACCGAATTTACAGACGGCAGGTTGCTCCATCCAATCCCTCGCATCCTCCCGGGCACCGGTCCAGTCGGGAAAATTCTGGGCGTTCGTGACATTTCGACGGAACCCGCGGGGATTTCCGTCAATCTGGGCCTGTATGGGGCAGGAGGTTTTTCGTAGCGTCGTCGGCAAAGACGCAATGCATGGAGGATGGTCCGATGAACGGTGCGGATGTGCTGGTCAAGATGCTGATCGGATACGGGGTCGATACGGTGTTCGGGGTTCCCGGCGACACCAATGTGCCGTTCTACGAATCCCTCCAGATGCACGAGGAGGAGATCACGCATGTCATGGCGCGGGACGAGCGGTCGGCCGGGTACATGGCGGACGCCTATGGCCGCTTCACCGACCGGCCCGGCGTCGTGGAGTGTCCGTCGGGGGCGGGGGCCATGTATTCCCTGCCCCCCATCGCGGAATCCAATGCCTCCAGCGTGCCCGTGATCCTGCTGACGATCGACATTCCCCTGCCCGGCGAGGGGCGCGGGGTGCTGACGGAACTCGACTGCGCGCGACTGTTCGAGCCGGTCACGAAGATGTCGGTGCAGGTCAAGTCGGCCGAGAAGCTGCCCGAGATCATCCGCCGGGCGTTTCGCGTGGCCTGCTCCGGCAAGCCGGGGGCCGTGCACCTGCAAATCCCCGAGGATATGCTGATGGCCGAGATCGATCCGGCCAGGATATCGCTGCATGTCGAGGAGGAATGCAGGACCTTTCCCGCCTTCCCCACGCGCCCCGCGCCCGGGCTGGTCGAGAGCCTGATCGGGTGCCTGGCCGGGGCCGAAAGGCCGCTGATCGTATCGGGGGGCGGGGTGATCCGCTCCTGCGCGGGCGACGACATCCTCGCCGTGGCCGAGCGCATGAACATTCCGGTCTGCACGACGATGACGGGGCAAGGGACCATGCCCGACGACCACGAACTGTCCATCGGGGTCATCGGCGACAACGGGTTCCACCCCCATGCCAACCGGTCGATGGAGGAGAGCGATTTCGTCCTCTTCGTCGGGTCGCGCATGGGGTCGGTCGTCACCAGCGGCTGGACCTTTCCCAAGATGACGCTGAACAGGCGGGTCGCGCAGATCGACATCAATCCCGCGATCATGGCCAACAACTACGAGAACGTCCTGTCGGTGACGGGCGATGCGAAGCTGGTGCTGCGGGACCTGCTGGCCGCCGTGCCGGAGGGGTTCGACGGCGCGCGGTACCGGCCCTGGACGGCCCATCTCAACGCGATGCGCACCACCTTCTGGCAGAACGCGCAGGCGCTGCTGGACGACGATTCGGTGCCGCTTCGCCCCGAGCGGACCGTGCGCTGCTTCAACGAGGCGCTCGAAGCCTCGGGCAGGCCCGCCCTGATCTATTCGGATGCGGGGACGCCGACGCCGCACATGACGCGGTTCCTGAAGATCAACGACCCCGCCACCCGCTTTGCGATCCCGCGCGCGTTCGGCGGGCTGGGATCGGCCCTGCCCGCCACGGTCGGGGCATGGCGGGCTGACCCGAAGAAGCGCCCCATCGGGTTGTTCGGGGACGGCTCCTTCGGGATGAGCGTGGGCGAGCTGGAGACCCTCGTGCGGCTCGGGATCCCCGCGATCCTGATCCTGTTCAACAACGGGCATTTCGGCTGGATCAAGGGTCTGCACCGGCTGAAGGGCCACAACCAGTGCTTCGGCGTCGATTTCACCCCGCCGCGCGGGCAGGCAATCGCCGAGGCTTTCGACCTGAAGGCATGGACCGCCAAGACGGTCGACCAGCTCGATACCGCGCTGGCAGAGGCTTTCGCCTACCGGAAAGGCCCGTGCCTCATCGACGTGCATGTCGAATCGATCGCGGATCGCGTTCCCCCGGTCTATTCGTGGCTGACCAAGAAGGGCCGGGATCCGTTGCAGTTGGATGCCGGGGATGTCGCCTTTCTGTGACGGCGGGGCGAGGGCGGGGGATGAGCGAGATCATGGCATCGGATGGTGGGACGGTCCTCGTGCTGGGGGCGGGAATGGTCGGCGTCTGCACCGCGCTGGCGCTCCAGAAGCGCGGCGCGCGGGTCACGCTGGTCGACCGCAAGGCCCCCGGGCGCGAGACGTCCTACGGCAATGCCGGGGTGCTGGCGCGCTCGTCCCTGATCCCGATCAACAATCCCGCGATGTTCCGCGCCCTGCCGCGCATGGTCCGCAACACGACGACCTCGCTGCGCTACGACCCGGCCTTCATGGCGCGCAACGCTGTCTGGGTCGCGCAGTTCCTCGCCAATGCCCGTCGGTCGCGGTTCCTCGCGACGGCTGGCGCGCTCGACGGCCTGATCCGCCTGTCCATCGGCAGGCATCTCGACCTGCTGGCGGAGAACGCCTTGGGCGGGCATCTGTCGGACCGGGGCTGGCTGTTCCTGTATCGCGGGGCCGAGGGCTTCGATGCGGCGCGGGGCAACCGTGCGGTGATGGCCGATCACGACGTGCCGACCGAAGTGCTGGACGACGCGGCCCTGGGCGATCTGGAGCCGGGACTGCGCCGGATCTTCGCCCGGGCGCTCTGGATCAAGGACAGCTATTCGATCGACGATCCCGGTGCCGTGGTCGCCGGATACGCCCGCGCCTTCGTGGCGGCGGGCGGGACCATCCGTCAGGGCGACGTGGCCGCGATGACCGAAACCGGAGACCGGGTGACCGTCCACCTGTCCGGGGCCTCCGATCTCGCGGCGGACCGGGTCGCCGTGTGCCTCGGCCCCTGGGCCAAGGGGTTCCTCGAAAACTCGGGCTATCGGGTGCGCATGGCGTTCGAGCGGGGCTATCACCGTCATTTCACCGGCCACCGGGACGGCAGCAACGTGCCGCACCTGGGCAGGCCGGTCTATGATACCGGCGGCGGCTACGTCCTCTCGCCCATGCGGGCGGGGTTGCGGCTGTCCTCGGGGGTCGAGCTGACCGGGTGCGACGCGCCGCCGGACACGCGCCAGATCGAGCGGGCCGAACTGGCGGCGCGCGAGGCCGTCGATCTGGGCGAGCGCGCCGACGACACGACGTGGCTGGGGCGACGCCCGACCTTTCCCGACAGCAGGCCCGCCATCGGCATCGCGCCGGGGTCGCGGCGGGTCGCGCTGGGGATCGGCCACCAGCATATCGGCTTCATGACCGGGGCCGGGACGGGGGAGATGCTGGCGGATATCCTGTCGGGACGCCCCTGCGCCATCGACGCGGCACCCTTCCGCACGGAACGCTACATCCGCAGGGTCCGGGGCGGGCGGTGAGTCGCGCCGTCGCCGAGCGTGCTCCGGACCCTCAGGGAGCCTTGCGCGCTTCGGAGACGATCCAGTCGCGAAAATCCAGCACGGGCTTCGAAACGCCCCGCTTCAGCGGGTACACGACGAAATAGCTCAGCCCGCTGGGCACTTCCGGACCGAAGGGCATGTGCAGGCGGCCCTGCGCCAGGGCATCCGCGACCATCAGGGTCGGCACGATGGCCAGCCCCATGCCCGCGCAGGCCGCCTCGATGACCATGCTGGTCTGCGAGAATCGCGGGCCGCTGATGGTCCTGGCCCGGGACAGGCCCATGGTGTCGAGCCAGCGCAGCCAGCTATCGGGCCGGTGCGCGTTCTGGATCAGCGGGTAGTCGCTGTAATCCGCCGCGCGAACGGGCGACCCGACCGGGATCAGGGCGGGGGAGGCGACGACCGCGACCGTCTCGCTCATCAGGTGGTAGGCATGGGCATCCGTCCATGCCCCCCGGCCGCGCAGCACGGCCACGTCGATGCCCTGCGCGTCGAAATCGACATCGGCGGAGACCGGTTTCATGCCGAACCGGGCGTCGGGAAAACGCGAGACGAACCCCGGCAGGCGGCGCACGAGCCACTGGCTGGCCAGACTGTCCTGCACCCCGATGCGCAGGGCATCCTGCGACCGGCTGCCCCGGACCAGATCGATGGACCGTTCCTCCAGTCCGTTGAGCAGGGGGGTAACGGCGGTGACGTAGGACCGCCCCGCATCGGTCAGGACCAGGCGCGGGCCGATCCGCTCGAACAGCTTCACCCCGAGTTGCCGTTCCAGACTGCTGACCTGCCGGCTCACGCCGCTCTGGGTCAGGCCGAGATTCTCGCCCGCCCGGGTGAAGCTGCGATAGGTCGCGGCGGCCTCGAAGGCAACCAGTGCCGAAAGGGAAGGGATGAATCGCCGCATCCTGAATTTTTGTCATGACAAGCAGAATAATCAACGCTTTTCGCAGTTAACGAATTGGGCGACATTCGGGAAAAGCAACAACGACACCGGGGGATTTTCGATGCCGCCACGCAAACGGGACATGATCGACCGCAACCTGATCGCCCTCCTCCAAGAAGATGCGCGCATCTCGACCTCCGAAATCTCGCGCAAGCTCGGCGTCGCGCGCTCCACCGTGACCGAGCGCATCGCCCGGCTGGAACTCGACCGCGTGATCACGGGCTACACGGCGGTCGTGTGCCGCGACGACGACATCCAGGAAACCCTCAGCTACGTCTACGTCGAATGCGACCGCAGCATGCGCCGCCAGATCGTGCAGTTGCTGCGCAAGTTTCCCGAGATCAGGGAATGCGCCTCCATCAGCGGCAAGTACGACCTGATGTGCAGCGTCGTGGCGCCCTGTACCGAGGATATCGACGCCTTGATCGACGAGCTTGCCGAAATCCCGGGTATCCTGACCCTCGACACGACGGTCGTTCTGGCGAGCAAGTTCTCGCGGGCGACCGTATCCGACAGGGTCGCGGCCCCCCGGCTCTCGCTGGCGAGCTAGGACTCGCCCCTTCGGATGCGGTCGGGTCCGACCTGACCGTGCAACCAGGTAGCGAAGGCGGAAGCGAGGGGGGTGTTGCGCCCCATGGGCGTCGCGATGAAATAGCGTCCCGCGTCGTCCGTCGCCCCGTCGGCCAGATGGATCAGATGGCCATCCGCCAGCTCCCGCTCGATCAGATAGGTCGGCAGGATCGCCGCCCCCATGCCCGCGACGGCGGCGGCGATGACGAGGCTGAACTGGTCGAAATGACTGCCGCTGCGCCGGGGGGCCTCGTCCGTCAGGCCCCGCCCGAACCGCGTCCACTGGTCGGGGCGCGCGGACAGGTGCAGCAGGGGCATCGTCAGGATATCCGACGGTCCCGATACCGGATGACGCGCCAGCAGGTCGG
>ENA-ORXC01001797-ORXC01001797.1-marine-metagenome-genome-assembly--contig:-NODE-1797-length-12260-cov-3.520069_pt1 | contig 12260 bp, 12 predicted proteins | sample MGYA00237865_ERZ511478 | MGnify/ENA metagenome assembly ERZ511478 | reverse complement strand
AGACGATCTTGTGGTTGAAGACGCTGATGCTGCTTACGCGATTCCTGAAGAGTGTGAGCGCCTTATCAATGAAACTGGTGTAGACTGCTTCGCACCTGCACTTGGTTCTGTACACGGTCCTTACAAAGGTGAGCCTAACCTTGGATTCGACCGCATGGAAACAATCAGCAAAATGACTGGTGTTCCTCTCGTACTTCACGGTGGTACTGGTATTCCAACAGCTGACGTTAAAAAAGCGATCAAATTTGGACATGCTAAAATCAACGTGAACACGGAAAGCCAAATTTCTTCTGCTAGAGCAGTTCGTTCTGTACTTGAAGAAAAGCCAGATCTTTACGATCCTCGTAAATACATGGGACCTGCACGCGATGCAATTAAAGAAACAGTAATTGGGAAAATGCGTGAATTCGGTTCTTCAAACAAAGCATAATCTTCTTAAAATCGGATCATCAAAACCGCTCTATTATGAGCGGTTTCTGATTTCCGTTTTTTAATCCCCTACCTACTACCTTACGACTATTTTTCATTTATTTACAACCAAATCAGCTAACGCAAAACAAAATATGTTAAAATTTTTCTCGTAAACGCTTTCTAAATTAAAGGAGGACGAATGCAATGAAAATTTTCATAGATTCCGCTAACTTAACTGACATTAAAGAAGCACATGATATGGGTATCGTTTCAGGTGTAACAACGAATCCGTCCCTCGTTATGAAAGAGAAAGTAAATTTTCACGATCGTCTTCGTGAAATTACTAGCCTTGTAGCTGGATCGGTTAGTGCTGAAGTAGTGTCCACTACAGCTGAGGAAATGATTGAAGAAGGTAAACAGCTTGCTGAAATCGCTCCAAACATTACAGTGAAAGTGCCGATGAACCGTGAAGGAATGAAAGCTGTCAAAGCATTCTCTGAAGCTGGTATTAAAACAAACGTAACGCTCGTTTTTTCTGCGAACCAGGCATTGCTTGCAGCACGAGCTGGCGCTTCTTACGTCTCACCATTCCTTGGTCGTCTTGATGATATCGGTCAAAATGGTCTTGATCTTATCTCTGAAATCTCTGAACTGTTCGCGGTGCATGGCATCGAAACTGAAATTATTGCTGCATCGATTCGTCACCCTATGCACGTAACAGAAGCTGCCCTACGCGGAGCTGACATTGGCACAATGCCATTGAAAGTTGTGCTTCAAATGCTTGAGCACCCGCTAACAGACAAAGGAATCGATCAATTCCTTGCTGATTGGGAAGAAGCGAAAAAAGCAAACGAATAAAATGAACGAATTGGCATGAACTTCCTGTTTTTGCCCATACTATTCTTATGAAGTATCATGACAGAATGAGGAACATACGATGCGGACGAAGAAGGGAGACCGTTATGGAAAAGTTGATGATCGCTGGAGGCCACCGTTTAAGTGGAACCGTTCAGGTGAGCGGGGCCAAGAATAGTGCGGTAGCATTAATCCCGGCGGCTATTCTAGCAGATTCCACTGTCACTATTGATCACTTGCCGAACATTTCTGACGTTGGGATTCTCCGTGATTTGCTTGAAGAAATCGGGGGACAAGCTGAGCTAAATGGAAATACATTAACTGTAAATCCTAAGGATATGATTGCGATGCCGCTGCCGAATGGCAAAGTAAAGAAGCTACGCGCTTCTTATTATTTAATGGGTGCGATGTTAGGTCGTTTTAACAAGGCGGTTATCGGACTTCCGGGCGGATGTAATCTTGGACCACGTCCGATTGATCAGCATATTAAAGGATTTGAAGCACTTGGCGCAAAAGTAACGAATGAACAAGGGGCCATTTACCTTCGTGCAGATGAACTAAGAGGTGCTCGCATTTACCTTGATGTAGTAAGCGTTGGAGCGACGATTAACATTATGCTTGCAGCGGTTCGTGCTAAAGGTCGTACTGTGATTGAAAACGCAGCTAAAGAACCTGAAATCATTGATGTTGCCACACTTTTATCAAGCATGGGAGCAAAGATTAAAGGGGCTGGAACGGACGTTATTCGAATTGACGGCGTGGACGAGCTAACCGGCTGCTATCATTCCATTATTCCTGACCGCATTGAGGCAGGAACCTATATGATCATGGCAGCGGCGATGGGTGATGAAGTTGTGATCGACAATGTTATTTCTCAGCACTTAGAATCGCTTATTGCGAAACTACGTGAGATGGGTGTACAAGTCGAGACAAATGAAGATCAAGTTTTTATTCGTTCGCCGCGTGAAGGTTGGAAAGGCGTTGATCTTAAAACCCTTGTTTATCCAGGATTCCCAACCGATCTTCAGCAGCCGTTTACTTCGCTCTTAACGAATGCTGAAGGTAGCAGTATTGTAACCGATACGATCTATAGTGCAAGATTCAAACACATTGATGAACTACGTCGAATGGGTGCGAACGTTAAGGTTGAAGGACGTTCTGCCATAATTAATGGCGCTGTGAAGCTCCAGGGAGCAAAGGTGCGTGCTTCAGATCTACGTGCTGGTGCAGCCCTTGTTGTCGCTGGCCTAATGGCTGAAGGCGTCACGGAAGTCTCAGGACTGGAGCACATTGATCGTGGCTATGAGCGACTCGTTGAGAAGCTTAGCAATCTTGGTGCGCGGGTTTGGCGTGAGAAATTAGACCAAGAAGAGTTAAAAGAAGTAGAAAGTTCTTAAATTAGCAGAAATGGTGGTGAAAACCACCATTCTGTTATCTCTATTTTGAAAGCGTTTTACTAACATTGCGCACCCCGGGGGAGGAAAGCATGATGGAAAGAAGTTTAACGATGGAACTTGTCAGAGTCACAGAAGCTGCTGCGCTCGCTTCAGCACGCTGGATGGGAAGAGGCAAGAAAGAAGAAGCTGATGATGCCGCGACCACGGCAATGCGGGATGTGTTTGACACGGTACCGATGAAGGGAACGGTGGTTATCGGGGAAGGGGAAATGGATGAAGCCCCGATGCTGTATATCGGTGAAAAACTTGGAACTGGTTATGGTCCCCGCGTAGACGTCGCGGTTGATCCTCTTGAAGGAACGAATATCGTAGCAGCAGGAACGTGGAATGCACTTGCTGTGTTAGCGGTAGCTGATCACGGCAATTTGCTACATGCACCTGACATGTATATGGACAAAATTGCGGTCGGACCGAAAGCGGTTGGCAAAATCGATATTAACGCTTCTGTTTACGATAATTTGAAGGCGGTTGCTGAAGCGAAAGGAAAAGAAATTGAAGACTGTGTGGCGGTCATATTAGACCGCAAGCGGCACGAAAAGATTATAGAAGAAGTTCGTGCTGCAGGCGCTAGAATTAAGCTTATTTCTGATGGAGATGTGGCAGCGGCAATTAACACGGCCTTCGATGACACAGGCGTTGATATTTTATTTGGGTCTGGTGGTGCCCCTGAAGGTGTACTTGCAGCCGTTGCATTGAAATGTCTCGGTGGAGAAATACAGGGTAAACTTCTCCCTCAAAATGAAGATGAGTTGAAACGATGTAACGAGATGGGAATTCATGATGTTTCCCGCGTTCTTTACATGGAGGATCTCGTAAAAGGGGAAGATGCCATTTTTGCGGCAACTGGCGTGACAGATGGCGAATTATTAAAAGGTGTCAGATTCCAGGGAACTTCTGGTACGACCCAATCGGTTGTTATGCGCGCAAAGTCCGGTACTGTTCGCTTTATAGACGGAAAACACAGTTTAAAAAAGAAACCAGACCTTGTCATTCGTTCTTAAAAGTTCATTAGACGTACATGATTCAACACCACAAGTATCATTTCATGTTGAATATTTTTTAGGAATCTGGTAAAACTATAAGGTGCTGTATTATTTCCTATTACTATTCGCTCCACATCGTTGAGTGGAAAAGTTGATTTTTGGCTCAAATGTCGTCATTCGCGTAGTGGACCACTTGTCCCGTTTTAGTTAATGGCGAAAATGAGCCAAAAATCATTAAAGAACATGTTCAAGAGTAACGATTGCTAAGCAACACCTTCGTTGTGCACTTCCTCTACTCTCACTTAAGAGATTCCTGAATGGATCACATACTAGCCTCTCACAGGATCTCAACAAACTCTTTCTCTCTTTCTTTATTATTCATAATCAAAAGGACGATCTGTACACAACATACCTCTGTTGTTTGAATGAACCTTTTGTGCACTTATTTCATTTTCCAATCATTTGGGTAAAACCCATAATCATTTAAAAAGTGTGGTGTCAACATGGCAGTAAATATATCAGAACTAGAACAAATGACATTAAAAGAGCTTTATGAACAGGCTCGATTATACAAAGTCTCTTACTATAGTAAGTTAAACAAACGAGAGCTTGTTTTCGCTATTTTAAAAGCCCAGGCAGAGCAATCAGGACTTCTGTTCATGGAAGGGATTCTTGAAATTATTTCGTCTGAAGGATTTGGTTTCCTTCGCCCGATTAACTACTCGCCAAGCGCAGAAGACATTTATATTTCGGCATCTCAAATTCGCAGATTTGACCTTCGTAACGGGGATCGCGTTTCTGGGAAAGTACGTCCTCCAAAAGAAAATGAACGCTATTATGGTCTTCTACACGTAGCGGCAGTGAACGGAGAAGACCCTGATTCTTCAAAAGAACGTGTCCATTTTCCAGCGCTAACACCGCTTTATCCTGAGAAGCGCATGAATTTTGAAAACAAATCAGGCAATCTGTCTACTCGAATCATCGACATGATTTCACCAGTGGGGTATGGGCAGCGTGGACTCATCGTAGCGCCACCTAAAGCTGGTAAAACGATGCTTTTAAAGGAAATTGCCAATAGCATTACAACGAACCATCCTGAAACGGAATTAATCGTTCTTCTCATTGACGAGCGTCCTGAAGAAGTGACGGATATTGAGCGTTCCGTTGATGGCGATGTGGTTCATTCAACGTTTGATGAAACGCCAGATAACCATATTAAAGTAGCTGAGCTTGTGCTCGAACGTGCGATGAGATTGGTTGAGCATAAGAAAGATGTTGTCATTCTTTTGGATAGTATTACACGTCTTGCTCGTGCTTATAACCTCGTCATCCCACCGAGTGGACGTACGCTTTCCGGTGGTATTGATCCTGCAGCCTTCCATCGTCCGAAACGATTCTTTGGTGCGGCGCGTAACATTGAAGAAGGCGGAAGCTTGACGATTTTAGCAACAGCGCTAGTTGAGACCGGTTCACGCATGGATGACGTCATTTATGAAGAATTTAAAGGAACGGGTAACATGGAGCTCCATCTTGATCGTCGTCTCGCGGAACGCCGCGTCTTCCCTGCGATTGATATTCGTCGCTCTGGAACGCGTAAAGAAGAGTTGCTTCTTCCGAAAGAACAGCTTGAAATGCTTTGGACGATTCGTAAGAGCATGGATGACTCCTTTGAATTCGTGGATAATTTCTTAAAGCGTCTGAAGAAAACGAAAGAAAATCGTGAGTTTTTCGACCTGTTTGAGAAAGAAAAAAGCGGTTCTTCCAGGTAAAGAATGTGGGTGTTTCGTCACAAGATGATCAATTGCATTGTCTGGAACACCCTGCTATAATACGTCTATGTGTGCAGAAGCTAAAAGGCACTGCCTTTTAGCTTCATTTAACTCTGGTTCCTCAGGAATCAGGGCGGAAGGAGATGAAATTCATGAAACAAGCGATTCATCCTGGTTATGAAACCATTAAGGTAAGATGTGCTTGCGGTAACGAATTCGAAACTGGTTCTACAAAACAGGACGGCGTGAGCGTAGAGGTTTGCTCTGAGTGCCATCCATTCTATACTGGACGTCAGAAGTTCAATGACGCTGGTGGACGCGTAGATAAGTTTAGAAAAAAATACAACCTAAAAGGTTAATGATAGAACAGGCAAGTTTTTACTCCTTGCCTGTTTTTTAACTCAATGAAGCAAGAAATGATCATCATGCAGAGCTACTTTGCACATATTTGTAGGTAGAAACGGTTCGAACAAACCGATTTGTTCACTCGTTTCTTCCTATGAAGGATGATATTTAAGATGGGCGAAGCCTTTTTAAGCGAATACGAGTGATTGCGTCTTGTAAGCACTCTACGATCAATAATTGGATGAAAGTATACGCAAAATAAGGACTGCGCTGATCAGTCATTTTTTTATGCTTATGCTGGGAAAGGAGAAGCGGTTGAATGCATGTTATGAAGTACAGCGGCTGGATTGAGGTTGTTTGCGGGAGTATGTTTTCCGGAAAGTCTGAAGAATTAATTCGTCGCGTAAGACGAGCGACTTATGCCAAACAAAAAGTTCAGGTGTTTAAACCAAAAGTGGATAACAGATATAGCGAAGAATCTGTTGTATCTCATAATGGAATGTCCGTCATCGCTGTTCCGGTTGATCATTCACAGGCGATCCTGGACCGCGTTGCAGAAGATACGGATATGGTTGCGGTTGATGAAGTGCAGTTTTTTGATGAAGGCATTGTTGATGTGGCGCAACAGCTAGCGGATGAAGGGGTTCGTGTGATTGTTGCAGGGCTGGATCAGGATTTCCGCGGTGAAGCTTTTGGGCAGGTGCCAAAGCTTTTAACGGTTGCAGAATCCGTCACAAAGCTTCAAGCGATCTGTGTCGTGTGTGGTTCTCCAGCAAGTCGTACGCAGCGTCTTATTGATGGCAAGCCTGCTCATTACGAGGATCCGATCATCCTTGTCGGTGCATCTGAGTCTTATGAACCGCGCTGTCGTCACTGTCATAAAGTACCTGGGAAGCCGACGGCACGGGACCATCAAGAACAAGAAATCTCAAAGTAAGTCCGGGAAACCGGGCTTTTTTTTGTACTTTTGAAATATTGGATTCGTAACGAAAAGATAAGAAAAGCGCTGATTTGAATCTAACCATCATTTGTTGGGCACCTTAAAAACAGGAGGTGACCGACTGATGAGAAAGATAACCTGGATGATGCTTGTGCTTCTGTTGCTTGTATCAGCCTGTTCGCCACTCAAGCCGCCAGAAGCAAATGGACAGGCGGGAGAAGGTCAAAATTTAAATACCGATATTAATCTAAACCCACAGTCCTATCGGAATATGAGCGTGGACAAGCCAACGATTAGTGACGATCAAGATAAAATTCGAGAGGTAGTCGAGGCAGAAGGTTTCGATGCTGGATTGATTTCGATTACAGGCAACCATGCTTGGGTAAATGTTAAATTTACGAATAAACAAGAAGCGGAACTAAATAATCAGAAAAAAACGCTCGCCGCTAAAATTTATCAAGCAGTGCCAAGATACAAAATTCACGTGCGAGCAAGATAAACCCTCTCAACAATGAGAGGGTTATTTTTATTAATGCTGAGCTCGTCTTGCTGCTTGTTGCAACGGATCCCAAACGCTGTTGTAAGGTGGAGCGTAGGAGAGATCGAGGTCCTCGATGTCATGTAACGTCATTTGGTGATAAAGAGCAGTCGCAAGTACGTCAACGCGCTTATCCACGCCATACTTTCCAATAAACTGCCCGCCAAGGATGCGCTCGTTATCATCTCGGAAAATGATTTTGACACAAAGCTCTCGTGCATCAGGGTAGTATCCAGCGATATCTGTCGCTTCAGTAGAACAGCTAGCGAACGGTAAGTTTAGGGTTTCTGCTTCACTTGTTGAAAGCCCTGTTCGACCAAGCGTTAAGTCAAAGAACTTAATGACAGAAGTACCGACAATTCCTTTAAACGTATTCGGCTGTCCGACCATATTCAGTCCTGCAATACGCCCTTGTTTATTTGCTGTCGTCCCTAGAGGAACAAAGTCATCACGTTCTTTGACACGATGGTAATGTGTCGCACAGTCTCCAGCGGCATAGACGTCTTCTTTACTCGTTTGCATGTAGCGATTCACCTGTATTGCCCCGTTAGAAGCGGTGTGTAGCCCGCACTCCTTAAGGAAACCTGTATTAGGCTTTACTCCAACAGAAACGAGAACGAGATCTGCTTCATATTCTCCTTTATCTGTTACGATCTTTTTCACGCGCTTCTCACCTTTAAAAGATTGCACGCCTTCGTTTGTATGAACGGCAACCTCGTTTCGCTCTGCCTCATCATGAATCATCTTCGCCATGTCTTCATCAAAAATGCTAGCGAGGTGTGACCCTAGTTCAAGGATGCGCACATTTTTACCAAGTTCACGGAACGTTTCAGCCATTTCAAGACCGATATAGCCTCCTCCAATAACCGCAACGTTTTTAACAGAGTCATCCAAATCATTGATTACCTTCTCAGCATCCGGAATCGTTTTTAATGTATGTATTCCGTTAAGATCGATTCCTTCCCAATTTGGTTTCACAGGACTAACCCCTGTCGCGATTAACAGTTTATCGTATTTTTCGGTAAAATGTTCGCCGGACTTTAAGTTGATTCCTTTTACAATTTTTTTATCGGTATCCACATTTGTTACTTCATGATACACACGAGCATCGATGCCATACTTCTCTCGAAACGTATCGACAGATCTAGCGATAAGTTTTTCAGTGGATTCAATTTTTCCACTAATGACATAAGGGAGGCCGCACTGCCCATAAGAGTAGATATTTCCCTTCTCAAGCGTCACAACTTCCGCTTCCTCATCATTTCGAATAATTTGCATTGCTGCACTCATACCAGCTGCATCGCCGCCAATAATGACGAATTTCATGTTCAAACCGCCCCTTCCGGAATCGTTCATTTTTACTAACCTACTTCCAGTTTACCCTGAATAAATCAAGTTCAAGCTATTTTTGCTTTTGACCTGTGAAATGTCCTATACTATAATTAGAATGTTATGCAACGAAAACGAGGTGAAAGATCTTGTTAGACCGTTTAGAAATTGTTGAAGAACGTTATGATAAGTTAAATCAGTTGTTGAGTGATCCAGAAGTCATTAATGACACGACGAAACTCCGGGAATATTCCAAAGAGCAATCAAGTCTTGAGGAAACCGTTCAGGTGTATCGTGAATATAAGGAAATTCTCGAAGGTATTCAAGATGCGAAAGCGATGCTTGAGGAAGAAAAAGATGCAGAAATGCGCGAAATGGTGAAGGCTGAACTTTCCGAGCTTACACCTAAAGAAGAAGAGTATGCAGAGCGCTTGCGAGTGCTACTTCTTCCAAAAGACCCGAACGATGATAAGAACGTAATTATCGAGGTTCGCGGAGCAGCGGGTGGAGATGAAGCCGCTCTATTTGCAGGTGACTTGTACAAAATGTACAGCCGCTTTGCTGAAATGCAAGGTTGGAAGTCTGAAGTCATTGAATCAAGTTCAACCGAGCTCGGTGGTTTTAAAGAGATTATCTTTATGATCAACGGTGCTGGCGCTTATTCAAAAATGAAGTATGAGAACGGAGCACACCGCGTTCAACGCGTTCCGTCAACAGAATCAGGTGGTCGTATTCATACGTCTACGGCAACCGTTGCGGTGCTTCCTGAAGCAGAAGAAGTAGAAGTTGACATTCATGATAAAGACATTCGTGTTGATACCTTTACTTCAAGTGGACCAGGTGGACAGAGTGTTAATACAACGATGTCAGCGGTTCGCTTAACGCATATGCCAACTGGTGTTGTCGTTTCGTGTCAGGATGAAAAATCTCAGATCAAGAACAAAGAAAAAGCGATGAAGGTTCTTCGTGCTCGCGTGTATGATAAGTTCCAGCAGGAAGCACAGAAAGAGTATGACGATAACCGTAAATCCGCTGTTGGTACTGGCGACCGTTCTGAACGGATTCGCACGTACAACTTCCCGCAAAACCGCGTAACGGATCACAGAATTAACTTAACGATCCAAAAGCTTGACCAGATCCTTCAAGGTAAGCTTGATGAGTTCATTGATGCGCTTATTACAGAAGAACAAACGCGCTTAATGGCGGAAGCTGGAGAGTGACCCTATGATGACTGTATTCGAAGCCCTTAAATGGGCTTCTTCTTTTTTAGAGAAGCACGGACGTGAAGCATCGGCTGCTGAGTGGCTGATCAAACACGAGTTAAACGTATCAAGAACAGAACTCTTACTTCAAATGCAAGATCAAATGCCGGATTTTGCAAGTTTTGAAGCGAAAATAAACGAGCACGCGAGCGGCATTCCTGTTCAGCATATTGTTGGAAAAGAAGAGTTCTACGGACGAACGTTCCGGGTGAATCATCATGTCCTCGTGCCAAGACCTGAAACAGAAGAGCTTGTGGAAGGTATTCTTTCTAGGTCAAAAAGGCTGTTTCCTAACCCTGAAAAAGCCACGATCGCCGACATCGGTACCGGAAGCGGGGCAATTGCGATTAGTCTTGCGCTAGAACTACAAAATCAAAACGTCACAGCAGTGGATATTTCTCAGGAGGCCCTTAAGGTAGCGAAGGAAAATGCACGTCAGCTTGACGCTCCAATCTCGTTTCTTCACGGTGATCTACTTCAGCCGTTACAAGGACAAACGTTTGATATCGTCGTCTCTAATCCTCCTTACATTTCAGAAGAAGAATATGCCACTCTTGACCCATTAGTTCGAGACCATGAACCGATTCGTGCTCTTGTAGGAGGAGAAGATGGCTACGTACTTTATCGCAGACTTGCGGAAGGTTTGCCTGGGCTGATTTCTTCTCCAGGGTTAATTGGATTTGAGGTAGGCGAGAAGCAGGCAAGAACAGTTGCCGCAATGCTCGAAGCTTCTTTTGGTGACCGTGTTCGGGTCGAGGTTGTGAAAGATATTAGTGGGAAAGAACGAATGGTATTTGGTCTTGTAACGTAACTCTGTCGATTCTACTCGCATTCTGGTGAACAGTTCTACGTTTAAAACGTATGAATCTGGCCAGAATGAGAGCTAGAAGGGACGGGATACAAGATGAATCAAAGAGGACTTATTAATCTATTAATCTCATTTTTTATTCTTGCTTCAAGTCTCCAGGGTTCGGGAGTTGTTACAGCAAATCAGCAGATTATTCCAGACGAAGCGATTCGTCTTCGCATTTTAGCAAATAGTAATAGTGAGGAAGATCAATCAGTAAAGCGTAGCATTCGTGATGAAGTGAACGAATCAATTAATAAGTGGGTCGCTGATTTAACTTCCATTGAAGCTTCGCGTCGCGTGATTAAAAGTCATTTGAATGAAATTGAAGCGATTGTAGAAAAAGAGCTTGATCAGATTGGGAGCAGTGAATCATTTTCTGTTTCTTTTGGAGAAGTCGCGTTTCCAACGAAACTATATGGCGATTTTGTTTACCCTGCCGGTGATTATGAAGCCGTCTTAATTACAATTGGGGAAGGTCTTGGGGATAACTGGTGGTGCGTTCTTTTCCCACCGCTTTGTTTCCTTGACTTCTCAAATGGGGACGCTGTTCAGGCAGAAAGCGACGCGCCTGTAGAAGAGCCTGCAGAAGACGTGGAAGTTGACTTCTTCTTGGTAAAAATGATTGATACGATTGTGGACTGGGTGAAAGGAATATTCAGCTAACTGGTCTATTCTCCTTCTTCAACGCATAAGACCATAACAGAACGGTTTTGTGTGAAAATTGAAGGAGGAGATCCATTTGTTTCTCGTTAGAAAAGCAACGACAGATGATGCCGTAGCCGTTAGGAATTTTGTTATGCAATCCGGCCTTGATGTGGACGGGCTACCTGATATTGAGTCGTTTCTTATCGCAGAATCAGAAAAAAAAGACCTGCTAGGCGTGATTGGACTTGAAACGATAGGTGCGTCAGGTCTTCTAAGAGCACTCGTCTTAAATAGCTCTGAATCAACTTCTGAACGATTATTACAGTTTTTTGACCAGGTACTTCTTTTCGCGAAAAAAGCAAATTTGGACGAGTTGATTCTTACATCAAAAGAAGAATCATTTTTCTTTCAAGTTTTCGGTTTCTCGACAATTCCCGTTGAAGAAGTTCCGAAGTTAGTAAGGGAAAATGAGCTATTTTCCAATCAATCAGATCAGCGAGTGATTATGAGAAAACGTTTAAACTAGATGATCTCATCAACATGGTTATACACAAATCAATCATGCGTTATCCACATTGTGTGGATACTTGTGTGTTAAGCGAAAGGAAGCGTTTTTACGAATTGTGTAGAATTCTGTGGAAAGATCACTTATTATCCCGAAATAACCGGGTTTATTAGCATTTATAGAATAAGAAGGTGAATAACGTGGAAGGTATCCACACAAATGTTTGGTATGTGGATGAAAATGTGGATAGTGAAAAAGTTTATCCACAGGTTGTGGAAGCTGCCGAATGTTTACAACGTAATGAAGTCGTCGCTTTTCCTACTGAAACCGTCTATGGCCTAGGGGGAAACGCGCTATCCGAAGAAGCTGTG
>ENA-ORXC01001796-ORXC01001796.1-marine-metagenome-genome-assembly--contig:-NODE-1796-length-12260-cov-6.719281_pt1 | contig 12260 bp, 15 predicted proteins | sample MGYA00237865_ERZ511478 | MGnify/ENA metagenome assembly ERZ511478 | reverse complement strand
CACCCCCACAGCCGAAGCCACCCCCATCGTCACCGCCACCCCCACAACCAACGCCGCCGCAGTCGCGAATGCCACCACCACGTCCATTGTCGGGGCCGCTCTCCGGGCGGCGCGATGGGGCGTCGGGGGTGCGGGCGTGCCGCAGTTGGCGCACGTCGCGGTCTTCGCAGTCGGCGGAAGGCGCCGCCACTGCGGCTCTGGGCGCGCCACCTCCCACATCCGGCGAGTTCGGATCGGGTGCGTCTCGCGGAACGGGGGAAGAATAATAGAACCCCAACTTCCCCCGCACACGTGTCTTTGGGGGGTGGGGGGTGTGTTATGGACTCCCGCACGTCCGATTCCGCCCGGCGCCACCCCCATCGGCGCCGTCAGAGCGAGACCCACGACAAGATGGGCCGGCTGCGGCATCCGTCGCCAATGTAGAGCCGCCCTCGTCCCCACAAGAGAGTTTTCGGGAGATCTCCGGGATGAACAGCAGCCCCCAACGAATCAGAATTCCACGAAACAAGAGGACACGAGCAAAACACAGAGGAAACGGCTGATAACCAATATAGATCACCCCAAAACATGTCCCGGAAGGGCAAGGACACTATGAGCGGCACGGGCTGTCATTTGATGACCGCGGACGGATCGCGGATTGGTCAGTGGAGGAAGGGCACCTGACATGTGTAACGCGGATTGGACTTCCAGAAATCTGACATGTACAAGATCTGTCCAACGCGACCGGGGGACCCGCACATCCCCTTCGGGTCATCATTTTGAGGGACCACCTGCTCTCCCTCGGCTGCAGAGCCCTTGCCAGGGTGTGGGAAATCGCACTGAGCTTTTTGTGACGCAATTGCGCAGCGATCCGAGCACTATATGCTCCGAGTGAGCCCGAATTCGGTGAGAAAAAGCCCGGGAAGCTGGGACTTGGCGGCATGCAGAGATTTCTCTTTAACTTTGCGGCGGAATAGAAGATGTTGCCCTACTTTGGGGCCCACCATTCTGTCGACAGTCCTTCTCCAGTCTTGAATCGCACTTTCCCCCGGGGCACCATGCGGTGGGGCTCTCGAAATACACTGAAGTAACCAGACAAGCGCGTTGGCAGAACCGCCGGCGCTGTCCAGCAGATAAATCAAGCAATTGACATTCACATGCAAACGACCCACGATCAATCAAGATTTGAGCCAGCACGGACAAGGCCACCTGTCCAGTCCGGGTCACGCCACGTCATCTCCGAAGATCCGTGCCCCGCTGGCGACCGTACCGGCCAGTGGCGCGGCCGGCCGCCGCGTTATGCGACAACGGGCGTAGCCGTCCAGAGAAGGCAGTGGCGACAACTGGGCGGCCGTCGACGTACGCGAGAAACGGTAACAAACCTCTGAATGTTTGTAGTTTTGCGAACTCATATTTAAGAATCGCATCCAGAGCAGGGATGCCGCGTTTGGATTGCACGCATTCAACTCAATCATGTTATTGTATTCTGCGTTTATTAATCAGGTGCTCTTCTCCCGATTTTCTTTTATATTCTAACAGCATTCCAAGACTGTCGCCTCGATTTCCGGCTATTGCTTCTGGTAGGATGTTCGTGCTGATTTCTGACGGTGTGTAGAAAGGGTGATCCCCGCGGGGGACAGTGGGAGCGGCGGGGGGCCGGGGCCACAATAATGGCTCATCAAGCCCCCGAAACCTCGCACTAAAGGGACAACGGCCACCACCTCGGTTTCCGTCTTTGGGGCCCCCCCTCTCGATGATCACCGACGCGCTGTTCTGCCACCCTGAGCCATGACGAAGAATGACCGGCGGTTCCGTCGCATGGCCAGCGAACCCCCACTCCTTATGGTCTCCCAGTCCTCAGGCAGCCATAAAACCATCGGTTAACGAAAAAACGAGACTTTGTCCATTACTTTGTGTATGTTTAGTTCCTGGATGCCAGCAATCGCGATTTCTCCCGTTTTTGTGCAGGTCGGCTCATTTCTGAGCAAGCTAAAGAGATTGCGACCCCTTCATGGTGGCCTCCAATTTTGTCGTTGCAGTGTGGTTGCGGAGAGGCAACCTGCTTATGGATATTGGGGAGCTTTTTTGAGGCGCTCAAAATTATGAGCCGGTGGTTGAGTCCGTCGACGTCTTGCTGTTTCTGATGAGCTCGGTGTTGAAGGCCATCAATAAGTACGACGCCGAGCTTCTGTGGGACCCGCATACGCCGAACTGCGTCCCAATCCTTAACAGCGCCCGCGTGAAAGTCCAAGTCCCAGTGTCGGTAGTGAAGTCCGCAGGCGTTCTCGCGTGCCTTTTTCCTCCATACCGCCCTGACTTACGCCTGATGAAGAGTTGTTTTCCGTCGGGAGTAGCTGGTTGCATTGCCACGCACATTTCGAGCAGTTCTCGGCGTCGCCACTCCCGACACAGACATCCACGCTTCTCCGCAAGCCCCCGGACATGTGCAGTGGAGTTTTGAAGGCGGCCGTCAGACGCTACGCAACATACATACCGCAACAGAGATCATGTAAAAGCATTTCATCTCTCAGAAACGACACATCTCCTGATCCGCAGCGCGCCGATGGCCGCCCCCACCGCCATCGACAGCAGCGCTGGTAGCGCTCACCACGCCTCAAGTATCTCTCCGAGCAGCGTCGGTCTCCCCTCCCTTCCCTCCGGCCAACACGCGACTTTTTGCGGCCACCCGGCCGCGCGACGTGGACCGCCGAAATGCTGCCGACCTTGTTGCCGCTCGTCGCCGCCCGCCACTCGCCGTGAGAGGCGTTGCCGCCGGCCTCGTGGAGACGGCAGCGGGTGCGCAGTGCAGCAGCGCTGCCGCACGACGGCTCTCCTTTGCGTGAAAGGGTCTTCGGTGTCCGACTCTGGACCATCATGAACAGGACGGGAAGGGGAAGTTGTAACATGTCTTCTTGACGTTGGGATACTGGGCCCGGTGGCCCCCCTGACTGGTAAGTATTCAAGTGCAGGATTGAACTGACTTGTGGCTCGCTCTTTGGGAGGTTATCTCCGTTTTGTATATCTGTCCTTTCTTGAATCGTCTCTACTTCGGTGGTTGTTCGATCCCTGCGATCGATCGGCCGATGGACCCCGCCCTTTTACCGTCTGCTAATAAAAGCACCCTTGGACCGTGGCTCGCCGGCGTTGGCACCCGCGGCTCCCCATCGGATATTGTACAAACAGAGGTCCTTCCTCCTCGCTCTTTGGGAGATAATGTTGGCTGTATCATGCTTCTACGGTCGGTCGCTATTTACTGGTTAGTTAACTAACGTCATCAATACCACATTTGGTGGAGCAGCAGAGGATACTCTTGCCTGCCGCGTGCATCTGCACGCGGTTCCTGAGAGCTGTCTCTAGCTGTCAGGTGGCACGGGGACGGGTATCGCACAATCTGGCTTGACGTTCTGGGCGCGTCTCCCACTTGGGTGCGCCACGACGCAGGGCGTCGGGGGTGATGATATCCAATTGCGGCGCGGGGCGCTTCGGTTCTCACTGTGCCGGTTGAGCCATGACCCCAGGTGGTGCCGATGGGCAACGTGGAAATGGGAAGGGTAGGGCCGGCGCCCTGCCGTCCGACTACGTCCCTCCGGGAGGCGTTCGTTCGAACATGTACGACACCAACACCTTAGGTAGTTCGCTATGAGGATCACTCGCGTTGAATGCGGCGGCCTATGGCCAACCGCTTGATGCGGAGAGCCTTCAGGCGGAGGTGGAGACACTCATGGCGCGTCGCCACAAAATGATCGGATCTGAGAAACGCACACAGCAAGTCACAGCAGTCCACAGCAGCTCACAGGACAGAATTAAAAATTGCTGTGATCGCCCTATCCTCTCACAGAACCATCCAGGAGCCCTCAGAGAGCAATTATATTTCAAAGCACAGTCACAGCACGGTCACTGCATGCTGTAACTTGCTGTGGAACTTTCTCGGATCCGATCATTCTTCGGCGACGCGCCGTAGTCTCCGTCTGACTGCCCAACAAGAGCCTAAACCCTCGTTAGCGGAAGCCAACGACACCCTGATCGCAAACGTGGAGGCTTTGCGCCAAGAGGACATCGAGTCTGATGCCCGGGCAGCAAAGTCGCGTCGCAAGATGAAGAGAAGGACTATGGTCAAGGTCTACCCCAAGGGGGGCGAGTCGTCTTTCTTTCGTCTTGGAGCCAGTAGGCTAAGCGACCGAACTTCGGGATCGAGAGCGTAAGCTTTGCAAGATGTTGCATAAGATCTGCAAGGAGAACAAGTAAGCCAGTTCAACCTCCTCAGTTGAGAACGCCAACAGGTCGGCCGCTAATGAGTCAAACCCGTCCAGTGGGACGACTTCCTCTCTGTCGTCCGACTCCGGAGGATCCCCGGGTTCCTCGTCTTCACCGTCGTCGAGCTCAAGCTCCGAGTCCTCGGACACGTCATCGGACGCCGAGTCTCGACGATCGGGCCCGGGCCCGTACAACAGTCGTCACGACTCGAAGAACCAGTTGGAGAAAGCCGATCGGCATAAGGTCATTCGACTCTCCAACAGCCACTTCAAGTCCCTACTGGACTATCGCACTTACCTTCTGATCCGACTTGGTCTGTCTCTTCCACCCTCCAAGGTGGAGAAGACCTAAAAGATGAACCGCCTCCTGGACGGCGCATTCCAAGGGCAGGAGCCGTTCACGGGCGCACGCTCCCTCGGGTTATTCACCACTCTGACGACCTTTTGTCGTGCCTGCGACTCGACCGGACCCACTCATCGGCAGGCACTCCCTCTTGTGGCCTTTCGCCTGTAAGGCGCAGCCAAACGCGCCTTTTCGAGCGCGCTCAACTCGAAGGCTGGGCATCGCACTGAAGCGGTCCGCACCTATTGGAACGCTATTAACTGGCTTCTAGCCAGATATGCCACTCACGCCGTAATGGACTCAGCCTACGATGACAAAAGGACAATGCGCCAACCCGATATCGAGTCGCCCAGAGCTTTTGGGCTACGCGTTGAGACGCAATGTGACCGCCTAGATTGCCTATCCCACGCCCAACACGTGAAGGATGTCTTCACAAATGGCTTATCCGAGGTTATTCAATCTCATGTCCATGTGTTCGATGGGCAGTTCCCCAAACGCACACTGGAGGCCACCATCTCTGCTGCCCAGATGTATTGGGACGACACCAAAAAGCTTCGACTTTCGCCTAAGTTGCCTCTTCTTCATATGAGTAAGGTGGCATACGCCTCCCCTGTGCCAACCCGGCATCCGAATGTTGACCGTCCGTTTCCGGTTACCCAACCGCGGGCCCGCTCATGTTCGCATCCTTCGACGGAGGCGCCTCAGGCGAGGACCGATATCTGTTACAACTGTAATACGCCCTGTCACTTCGCAGCCCAATGCTCTGAGCCGTATCGGCCGCATGAGCGCCGCAATACAGTTTTTTCCGTGACTCCGTAACGGAGGATACAAAACCAACCGCAGAAAGAGACGACGACGAGTCCACCGACTCGAAGAACGAGTGAGCCGGGCGTTCCTCGGCGGGCTGCCCGGCGAATCATCACCAAATGGTGAAAGACGCAATGTCACAAGATTTTTAAGCCCTCCACACCGGCACTATGAGATCGCGGCCACAATTGGCCCTTGCAAAAGAGAAATGCACAGCTGCCGACACGTCTCGGACACCGGCGCCGGCATTAACTTGGTCCGACCCCATGTCCTATTTGCCAACTGGAAAAGTTATGCTGAAAATCTTGAGCAAAAACCCCGCATCAAGGATGCAAACAACAACCACCTCATAGCGAACTATGCCATACATCTGTACGTAGATGTCGGATGCGCCAAGGTCTTCGACCGATTCTTCGTCGCCGAACATCTATCAGTGCCATGCATCCTGGGTACCGAGTTCATGGATATCCATGTGGAGGGATTCTTCAGACGCCCGAAAAAGGTGGTGTGGCAAGACCACGTTGGTGATGTCACCAGGGAACAAAGGCGAACGCCTATCCTTGCCATTTACTTTCCAACAAGTGGGAGCGGTCATGGGAAGACCAACTTTCCAAGGTACGGGCGTGTCGTGAAGTCCGCGTCAAAGGACGAATGGAAGAATGGGTTATGGAAACCTGCGCTACCCCCGGTCTCGTCACCATGTCTCCCAATATTCGGCTGTGTAGGCACAAGTCTGTAGCAGTCGCCCGTGGCGTCGCGCTCATTAAGCCCGATGAACAATGTTTGGTTAAGGTCTGCAACTTTGTGCCGGACCAAGCCATAGTTCGCAAGAACAGTACTCTCGGGTTCGCGGAACCATTCCAAGGGCCTATGTTGGCAGCCATAACCGAGGAGACGGAAACCCAAGATACACCAAAGGGTGCGGACCCATCAACTTCCGACGAACCTGTCGAGGATGTCGAGCTCAGCGAGGCACCGAAGCACTTGCATAAACAAATCCGGGAGATGCTACGCACACATTCAACCATGTGGGATGGCACCCTCGATACTATCCATGCCAGTGAACACGACATCGTCACCCCAACGGATGCCGTACCCATCCGGGAACAACCGTATCGCACGGGGCCATTCAAACGGCAGATCATAGCTGCTCAAATACACAAGATGTTGGAGCTTCAGGTCCTCGAACCTAGCCATAGTGCATGGGCAAGCTCCGTGGTCATCGTGCCAAAGAAGAATGGAAAAGCCCGCTTTTGTGTCGATTACCGACGACTCAACAACATCACCAAGAAGGATGCCTATCCCCTTCCCCGAATGGAGGACTGTCTCCACTCCTTAGGAGATGCTAAGGTCTTCACCTCGCTGGACTGTACGGCCGGGTTTTGGAAAGTGCCCTTACGCGCGGCTGACAGAGAGAAGACTGCGTTTACAACGCATGCTGGTATTTACAATTAGCTGTCCATGCCATTCGGACTGACCAACGACCCCGCTACGTTTCAGCGGGCCCTCGACATTACATTGTCTGACCTCAAGCGGCATCTTTGCCTCTTGTACCTAGATGATGTCATCAACTTCACTGCCTCTGCAGAGCAGCACGTCAAAGACGTCGACATGGTACTAAGGCGACTGCGCGAGGCCGGCGTCACTCTTAATCTCGAGACGTGCACGTGGTTCTCCGACGAAGTCGAGTACCTTGGACATGTTTTCCGACCCGGTCAACTTCATGTTCATAATAAGAACGTCGAAGCGTGGAAGAAAGCCTCCTTTCCCACCACCAATACCCAGATAAAGAGCATCTTGGGGATGTGTAACGTCTATTGACGCTTCGTCACGGGCTTTGCTGAGCGAAAAAAGCCGCTCAACGCGATGACCTGTGCTGAGGTCCCCCCGGACTGATAGAAGCCCTCGGACGTAGCCCTTGCGGCCTTTGCCGACCTACGTCAAGCACTTCTCGCACAGCCAAATCTGGAAATGCCTACGGCCAAAGGCCAGATGAATTTTGACGCGGACGCCTGCGCCGACAAACTAGGATGCACTCTGTTGCAACAGCAACCTGGCGGTGCTCGATTACCAGTTAGCTATTGGAGCCGTGGCCTCAGCCCTGCTAGAAAAAAACTATTCCACTACGGAACGCGAATGCCTCGGCGTTGTGTAGAGCATTCTTAAGCTCAGACACTTCCTCGACGGCCATGGCTTCCTAATAAGGACCGATCACCAAGCTCTTAGCGGGATTTGCAGGACCACTGACTCTAGTGGTGGACTGATGCGATGGCGCCCACGGCCGTCCGAGTATACACTCGACATGCAGTACAAACCCGGTGCCTCGCACCATGCCCCAGACTTCTTGTCCCGAACGGACAACGACACAGCCATTGAAGATATAAACGATGTTTTCCCAGGCATTTCCTTGGCCGAGACGGCGAACGGCTTGCTGACGGGGAGGTACACGGGTACCGAAATGCCGGCGCCCGTCAATTACGGCGATATGGTGGAGGCCCAACAAACCGAAGACTTCTGCCTCTAGTTGGCCAAACGCGTGGCTCGAAAAACCGCGAAGGCCTTCTCTCAAAATGAAAGCCATGACCTCTGCACGCGGGTGCCTTACGGCGACCAATTGGTCATCCCAGAAAACCTACGCGAGCGAATACGTACGCTGGAACGTCATGCGCCGGTATCAGCCCACCCCGGCATGAACCGGATGTACTATGTCTTGCGGCGTCGGTATTGCTGACCATCCATGGTCACGGATATCTACAACATTACCCCAAAGTGTGCCACCTGCGCCCGGAATCGGCTGTGACTTCGACGACACACGTCACCAATGACGCTGTTCCCAGCTACTGAAAAATTGACGGCCCTATCGGTCGATATCTTCGGGCCAATCTCCGCTGCCAAATCCGGTAACCGCTTCATCTTGGCCATTACTGACCACTTCTCCAAGCTGACTAAGTGCGTCGCCTGGCAACGCATCACCGCAATCTCAGTGGCATCAGCCATTATTGACGCATGGGTCGCCTGTCACTGTCCACCGGACCGAATCCTATCGGATCAAGGACCCCAGATCATGTCTACCTTCTTCATCGCCGTAATGAAAGTGCTGGGCACAGAAACGGTGCGCACCACGGCGTGACATCCACAGACCAATGGTCAGGTGGAGAGGTACAATCGTATCATGGCTACGCAACTCCGACACTATTTCACAGACGACCCCCGCCGTTGGTACGAGCTACTTCCCGACTTGACCATGGCCTATATCAGCGAACCGCACCGGTCGACAGGCAATGCGCCTTTCGAGCTCTTTACTCCACGGCGAATCCCGAGCTTGTCGGTACGTCACCTCACGCCCGGGACCCCGTTGAGAAACAAGGGTACCCTCCACGATGGATCACCCCTAGCGCGCAAGCGCGAGCTCTTGGCCAAGCTAAGACAGCAGATTCCTGCCGTCGTAGAGGCCTTGCAACAGACCCAACAACGCTATTAGCGTAAATTCGACTCGAACGTGGACACACGTATGGTGGTTTTCTGAAAAATGGCCAGCCTGGGTGGGTGGTGGTTTGCCCAAACTATATGTGGACCACTCGATCACGAGATAGCTCTCGGCCAATGAGGCGCATACACCCCGTTCTCCCAGTGCCCCGACAGGCACTGGACCCGGGAGAGCAGGCTATCGCTCGGAATCGGCCTTTGACGAGCACAAAGTCACCCGTCCTACGAAACGTGCGGTTATTCTTGCACGCACATGAGACTTGACCCAGAAGATATCCTCGCGAAGCGAGCGATCGTCCTGGGCGGAATTCCTAATGTGTCTTGGGGCATGATCACGGTCAGAAAAGATGTACCGGCCCCGATTCAGATGGTCCTCACGACGCCGGCCGCTGCTGGCCACAGGATGCGGGAGCCGTCGCCAACGAACAATCATGGCATTTTGAGGCTAACAGGGGGGGGGTGCAGCGGAGGTGCGAAACGAGGGCGCATCGTCGTCGTCGCGGCACCCCCCTCCAATGCAGTCCCCCACCAGCCCCTACAACGGCTCCCCAGCGCTACACCCATCGTAGTCAATGGCATGTACGGTAACGGACCCCTTTTGCTTCCATCACCCACACGTGACTCCGCTGGAGCCGCAGACCCGACCGTTCTCTGGGTTCCTTGTCATTTCTGTCCTCTCCTCTGCCATGTGGTCTGTCGCGGCCCCTTTCTTCGCTCGTACGGCATTCGCGTCATTTCAGGGTTTTGAAGCTGCCCCGCGTGCTCCTCTCCTGTGCAACCCCTCTCTTACCGTGCTCAGTTGGAATAAAGACGAGTGTTCTTCTCTCTCTGGCCCACTTCTCCATTGGGGAGCGTCAGGGACGCCCCCCCCCCCCCCCCCCCACTCTCGCGCCCGTCCGACCGCAGGCCGCGTCCCCGGAGCCGACACCATCAACTGGCGACGGCGTCTCTGGCGGCGCCGCGCCGCCCGCAGAAGGCGACAACGACGGTGACCAGCCGCCGCCCGCGGGCGTCGCCGCCGCCGCCGCCGACGACGCGCCGTCGCACCAAGACGGTTGCCCGGACCACAACAAATCGCCGCCGCCCGCGGGCAGCGCCGCCACGCCCGCCTACGTGCCGCCACCCGCACGGCGAGGCCGCCGCTTTGCTGCCGCTCACGGCCCCCCCCGCGCGCCTCCGCGCTCCTCAGAGCCTCTATTCACCGAGTGACGAGCTGTTTATCTTCTTGTGGCTGCCTATCTCCCCCGTCGCCCACCGCCTGCCCCCACCAGCCCACCACGCCAGCCCCTCCGTGGCCGTACACTCTCTTGCCTCCGTCAAAAAATAAGATCCCACCTCCACGCCCACCACTATGCCCGTCTGCCTCAACCCTCCGGCGCGCGGAACGGCCGCGAGCGGGATGGATATGGGCGGATTGCGGTGGGCGGAACGGCGGTAGGCGGGGCGGCGGTGGGTGGGACGGCGGTGGGTGGGACGGCGGTGGGCGCGGCGGCGGCGGTCGCGGTGGTCGTGGGAGGAGCGATGGCGGGCGGGGCAGCGGTGGGCGGAGTGATCTTGGGCGGGGCGGTGGTGGGAGGGACGGAGATGGTTGGGGCCGAGGTAGGCGGCGTCGTAGGCGGGGCGGTGGTGGGCGAGGACATCGTGGGCGGCGTGGTCGTGAGCGGGATGGTCGCGAAAAGGGCGGTGGCGGGCGAGGCGGTGGCAGCTGGTGCGGTGGCGGCGGGTGGGGTGGCGCTTGAAGCGGTGGCGGCCGGAGCGGTGGCAAATGGAACGGTGGCGGCCGGAAAAGCGGCCGGCGTGGCGACGGTCGGCGTGGCGGCGGCCAGCGTGGCGGTGGCCGGCGTGGCGGTGGCCAGCGGGGGGGAAGACGACGTGGTGGTTGGTGATGATCGTGCGTGGCCCGATCAGAAAGCCGCACCCCTGATGCTCTCCTGACCATTCGATTGCGCACAGCGCCCCGGACGCCAGCCCGATTCGGGCCGCATAGGCTCCGAATTCCTCGCTGTGCTGGCCCCGCCGGACGGTCCGTTGCAGGGCTCTGGTGAAAACCGCATCGGCCTCATCTGTAAAGGCGCGGCCGAACAGCGTAGGCTGATCGAGCCGGACACTCCCAGCGCCTTCGGACGCCTCGATCCGGGCGGCCAGGACTTGCAGTTTTTCGCGGACCGCCTCGTTTCCTTCATGGTGGTCATGGATGCCGCCGATGAGGGACTTGATCCAATTCCTGGCCTCCGCGTTCTGGATGATCTGGAGGTATTTCTCTTCGCGGGTCGTGTTGTCCGTCGTTAGGTCTTCGATATTCTTGTCCAGCGGATCGAGGACAAGCACGAGGGAATTGGTGCGGGGATAAGCGTCGCGCATGATGCCCAGGAGGGTCTTGCGGCTGTCGGAATCAAGGCGCATGGCGCTCTCCTGCAATCAGGCGCATCGCGGCAAGCGTGCGAATCCCGCCCTTCCAAGTAACAGACGATGCGAAATTTTGTGATAAAATACAATTCGCTTCCGTTTTTCCTCGCCCTATACGTGAACAAGAAATAGAATTCCCTTGAAGAAATCATGATTACCGCTTAACGTCATGTCAAGCGGGGATCAATGAAAGTACATGTTTGCCTGCATGCTAATTCTGCTGTGCCGATCATCTTCCAAAGGTGACGACGGCTAAGATTTTATCGACAAGTCTCTAGTTTTCCTTGGAGCAGAACGATGAATGTTATTTTCGACCTTCCGACGACCGACGCCACCGACCGTTGCTTTCTGACATGGGCGCCCGTTCAGGCTGCGTTGCGGCTGGAGAATGCGGATACGTCCGTTCCGACCCATGCGATCACCTTGCGCAATGCGGGCGCGGCGGGGGGTGGCCGGGTTGTCTTCGATACCGTGCGGAGCGACGAGAGCACCGACGAGTTGACCCTCGGCCTTAACTCCGACGGTACGCCCGGCGTGGTCTGGATCGCAGGCGAGTTTGGGGCGGCGAGCCAGAATTATGGTGATGCCGCCATCGCCGCCATTGATGGCCAGGGCACCGAGATCGGACGCCGGGAATGCATGGTGCGCATACGCAAGGACGCGACCGCCCTCGATGCGGGCGAACGCGACCGTTTCCTTGAGGCGATGGCGCTTCTCAACGATGCCGGGAACGGGCCGTTCCGCAGCTTTCGCGACATGCATGTCGCCCAGTCGCTTTTCGAAGCGCACGGGGGGGCGGCCTTCCTGCCTTGGCACCGCGCCTATCTTCTTGACCTCGAACGCTCGTTGCAGCAGATCGACTCGTCCGTCTCCCTGCCGTACTGGCGCTTCGATGTGCCTGCCCCGTCGCTTTTCGACCCGGAATTCATGGGACTGCCCGATCCGAACCCGGCGAATGGCGACACGGTAATCTTTCCATCCGGTCA
>ENA-ORXC01001789-ORXC01001789.1-marine-metagenome-genome-assembly--contig:-NODE-1789-length-12277-cov-3.473443_pt1 | contig 12277 bp, 11 predicted proteins | sample MGYA00237865_ERZ511478 | MGnify/ENA metagenome assembly ERZ511478 | reverse complement strand
GGGTGATGACGAGACCGGTGACGGTCAGCATCCAACGGTCGGGAACCTTGGCGAGCGCCGCGCAGGGATGCGGGACAGGGCCGCGTGTCTTTTCCGAGAGGATGGGACGCAGGAGGGTCAACGGATGATCCTTCAGCGACAGACGGGTGGCGACGTAATCCTCGACGACCTCGTCGCCCCGGCTCATGGGCGGCAGGTCGGGGATGGGTTCCACTATCCCCTCGCCCTCGAAGGTATCAGCGAAGAGCGGCAGAGCCGTCTTGCCGGGGATGGCCTGGGCCTCCCATAGCGCCCCGCGCCGGGAGATGTCGAGACTGGCGAAGGCATCCGCCTCGGCCAGCCGACGCACGACGCGGGGATGCAGGCCCGCCCGGCGTTGCAGGCTTTCGATATCAGCATAGCCGTTGCCCCGCGCGGCGGAGACCCAGCCCGCATCTTCCTCGCCGACGCCCTTGATGAGCCGCAACCCAAGCCGCAGGGCGAAGCGCCCCGCATCGGTATCAGCCCATCCCCGCGCGCCGGTACGGGGGGCAGGGGCGACGAGCGGCTCCAGCGTGCAATCCCACCAGCTCGCGTTGATGCAGACCGGGCGCACCTCGACCCCATGCTCGCGCGCATCGCGCACGATCTGGGCCGGGGCGTAGAAGCCCATCGGCTGCGAGTTCAGCAAGGCGCAGGCAAAAGCGGTCGGGTGATACCGCTTCGCCCAGGCCGAGGCATAGACCAGCAGCGCAAAACTGGCGGCATGGCTTTCCGGGAACCCGTATTCCCCGAAGCCCTCGATCTGCTTGAAGCAGCGTTCGGCGAATTCGAACGGGTATCCCTTCTCCACCATGCGGGTGACGAACTTGTGCCCGAAATTCTGGATCGTCCCGGTCTTGCGAAACGTCGCCATGGCACGGCGCAGGCCGTCCGCCTCGTCGGGGGTGAAGTCGGCGGCGGTCATGGCGATCTGCATCGCCTGCTCCTGAAACAACGGGATGCCGAGGGTCTTCTTCAGGATCGCCTTCAGTTCGGGTTTGACGTAATCGACCTTTTCTTCCTTGTTGCGGCGCTTGAGATAGGGGTGGACCATGTCGCCCTGGATCGGACCGGGGCGGACGATGGCGACCTCGATGACGAGATCGTAGAAGGTCTTCGGCTTCATGCGCGGCAGGAAATTCATCTGGGCGCGGCTTTCGACCTGAAACACCCCCAGCGAATCGGCAGCGCAGAGCATCTCGTAGACCTTCTTGTCCTCCTGCGGGAGCGAAGCGAGGTCGTATCGCTGGCCGCCATGGTCAGCGACCAGATCGAAGGTCTTGCGCAGGCAGGTCAGCATGCCAAGGGCCAGCACATCGACCTTGAGGATGCCGAGCGCGTCGATGTCGTCCTTGTCCCATTCGATGACCGTGCGGTCCGCCATGGCGGCATTCTCGATGGGGACCAGTTCGTCCAGCCGCCCGGCGGTGATGACGAAGCCGCCCACATGCTGGGACAGGTGCCGGGGAAAGCCGACGATCTCCGCCGTCAGTTCCAGCGTCTGGCGCAGGCGGCGGTCGGTGGGGTCGAGGCCGAGTTCCACAAGCCGCTGCGGGTCGATCCCTTCGGATGACCAGCCCCATATCTGCCCCGCAATGGCGGAGACCACATCCGCCGAGAGGCCCATCACCTTGCCGACTTCGCGGATGGCGGCACGGGAACGGAAATGGATGACGGTCGCGCAGAGGCCCGCGCGCTCCCGGCCATACCGCTCGTAGATATGCTGAATCACCTCCTCGCGGCGTTCATGCTCGAAGTCGACATCGATATCGGGCGGCTCGCCGCGGGCCTCGGAGATGAACCGCTCGAAGACGCCGGAGATGAGGGCGGGGTCGGCCTCGGTGATGCCGAGGGCGTAGCAGACGACCGAGTTCGCCGCCGATCCGCGTCCCTGGCACAGGATGCCTCGGTCGCGGGCGAACTGGACGATCTCGAAGACGGTGAGAAAGTAAGGCGCGAAGCCAAGCTTGCCGACGAGGGCGAGTTCACGCCGGACAGTGGAGACGATCTTCTCGGGTGCGCCATCCGGGTAGCGCCAGACCAGCCCTTCACGGGCGAGGCGCTCCAGCCGTTCCTGCGGGTTCTGTCCATCCACGATCTCGTCGGGATATTCGTAGCGCAGGTCGTCGAGGGAGAAGGTGCAGGCGCGGGCGATCTCCAGCGTTCGGGCCACGGTGTCAGGATACCGGGCGAACATCCGCGCCATCTCGCCCGCGCTCTTCAACCGCTGCTCGGCGTTGGCCAAGGCGTGGCGTCCGATCCGGTCGATGGTGATGTGTTCGCGTAGGCAGGTCAGAACATCCGCCACCCGGCGCCGGGCGGCGCGGTGCATCAGGGGGGCATTCGTCGCGACCAGGGGGGCGCCAGTCCTCTCAGCCAGATGCGCGAGGGCGTCGAGGCGGGCGGCATCCTGCCCGTCATAGAGCGGCACCGCGCCGAGGAAGACCGCGCCGGGGAAGCACGTCGCCATGGCGGCGATGTCCTTCCCGGGCGGGGAGGGATCATCGCTGCGTGGTGCACCGCTGTGCGAGGCCGTCGGCAGGGCGATCAGGATCATCCCCTCGCCCCATTCCAGAAGATCGGCCATCCGCAGCTCGCATTCGCCCTTCGCCGCGCGGCGCTTGCCCAATGTCAGCAGGCGGCAGAGCCGGGCATAGGCCGTGCGATCCTTCGGCAGGGCGACCCAGTCCTCGGCGCTGTCGGTCAGGACCAGCCGCGTGGCGACGACGAGGCGCGGGATCGTCAGCGGGACGAAGGAGCCTTCGGGCACCGGAGGCGGGGGGTCGGGACGCTCCTGCCGGTCGCAGGCATCCTTGCGGATGCGCAGGGTTCGCGCCCTTGCGCGGACATCCTCCCCCGTCACGCCCTTCGGCTTCGACGCAGGCACGATGCCCGCCGCTTCCTTCGCCAGCGTCTTCAACCGGGCGTGGGCGCGGACGACCCCGGCCAGCGAGTTCGTATCGGCGATGGCGATGGCGTCCAGCCCGAGGGCGGCGGCGCGCTCGACCATCTCCTCCGGGTGCGAGGCCCCGCGCAGAAACGTGAAGTTGCTCGTCGCGCAGAGTTCGGCGAAGCCGTTCCCGCGATCCGTCACGCGAATATCCCGTGGACGTACCAGCGCGACAGGGCCGAACTCTCGGAGGGCACTTCGGGCGTATGGTAGACCCAGAGCCGCCGCGCGCAGGATGCTGCAGGCCGCACGGCTTCGATCCGCCAGTAGTCGCGCAGCCCCGTGCGCCATGCCGGATCATCGAGCCACCATTCTGGGGTGATCCGCTCCGGTCCCGTGGCGCGGACGGTCTCGAACAGTTGTCGGCGCCAGACGAAACGGGCCGGGGGACGGCGCGTCGCCGCGACCTCCATCGTCAGGGCTTCAGGGGTCAGGATCGTCACGGGGCGCGGAGCGCGCGGAACCGGCCATCCGTCGCTGCCCGCCTCCGAATGTGCGGCGGAGAAGCGCAGCCAGCTTCGCTCGGGGATATGGCTCTCGGCAGGGGCAAGACGGATCACGGCGTCGAAGCCGACCCGGTTGGCGATGCGGCCCAGGAGGGCATCGAGCTTCTCGCCCTTTGCCCCGCCTCCCTGCGGGTCGCTACCCTGCGCGATCTGCGCGGCGGCCAAGGGTTCTACCTTCGTGGCGTGAAGGCGCAGGCTGTCGATCCCGAACCCCGCATCGAGATCGTCCAGCTTGCGCGCGAAGAGATCGGCGATCGTCCGCGCATCGCGCCCCGGTCGCATCAATCCGACGCCGGTGCGGTCGCTTCCCCCGTCCGCCCGGCGGATGGACAGGTCCAGATGGCGCGCGCCCAGACCCTCGCGTTCGAGCCGGGCGCAGAGCCGGGTCAGCAGGGCATCGAGGATGCCGGCCACCGCGCCGGTGGTGCCGATCGGTTCGGGCAGGGACATCCGCACGGCATGGGGCGCGGTCTGCGCCAGAGGTGCGAGCGGGTCCGCCTCGACCCCGAGCGCCCGGTCGAGGAGGCGCACCGTCTCCACCCCGAACCGCCTGGCGACGGAGGCGTGCGGAAGGGCCGCCAGATCGCGGATCGTGCGCAGCCCCAGTCGCACGAGATCGGCGCATCGCCCCGCCTCCAGCCCCAACGCGGCCACAGGCAGCGGCTCGATCATCTGCCGTGTCCCGCCGGGGGGTGCGATCCGTCCCGCCTCTCCGAACCGGGCGAGGGCTACCGCCCCGCCGCGCGCATCGGCCAGCCCCATTCGCGTGGTCAGGCCGAAGCGGGCCAGCCCGTCCCTGATCTCCCCGAGCATCCGGATCTCTCCGCCGAACAGGTGCGCGCAGCCGCCCGCATCGAGGATCAGCGTTCCGTCCGATCCCGCCCGTGCCCCGACGGTGACGGAAGGCGTGAACCGCTGCGCCCAGCGGCCGAGCGCGCGCAGGAACGCCTCGTCGCGCTCGGTATCCTGCGCGGCCATCCCGAGGTTCGGCAGGATCGCGCGGGCATCGGCCAGCGCCATGCCGCAGGTCAGCCCCGCGTCACGCGCCGCCGTGTTCAGCGAGCAGAGCGTCGAGCTTGCGCCGACCTCCGCCACCACCGCGAAGGGCCGATCCCGATCCGGCGCATTCTTCAGCGCCCGCTCCGCCGCCAGATGGGGCATCCATACGCATACGACCCGTCGTCTCATCGCGCAGCGCCTTCCAGTTGATCGACCGTCCTCGTCTGTTCTTCACCTGCCGCCAGTCGAAGCGGATGGTGTTCGCATCGGCAGAGGGCAGCGCGCGGCACTGCCACCGCGTCTCGGCGGCGGTGTTGCCGCTGTCGGGACCGAGGAACAGCCCCGTGGTCCCGCCCGCCTCGGCGGCCAGCTGCAACCGGCGGCTCTGCAACAGATCGAGGGGGCGCTCGCTCTCCAGCACGACCATGCCGACCGCGCCTGAGCGCAGTCCCTCTTCGGCGGTCCAGAGCCCGTCGAGCGGCGTGCCGACCTCCACGAGGATCAGGGCGCCGGGGTCGACGAGACCCGACAGGCCGTGCGGGCACAGGGGTGGCATGCGCCCGCCCGCGATCCACAGACACACCCCGTCCCGGTTGCCCGCGATCCGTGCCGCGAAGACCCGGGCGGAGGCGTCACCCGCTTCGCCCGCCACCACCTCGTGGATGCGCCCGCCGCGCAGATATGGACCGTCTCGAACCGTCATCCCGGCACCTCCGTCGTGAGCCTACTGCGACATTATGTTCTGTTATTGTTCTCTTGCAATGATGAAGGAAACCTTGCCGACGTAAAATTACCGCGAGCGGACGATCAGCGCCCCGCTCCCCTCGGAAGTCCGCACCTGTCAGCACGAAAAAGGAGGAGATCGGCTCCCGCCGGATGGCCCGTTCGGGCCTGAAAGCAAAGGAGGCCGATCATGGCGAAGACCAGACGCAACACCCCCCGCAACAAGCCCCGCCGCGACATCGCCGAGGAGATCAGCGCCAGGCTCGTCGCCCGGCTGGAGGAGGGTGGTCCGCTGCCCTGGCGTCGCCCGTGGCGCTCGCGCGCGACCGGCCTACCGCTGCGCTCGACCGGCGATGCCTACCGGGGCGTCAACCACCTGCTCCTGTCGATCGAGGCGCATTGCTGCGGTTACGCCTCCCCATTCTGGATGACCTACAAGCAGGCGCAGGACCTGGGCGGGCAGGTCCGCAAGGGCGAGCGCTCCACCACGGTCGTGTATTACGGCACCGGTACGAGGAAGGACGAGGGCCGCAGCACCAGCACTGTGACGGGTCAGCCCGAAGCGGCCGAGGATGGCGGGCAGTACCGCTTCCTGAAGGACTTCCGCGTGTTCAGCGCCGACCAGATCGACGGCCTCCCCGAGACGTATCACCCTATCAAGGAGCCAATCGATACCGGCGTCGCGGCGGACGAGCGGGTCGAGGCGATGATGGCGGCCATGCCGTTCGGGGTCGAGCACGGCTTCGAGTACGCCGCCTACCAGGATGCGCGGGACAAGATCGTCATGCCCGACCCCTCGCGCTTCGAGAGCCGGGAGGCATACGCGGCCACGATGCTGCACGAGGCGATCCACGCGACGGGCATCGCCACGCGGCTCGATCGGGACTGCTTCGCCCGCTATCACAGCGACCGCGAGGCCCGCGCTGCCGAGGAACTGATCGCGGAGGTCGGCTCGATGATGCTCGGTGCCCGCCTCGGCGTGGGCGGCGAGCATATCGACAACCATGCGGCCTACGTCCAGTCATGGCTGAAGGCGCTTCGCACCGACAAGCGGTATATCTTTAAGGCCGCCGCCGATGCGCAGCGCGCGTGCGACTGGCTCCTCTCCCGCGCAGGTGTCTCCGACCACCGCGCGGAAGCACGCGAAGCCGCATAACCGTCCGACCTGCTACGGAGCCGCCCCGCCGAAAGGTGAAGGGGTGGCACTCTTCTTTCGCGCCCGTGAGGCACGATAGAGAAAGGAAGACCGTCATGTCCGCAGTCACCATTGACCACATCGGCAATGCCGCGAAGCAGCCCGTCAAGATCATCCGCCTGGGCAGCGGCCATCGGCTGACCCTCGGCACCTACGCGCGTATCTGGCGGTACGTGAAGGACGCCTATGATGAGGGCGTCCCCACGCAGAAGGGCGACCTCACCGATCCGTTCGATCATCGTACCGAACAACCGACCGCCGCCCTGCTCCAGCAGTTTCGCGACGGGATGCACCGCCGGATCAATATCCGGGGCGGTGTCATGCCGAAAGGCCGCAAAACGACCTACGAATGGGAGACCGCCGCCGAGCGCGTCGCGCAGTTCGTCAACGGCGATCCGCGCGTCGCCTATCATCCCGTACAGTGGCGATGGATACCGCACGAGCTGCGCCGCGCGTTCCAGGCGCGTGAAGAACGGGGCTGCTGATCCGCCCTTTCCTCCCGAACGCCTGCCCGGAGCCGCCCCGCCGAAAGGCGAAAGGGTGGCTTCGTGCCGTTCGACCCCGATGGGGGGTCGAAAGAAAGGACGCACTCCAATGACCACGATCGACACCAGCTCGAAGTCCCGCCCGCACATGACCAAGATCCAGCTCGCTTGCACCGTCGCGACGCGCGGTGCCGTGGCGATCAAGTCCGACGACCCCGAGGCCATCACCAAGCTGACCGCCCGCATCACGGAGCTGGAGGAGGCTCGCGCCGTGATGAAGGCCAAGAACGCCGCCCTGCGGCTCAACTCCGTCATTCGCGGCAACGAGGCCCTGCGCGCGCTCGGCATCGCGGAAGCGATGATCGAGCAGGCTCGCCGGGAGGGGCCGTTCGAGGCGTGGCAGATGCAGAACATCGGCCAGAACGTCACCCGCCTGCGCAAACGCATCACGGCCATAGAAGCCGAGGCCGAGCGCGCGCCGGCCAAGGATGTCGAGGGCGAAGGCTACCGCATCGTCGAGAACACCGACCTGGGCCGCATCCAGATCGTCTTCGACGAGAAGCCCGAGGAAAGCGCGCGGCGCATCCTGAAGAGCGAGGGTTTCCGCTGGGCACCGTCGCAGGAAGCATGGCAGCGGCATCTGAACGCGAACGGTCGCAGCGCCGTGCGCAGGGCGCTCTACCGGCTCGCGCAGGCGACATGACCCCCGGGATCGGGGATGCGCTCGATCGCGACGCCCTGACCGTCGCGATGCAGAACGACGAGTTCCGCTACGCGATGGAGGGGCACGGGGGCATCCCCGGACACGTCGTCCTGTCCGAAGGGTTGCTGGCTCGCGGGGTGGTGTTCACCCGCCTCGCAACGCTTGCGGTAACGGTCTACGACGACTTCGGGGGCGGGAACGATCCGGCCCCCGAACACGATCACGGCGCGCTTGTCGTGGACGGCGTACCGATCCGATGGCACATCGACCTCCACGCCCCGGACCTGATCCACGCCCCGCGGGACCGTACCGACCCCGTGCAGACCGTGCGCGTCCTGCGGATCATGCTCGATGCCGAATGGTAGCTACTTCGAAAGGGGGCTGTGTATCTTCTGGTGGGGATTTGTGGTATCTTCAATATGGCAGGCCGCTACATAAGGAGCCAATCCATGAATACCGCGCTGAACATCCGCGATGTCGGCCCTGAGATCAAGGCGGCGCTCAAGGAGCGCGCCGACCAGGAAGGTCGCCCGATGGCCGATCTGGCCCGCGATCTGCTTGCCGAGTCCCTCGGTGTCGTCCCAGAGACGCCGGAGGTGGCATGGCGTCGGGAGAATGCCGACGGTCTCGCGGCGCTGGATCGCCGGAGCTTGGCCAATCTTGACAGGCTCCACGCCCTGAGCGCCGTACCGGTCCCCGATTTTGGCGGCGGAACGTGAAACAGTTCGATGTCTTCCGCGCGCCGGATGGTACGCTGCTCTGCGTCCTCCAGCACGGTTTCCTGCTCGACCGCGAGACGATCATGGCCTGCCCCCTGAACCCGACCGACGATCCGGTGGTCAAGGGTCTCACGCCGGTCGTCATGCTGGAGGGCGAACGATACCTTCTCGACGTGACCACCCAGGTCTCCATCCGTGCCGCACCGCTCCGGCGGTTGTCGTCCGTCGCATCGCTGGAGGAGCAGCGCGATGCGATCCTCGATGCGGTCAATCTGGTCTATTGGGGCCTGTGAGCGGAACGATCGATCCTTCCCCGCCCTTCCGATCACGCTTCCGAAGCCGTCCCTGCCCCGAGAGGTAAGGGGCGGCTTCGCGCTTCGTGCGCCCGATGGGGGCGCATGAAAGCAAAGGAAGATCCGTGATGAAGTACCTCACCCCCGAGCAGCTCGTCGTCCATCCCCGCAACGTCCGTGCGAAGACCGATTACCCCGAGGGGTCCATCGAGGCGCTCGCCGTGAGCATCGGCGCGCTCGGTCTGTTGCAGGGCATCGTCGTCCAGCAGATCGAAGACGATACCGGCGCTGTCGCCTACGGCGTCCTCGCCGGTCGCCGCCGCATGATGGCGATCCAGCACCTCGCCGCGACGGGTGAGCTGGAGGACGGGTTCAAGGTGCCGTGCAAGGTGGTGCCGAAGGACACCGACCACGTTACCGCCCTGTCGCTCGCCGAGAATTCCATGCAGGAGCCGATGGCCCCGCTGGACGAGTTCGAAGCGTTCGGCGCGATGATCGACGAGGGCGAGACGGTCGATACCATCGCTACCTCTTTCGGCACGACGATCCGCGCGGTGAAGGAGCGCCTGCGCTACGGCCTGATCCACGAGGACATCCGCCGCGCCATGCGGGCGGGGACCATCTCGCTCGACGTGATTAAGGCTTACGCCACCCATCCCTGCCAGGAGACCCAGAAGCGCGTCTTCGACGGTTTCCTCGACCAGCCCCACGAGCACACGACATGGCGGGTGCGCGCGACGCTCGCCGAGCAGGACATCCGCGCCGACGATTCTCTGGCGATCTTCGTGATCGACCGCTACCGCGAGCGGGGTGGCGAGATGGTGGTGGGTCTGTTCGAGGAAGATACGGTCCTGAAGGATCGCACCCTGGCCGAGGCCATCCGCGACGAGCTGCTGATGGAGGTTGCGGAGGAGGCCCGCGAAGCGCAGGGCTTCAAGTGGTGCGAGACCCGCGCGCGGATCGACCATGGCGAGCTGTCCGCCTACGGGCGCATCTACCGCCAGAACCTCACCCCCGACGCGGAAGGCGCGGCCCGCCTCGACTTCATCGCGGGCCGTCTCGACGAGATCGCGGAGGCGCTCGATAGCGGCGAGGAGCACATCGACGATACAGCCGAGCTTCTGAGCGACGAGTACGACATGCTCGAAGAGGAGGCCGAAGCGCTCCAGCGGGGCTACTTGCCCGAGCAGGCCGCGCATGCGGGGCTGGTGGTCGCGCTGGCACATGACGGGAGCGTCCGGGCCGAAACCGGCCTCGTGCGGGTCGAGGACTGCGCCGCATTGACCCCGCCGCGCAGAGAGGAACCCGAAACCTCGGATGATGATGCCGAGGCTGCGGATCTCGAAGGTGAGACCAATGCCTCTGCCTCCCCGGTCCAGAACCGCCCGGCATTCTCGCCACCCTCGACGGGTGCGAGCACCGTCGGTCTCCCCGGTAATGGGCGAAAGGAAGACCCCGTAGATCCGCTGTCGGCGGCGGTGCTGTCCGCTGCCCTGCGTCAGGATCTGGCCGTCGAGCGGGCGTATATCCTGCATGACGAGCTGTCCGAGAATCCTGATCTGGCACGGGATGTCCTGACGTTCAGGATGGCCACCTCCATCCTCTCCACCGGCTTCCACGCGGGGTCGGGGATCGACGTCGCGGCGCGCACGGCATACCGGATGCACTCGCGCCCCGAGGCCATCGACCAGGCCATTCTCGGGAATATCGATGCCACCCGCGAGACGCTCGATCTGTCCTTCCTCGATGCCGCCCTGAGCGACGGCGAGAAGTTCCGCGCCTTCCGGGCGCTGGATGCGGACATGAAGGACCGCATCCTCGCCGCCTGTGTCGGGGCGACCGTGGAGCCGCAGCTTGCCGACAATCGCCCCGGTCGCGAAAGCTTCATGGAAGCGGTCGCCGCCGAGGCCATGCCCGACATTCGGTTGGTCTGGCGTCCGACGGTGGACAATTACTGGAGCCGCGTCACCCGCGATCACATGCTCGCGGTCCTGACCGCTTTCGGCCTCGTCGCCGAGGCCGAGGAGCATCGCACGGTGAAGAAAGCGACGCTGGCGAAGTACATGGAGACGCTGTTCGCGCAGCCCTTCGCCACGCTGACCGAGGAGCAGCGCATCGCGGTGATGGGCTGGACCCCTCCGGGTATGGGTACGCAGGGCGATATGGTGTTCGAGACCATGGAGGATGCCGAGGACGACGCAGCCTCGGAGCCGGTCGAGGATGGCGAGAATGCCGCCCCGACGAGCGATACCGCCTACTCCGGCGTCGAGCCGGGAGAACGGCAGGTCGGGATCAACGCGAAGGGTCAGGCGGTGTTCGAGGACGAGCGCGGTGTCCGGTCCTTCGACACGGGCGGGGTCATGGTTTCCGAGCCGGTGCCGGTGATCCCCGGCATGGGGTTCGTCGTACCCGATCCCGCGCACCGCAAGCCCGACTTCATGACCGTCGGCGAGATCGAAGGCCGGAGGGAAGCTGCGTGATGGGACATTCCATTGCTCCTGCGCTGGTGGAGCGTCACGAGGATGCCGGTCTGCCCGCCAGCATCCTCGCGGCTCTCGAACGGGAAGCCGCACACCTCACGCGGCGCGACGGTCTCCGTCGCCATATCGTTCGATGGGGAGACGATCCTCCCTCCATCGAGAAGGAGGAATACGCGGAAGGGTCGGGTCCGACCGTCCTCGCCACGATCGGTATCGTCTGACGACAGGCGGAGCGTTCGACCGGACGCTCCGCCATCCCCCCGACTTTTCGAAGAGGAGACCGGCATGGCTGATTATATCGCCTGCTTTCGCACCAATGCTTTCCCTGTCCGCGATCCGGCGCGGTTCAATGCGTGGATCAAGACCGTCTGGAATCTCGACTTCACCGACGAGCATGTGGAGGACGGCAAGACTACGTTCGAAGTCGGTGGATACTCCGGCATCCCCGATATGCGCGAAGACGATGACGAACTGGTCGATATCGATTTCATCGACGAACTGGCCGGGCACCTACCCGAAGGTGCGCACGCCATCATTACCGAGATCGGGCACGAGAAGCTCCGATATCTGGTCGGCATTTCCATCGCGGTCGATCATCGCGGTGACCGGATAGAGGTCAATCTCGATGATGTCTCGCGCCAACTCGCCGAGGCAGGCGTAGCCTGATCCTGCGACCGTATTCAAACCCTGAACCCGCCCCGATCCTCAAAGATCGAGGGCGGCTTTCTTCTCGTGCGCCAATCCCGGCGCATCAGAGAAAGGAAGGCCGTCATGGGCTGGACTACCACATCCGATTACGAGCGTCATTTCAAAGGGCTGTTCACGATCAAGGAATATCTCGACCGCGAGATGGCATCGGATCACCCGGACTATCCGCGTTTCGAGATTCTCGACAGCAGCCTTCACGGCAAGACCGAATACTACGCCGCCGTCCGCAGGACGGATCGCAAGACCGGCAAATCGGTCGTGTTCGGGATGGTCGTGCTGGTCAGCTACAAACCCCGCGATCCCGATGGCCATACCCTTGGATGGAAGGAAGTGACCGAAGAGATGGGGCCGTATAACCGCAACTGCCCCGAGCGCATCCTCGCAAAGCTCGATCCGACCGACAATGAAAACGCCCTCGAATGGCGGCGTCTCTGCCGCGAGAACCGTGCGAAAAAACGTGCCGCCAGTGCGGTATTTCAGACGGGCACCGTGGTC
>ENA-ORXC01001787-ORXC01001787.1-marine-metagenome-genome-assembly--contig:-NODE-1787-length-12286-cov-5.669588_pt1 | contig 12286 bp, 8 predicted proteins | sample MGYA00237865_ERZ511478 | MGnify/ENA metagenome assembly ERZ511478 | reverse complement strand
TATACTACGCAAGGTACCAGTCCAGCATTACGTAAGGCTTTTGTAGCTTTCTTGCCTACGCTTTCTCTTTTAGATCCGTGGATCGAAACTGATTTCATATTAAATAATTATAGTTAAAAAAATATTACATAATAAACTTCGAAGCAATACTCGTGTTACTATTTACACGGTGCATTACATCTGCAAAAAGTGGTGCACAAGTTATCACTCGCACTTTACCACTTTTGTGTTCCTTAGGAATTGAATCTGTTACAATTAATTCTGCCAGTTTACTGTTTTCTATTTTATCATAAGCGTTACCGCTTAAAATAGCGTGGGTACAGATCGCTCGTACACTAAGCGCACCCTTTTCTATCATTAAATCTGCTGCCTTTGTTAAGGTTCCAGCAGTATCTACCATATCATCTACAAGCACCACGTGCTGTCCTTTTACCTCACCTATAAGTTCCATATGTGAGATTATATTTGCCTTTGCACGTTGTTTGTAACATATAACTACGTCACTCTCCATCGCCTTGCTATATGCATAAGCTCTCTTACTACCTCCCATATCTGGAGAAGCAATTGTAAGATTTTCTAATCCTAGCCCTTTTAAATAAGGCAAGAATATAGTAGAGGCAAATAAATGATCTACTGGCTTCTCAAAAAATCCTTGTATTTGATCTGCGTGTAAGTCCATAGTGATAATACGCGTAGCACCTGCCGTTTCCAGTAGGCTTGCCATAAGCTTTGCAGCAATAGGCACTCTAGGTTTATCCTTACGGTCTTGTCTCGCCCATCCAAAATAAGGTATCACCGCTGTAATGTGTCTTGCACTTGCACGCTTTGCAGCATCTAGCATCAATAACATCTCCATCATATTATCAGATGACGGCATGGTGCTTCCTATAATAAATACACGTGATCCACGCACAGATTCTTCAAAAGAAGGTTGAAATTCACCATCACTATACGTCGATGTAATGACGTTACCTAGCGGCTGCCCGAAGGCTTTTGCAATTTTTTCGGCCAGTGGTTTGCTGTTTTGACAAGCAAATATCTTCGGTTGCGGTACGGTAGCGGTCATCAGTTGTGACAGTTATATGGTTTGATTACTATTCATTTCCCTCTAAGGAGGTGCAAAAATAGGAATTAAAAATGAGTAGAGCAGTACAATAAATGATGTTTTATACGCTGTAAATTAATTAATTCTTTAATTTTACATTTCCAAATTGCCTAGGTGGCGGAATTGGTAGACGCGCTCGACTCAAACTCGAGTTTCTTTGAAGTGTGGGTTCGATTCCCATCCTAGGTACATAAAAACCCCGTAGATGTATATGCTACGGGGTTTTGTATTTTATAGAGTAACAGAATCGTTACACTGTATCTTTGCTTGATAAGCTAGCTTATTACTTATTTTTCTTTATACAGCTCACGGTCTTCACCGGGTCAAGTCACTTACTACTGCGGGTCATTTAAAGACTGTAAAGATGTTTTATAACATCCATAGTCAATCATCCCATTAATTTTTCTTCAAAAATATCAATCCATAGCTTATTGGCTACCGTAATCTCACTACTAGTAGACGCAACATATTGCAAACAAAAAGCCCAGATACTTAATGAGTATCTGGGCTGCTTTTTAAAATAATGAAATTAGTATTATTTACTTTACAATGAGTTTTTTTCTAAACACGCGCTTGTTTTCATCTACCACTTCAATGATATAAAATCCAGTCGTAAAGCGGCCATTGCTTTTTAAATCTATAGATTTAGACTGTATGGCTTTTTTATAAACCACTGTGCCTTTCATGTCTGTTATGGTAATACTTCCCTTATCAACACCATTTAAAGCAATTGTAAAATCGTCTACAGTAGGATTAGGAAAAACACTTATGGTTTCACTTTCTACCTCACTCTCCGTTTTTGCTGTAAATTGATCACTGCTTTGTCTATTACTACGCACTTCTTCTAATATCCACTTTGACCTATTTGTATTTTTAAAGGAAGTCAAGGTTGCAGTGTTTACAGTGTTATTCTGAATATACTTCTTTGCCGTTCTCACTCGCATAGTATAAGCACCACTAAAGAGTCTTTTTACAGACCATAACTTATCTGGATCTGCGTTTGGAGCATCAAAATTAGTACCTACTATTTGATTTGTACGTGCTACACCTCTTACTACGCCTGTACCGTTCCCAAAACTTTTTCTACTCTCTATATTATAAAAGTCACCCCTTTTAACAAAACGCCATTGCTTGTCAAATCCAGAGCTAGGAACACTTGTAGCAAGAGATGATTCTTTAGACGTTAAGTATCTGTTTGTAAAGACATTCTTTAACTTATACCACTTACCAGTAATATCCTCCTCATCTGTACTGTTACTATCTTGAATTTTTAAATCTATAACACTTAGGTGCAAAGGCTCTTTACTATCCGTGTTATTGTCATTTTCCATTCCCAAAAAGTACACCTTACCATCCACTATGCGCACAGTTCCATATCTATATCTCACGTCGCTAGCACCTTCTTCATATATTTTTGAAAAATCATTCTCTCCACCATTTGATACATCTATCCTTAATCTTCCACTATTGTTTAAACCTATGATGTATACTTTATCATTTGAAGTATATATACGTTCTGCCTTTACGGTACTGTTTAATAATTCTATTTTCCAGCTGCTTCCTTGCGGCTTGTAATAATGTACGAGACCGCTTTCATTATTAAAATTATCCCTAACACGTGCAATTACATGAATATCACCATCAGTAGTAACCGTATAATCAAAAGGACCTGTCATCACAATATCATCTTGTTGTGCTCCTCTTCCTTGACTAGGTAACTGTCTTTCTGGATCACCTATTTTGAGATTATCTGCATTTACAACTGGAGAAGCCACAGAGGTCCCTCCAGTAGTTTCCCACTGAGTACCACTTGAATTACTAGCTTTTGCAATAAAAATTCCGTCTTGATACTGATACTTATCTCTCAAGCCCTTTCTGCGCTGGAAGCCCATATAAATATTGTCATTCAGAAATTTAATCTCTCCATATAGACCCCAGTTATAATCTGGTGCGTTACCAGCGCTATTATTCTTTGCATCTACAACGTTAAATGCCGTGTAGTCACCCCAAGATTTATTGCTTGAATTATACTTGTAAAAACGTACCGCTCCATTTGTATTACCTCCCACACGCATTTGAAAGAATAAATCATCATTTGAGTTTAAGAAAAATTTTGGATAAGTAAGTTGTTCATACTGATCAGGATTATTAATTCCATTGAGACTATTATGTGTATAGTTCCCTATGAAGTTACTGTTATTTGCTTTTTCAAAAACCTTGTCTTGTGTCCAGTCATTATCTGCAATGGCAGTTACATCTTCTAAGCTAAAAGAATATCTAAAGTATCTATTACCCACTGGGGTTCCATTACCTTTCCTGTTTTGATAAAACCCAGGATTATTACCAGTATCGGCAGAGTATGCATGCATATCATAGAGTAGATGCAATGTTTTGTCCTTAGGGCTTATCCCTACTGCAATGGTATTATGAGATTCTCCTATGTTTTTATTTCCTCTAAAACCGGTATGCTGCCAGTTGAGCTGTAAGGTTTTCACCTTCTCTGTGACTGGATTGTATCTCGACACGCGTATGTATCTGTTATCCTTGTCGCCAGCGTACCACGCAAAAAAGATAAATCCATCTATTGCTGTGATGCAATCACCATCTGCTACTAATTTTTGCCCAAACTCGTAAGCATATTTCGAGTCATTAGGTTCCCATCCTGCTGGATTATTACTTGACGGCAGTTTATTACCGTCGAAAAACAAAGCATTTGTTGTTACTTGAGTAGTAAAATCTCTGGAAGGCGTTTGCGCATTTAAAATAGCACCTTGTAAAAGCATTATCAGAAATAGATAATAATAGCTCTTACTTTTTCTGAACTTTTTGTTTGTAATTGTTTTCATTTGGATTGTTAATTATTAGTTAATATGTCAAAACTATAACAAAGCAAATCAGTTACATATTTTTAAAAGAAATTGAAGATTTTTTTACGAATAATGAAATTATCCTACATATTTATTACACATTCCTAATGAGTGTATATCTCCTGTAGTGAAGAAGAATACACTTAGTAATTGATTGCTGGCATCAAAAAATGACTTAAATCAAACATGTTGTTTTTAGAAAAAAGAGAGGTAGTACATTAAAAATTAATGGCTGCTACAAATTACTATGTTATAGGAATTATAAAGAGTACTTAGAAAGATGTTTTTAGTGTACGCTTTCGCGAAAGCGTAACAGGCAATCCATCAATGCTATAAAAGATATTTTTTATAATAGACAGCACCTGCGAGCACTCATTATTTACAGATATTATACGCAGCAAGATTTTAATAACAGAAATTCTAAGAGGTCTCATTCAATAAGTAGATTTTATAAAATGCATATAAAAGCTGTAAGATGAGCTATCATTCCATGTCTCGCAATTGTATAGAAAGTGCCTTGGTAGAAAGCTGCACTTCAATTAATGAAAGCACAAGCGAAATCATCAATGCAAATAAGCTGACACCAAAAACGATTTTTGCATAAAAAGCTTCTTCTATATAAATCAAAAACATAGTAATTACCGCTAGAAGAAAACTCACAATTGCTACGGCTTGCATATTCTTAATGATAGTGAGCCTCTTTCTCAATTTTTTAACCTGTAAGCCTACTTTTTCAGAATGTGTCTCTTGATATGAAGCATGTAAATTCCTTATTAAACCAGCAATTGCTAGATAGCGTGCATTATAAGCAAGCATTGTGAGTGATATTGCAGGAAACAACAATGCAGGTATGCTTAAGGATAGGTTCATAATTATTTCTTTTATTCAAAATTACATCTTGACATGGAGCTTTCCTAAATTAACTTAATAGCTATCTATTTTAATTCAATGAACTGTTTGCTTTTAGTGTTAACTACAACAAATAATGATATTAATAACTACAATTATTTCCTATAAAGATTTTCTAAGGAGGGTTTTTATAAAATAACTTCTCATTGAAAGTACGTAACACTAGAGAAATCATTTTTTGATAGTACTTAGGCTCTTTCAGGCAATAAAATATCAATAACAATGAGCAACTCAACTAAAAAATACTGACTGATAAAGATCCAGCATGGATCTAAGAACCCATAGGTTTCTCCATTTCAAAAAATACCCCCAGTAGTCGTTAGAGGTCTTGTTTTCAAAATTCCTATTTTCTGAGTATCTTAATATCTAAAAAATATACTACTGGATAAGATTTTTCAACTTGCAAAAACCATTAGTTCAATAATAATAGTACATACACCACAACAGTATTTTAGAGTAGGAAGCGGCAGCTCTAAAAAACTTGCTAAAAACCTTCCATTTTTAACAAAAATTCGAAAATTTCATATTTGATAGTTGAATAAACCTTTACCTAAAAATACTTAAAGGGCTTGTGTTTTTTAAGAAATAAAGGTCGAAAGGAGCAAGAGGTACTAGCGAAATTTTAAATATTTTTATTAGAAGAGCTTTTAATAAAATCATACAAAAGAAAAAATAAATTGCCGCTCAGAGGTTTTTGATTAACTCATAAAAATGGCTTTAAATAAGGAGATAGTTTACTAGAATATGATTGTCTAATATTTAAATATAAAAAAATTAATTATTAATGTCATTCAAAGAGAGGAGGGGGCACTTTCATTTCATAGATCAACAAGTCGCTGCCGTATAATGTATAAGATAATGATATTAAATAATTTCCCATTTGTCTTACGGCATGAGTATTGATAAATTGTATAGAATTATTTTATAGAATTGAAATTAAATTTCAACTACCTAATTACTAATCATCTGCCTAATCATCAGATATCTCAATCATCAAAAAACATGTTTCAAAAACTACTCTTTCAACTCTTTACTATTAGTTTACTTTTATTTGCAAATTTTCTTTTTGCCCAGAATTCTAAAAAAAGTGAATTAATAGAAAACTACAGCACTTATTTTGAGCTGCCTAGACAGAGTGCATTTATCCATTTAAATAAAACTCACTTCACTAAAAATGATGAAATATGGTTTAAGGCTTACTTGCGAACTAGACAATTAGAAAAACCCTTCTCTGAAAAGACAACCCTATATGTAGATATTTTTAAACCTGACGGATTACTTCTCAAATCAGAAAAATTTATAGTCGATAATGGTGTAAGCCATGGTAACATTAAAATAGATTCCACTATGCAGAGTGGCACCTATTACTTGAGAGGCTCCACGCAATGGATGAAAAATTTTAAGGAAGATGACTCGTTCATGCAAAAATTAACCATTGTCAGCAATAAAATGTCTGGCAACAATGTAGAGAAAGAAAAAGCGTACGACATTCAATTACTCCCTGAAGGAGGTCACTTGATACATAGCACAACTAATACCGTGGGTGTAAAAGTTCTTGATCAGGATGGGTTTGGAGCTTCTTTTAAAAGCGCGACAATAAGAAATCAAAATGGTATTGATCTTCTACAAATAAAAAGTAAATCCTACGGGTTCGCAAAATTTAATATTATCCCTGTACCTACACAAACATATACAGCACACTTTACTTTTGAAGATAATACGGAAATAGCTGTACCGTTACCTAACGTGGTAAACACCATGCCGAGCATTTCAATAGTTGACGAAGATGAGGGTGAAATATCAATAAAAATTAAGAGTAACTATCAAATAAGGAATGCTATAAACCGTCAAGGTTTGTATGTTTTACTACATAAAAATGGAGTTGCAAAAAAAATTAAAACTCCTCTTAATCAAGAAGCAAATATCTCAGCATTTGTAGTGAGTAAATCATCCCTATTTTCTGGCATGAATACTATTACCTTATTTGATGCTAATGATAATCCCTTATCAGAAAGACTCTACTTTAATTGGGCAGATGAACTTGATTTTGATGTAGAGGTGTCCTCCTTAATCAATCAAAAGTCAGATTCTATCACAATCTCCTTTAACAACTTAGGAAAAAACATTTCTAAAAAAAATCTCAGTGTATCTGTTCTTCCTACAAATACTAAAGGTTATGACCCAGAAAATAATATACTCAGCTCATTTTATTTAAAGCCATATCTACAAGGTACTATAGAAAATTCCAAGCAATATTTTAACGGCAATAACGACAACAAGGAAAATCTAGATCTATTACTACTTACGCAAGGTTGGAGTTCATATACTTGGGAGAACATTAATAGTAGTCCTCCAAAAAAAGAATTTGATTTTGAACAAGGAACTACCGTAGTAGGCAAGCTTAACCGAAGTATTGAATCCAAAGAAAAGGTTTATGTACATCCTACATTTCATAATGAAGGTTTAACTATAGCTCCTGAAGATAATATATTTGCTTTAGGAGGATTATATACAAAAACTAATGAAAAAATCTCTTTTTCCCTTATCAATAATAAAGGGGAATTATCTAGACCAAGTTTGTTTGTTTATGAAAAAACAACTCGCGTTGACCCTATTAATATTACTTCAACCACAACCAAGCACATTCCTATTAGAAAACCAATAGAAGAGGAAAAATTAATAGTGCCTCAAATGATTGACCCATCACTTATTGAGCTAGATGAAGTTATATTGGAATTTGAAAAAAAGAAAACTGAAATTATTGACAATCCAAATGTTCCTTCATATTTAAAGAATAGAATTAAGGTAGTTACAGAGGATGATACATTTTTATATCCATTTGTCACGGACATTATTCGTCAAAATGGTTTTGTAGTTAGAGAAGAGTTATCCTTTGGTTCAACAAGTAGAATTTCCATATCATCGCGCAGAATCTCAGGTTTTTCTGGCGCTCGTGCACCCCTAGTTTATTTAGATGATGTAGAGTTATTAGATTTGGATATTCTATACGGACTACGCACAGATTTTATTGAGCGCTATTTCATTAACAAATTTGACTCTAGAAGCGGCTCAAGAGGAGGTGAAGGTGTCATAAGGTTATACTCTAGACGTAATTTCAATATTGACTTACCATCCACAAATTCTAATAAGAAAATTCAAAACAACATTTTTACTTATGCTATACGCGATGGATACTCTGTAGCTAAGAAATTTTACAATCCAGTGTATACCGTATTCAATGATAAGGGTTTTATAAACTATGGTACAATTCACTGGGAACCACAAGTAATCATAAGCAAAAACAAGATTAACTCTTTTAATATTATCAATACAAACACAAAATCTATCACACTTTTTATAGAAGGAATAAGCGAGGATGGAGCGGTGATTTCTAAAACAGAAATAATAGAATTAGATAATTCAGAAAATTAATTAAGTAATTCTTTGTTAGAGAATGTTAATTTTTCAAACCCTTAACATTCTCTCACAAACAATGGTTAATTAAAAATCGATAGGCTAAGACTAGTACTACATTTATACTCAGTAAGCGATTATATCAGCTTACCGAAGCTAACTAAACTATCGACATTATGAAGACCATACTTATATTATTCAGCACCATTTTATTAGAAGTAAGCCCTTTTACAGTAACAGAAAATTCTAAAGAAGCGTTTACAGAGCATCTTACATTTGACGCTTACGAGGGAGGATATTTCTTCTTCACAAGTAGCGATAATGAACCTATAATTTTAGAAATCGATGCTACTACAAGTATTAATGGTAAGTTACTTACCAAAAATGATGTTGTAGGTAAAGAGTACCTTGTTCATTATAAAACCGTAAGCAAATCTAATAATAGCTCAAGTGATGGAATCATCCTTCACCTAGAAGTGATCGAATAAGAAATACCTCCATAAAATCTAAAAGTCTCTTATATAAAGAGGCTTTTTTTATGCCTTAAAATTTTCCTAATCATTCAAGTAAAGATGTTTTGACACGTATCTTTAAGTTGAAAAGAAAAACAGCTTGAAAAAACCACTCTTAGAATTTACAGACAAAGGCATTTATTGCGCCCCAGCAAGGGTCTATCTCGACCCCTGGAAACCTGTAGATAAAGCGCTCATCACCCACGGTCACGCAGATCACAGCCGCTGGGGTCACAAGCAATACATTACCCACGAGAGTAATGTACCTATCATTTCTCATCGCCTTGGAGATATTAATGTTTCTGGAGTACGCTTTCGCGAAAGCGTACACATCAACAACGTAAAATTCTCCTTTCACCCCGCAGGTCATATCCCAGGATCTAGCCAGATACGGGTCGAACATAAAGGGGAAGTATGGGTGTTTACAGGTGATTATAAGACCGAAGTAGATGGCATCTCTGAGCCTTACGAACCTATAAAATGTGACACGTTTATTACCGAATGTACCTTTGGCCTTCCAGCATTTAAGTGGACCCCACAAGCCGAAGTAATGGACGATATAAATACTTGGTGGGCACAAAATAAAGCAGAGGGTAAGTGCTCTGTACTTTTTGCCTACAGCCTAGGAAAAGCACAGCGCTTGCTCAAACACCTAGATCCAAGTATTGGAAAAATTATGACTCACGGCGCTATCGAAAAAATGACCGAGGTACTCCGCCCCATGATCGATATGCCTGCGACCGAATTAATTACAAGGGACACGCCAAAAGCGGCTTTTAAAGGAAGTCTCGTTCTCGCACCGCCTGCTACTCACGGAAGCGCGTGGATACGCAAGATGGTGCCTTATGTGACGGCGAGCGCAAGCGGGTGGATGGCTTTTAGAGGAGCGCGACGTAGACGAGCAATCGACAAAGGATTTGTGATGAGCGACCACTGCGACTGGCCTAGCTTGCTAGAAAGCATAGAAGCCACAGGCGCCGAAAAAATAATATGCACACACGGCTATACCGATATTTTTTCAAAATATTTACGCAGCATAGGCTATGACGCGCGCACCGAAGAAACCCAATATGAAGGTGAAACCATAGATGATAGGAATAAAGCAGAGGAAGATCCCGAACTAAATCCCACCCCAGCACTCTCTGAGGGAGGGAGCAAAAAAGAGGATGACGAGCAGGCGCAATCTCTAACATCTACAGAGATATGAAAGACAAAACCTTAACCAAATCCTCCCTGAAGCAAGAGACAAAGGTCACACAAGAAGCTCAAAATCTTCCTCAAGAGAATTTAGGGGGAATGAAACTATTTGCAGCCCTCATAAAAACCTTGGACTCCACAAATAAAACCAACGAAAAAGTCAAAGCGCTTGCACACTATTTTACCCAAGCAGCAGACAAGGATAAGGTGTGGACCATTGCCATCTTATCGCATAGAAGACCGCCACGACCCGTAAATACGACCTTGATGCGGGAATGGGCTAGTGAACTTGCAAATATCCCGTTATGGCTCTTTGAAGAAAGCTATCACATTGTAGGTGATCTTGCCGAAACTATTGCCTTAGTCATTCCAGCCGCTACAGCCTCTTCAGAAAAGTCGCTGACTGAATTTCTTGAGGAAATGATTGCCCTCAAACGTAAAAGCGAAGAAAAGAAAAAGGAATATCTTTTTAACAACTGGGCAAACCTCAACTATTATGAGCGCTTTGTATTTACTAAACTCATTACAGGAGGTTTCCGTATTGGGGTGAGCCAGAAGTTAATGACGCGCGCGCTATCTCAGGCCACCGATATAGAAGAAGATGTACTGGCTTATAAACTGATGGGCGACTGGAAACCGCAAACTATTTCCTTTCACGATCTTGTGATTGAAGAAGATGCCAGCCAGCAATTCTCACGCCCTTATCCCTTCTATCTTGCCTATGCTGTAGAAGAAGATGTGACCGCCCTAGGTGATGTAACAGACTTTCTAGCCGAACATAAATGGGACGGTATACGATCGCAAACCATCTTCCGTAATGGAGAAATTTTTATATGGAGCCGTGGGGAAGAGCTCGTCACAGATAAGTATCCAGAGCTAGAAATTTTAAAAGAGCACATCCCAGATGGAACCGTGATTGACGGAGAGTTATTACCATTTTACGAGGGACAAATAGGCACCTTTAATGACTTACAAACCCGTATAGGCCGTAAAACGGTAAGCAAGAAAATGCTTAAAGAAGTTCCTGTGATTATTAAGGCGTACGATATACTGGAGTGGGAAGGAAAAGACTTGCGTGAAACCGCTTTCGCGAAAAGGAGAACTATACTCGAATCGTTATATAGCAATATTACAGCTAAGGGACTACCAATAGGTATTTCGGAGACGATGGAGTTTGATAGTTGGCAAGAAATGGCAGGAGAACGTGACCGCAGCCGCGAGATGCGCTCAGAAGGTTTGATGATTAAAAGAAAAGACAGTCCCTATCGCGTAGGTCGTAAAAAAGGTGACTGGTGGAAGTGGAAGGTAGATCCGCTCACAATAGATGCTGTTCTTACCTATGCAATGCGCGGGCACGGTCGTAGAAGTAATCTCTTTACAGATTATACCTTTGGGTTATGGAATGAGGATAAAAGCGAACTCGTTACTTTTGCCAAAGCATATTCAGGTCTTACAGATGCAGAGTTTAGAAAAGTAGATGCTTGGATTAAAAAGAACACTTTAGAGCGTTTTGGGCCTGTGCGATCTGTAACAGCACATCACGTTTTTGAAATAGCCTTTGAAGGTATTGCACTTTCAAAAAGACATAAAAGCGGTATCGCTACACGCTTCCCGAGGATTTTAAGATGGAGACAAGATAAAAAGATTGAGGAAGCAAACACGCTGGAAGATTTGAAAGCGATGATTCCGAGCAACGGGGCCGAAGGACAAGTTGTGAAGGAATCTCTTCCGCCCACAAAATAATGGTGCAAGAAAGCAATGTTCGAATCTCCGCACGAGAGTAAGAACATTCACAACATCAACTTTATTAAAATGCCTTGTTACTGTTACATATTAACTAATAAAAACAAAACTGTTCTTTATGTAGGCGCAACACGCAATTTAAAAACCCGAATGGTTCAACATAAGACTAAATACTACCCAAAATCTTTTAGCGCGCAGTACAATTGCTACAACTTGATGTACTACGAATTATTTGAAACGTATAATGAAGCACTCGCAAGAGAAAAGCAGTTAAAATCTGGAAATAGAAAACGAAAAATTTTATGAATCGAAAGTAAAAATCCTGATTGGTTAGATTTGGCAAGTTCCTACGCTTCGCTTGGAGGTGAAGATTATTTAATAAAAGAAATATGGTAATAGGTGCATTTGGTTTGGTGGTTATTGAATCGCAACAGATTACTTCGCTGCACTCGTAATTATGAATAAAAAGCAACTATTAGATATCGCAAATAACTGGTTCCAGTCGCAAGAATGGAAACCATTTCCTTTCCAAAAGCAAA
>ENA-ORXC01001786-ORXC01001786.1-marine-metagenome-genome-assembly--contig:-NODE-1786-length-12287-cov-1.944144_pt1 | contig 12287 bp, 10 predicted proteins | sample MGYA00237865_ERZ511478 | MGnify/ENA metagenome assembly ERZ511478 | reverse complement strand
GACAGGCGCGTTGATCAAGGCGAGCGTGCTGCTGCCGGCGGTCCTGTCCGAGACGGCCAATGCGGAGCTGCTGGCGCGACTGGAGGGTTACGCCGGTGCTGTCGGCCTGTGCTTCCAGATCGTGGATGACATACTCGACGTGGTCAGTGACACCGAGACCCTGGGCAAGAAACAGGGGGCCGACATTGCCCTCAACAAGCCCACCTACCCCGCATTGCTGGGGCTTGACGGGGCTCGAGAGCATGCCGAGAACATGCATCAGACAGCACTGTCCCATCTGGAAGGTCTGGGTCCGGATTTCGACGAGCTGAGAAGACTTTCGGCGTACATCATGCAACGCACCTATTGAACAGGATCGGGAATTTCACCTGAATCCACAACCTGACTTGTAAATACCCCCTTACAACGGGGATAATCCGCGTCAGCCCATCTGTGTTACATCATGACTACAACGACGGAATATCCTCTGCTGGACCGCATTCACTCGCCGTCAGACCTGCGTGAACTCGAACTCCATCAACTCCCCAGTCTCTCCAGAGAGCTTCGCGATTTCGTGGTGGAATCCGTGTCACGTACCGGTGGGCACCTGGGCGCGAGCCTCGGCACCATTGAACTGACCGTCGCCATCCACTACGCCTACAACACCCCGCGCGACAAGCTGGTCTGGGATGTCGGCCATCAGACCTATGGGCACAAGATTCTGACCGGCAGACGCCAGCAGATGTCCACCATCCGCAAACAAGGCGGCCTGGCGGGCTTCCCCAATCGCGAAGAGAGTGAATACGACACCTTCGGCGTCGGCCACTCCAGCACCTCCATCAGTGCCGCGCTGGGCATGTCACTGGCTGCACGCCAGCGTGCGTCCCACGCCAGCTTCAACGCAGCCGGCTCAGGCCCGCTCGGTTCCGGCAACAGCTCGAACCATGAGCCCGAGAAGGTCGTCGCGGTCATCGGCGATGGCGCACTGACGGCCGGACTGGCCTATGAGGCGCTGAACCATGCCGGCGGTGTGAAAGCCGACATGCTGGTAATCCTCAACGACAACGACATGTCGATTTCACCCAATGTGGGTGCCATGAACAAATACCTGGCACGCATGCTCTCCGGCAAGCTGGTTTACGGTGCACGCGAGGGCAGCAAGCGGGTACTCAGCAAGGTGCCTTCCATGCTGGAACTGGCCCGTCGCACCGAGGAGCACGTCAAGGGCATGGTGGTACCCAGCTCGCTGTTCGAAGAGCTCGGCTTCAACTACTTCGGACCGGTCGACGGGCACGATGTAGAGAGCCTGGTTGCCGTGCTGCGCAACGTTCGTGACATGAAAGGTCCGGTCTTCCTGCATGTGGTCACTCGCAAGGGACAAGGTTACAAATTCGCGGAGCAGGACCCTCTGGCGCTGCACGCCATCGGCCCCTTCGATCCGAAAACCGGCAAGGCCCACAAATCCAGCAAGTCCAATCAGCCCACTTACACCCAGGTGTTCGGTCAGTGGCTGTGTGACATGGCCCAGAAGGACGAGCGCATGGTCGGCATCACACCTGCCATGCGAGAAGGCTCCGGCATGGTGGAATTCGAAAAGCAGTTTCCCGATCGCTACTTCGATGTCGGCATTGCAGAACAGCACGCCGTCACTCTGGCAGCCGGTCTTGCCTGTGGCGGCATGAAGCCGGTCGTGGCCATCTACTCCACCTTCTTCCAGCGTGCCTACGATCAGCTGGTACACGATGTGGTGCTGCAGAATCTGCCTGTGGTCTTCGCCATCGACCGCGCAGGCGTCGTCGGTCCTGACGGCCCCACCCATGCGGGCAGTTTCGACTTCTCCTTCATGCGCTGCCTGCCCAACATCGTGGTCATGGCGCCTGCCGACGAGAATGAATGCCGGCAGATGCTCTATACCGGCATGCAGATCGACGGCCCCAGTTCGGTACGCTATCCGCGTGGCAATGGCCCTGGCGTCGATGTCGACGAGAACATGAGCGCACTGCCGGTCGGCAAGGCCGAGGTTCGTCGCAGCGGCACACAGGTCGCGTTGCTGGCCTTCGGCACGATGGTTGAACCCGCCGAACGCCTGGCCGAGGAAATGGGCTTTACCGTGGTCAACATGCGCTTCGTCAAGCCTCTGGACACCACCCTGATCGAATCACTCGCCCAATCCCACGAACTGATCATCACTCTGGAAGAGAACGCCATACCGGGCGGCGCAGGTGCCGGAGTGCTCGAACATCTGTCCGAGACAGGCTCCAGCACACCCGTGAAACTGATCGGCCTGCCCGATGAATTCGTGGAACATGGCTCGCGTGAAGAATTGCTGGCGTATTGCAAGCTGGATATCGGTGGTCTGCGCGAGCAGATTTCAACGCTGGTTGCAGCGGACACCAGACGCCAGGCCGCCGGCGGATAGACTCGACAAGCCCTGCTTCTGGCACACGAACGCAAAGCGGCTCGGCGCCGCTTGCCGGCGTACCAGAGCCCGAGACCAGGCAGAACACAGGATCCGACCCGGAGGCAATCTCCGGAGTCAGACGACGCTGGCCAGTTCCTCTTCCACCACGGCCACGCCAATGGTGTCCGCAACCACATTGAACCACTGACTGCAGCAGTGCTGCGCCAGCACTGAAATGCGGTGGTGGCGGTCTTCGACATGATCCTGCATCGTGGCCAGAGCCAGCGCATCCGAATTGTTCTGTTCGGACAGATGCCCCAGCAGGATATATTGCAGCTCCGGATGATCCAGTTCGCGCATCAGCATGCCCGCCTGATCATTGCCCAGATGTCCGTAATCGGAGCGGATGCGCGCCTGCAGGCTGGGTGGATAGGGGCCATTGCGCAACATGTCATTGTCATAGTTGCATTCCACCACCAGGCCGTGAACACCTTCGAGTTTCTCGCGCACATGCGGTGTGCAGGCGCCAAGATCGGTCACGTTGGCAAAGCGCACATCGCCTGCGCAGAACACGAACTGGCAGGGCTCAGCCGCATCGTGAGGCGTCGGGAACGGATCGATTTCCATGTCACCGATGACGAAAGGCTCGTGCGCATGAAACAGCCGTACCGAGGAAAAACGATTGTCTCGGGCCCGGTGATATGTACCGTAGGTACACCAGACCGGCAGTCCGAACTTGCGGGACAATGGCCCCACACCCTTCATGTGATCGCCGTGTTCATGCGAAATGAGAATGGCATCCAGCTCGGAGGGCGACAAACCCAGATGATGCAGGCGGGCGATGGTTTCCTTCATCGTGAAACCACAGTCGATCAGCAGCGTCGTGCGTTCCGACTTTACCAGCAGCGAATTGCCGGAGCTGCCACTGCCCAGTGCCGCAACCTGGATCATTATCAGCCTATCTGAGCCAGCAAGGCGTCCAGAACGGCTTTCTCTTCGGCATCGGGCAAGCGCCGTCCGCCGGTATCGGTCAATGCGATCCGCACTTCACTCACATGCTGTGGCGCCAGCTCGATGACCAGTGGGGTTTCCTTGTCCAGAAATTCGATACGCCCAACGCCGTCATCGCTGCTGGTGACATCGTAGTCGAGGGTCTCCAGCGCACTCAGTACCGCATTGAAGGACGGCTTGAAGCCCCGCTGCATCACCAGCTGACGGCCGGAACCGGTGGTGACGATAAACACATCGTCGGTCACCAGACGCGCCTGCTCGGCGTCGATGATGCCGCGTGCCTTCTGCTCGTTCACACCCAGAAAGACCAGCAGGCGGCTGAGGGTAGTGCTGGTTGCCTCCGGATCGTGCGACTCTGCGGGCCAGGCCAGCGCATCGCTGTCGGCGGCAGTGGCCACTTCTTCCGATGCCGCCTGGGAGCGAGCGAACAGACGACTGCCGTTGCCATATCGCTCAAGGCGGAAGGCCACTCGACTGAATTCCTCATCGCCACCGATAAGGCTCTGCAACAGACTGCCCCTGGTGACGGCACTGGCGGGTCGCCACTGCGTGAAGATCAGGCCCGCAGCCGGTTCAGTGCTGGCGATCAGATACTTTTCCTTCTTTGCGAAGGCCAGCAACTGTGGCCAGAGCTCTTCAACCGGTGCAGTGAAGGCCAGCCAGCTCTGCTGTCCGGCGCGCTCGAAACGCGCCGATGAAAACTGCGGCAGCAGCGTGTTGCGAGTGACCGGACCACCACTGGTACCGGGCAAGACGAATTGCTCGGTATTGCTGATATCGGTAAGGTCCGGTGGCACCTGCAGCGACCGGGACGCCTCGGCGTCCTTGTCGTAGAGCACATCGGGACTGTTGGCCGATTGCAGGCTGCTGCAGCCAGCCAGCACAATGGCTGCCACAACCGCCGGCAGGTGACAGAGGATTTTCTTCATGACAAGGCTCCGGCCTTCTTCAGTGCCGCGGTGACCACCTCGTGGTACTCACTGGCCAGTGGCGTCAGCGGCAGACGGATGCCGCTACCGATGCGCCCCATGGCATGCAGGGCCCACTTGACCGGAATGGGATTGGACTCGAGGAAGAGGTCGCGGTGCAGATCGCCGATACGAGCCTCGATGGCTTCGGCCGCGGCACGATCACCGGCGCGAGCGGCCTTGCACATCAGGTGCATCTCTCGGGGCACGACATTGGCCGTGACCGAGATATCGCCATGTGCACCGGCCAATATGCTCTCCATGGCAGTTGCATCATCGCCGGTGACAATCATGAAATCGTCGACGCAGATCTCGAGCAACTGCTGAATGCGTTCAACCGTGCCGAAGGCTTCCTTGATGCCGACGATGTTGTCCAGTTTCGACAGGCGCGCCGTGGTCTCCGGCAGCATGTCCACCGCGGTACGACCCGGCACATTGTAGAGAATCTGCGGTATGTCAACGGCTTCGGCCAGCGCCTTGAAATGCTGGAACAGACCTTCCTGGGTGGGCTTGTTGTAATACGGCGTCACCAGCAGACAGGCATCTGCACCGGCCTCACGCGCCCGTGACGTTAGCTCGATGGCCTCGAACGTCGAATTCGCCCCCGTGCCGGCAATCACCGGTACCCGCTTGTTGACCAGCTCGATGGTCTGCTTGATCACCCGAGCATGCTCCGGTACCGTCAAGGTGGCGGATTCTCCAGTGGTGCCTACCGCCACGATGGCATCGGTACCAGCCTCGATATGGAATTCGATCAGATCGGCCAGCGCCGCATCATCGACCGTACCATCGTCGAGCATAGGGGTGACCAACGCCACCATACTGCCCTGAAACATGCTTCACTCCTGAGTTATCCCGCAATGGTACTGTTGACCAGCCGCTTTCTCAACCGCTATCCGAACGTTTACACCGGCCCTGAAAAACCATGAGCACTCCCGAACTGAACAAACCCGCCCCTGCCTTCGATCTGCCAGCCACTGGCGAGCGCAACATTTCCCTGGCCAGCCTCAAAGGTAGCAAGGTCGTGCTGTATTTCTACCCCCGTGATGCTACGCCCGGCTGCACCACCGAAAGCCAGAATTTCCGGGATGCCATCGAGGCGTTCACAGCCGCAGGAGCGGTGGTTCTGGGCGTATCTCAGGACAGCATCAAGAGTCACGAGAAGTTCAAGGCCAAACAGGAGATGCCCTTCGAGCTGCTGTCTGACGAAGAAGGCGGCATGTGCCGTGACTATGATGTCGTCAAGCTGAAGAAGATGTATGGCAAAGAATTCGAGGGCATCGAACGCAGTACGTTCCTGATCGACGAAAAGGGCGTGTTACGTCAGGAGTGGCGCAAGGTCAAGGTGCCGGGTCATGTGGATGAGGTTCTGGCTGCCGTGCAGGCGCTCGACTGAGCAACACCATCCCCGCACAGCCATGGTGCTCGAGTGGCGAGGCGCGATGACGACTCAGCGGCTTCAGCGTCGCTGAGCGTCGTCCAGCAGCATGGTCTGGTGATCGCGGGCCTTGGGCCAGGCATTCATGACTGCCTGCACCAGTGTCGCCAGAGGAATGGCGAAGAACACCCCCCACAGACCGAACAGGCCGCCGAAGAAGAGCACAGCCGCGATGATGGCAAGCGGGTGCAGATTGACCACTTCGGAGAACAGCAGGGGTACCAGTACATTGCCATCGAGAATCTGGATGATCTGATACGCGATCAGCAGGTAGCCCAGCTTCGCGGTCAGCCCCCATTGAAAGAAGCCGATCAACGCGATCGGCACGGTGACGGCAATGGCGCCGACATAGGGAATGATGACGGAGAGCCCGACCAGGAAACTGAGCAGCAATGAATAGTTGAGCCCCATCACAGCGAACAGGATATAGGTCACTACCCAGACAATGATGACTTCGACGAACTTACCACGAATGTAGTTGGCAATCTTCTCATCCACCTCTCGCCAAACCTGGAAACTCAATTCACTGCGGTGGGGTACGAACTTGGCGGCAAAGGCCAGCAGCTTGTCCTTGTCCTTGAGGGCGAAGAAAACCATGATCGGTACCAGCACGACGTAGACCGCAATCATCACCAGACTGCCCAGCTGGGCCAGGGAAAAGGACAGGACGCTCTGGGTAAAGGAGGTCAGTTCGCGCCGCAGATTATCGATCAGATCGTTGACCTGATCCACGGTGAAGATGTCCGGGTATTTTTCCGGCAGACGCAACATCTGCTCCTGAATGTTGCCGACCATGCCCGGCAGTTCCCTGACGATGCCCGTGAGCTGCTGCGACAGCACCGGCACCAGACCAAAGATGACGATCAGCGACAGAGCCAGAATGATCAACAGGATGAAGACCGAGGCCAGTGTGCGCGGCACATGCCAACGCTGCATGGTCACGACCACACTCTCCAGCAGGTAGGCCAGCACCAGCGCAACCAGAACCGGCGCCATGATGTCGCCGATCAGCCACAGCAGGCCGAACAGCATCAGCAGCAGGAAGGCGAGAATGACCGCCTGCGGATCCGAAAAGTTCCGGGCATACCAGTCTCGGAAAATGTCGTACATCGCCGGGACGACTCCTTGAATGACTCGATGAACAAAGGCCGGAGAATAGGACTCCGGATACCACAACAGTATGACACCCCGAAAGAGCGCATGGCGCGCAGCAAGGGCAGCCATCCCGACTGGAGGTTCCAAGCAGGGACATCAGCCAGTGCCCGGAAGCATCACAATAGTGCAGAGCGGCCCTGAAACGGCTTTATCAGAGCGTTTTACCCGATTGTGCGCTCTCATCGAAATAGCGGCGCGCGAACAGAAACAATTCATTCATCAGCTGTGTTCTGAATTTCTGTTTCTGTCTCACCAGATAAAATGAGCGCATTACCGGCGGATTCAACGGCAGCGCGACCAATTTTCCCAGATTCAATTCCTTTTGCAAGGTGGTGCCGGAAACGATGGACACGCCCACACCGGCCTGCACGGCTCCCTTGATGGCCTCGGTGCTTCCCAGCTCGAACGGACAGTTCAGGTCTGCCTCGCTCATTCCCTGTGCCGCAAGATATCGTTCAATCACGCTGCGCGTTCCCGACCCCTCTTCACGGTGAATGAACGGGCAGCCGAGCAGATCACCGGGTGACACCGTGGAGGCGCCGCTCAGCGGATGACCCGGCGGCACGATCAGCACCAGTTCGTCCTGCTGACACTGCTCGACACGCAGCAGCTGACTCTCTACCTCGCTTTCCACCACGCCCAACTCGATGGAGTTGTCAGCCACCATGGCAACGATTGTTTCGGTATTGGCCACCCGCAGCCGGATCTGCACCTCGGGAAAACCCTGTCGAAAGCCGCCCAGCAAGCCGGGCAGCATGTACTCGGCGATGGTGGTACTGGCCCCCAGGGTGACAAGACCCGTGCGATCTCCGGTGAGCGTCTTGACCGATTCCTGCATCTCGTCGTAGAGGCCCAGAATGCGATCGGCGTATTCCATGACACGCTCACCGGCAGTCGTGAGACTGATGCGATTGTTGTTGCGATCAAACAGACGGGCGTTGAACTCCTCTTCCAGCTGCCGAATCTGATGGGTCACAGCCGGCTGCGTCATGTGCAGCATCTCTGCGGCGCGCGTGAAATTGAGCACACCGGCAACCGTGTGAAAGACCTTGAGTCGACGATCAGACATGAGCGGGAATTGAGTGGTGACAGGATTCTTCCATCCCGACATGATACTTGTCTGGTACCTACAGAGCACGACATGCAGTGCCCGTGGCTCGTTATACTGCCCGTCAAACCAACGAGATCAAGGGTATGCGCGCCAGTCAGTTCCATATCAGTACTACCAAGGAAACTCCTAACGATGCGGAAATTGCCAGCCACCAGCTGATGCTGCGAGCCGGTTTCATTCGCCGCCTGGGCTCCGGGCTCTACTCCTGGATGCCCATGGGCCTGCGCGTGGTGCGAAAGATCGAAGCCATCGTGCGCGAAGAGATGAACCGGGCCGGCGCGCTTGAAGTGCTGATGCCATCGGTGCAACCGGCTGAGCTGTGGGAAGAATCCGGCCGCTGGGAGAAGTTCGGCCCGGAGCTGTTGCGACTGCATGATCGCCATGATCGCGAATACTGCGTCGGCCCGACCCATGAGGAAGTCATCACCGATATCGCCCGGCGCGAGATCAAGAGCTACCGCCAGCTACCGATCAATTTCTACCAGATCCAGACCAAGTTCCGCGACGAGGTACGGCCTCGTTTCGGCGTGATGCGCGCGCGTGAATTCATCATGAAGGACGGGTATTCCTTCAACCTGGGAGAGGCTTCGCTGCAGGAGAGTTTCGACAGCATGCATGTGGCCTACTGCAACATGTTCGATCGCATGGGACTCGAGTACCGGGCGGTTGAGGCAGACAGCGGCAGCATCGGCGGTGCCATGTCGCGCGAATTTCATGTGCTGGCAGACAGCGGTGAGGATGCCGTGGTCTATTCCACCGAGGGTGACTACGCTGCCAACATGGAAAAGGCGGCTGTCGTCAGTCAGGGGAGTCGTGGTGAAGCCAGCGAAAGCATGGCCAGCGTGGACACACCCGGCGTACACACCATTGCCGAGCTGGCCGCCCAGCTGCAGGTGGACGAGTCGCGCTGCCTGAAGACGCTGCTGGTCCAGGGAACCGAAGAGACACCTGTCGTGGCACTGGTACTGCGTGGCGACCACCAGCTGAACGAGATCAAGGCCGAGCACCTGCCCGAGGTCGCCAGTCCACTGGTCATGGCCGATGCCGAGACCATCAAGGCAGCTGCCAACTGCGATGCCGGTTCCATCGGCCCCGTGGGCCTGAACGTGCCGGTCATCGCGGATGCCGACGCTGCTCTGCTCAGTGATTTCATCTGCGGTGCCAATGAAAACGGCAAGCATCTGACCGGCGTCAACTGGGGACGTGACCTGCCCGAGCCCGAGGTTCGCGATCTGCGCAATGTGGTGGAAGGCGACCCCAGCCCGGTGGGTGGTGGCACGCTGAAGATCGTTCGCGGTATCGAGGTCGGCCACATCTTCCAGCTGGGCGATACCTACAGCCAGTCCATGGGCGCCACGGTTCTGGATGAAAACGGCAAGCCGCAGACCATGATGATGGGTTGCTACGGCGTGGGTATCACGCGTATTGCCGCCGCGGCCATCGAGCAGAACCATGATGAGCGAGGCATCATCTGGCCCATGGCCATCGCCCCGTTCGAAGCCGTGATCTGCCCGATCAACATGGTCAAGTCGGATGCTGTCAGAGAGGCTGCCGAAGCACTCTATGCCGAACTGCTGGCTGCCGGTGTGGATGTGCTGTTCGATGATCGTCCATTGCGCCCCGGTGCCATGTTCACCGACATGGAGCTGGTCGGCATTCCGCATCGTTTCGTGGTCAGTGACAAACTGCTGGCGAATGATGAAATCGAATACCGTGATCGTCGTCAGCCGGAATCCGAGGTCATCGCACGCGCCGACGTACTGTCGCGTATCGTCTGACACGAACGAGAAAGCAGCGCTGTCAGGAAGCTTGCCGGGGGAAGACTCTCCCCGGCCATGCAGAAAGGCCCGGCGACCTGAAGCAGTGTTCCTCACTGTGACAGATCGTCGGGCCTTTTTCGTTTACCGCGTCTGTGCCGACCGGCACAGACGCTCTCACACCCCTCATGGCACCCTGCCCCGAATCATTACTCGGTAGCACCGGTCTTGCTGCCGTTGGCCATGAACCGATCGAATTCTTCCTGGTCGGCACGACGTCTGGCATCCATGCGGAACTCGGCGAAACGCTGAGCGCGTGACTTGATCTCTTCCTTGATTTCGCGGATGCGATCGTACTGGGTCTGCTGGTAGTCGTTGAACACGACGTTATCGGAATCTCCCTGAACCGACTTCTGGCCGTTGAACATCCGGCCCCACTGTTCCCTCACCGCCCCCGGCAGGTCTCGCACATCTCGCCCTGAATAGATCCAGAACAGAACGACCAGTCCGACGGGCCAGAACAGCACGAATCCCACCACCATGGCGACGATATTCACACCCGTCCAGCGACCACTGCGGCCCGCTGCATCCGCGCTGTTTGACCACGAACGATAGGCGCGCGATTCAACGGTACTTCTTCTTGATGAACACATGTTTGTTACCTCTTGGCTTGTCGATGTCGAGAAGCGTTGTTACTGACCAGTGCCCTCCTGAAAATGCATTAAATGACATTTTCTTGCCGATCAACCCGCTTCCTCTGTTGATCTATGTAAACACTGTTCACATATACTATCGGAAGACGACACGGTTTTTCAAGCGTTTTCGAAAAAAAAGTTAACAGTGATCACATTGGCGAGTAGAATCATGTCCATGAAACTTCCGATGAAAAAAGACAAAGGCAGCTACCACCACGGCAATCTGGCCGAATCACTGCTCGATGCGGTGGATGAACTGGCAACGCAATTCGGGCTGGAAGCAGTCAGCCTGCGAGCCTGTGCAAAACGCCTCGGGGTCTCGCCTTCCTCGGCTTTTCGGCATTACAGCGACAAACGCGACCTGCTCACGGCATTCGCCACTCGCGCCCTGTTGCAACTGTCAGATGCCCTGTCGGCGGCGAATGCCAGTGCCCACGAGGAAGGACGAGACGCGCTGTCGGCTGTCGGTCTGGCCTATATCGCCTTTGCCATCGACAAACCGGCCTTCTTTCGTGCCATGTGGAACGAAGAAACCATCTATTCCGGAAACGATGCCTATGTGGCCGCTGCCGAACAACTCAGCACCAACCTGAAAGGTGGCTTTGCCGACTCGATTCACGATACCGACCCCGACCAGCTGAGTGTTGAAGAGCTGTTGGCCTGGTCCTCGGTTCACGGACTGGCGAATCTGTTTGTGGACGGTCCCGTGGGCCGCGGTCAGTCCAGACAACACAAGCTGGCCCTTGCATCGCGCATGCTTGAGACCATGCGACCGGCGTTCCATCTGCCATCGACCTGATACGGCAGATCAGGAGTCGACGCGCCCTTGCCCCGGCTGTCGCCATAGCTTGATCGTTGCACCCTGTTGCATTGTGTAGCGAATGCAACACCAACACGTAGATCGTCACCTTCCACTACCGAAAAACCGTTGATTCAACCGTTCATTGTTCCTCGTCAACATGTTCCAGTGTCATTTCCAATAGCCTTTACACAAGCATTGGAAAGCTGTTGCAAACGATGACAGCTGATTGACAGACAAGCAAACCGGAGGGGACAGACATCATGGGAATAGAAGGAAAAGTTGCACTGGTCACGGGAGGCGCACAGGGTATTGGCCTCGGTATCGCAAAGCGCCTGGCTGCCGATGGGGCTTCCATCGCGTTGATCGACCTCGACCAGAACAAGCTGGACAGGGCTGCCGCGGAGATTGCCGAAACCGGTGTCAAGGTGACAAGCGTTGTCGCCGATGTATCCAGCCGCGAAGCGCAATCAGCTGCCATTGACCACACCGAATCTGAGTTGGGCGGCTTCGACATCATGATAAACAATGCCGGCATAGCTCAAGTGAAGCCCATCGCGGATATAACGGACGCCGACATGGATCGCATTCATGCCATCAACGTCAAGAGCGTGCTGTGGGGAATTCAGCTGGCAGCGGCCCGATTCAAGGCCAATGGCACCAAGGGGAAGATCATCTCCGCAGCGTCCATTGCCGCTCATGAGGGCTATGCCATGCTTGGTGCTTACTGCTCGAGCAAATTCGCAATCCGCGCCTTGACACAGGTTGCCGCCAAGGAATTTGCCGGTGACGGCATCACGGTCAACGCCTACTGCCCGGGCGTGGTGGGGACCGATATGTGGGTTGAGATCGATGAGCGGTTTGCCGAAGTGACCGGAGCAAAGAAAGGCGAAACCTTTGACCAGTTTGTCGGTTCGATCGCGCTGGGACGCGCAGAGACGCCAAATGATGTAGCCCGGCTGGTGTCCTATCT
>ENA-ORXC01001785-ORXC01001785.1-marine-metagenome-genome-assembly--contig:-NODE-1785-length-12288-cov-7.335435_pt1 | contig 12288 bp, 11 predicted proteins | sample MGYA00237865_ERZ511478 | MGnify/ENA metagenome assembly ERZ511478 | reverse complement strand
GCGCCTCCCTCTTCGATGAGGCCGATCATGGCTGCTCCGGCGCGTTGGTCCGAGTCCGCGTCGTCGTCGTCAGCAATGACAAGGCAGGTAGGCGGCGGCGGCGCCTGGGCGCCCCCGTCTGGGACCCTGCTGCCGCCGCCGACCTCAATACAGTCGTCGGCGCAGTTGAGACTCTCCCCCGCAGTGACGTCATGGGCCGCCGGGCGGCGGGTGTCGCCTGTGCCGCGGCTAGGCGGGACGTGCCCAACGGTGCGCGCGGGGAGGGTGGAAGCCGACGCGCAAGCGTGGGCAGGTGCAGAGGCCGTGCTCCTGGTCGAACGCGGGGGGCGGGCAGCCGTCGGGAGCGCGGAGGCGGACGCGTTGGCCGCCGCCAACGGTGAGGACCTCGTCTCAGGCGAGGTAAAAGCCCAGCGACCAGCCCCCGTGCGCTCAATCAGGTCCGGGTCGATGGCATCGGTGATGCGGTAGCCGGCGTAGACCTGCTTGTCCTTATGGTTCTTACTGAGGTGCTTGATCGAGGCGGCGAACTCGTCGACCCAGTGGTGGTACGAACCGTTGCCCGTGCCACCGCGGCGGCGCTTGCGGCGACCGAGGGCAACTTCGAACTCGTTGCGTACGAACGACGCGAACAGCGCGTGGTGCCCGACCACCATGTCGACGTGGACGCGGCTGCCGGCGGTACAGTCCTTGACGATGCGCGACGAACAGCCGATCTTGGTGAACACGCTTTTTGCGGCCGCCACCATGGCCTTTTCCCCCTTGTACGACGTGAGGAAGTAGTCTTTCTTGGACCACTTATGGGCCTTGGTCAAGGGCATCGGGTTGTTGTGGAAGCCGAGCACGCTGAAATACGGCTTGAGAACGAACTCGCGGATCTGCGCGATGGCGTGGGGAATGGTGCTCGTGATGACGGCCATCGGCCGCTTCTTCGACGGGTTGCCGCTGCCGGCCGCTGGGAACCAGACGGGGTTCATCAGGTAGCTGTACGCGGCGTCGGGCGTCACCGCCAAGATCTTCCTGACCTCCTCGCTGATGACGGCAGTCGTGGTGTCAGCGTCCATGAGGACGGTGCGGGAGGTAGTGGCGTTGGCGATGAGCCTCTTCACCACCGCGCGGATGCGGCGCCGAAACTGGGCAGCCTTGTCCTCATTTACGGGGGCAAGCTCCATGGCCACCGCTCTGGCCTGCTCCATTTTCTTGTGCGGCTTGATGTCCTTGCACTCTTCGACGAGCCCGCCGTCTCTGCAGCCCCCGCCGCTGCCGCTGCCGCCACTGCCGCCACTGCCGCCACTGCCGCCGCTGCCGCCCGTGGCCTCCTTTTCCGAGCTGCCAGCGTCGCCGCCGCGCTGCGCCGCCACCCGGATGGCACCAACCGCCAGGGCCGTACGCGCATTGCCCTGGCCCTGCGCGTCGACTCGTGCTTCAAGACGAACAGCGTCGGCGCGCAGGTGCTCAATATGCGCCGCCGACTGGTTCAAGGCCGCCCAGAGCGCCTTGTTCCCTTCGTGGACCGCCTTTTGCACCTCCCCGCTCACCAGCTTCCAGGCCGCCGCCGCCTCAGGCGATGGCGACGCTGCAGAGGAGGCCCCCTGGTCGTGGCTGGCAACCACGGCGGCTGCCGTCTTTGTCTTCTTCGTGGGCGGGCCAGCTGTGCTGGCGGTAGGCGTCTTGGTCGGGGTTCGCTTCGTGCGACCGCCCCCTCGACGACGCGGGGGGGTGGGGGCAGAGAATGGGGCCGCGAGCGACGCCGGCGGAGGTGAAAGCGGCGCCGAGACCACCGCCGCTGCCGCCTCCATCGCCGCCACGTCCGCCGCTATCTCCGAAGGCGACGGCGCGGAAGGCGACCACGGCACCTCAGCACAGGGCGTGGATGCAGCCGGCGCTGGCGTCCAAAGCTCCCCTGCCGCCGACGACTCGACTGGGGTTGACGAACGCGGCGGCGCGGGAACGCGAAGCGGTGGGGCAGCACGCACGTTTGATGAAAACGCCGCGCGGTTAGCCGGCGGCTCCGCCGTCAGGGAGACATGCGCCGAGGAGGGCGGCGTCTGAAACATTGGAAGGGGGCGCGGGGGCGACGAAGACGGCATCGTCGGGATGCGGAACGGCGCGTTGTCGAGCGGCGCGACCCGGTTGCGACCGACAGGAGCGCCCAGCCGGTGCTCGCCCACACCGGCGTCCCCGCCCGTGCGGAGGCCGCTAACCGGGTTCCACACCGTCTGGGACCCGAGCTGTACCTCTCCCGCCGGCAGGGGCGCAGGAGGGCCGAAAAACGCCTCGCGACCGCGGTTGTCCACGCAATCGGGGGCGGCATCGCCCTCGGCTGCGGCGGCAGCCCCAGGCGCGTTAACGGTCTCTGCGTGTGGCGGGTCCGCACGGCTTGCTTGAATTTCAGCGCCGGAGTCGACGGCAGGGGAAGACGTCGCGAGGGGCGCGGCGCAGAGCGCGCGCAAGCGCCGCTGCTCGTCCTCCCACGCGGCGACCGACTCATTCGTCGCCGCACTCGCGGACATCCGCGGCGCCCAGCCGCTGGGCCGATATCCAGCCATGAAGAGGACAAAGAACAGGAGTGTGGTCAGCGCGGGGGGAGGGGGGATCAGACGACGGCGAGTTGTGTCCAGGGAGGGGAGCGGAATGGACGAGAGCGACGAGGTGCACACGAGTCAGCAACGGCAGTAGGACATGGGACCTGGCCGACACAGGACACCGTGCTCATCGCCCGCGGACCCACGGTTATATACCATTGCTGGAGCGTGCAGCAGCACGACAGAGCCGGAGCGCCCGACTCGCGCGCAAGCAAGCCGCGGGCGGCGTCGGTGGAAACGCCGCACGGGCGCACCAGGCGCGTCTGCGAGGGGGAAAAAGCGCGCGCAGCCGCAGGTGACACGAAAAGCCAAAGCAAACGCTCGTTCCAGCGAGAGTGCGGTCCAGAGGCGCTGCTGGGTGTGGTCAGAAAGCGCGCGCCAGGACACTCGGCGGGAAACAAGCCAATGCAAACGGCACTTCCAGGGGCGTATAGAGGGCGTACCGTGCAGCCCACTTCAAGCGGGGAGGAACGAAAGCGCGCGCAAGGACACTCCGCGGGAAACGAGCCAATGCAAACGGCACTTCCAGGGGCGTACAGAGGGCGTGCCGTGCGGCCCACTTCAGGCGGGGAGGAAGGAAAGCGCGCCCTAAAGCACTTGGCGGGAAGGCCCAAAATGCGAACGGCGCCGTAGGGGACGTGCAGGGGGGTCGGCTGCTGGCCGGGGGCACGGAACACTCCAAGTTAACACGACCGGAAAACACGGAAGCAAACGAAACTGACCCGAGGGGGGAGGGGGGGCGGCCAGCTTGGTCTGTTCGAGGGAGGCGGGCAGCCAGCCGCTCAGCGAAACGCAACCGGAAAAAAGCAGGCAGAGAAAAAAGAGCACACAGCAGCGCCCCAACGACTGGGGCGCACACAAAGGTGCAGGAGCGTGCGGTGTGCCAGTCAGATGGGTCGAGGCAGGCGAGGGCCGGCGCGTTCCCAAACTTCGCTGGGAGAGACCGGCGCATCGGACCACAGGGCGATCGCCTGCATGGGGGCAACTTGGCCAATGTCGCTTGTGCATGGGTCTCTGGATGCAACGTGGCGGGGCATGTGCGCACGCGTTGCTGTCGGGTCGCGCTGTCGTCGCAATGATTTGGGCGAGGGCGCGCCCGACGAGATTACGGTTCAATCGATCAAGCAGGACCAGTGCTCGACTTTACACAAGTGCGCGCTCGAAAACACATCAATGGAATGAGGGCGACGCAGAGCGGCAGGCACGGCCACATGAGCATGGCAAAATTATTGGACTGGCAAGATGTCTATGCAATTCCATCGCAAATCAGGACAACTTCCGGCATGACTTGGCACGATCGATTCAATGTCGGGCTTTTTGCGGTCCAGTCTGGTTGTGCTCCACATCGGTGCTTCCCATCCAGACTGTTGTGGATGGCCTCTGCCGTCCTCGCCGTAAGTGGGGGAGTGCACACCGTGTCGCACCACGGTGTGGCGCGTCGCGGGTGGACGTGTTCCCGTGCCACTCCTTGTGGATATCTGTTAAACGTGTGCCCCTGTTCCCCTGGCCGTTCAGGACCTCGTTTGTCCTGCCAATTTGCTGCCACCGGTTCAGCGCTCCCCGTCCAACGAGTGGCCGAGTGCGCCCGTCGCGCCCGTCACGGCCACCCGCCCAAGTCATCGGCCGCCATAACCATCCATGGTGGCCTATGATAGGCCGTCGTGCTTATCTGGGCCGGTGCGCTCGTGGGAGCCTTTGTGCCCCTGTGAACGCCCACAGCCGTGTGGCGTCTCCCCTGCACGGTGGGGGGATACACCTTTCCGTCGGGCCTTGGCCCACGCCACCTCGGCGCTGTCGTCTGGGCCAGCAGCTGGCATGTCAGCCGCCACTGGGCAAGGTACGTACGTACCATTTCTGACAGAGGGAGGGTCCGTATCCGGCTAGAGCTGCTGCAAGCAGTAGGGGACAGGCGCCTTTCTGTGGCTGTGTGCTGCGGGACTCTGTTGCTCTCGTCGCGGTGCCGTACAGTGCCTGATCACACTGGTCCCTCGCTTTCTTTCTCCGGTTGCTGGTACCGGATACTCTCTTGGTGACCACCGGCTTTCCTTTGACGCCTTTGCGGCAGGATTTCCGTCGCTGCTGGGCGGTGGTCGCGGCAATGGACCGTGCAACCCGCTTACAAAAGGCGGGGGGAGGCAACGCTCGTCGGCGTCGCGACTTCCCAGCTGCATGTCGCTCCTAGCAACAACCCCACTTCTCACTGATTGAAGGTACGTACGTCGCCGCGGCTGAGGATCCTGTCGCAGATGTATGTGTACTGGGGGATACACACGGGTGTACATGTGTGCTGCTGTGCTCGTCCCATCTGATTCCAATGTACTGAAAAAGTTCCGCGTTGCATTCACTTTTATGCTCTCCTGTGGCCGTTGCCTACGCTCACGTGCTTCTTTTCTGAGACGCTCCCACGCAGGCGTCATGTCGGACGTTCCCCCGACCCGCCCATTTCTTGTGTGCGAATGCGGGTTTGAGGCGGAGCTACTGTCGGCGCTCCGGCGTCATCAATATGGCATCCACGACGGGATCGTCGGGCACCACACACAACTCCCTCGGCGTCGTCCCCGGGAAGATACGGCGGACAGCCACGCCTCAGACGGAGAGCATGGCACACAAAGCGACGGTGGTGCAGGTGCTGCTGGTCGAGGTCTTGCTGGCGCCGCTGCTCGCGGTCGTGGTGCTCGGCCTGGTCGGGGTCGTTCTCGGGCGGTCGCACGATCCTTGGCAGCGGACCGTCGGGGTGCCGGCGCCACGGACGGCAGCGACGCCGACGACGAGTCGGACGCGCCACCATCGCCGCCGCCAAGCGCCTCTGATTCGTTCGATTCGGAGTCGACCGCACACAGTGCGATTGAGTCGCAGCTGAGGACCCTGCTGGAGCTGACGCGCGTGTTGGTTCCCCCCTCTGATGGTGGCGCCGCCGCCGCAGACGCGGTGCCCGAGTACCTGTACTCATCGGTCGGCCTGCACGTACGGGCGTTGTACGAGGCCCTCGGCGACGCTCGGCGCGCGCAGCCGCTCGTACAGCGACGCAAACGCGCCAAACTAGGCCGGTTCAACACAGTGCGTCTGCGGGCGTTGCAGTGCTTTGTTCTGCAGGTGGGGGGCGCCGGTCTATCCGAAAAGGACCAGGAGTTTTTGTACGACTTTTTGGACGTTTGGGATGGAACAAAGGCTGGGATGGCTGAGGATGCCGGTCACCACAAGACCCTGCGGTACAGCTTCCCGTCGGTGAAGGCATTCAAGAATGCGTTGCGGGACGACCTGGACGACGCCGCGCTCAATGCGGGCTGGAAAAAGGTGAAGCTGGTGGAGGGCGGCATCGCTTACGAAGCCTACTTTCGTGACGTGCTTCAGGTCGTCAGGGCGCTCATCAAGAAAAAAGGCGGGAACATCCAGCTGTGGAGTGGCGTGGCGGGGCCGACGCCGCCTAACGACCGGCGTGAGTCGCCGATGGACGGGGACGCATTCAAGATGTGCGAGGAGCTGGTGATGAACAACCGGGAGGAGCTGGCCTGCGTGCTCGGATTACATGTGTTCTCGGACAGCAGCCAGGTTTCTTGGTCGGGTGGTACGTTTTCTTTCTTTGCTGTGGGTCTGAGCCGCTCCACGCTGTCCATTGCAAGTAGCGGTCGCCGTTTTGGTCCAGGGTTTAACTGGACCCATTTTCTTTTCCTTTTTCTGTCTTTCTTTTTGCTTGTTTGCCGTCTTTCTCAGCACACAAACTGTACCCAGTGCGTGTGCGCCTGGTAAACAATGTTTCTGGCACTATTGAGTGGGTGACGGTTGCCTATATCCCCATTGTACGGAAGCTGCAAGAGCCTGGCGCGGACGAGAGAGCGCGGATTCGACGGTGTGGGGTCCTGCAGCGCGTGATTTACACCGCCTTCACCCATGTCATCGGTCGCAGTCACATTGGATTTCGGGTCAAGGTCGGCGACCAGAGGGCGCTCGCGTTCCCCCGTGTCCTTCTGTATATATGCGACCAGCCCGAGGAGAGGGCGGTTCTGGGCCTGAAAGGAGGCCAGTGCGCGCATCCATGCTCCTCCTGTATGGCCGCCATCGAGACGGTCGGGGCGCCACAGGCGCTGGACGCCGTAGACCGCAATGTGGTCAACACTCTCACGAACCAAGTCGAAGCATACGAGCACACGCGGCGCCAACGGGAGCGCCACCGGCGGGTGGCGCTGGGGGCGCTGGACTCCGCGGCCTCTGGAGGCGTTCCGGGCCTTGCCGGCATGGCAGGCCTTGGGACGGCACCGTTGCTGCTGTACAAGATGATTGGCTTTGATATTTTACATGTACGTGCTCCTGGGACTGCCGTACTCTTTGGGTCTGTTTGAGGGTCGTGCCTACCGCGTGTCTCCCGCTTTTGTTTGCAATGGAGTTCTGATTGTGCCCATCTCTTCCCTGCCCTGGTTCTTCTCCTCGTGCTGCTATACGTCGCCCTAGGTCTTGGATTTGGGAGTGACCCGAATGCTTGTGCACCGGCTCGTCCGTGTGTTTCCCTTTTTATGCAACGGCAAAAAGCCATCAGCAGGTTCGTGCACGGCCACCCGCCGCATTGCCTTCAAGCGCCTGCTGAGATTGAGTCGCAGAAGCAAGGCATGCCGCACACCGCCGGGGTACGTTGAAATGACAACTCTTCGCTTCTCTGTCCAGCCCTGATACATGCCTCTGCCTGTGCGTTCCAGCTCCGCATTTTTCAGTCCTGAAAGTCCCTGCTGCCGCCGGTGTCGGCAACGTCTCTAACATCTGTCATTGCTCCACCTCTCTCCTGGTTCTTTTCTCGTGCTGTAGCTACATTGTGAGAGCGAACGAGAAGCAGGCTGTCTTCACGGGGAAGCAGCAAAGAGACGGCGTCGCTGTCTTGCCCTTCCTGATCGCGGGTCTTTTCGGTCCGCTCGGCGACGAGGACGCTGCTGGTGCTTTCGCCCCGGAGCACGAGGCGGAGCGGGTGGCGGTGGCGGCGTCGACCGACGACGCCGGCTACGAGGCGGATGCTGATGACGACGCCGCCGCCAAGGTGGGAAAAAACTTTATCTTCAACTGGGCGGCCTACCATGCGGCGTGGGGCACTACCCCCGTGCACGTGGCCGTCACATCGATGTTCGCGGAATATGCTGTGCTCTACGCCCGCATCGCCGGGCGCACAACCTCCGCCACGCCGCCACCCATGACCATGACCGAGGGTGTGGCCATTGGAGAGCACGCCAAGAACTTTGTGAACAACTTCGTGACGCCCATTCTCGGCCATATCGCTTCCGTGAAGGTGCACAAGCTGCTCTGTCACGTGGCAGATGCCATCAAGTGGCACGGGAACGTCAACAACGGCAACACCGCGGCCAACGAGAGTGAGCACAAGGCGGACAAGCCCTTCTACTACCGCACCAATAAGGACGCGAGGACATTCACGCGGCAGCTGGTGCGGCACGCTCACGGCGCGAGGACCATCCTCGCCCACCACGCGGATGAGGACAAGGCCGCTGTCGCGGCTTGGCGGGCCACGGTGGCCGAGCGCGCGGCGACGGCGACGGCGGCGGCGGCGGCCCGAGAGCCGCCGGCATCTGGTAGTGGGCCGGCAGCGGCGGCGGCGTCGCCGATGGCCGGGGAGGAGTCGGCACCCTGTGGTGGCACAGCGGCGACAGCCGCGCCCATCGCCGTGAACGCCGAGGCGGAGCGGCTGCGCAAACAGAAGAAGCGCGTGTACAACGCCGCTCTCGTGTCGATCGCCGACTTGGCCAGCCGCCCCGACTTGTCCAACATCAGGGGGATTCTGAATATGGCCTTCAACCGCCAAGTTCGCGTCACGACTCGCACGCCCATCCAGGCGCGGTTCGACTGCGGCACACGCGTGCAGCAGCAGCTGCGCGCGTCTGAGGAGTACCTCGGGGCACCCTGGCATGACGCAGTGCTGTACCACCCCGGCGGTGATGAGTCACGCTTGTGCGTTGGTGAGCTGCGCGCAATCGTCAGAGGGCCTAAGGGCGACGCCGTCGTTTTGGTACCTATGGATGCGGTGCCCGCAGAGCCGCTGTGCCCATTCGCTTCACGGGGGTGCGTGCGCCTTAAGTGGCGCGTCGCCGACAACACGACGGACTTGACAATACGGCTCGTGCCCGTACACCATGTACGTCGGCTCGCTTTCGTCGTTCCCGACTTTGCAGATCTTTCCGACCGCCACGGCGTGGACGCGGACCTGCCGGCAATGGACGGCCCGCTCCAGGACCGCCTGGATATGCGCTTCTTTCTCAATGCACTTTTTCCATGGGACGTGAAGTAAAAGTCGATCCCACTTGCCACTACGACCCCCGCGTCCCCGTAGAGCCCCTATCCACATTCCCTTCCTCACACCAACAGCTCTCCCCCTCCCCTTACACCCCCTCCCCCTGACGCATCTCTTCATGCGCGGACGTGCAGTCCCGGCAGCCCGCTGTGCCACGGCGCCCGCTCCCGCCGCCAGACGTGTAACTTCCTTCTTGGGAAAGCGCAAAATGGCCCCGTCGGCGGCGTCACAGCGGCCCGCCCCCCGGCCAAGACACTCCACGGCGACTGCGGTGGTGACAACGGTGGTACGGCGGCGGCGGCGACGGCGCGGCGCGGGGCGCGCGGCGGCGGCGGCGGCGACGGCGGCGGAGCGGCGGCGATGGAGACGGCCACGGCGACGGCGGCGGAGCGGCGGCGATGGAGACGGCCGCGGCGCGGCGGCGACTGATGCAGCGATGGCCGTGGCACTGCGGCGACGGCGGCGGCGCGGCGGCGGCGGCGACGGCCGCGGCGCAGCGGGGACGGCGGCGGCGGCGACGGCAGCGGCGCGGCGCGGCGGAGACGGCGGCGGCGCGGTGGCGGCGGCGACGGCCGCGCGGCGGTGCCGGCCGCGCGGCGGTGACGGCAGCGGCGCGGTGGCGGCGGCGACGGCCGCGCGGCGGTGCCGGCCGCGCGGCGGTGACGGCGGCGACGGCCGCGCGGCAGTGTTGGCCGCGCGGCGGTGACGGTGACGGCGTGGCGGTGAGGGCGGCGGCGCGGCGGCGGCGGCGACGGCGCGGCGGCAGCGGCGACGGCCGCGGCGCGGCGGGGAAGGCGGCGGCGGCGACGGCCGCGGCGCGGCGGGGACGGCGGCGGAGACGGCCGCGACGCGGCGGCGATGGCGGCGGCGCGGCGGCGGCGGCAATGGCCGCGGCGGCAATGGCCGCGGCGCAGCGGCGGCGGCTACCGCCGCGGCGCGGCGGGGACGGCCGTGGTGGGGACGGCAGCGGCGCGGCGCGGCGGGGACAGCGGCGGCGGCAACGGCCGCGGCGCGGAGGGGACAACGGCGAGGATATTGGCCGCGGCGCGGTGGCGACGGCCGCGTCGCGGTGGCGGCGGCGACGGTCGCGCGGCGGCGACGGTCGCGCGGCGGTGACGGCGATCATTGCCATGATGGCGCGGCGGCGGAGGCGGCGGCGCGCCGGCGGCGGGGACGGCGGCGGCGTGGCGCGGCGCGGGGCCGGCGGCGGCGGCGGTAGCGAAGTCGGCGGGGCGGCGACGGTCGCGGCGGAGCCAGCACCGCTGTCGCACAGCAGACTCAGCTGTGACGGCAACGCGCCCCCCCTGGCAACGAGCTTCCGTGCCGTCCTGCGTGCCACAGTAAGCTGGGTGCCACAGTAAGCCGCAAAGAACAGCAAGGATGAGATTATCCGCGAAGTCGCGTGACCTGCGCTGGTCCAATCAAACAACGAACAGGCTCCGCGGAGCAGAGCGAGGAGGGGAAGAGAGGGTGGCGCTGGGCAGAACGGCTCGTCCTTCTGGCGTTTCGCCGAGTCGCGCCGGCCCAAAAACAACCTCCAAAACCTCTTTGGATGGGGAATCGGGGGGCGCTCACAGACGTCAAAAACGCCCATCCATCAGAGTTTTGGATGCGGATGGGCTTTGGATGAGGACGGATGGGGATTCTGGGAGCCGTGACGATGAAACGCTGCGTGGTGCGAGGGGGCCGAGACACACGAAGGTCTGAGACGGTGCCCGTTCCGTCAATCTCACGCAATATTCGAGAAAAATCTGCCGGAGGTGCACGTTGCACGCAATGCTCTTGGCCGCAAGCGGTGACGATGAGTGGCCCGGCGTCGCCTTCCTCAAACGAGCAGCGCGATCCGCTGTTGAAACGTACAGTACCACCACGTGTTGGCTGTGGAGGCTGACACCGAGGTCCTGTGGCGTGTTCTTACTGCCAGAGTCAGGTGCAAGTATTGACAATTGCAATATTGTGTGGCACTGGCCCAAAGGAGGGGTAGCGGTGACGCAAACTCTGGGAGTTCTCTCCATGGCTCGCGCTTCCTCGGCACGTAGTCCGTCCTTGTTGACGCCACCCTGGGGTATCGGGAGGGTTGCTGCAGAAGTGAGGCTGAGTGATGGTTCATGTCGATCCGCATGAGCGGAGAAGTGGTGCGATGAGAGAGGTGGGTAGGTGGCTTTTGTTCCGCTCGACGCCCAGCCGCACCACGCCACAGCCAGAGGTGCAGTTCTGTTGGTGTTCCTCAGACACAGAAACTGCCCGATGTGCCTGTCGACCGTCGAGGAGACTAGGAAGCCCACTCTGTCGACGAAAGTGCAGCTGTAACCTCTGCGTGGTTCTCTCTTGTCTTGTATGCAGACATAGCAGGTCGCTGCAGTCTGAGGTACCGAGATGCACTCTTACCACAACACCGAAGGTGGGAGCTCGTCCGCGTGGATGCCGCTCGTTACGCGGACGCACCACATACACACGGTGGTCATGCGGAGTTGCTTCGTAACGACAGAAAAAGCCGAGCCATGACAAGAACAAAAACCTTACATTGAAGCTCGCATCTCAAGACCCAAGCTGTACACAAACCATGGGCAGACGCGAAAGCGTATCGACATCCGCAGCTACTGTGCACAACCGCATCCCCACAGTGCCTAGCGCTGGGATGACCAGCGCAGGCCTGCAAAGGCACCCTGTGAGAAACCAAAGGCCCCGGGTGAGCAATCAAATGAGCAAAAAGAGCCGCGGGATAGGTGCAAGCACAGGAATGATGACAAGAACCCCGTACATTAGTTGAATGCCACTGGAAAGAACACGCTCGCCTGCGCACGTGATGTGTTGGGCGAAAGGCAGCCAACCAGCACACCCGACACTGCGCTCAGACCACGTGCGACGAGCAATGCTCCCACTCGATATGGCCACACCACCTCGGCACCAAGCGCCCCTCTTCCCTCCAGAGGCACCCCCCGTACCGCCGTGAACGCGCCAGCAAACGGAACGCGGTAGGCCGCCAAGTTGATAACACGCGTCACCCCCCCGTGGCGCGCCGCGCGAGCACCTGGGTCCACATCCTCCGCAATGACAGACCAGTGGACGCTGACCCAGCCGCGGTGGGCCATGGCCTGGAGGGTCAACACCTGCACCCCAACGGCAAGGAGGGCAATGCGGCCGAGGCGGTTGAGGGCGTAGCCGGTGGCAAAGCCGGTGACGCCGCCAAACGTCAGCTGCTCGCCGAGGGGTCCCGTAAGGAAGTCGGTGAGAGCGCGGCCGGGGTCGGCGGCGGCGGCCAGGCTCGCGGCCGCCGCGGCCGCGCGTGCCCGCCGCCGGTGCGCCGGGCGGGCGGGGGTGGCGGTGGTGGAGGCAAGGGTGCCTGGGTGTGACGGGCGGGAGTGCAACCGCCTCGCCAAAAGCAGGGGGGGTGGGAGGGCAAACATCGCAGGTCGTGTCGCCGAG
>ENA-ORXC01001783-ORXC01001783.1-marine-metagenome-genome-assembly--contig:-NODE-1783-length-12290-cov-57.022189_pt1 | contig 12290 bp, 11 predicted proteins | sample MGYA00237865_ERZ511478 | MGnify/ENA metagenome assembly ERZ511478 | reverse complement strand
GCGGGCAACGCAATCTTAGGTAACTTATCCATTAGTGTTTATTTAAATTAATCCGTTATATTTTCTGATAAACCATTCTGCTGCAAAGGCAAAAACTATAAGCCCCAATAGCAGTTTAAAATCAATCAAAGATACGATATTTTCGGTGTTTTTCTCTGTAGGTACGTACGCATCGTTTTCTTTCAAGTCTTGCAATAGTCCATTCATCTGAGAAGGATAAAACAACTTACCACCAGTACTCATTGCCAGCTTCTCTATTTTTTCATTATCGCTAGATACAAATTGATTTTCCATTTCAAACTCAGAAATGACAAAACTGCCCGACACTGACTTCTTTTCTTTTTCTACGGAAACAACAAATTCATAAGAACCTGCAATTAAGTTAGAAAGGTCAGCTTCAAAATATCCGTTCTTTAGGACCATTGGGTTCGTTTGAACGTTTTTGGTTGATGTATTAGTTACTTTAATAGTAACTTTTGCGTTTGGATCAAATAGAAATGCCTCATCAAAATAAGTAGCGGTAATTACTGTATTGCTACTACCCTCATATACTTTTTCATAATCGACATTCAATCTCGTCTTATTTTTAGAACTGGTTAAGTAGCGAATTAAGTTCCCGATAAGTGCATCGAAATTGACAAAATCATTTGCATTCCTATATGTTTGCATTCTCCATTTCCATAGGTTCTCCCCTATTAAAAATGCCTGTTTCCCAGCATTTTGCTCCATAACGCCCATTAGTGGTTGTTGCACATCAAGTCCTTTAATTTGAGTGCCTAACAAAGTTTCATAGGGCGTAGTTATTAAAATAGGACCGGCATCACTTACTAACGGAGGAAAATCAGTAAGGTTAAACTTAGAGATATCGTATTTGGTAAAACCATTATTTAGCAACCCGAATACTTCTTGTTCAGGGTAACCATTTTCTATTTCAAAGCCAACATTGCTGTTGTTCAAAAATGAATAATCTGTTTGCGTACCCGTAATAATAAATGTGTTGGCATTTTTACTTTTAGCAAATGCTAATGAATTTTTGAACCTAATGGTAGGCTGATAAAATATAAATAAGTCAATTTCTTCTAAAGAACTGTTAGGTGTGCTTGATTTAAAAATAGTTACTTCTCGCTGTTCATTACTTTCAATTGCCTTTTTAAGCGCACCCAAGTCTGGATGTACAATATCGGATATTAAGGCAATCTTAGTTTTTTCATCTATAACCTCAATACTTGTACTTCTGCGGTTATTTTCAATATTTCGCTCTTCTGGTAATTTAGTTACTTCAACCAATAGATTTTTTATTCCAACGGAGTTAGCTTCGACTTCAATGTTAATCGTTTTAAAATTAGCCTGAGCGTCTAATCTTAGGTTTTCTTTATGCACAACTTTGTCATTCATTTTTACCGATACAGTTGCCGATACTGGCGTATTCCCTTGGTATGAAATGTATGATTCTAAAGGAAATTTGTTTTTTAGAAATGCATATTTATTTGTTAGAATTGGACCGACCGAAATATCTTTATATTTGGTAGTATCCCCTAAGACCATAGCATAAATAGTATTATTTTGATCTGCTTTTAAATAACTATAATCCTCACCAACGGTCTGATTACCATCTGATAATAATACAGTTACAGTTTGCTCACGAGCATAAATATCTTTTAAAGCCGAAAGGGATTTGGAAATATTAGTATTCTTATCAGTAAAAGAAAGACTATCAAGAATATCTAACTTGGACCCAAATTTATAGGATGTAATTTTAAATCTGTCCGTAACTTCTTTAGCATCTTTTAATTTAGAAATTAAACGTTGTAATTCATTTTCGCTCTCAGAAATAGAAGTGGAATTATCAGCTAGAATAACCAAATTAGGTTTTTCTAATGTATATGATTTTTGCGAAAACTTAGGATTTATAAGAAGTAACAGTAATCCGAAAACACTAACAAAACGCAAAAAGGCTAAAAGCCAGTGAATATTGCTTTTAGCCTTCTGTTTATATATGTATTGAAAAACAACGATACCCAGCGCTACTATCGCAGCAAGAATAATATACAATACCGTTATGCTCTCCATGTATGTTATAAAGTTGAACTTAAAAAAGGAACAATATGCTCTTGTTCCATAGAAAATCTATGTTGAATTAGGTTAACATACCACCATCAACATTCAATACTTGACCAGTAACATAGCTAGACAAATCTGATGCAAAGTATAGACAAGCATTTGCGATATCTTCAGTAGTCCCGCCTCTTTTTAATGGAATACCATCTCTCCATCCTTGAACAGTCTTTTCATCAAGCTTATCTGTCATTTCAGTTTCAATAAATCCTGGTGCAATAGCGTTACATCTAATATTTCTTGAACCTAATTCCAAAGCTACAGATTTTGTAAATCCGATCATACCTGCTTTAGAAGCTGCATAATTTGTCTGACCCGCATTACCTTTTACACCTACAACACTACTCATATTAATGATAGAGCCTTTACGTTGTTTCAATAAAGTTCTTTGCACAGCCTTGGTCATATTAAAAACAGACTTCAAATTAATATCGATTACGGCATCAAAATCAGCTTCAGACATACGCATAAGAAGGTTATCTTTTGTAATACCTGCATTATTGATCAATACATCTATTCTTCCGTCAAAATCTTCTAAAACTTTAGCAACTAATTCTTCAGCTTCTTGAAAACTAGCAGCATTACTTTTATAAGCCTTTGCTTTAACCCCCTTTGCTGTCAATTGTTTTTCCAATTCTAAAGCCGGAGCTTCACTTGAGCTATATGTAAATGCAACATTTGCACCGTGATCGGCAAATACTTGGGCAATACCCATACCAATCCCTCTACTTGCTCCTGTTATGATGACGTTTTTATCTTCTAATAATTTCATAAGTCCGTTATTTAAAACCGAAGTTTACCAAATATACCTTTTGTTTAATTTATAGGCTAAAAAAAATCCCGCTATAAACGGGATTTTATATGAAAAATATGAGTTCTTAACCCATTACTTCTTTTACTTTCAAACCAATTTCAGCAGGAGAATCTACTACGTGAATACCACAATCTCTCATAATTTGCTTCTTAGCTTGAGCGGTATCATCGCTACCACCAACAATAGCACCTGCGTGACCCATTGTTCTACCTGCAGGAGCAGTTTCACCAGCAATAAAACCAACAACTGGTTTTTTGCTTCCGCTAGCTTTGTACCATTGTGCAGCATCCGCTTCTAATTGTCCACCAATTTCACCGATCATAACCACACATTCGGTTGCAGGGTCATTGATTAAAAGCTCAACAGCTTCTTTGGTAGTTGTTCCAATAATTGGATCACCACCAATACCTATTGCAGTTGTAATACCTAAACCTTGACGTACTACTTGATCAGCAGCCTCGTAAGTCAATGTACCAGATTTAGAAACGATACCTACATTACCTTCTTTGAAAACAAAACCTGGCATAATACCAACTTTAGCTTCACCCGGAGTAATAACACCTGGACAGTTAGGACCGATTAAACGACAATCTTTACTCTTTATATAATTAGCAACCTTCACCATATCGGCAACAGGAATACCTTCTGTAATTGTAATAATAACTTTAATACCAGCTTCGGCAGCCTCCATTATTGCATCTGCCGCAAATGCTGGCGGAACAAAAATGATAGTAGTATCTGCACCAACTTTCTCAACAGACTCTGCAACCGTATTAAAAACCGGTTTACCTAAATGCTCTTGCCCTCCTTTACCCGGAGTAACACCACCTACGATATTAGTACCGTACTCAATCATCTGTCCAGCATGGAAAGTACCTTCACTACCAGTGAAACCTTGTACGATTATTTTTGAATCCTTATTTACTAATACGCTCATACTACTGTAGTTTTATTTTTTTTGTTAGAACAAAAATAAAAGTTGTTAATGACTTTTCTAGCATTTAAACCCTTATTTCTTATCCATTTTTTTAATTATTTGTGGAATTTGCTTTAAATAAGCCAATTGCTTCAATTTTTCTCTAGATTCTTCTATGGGAGTACCAAAATAACTCTTGCCACCCTTCACAGATTTTGTTACACCTGTCTGCCCCATTATTACAGCTTTAGCACCAATAGTTATTCCGCTATTCGTACCTACTTGACCCCATAAGGTAACTTCATCTTCAATAATAACACAACCAGCAATACCCGTTTGTGAAGCTATTAAACACTTTTCTCCTATAACGGTATCATGACCTACATGAACCTGATTATCCAATTTAGTTCCAAAGCCAATGGTGGTATCACCTGTAACACCTCTATCAATTGTGCAAAGGGCACCTATATCAACATTGTCTTTTAAGACAACCCTTCCTCCAGAAATTAATTTATCGAACCCCTCTGGTCGCTTTTTATAATAAAATGCATCGGCACCTAAAACACTACCAGCATGTATGGTCACGTTATTGCCAACAATGCAATTATCATAAATTGTAACATTAGAATGAATTAGGCAATTATCACCTATTTCAACATTATTACCAATAAATGCATTTGGTTGAATTACTGTGTCTTTCCCAATTTTAGCCGTTGCCGCAATAGTTTGACTACTTGGTACAAAAGGCTGAAAGAAAGTCGTCAATTTATTAAAATCCCTAAAAGGATCATCAGAAATCAGCAATGCCTTACCTTCGGGGCATTCTACATTTTTATTGATTAAGATAACCGTTGCCTTAGACTCTAATGCCTTATCATAGTACTTTGGATGATCTACAAATACGATATCTCCAGATTCTACAACATGAATCTCGTTCATTCCCAATACAGGAAAATCATCATGACCCACATAATCGCTAGATATAATATCTGCGATTTGTTTTAACGAAAAAGTAGTCGGGAATTTCAATTGACTGTCTTATGTCTAATTAGTGAATTATAAAAATACCCCTACTCCTTAACACGTTCCATATAAGAACCGGTAGCAGTATCTATTTTTACTTTATCACCTTCGTTTATGAATAAAGGAACATTTACCTCTGCCCCTGTTTCTACCGTAGCCGGTTTTGTAGCATTTGTTGCGGTATTACCTTTAACACCAGGTTCTGTATAAGTAATTTCTAAAATTACACTTGCCGGCATATCAACAGATAAAGGCATACTATCTTCAGTATTGAACATAATCTTAACCACTTCACCTTCCTTTAAAAGTCCCGGTGCATCAAGAGAGCTCTCTTGCAATGTAATTTGATTATAATCATCTGTATTCATGAAGTGATATGTTTCTCCTTCAGGATACAAGTATTGATAAGAACGTGTTTCTACACGAACATCTTCAATTTTATGACCTGCAGAAAAAGTATTGTCCAATACTTTACCAGAGGTAACACTTTTTAATTTTGTACGAACAAAGGCAGGACCTTTACCCGGTTTTACGTGTAAAAATTCAATTATTTTGTAGATATCATTGTTATATCTAATGCATAGTCCTTTTCGTATATCTGATGTAGATGCCATTCGTAATGAGTATTAATATTGTTAACTTAAGTTTTAAAAATAGTTTAATTATTGCTGAAATATCCCTTCATGATACCACGTTGAGAATCGCGAATAAATTGTAATATTTCATCGCGTTCTGGAGTAGCCTCCATTTCAGCTTCGATAATTTGAACTGCTTGCGTGTTGTTATAATTCTTCTGATAAAGAATTCTATAGATATTCTGTATTTCTCTAATCTTATCGGAAATGAATCCTCTACGTCTTAATCCGACAGAATTGATACCTACATAAGATAACGGTTCTCTTGCCGCTTTTACGTAAGGAGGCACATCTTTTCTTACCAAAGAACCACCTGTTACAAAAGCATGTTGACCAACAGATACAAATTGATGTACTGCAACCAAACCTGCAAGAATAACATTATCACCTATGGTTACGTGACCGGCTAAAGTTGAATTATTCGAAAAAATACAATTATCACCAACTAAACAGTCATGAGCAACATGGCAATACGCCATAATAAGGCAGTTTTTACCTATTACGGTTTTCATACGATCAGATGTACCTTTATGAATAGTAGCGCACTCTCTAATAGTCGTATTATCACCGATTACTACCGTTGTATCTTCACCATCGTATTTTAAATCTTGTGGAGATGCGGATATGACTGCACCGGGAAAAATATTACAATTTTTACCAATGCGAGCACCTTCCATTATTGTCACATTAGACCCGATCCAAGTGCCATCGCCAATAATAACATTGTTATGAATAGTTGTAAAAGGTTCAACTACTACGTTTTTAGCAATCTTAGCTCCCGGATGTATATAGGCTAAAGGTTGATTCATTCTATGTTCTTTTTACAATTTGAGCCATCATTTCCGCTTCACTAACCAATTTATCATTGGCATAGGCATAAGCCTGCATATGGCATATTCCCCTTCTTATCGGGGTAATTAAACTACAATGGAAAATTAAAGTATCTCCAGGTAGTACTTGTCTTTTAAATTTCACCTTATCGATTTTCATGAAAAGGGTCAAATAATTTTCAGGATCAGGAACAGTGCTCAACACTAAAATTCCGCCAGTTTGTGCCATTGCCTCAACTTGCAAAACTCCTGGCATTACCGGAGCTCCAGGAAAGTGACCTACAAAGAAAGGTTCGTTCATGGTAACATTCTTCATCCCCACAACATGAGAATCTGAAAGCTCCAAAATACGATCGATCAATAAAAATGGAGGTCTGTGTGGCAGCATATCCATAATTTTATGAATATCCATTAATGGAGGTAAGCTTAGATCATATTTAGGCACGTTATTACGCTTCTCTAATTTAATGATCTGTGCAATTTTCTTAGCAAACTGAGTATTTACAAAATGACCTGGTTTGTTAGCAATTACCTTACCTCTAATTCTAGTACCTGCCAATGCCAAATCACCAATTACATCTAATAATTTATGGCGTGCAGCTTCATTTGGCTGGTGTAGAGTTAGATTATCTAAAATACCGTTTGCCTTAACCGAGAGCTTCTTTTTATTAAAAGCCTTCTCCAGCTTTTTCATGGTTTCCTCAGAAATCTCCTTATCAACATACACAATGGCATTATTTAAATCACCACCTTTAATAAGTCCGTTTTCCAATAACGCCTCCAATTCGTGTAAAAAGCTAAATGTACGAGCGTCCGCAATTTCAGCTTTAAAATCAGAAAGTTTCTCTAAAGTAGCATTTTGTGTACCTAAAACCTTGGTGCCAAAATCTACCATAGTCGTAACTTGGTAAGTATCTGAAGGAATGATGGTTATTTCACTACCTGTTTTCTCATCTCTATAAGAAATTACTTCTTTGACTACATATTCTTCACGAAATGCTTCTTGTTCTACAATACCAGCTTTTTCTAAAGCTTCTACGAAAAATTTAGAAGAACCATCCATTATAGGAGGTTCAGCGGCATTCAATTCAATTAAAACATTGTCTATTTCCAAGCCTACCAAAGCAGCCAAAACATGCTCTGAAGTTTGAATCTTTACTCCGTTCTTCTCAAGATTTGTTCCTCTTTGTGTATTGTTTACCAAAGTGGCATCTGCCGGTATTACCGGGGCACCTTCAAGATCTACCCTTTTAAAGGCATAGCCATGGTTTTTATCCGCAGGAACGAATTTTATGGTAACGTCACTTCCAGTGTGTAAACCTACTCCCGTAAGACTTACTTCCTTACCTATTGTTCTTTGTTTAATAGTTGTTGTGCTCATCGTCAATCTTTCTTTTCTAAGGTGTCGATTCTACTTATTATTCTTGGTAAATTCTTAAAATGAACATATGATTTATTATAATCACCGTAATTCAACGCGGGCGAACCTTGCAGCACTTCATTATCCTTCACATTTCTACCTATACCCGATTGTGCTTGTATTTTCACATTATCGCCAATAACAATATGACCAACGATACCCACTTGCCCACCGATCATGCAATGCTTGCCAATCTTAGTTGAACCTGCTATTCCGGTTTGAGCGGCAATAACGGTATGCTCGCCAATTTCAACGTTATGCGCTATTTGTATTTGATTATCTAGCTTTACTCCTTTTCTTAAGATGGTAGAACCTAAAGTAGCCCTGTCAATAGTAGTACCGGCTCCAATATCTACATTATCTTCAAGAATAACATTACCGGTCTGTGGAACCTTAGCGAACTCTCCTTGCTCGTTGGGAGCAAAACCAAATCCGTCAGCACCAAGCACTGACCCGCTATTTACTACACAATTATTTCCGATAATGGTTTCTGAATATACCTTGGCTCCTGCAAAAATGATAACGTTGTCTCCAATTTTTACATTATCACCTATATAAACATTAGGGTAAATTTTTACGTTATCACCTAAAGAAACATTATTCCCTAAATAAGCGAAAGCACCAATATATACATCAGCACCATATGTAGCAGTATCTGATTTAAAAACAGGTTCTTCAATACCTACTTTATTGTTTTTAACCTGATTATAATATTCTAACAACTTAGAAAAAGACTTATAGGCATCTTCTACTTTAATTAAGGTAGTATCTAAGTCTTGTTCTGGAACAAAACTCTTATTTACTATAGTAACTGATGCTTTTGTCTTGTAAATGAATGAAGTATACTTCGGATTAGCTAAAAAAGTAAGGGAACCTTCTTCACCTTCCTCTATTTTAGCAAGTTTATGTACGGCTATTTCTGGATTTCCATGCACTTCTCCTTCTAAGATACCTGCAATCTGACCTGCTGTAAATTTCATGAGCGTAAAAGTAAGAAAAATTGTTAAACCCCTTCTTTAGGATAACACATATAATATTTGGTTACCGTTTTTGAAAGTGCATTTAAATTAAGGTGGTCAGATAATTTCGCAACATCGGTAATCTTTCCGTTTTTCCTTAAAATGTTGATAGTCTGATGTTGCCTATCGTAAGCTTTATTTTTAAGCTCGCCTTTAAAGACAAAATAAGAGGCGTCTTCATCTGTAAGATTATACTGAGTTTTTACCTTATTTAAATGCATTACAAACTTACTTTCAGTAATAGGCTCTTTCTTTACCTTAATATGAAGAAGTTTTCTGTTGATAATCATTTCACACAAAGAAGCTAGAACATAGTCGTCTGAATATTGCCATTCCTTTAACGCAGAAAGAATATCTATATCATCAAGCTTTGCAAACTTTGCCAAGGTTTCGTTATCAAAATTATTAATATCGATATGGTTCGTCAGAAAAAAATGTAGCGCATCACTAGAATTTAAAGTTTCACCTTTTTCAATTAAGAAACGAGCTCTCTTTAAAATACTGATCAGTAATCGCTCTGCAACTACAGCGGTTTTATGAAGATAAACTTGCCAATACATAAAGCGACGTGCCATTAGAAACTTCTCTACAGAATAAATTCCTTTTTCCTCAATTACCAAATTACCATCAACTACATTTAACATAGTAATTAATCGCTCTGCGTTTGTATTCCCTTCAGCAACACCGGTGTAAAAACTATCTCTTTTCAGATAGTCTAATCGATCCATATCTAACTGACTAGACACCAACTGATTTAAAAATTTTTTTGAATGGTTACCGGTAAAAATGGAGATAGCTTCCGTTAAACTTCCGTTAAATCGTTCATTAAGATCATGCATGAATTGCAGTGAAATAAACTCATGACTTACACCTTCAACGATACTGTGCTCCATGGCATGAGAAAAAGGTCCATGTCCTATATCATGTAAAAGAATAGCACACAGAAGTCCTTCTTCTTCAGGTTCTGTAATCTCAACTCCCTTAAAACGAAGTACTTGAATAGACTTTTGCATTAAATACATACAACCTAGCGCATGATGAAACCTAGTATGGTGCGCCCCTGGATAAACCAAATAGGATAAGCCCATCTGTGAGATTCTACGAAGCCTTTGAAAGTAAGGATCTGCAATGAGGTCGAAAATGAGCGCATTGGGAATTCTAATAAATCCGTAAATTGGATCATTAAAGATTTTCAATTTGTTTGATGTCTTCAAGATAATGTCGTCTTTTCTGAGATTAACATTTCAAAGTTATACAAAAGCATTAGCATAGAATTTGATTATCGTCAAATAATAATTCAATGAACAAAATAAAAATATTGTGGGTAGATGATGAAATCGATTTACTCAAGCCTCATATTATCTTTTTAGAATCTAAAAATTACAGCGTAATCACCTGTCAAAGCGGTCAAGAAGCCATAGAGGAGCTAGCGGAAACAAGAGTGGATATCGTTTTTTTGGACGAGAACATGCCCGGTATATCTGGACTTGAAACACTTTCGGAAATTAAAATTATAGATAACTCTTTGCCCGTGGTCATGATTACCAAGAGTGAAGAAGAATCTATAATGGAAGAAGCCATTGGTTCTAAAATTGCAGATTACCTTATAAAACCAGTAAATCCTAATCAGATATTACTTTCCTTAAAAAAGAATTTAGACCACTCAAGATTGGTTTCTGAAAAGACTACAAGTAATTATCAGCAAGAATTTAGAAAAATTGCGATGGACCTATCTATGGTAAGCACTTACCAAGAGTGGGCAGATTTATATAAAAAATTGATTTATTGGGAATTACAGTTAGAAGAAATTGAGGACAGCGGAATGTTTGAGATATTAGAATCTCAAAAGACCGAAGCAAATCAACAATTCGGCAAGTTTGTAGATCGAAATTATGAAGATTGGTTTACAGATATTGATGCACCTGTAATGTCTCATACCCTATTTAAGGAATGGATTGCGCCAGAAATTAAAGACCAAAAGACATTGTTGATAGTGGTAGACAATTTACGTTATGATCAATGGTATGCTTTTGAAGATACGGTCAACACCTTTTACAAAAAGAAAAAGGAAGATTCATATTATAGCATACTCCCAACAGCTACCCAATATGCAAGAAATGCCATATTTTCAGGGCTTACTCCGCTTGCTATGGAAAAAAAATATCCAAAATGGTGGAAAAACGATACCGACGAAGGAGGTAAAAACTTATTTGAAGATAAGTTTCTAGGAGAACAGCTTAAAAGATTGGGCTTAGATTTAAAATGGGAATATCACAAGATTAGTAGCTTAAAGCAAGGGAAGCATCTTAGCCAGAATTTCAAAGCACAAAAAGACAACGACCTAACCGTAATTGTATACAATTTTGTTGATATGCTTTCTCATTCAAAAACAGAAATGGAAGTAATTAAAGAGTTGGCGTCAAATGATAAATCTTACAGATCACTGACTACCAGTTGGTTTAAAAATTCGCCGATGTTAGAAATTATACAGCAAGCCCAAACTTTGGGAATGAAACTGATTATCACAACGGATCATGGAACTATAAATGTAAAATCCCCTTCTAAAGTGGTAGGCGACAGAGACACCAGTCTAAACTTACGCTATAAAACAGGCAGAAGCCTTACCTATGAAAAAAACGATGTTCTTGCAGCGAAAGACCCAAAATCTATTCATTTACCAAGTATAAATATGAGCAGCTCTTATATCTTTGCCAAGAACGATTTGTTTTTTGCCTACCCAAATAATTACAATCACTATGTTAGTTACTACAGAAACACTTACCAACATGGCGGCGTTTCACTCGAAGAAATGATTATACCTTTTGTAGTTTTGGAACCAAAATAAATTACAGATTATGGAATTCATTTATCAAGAAGGTGAATTAAAGAATATTGCTAAGCAGATTATTAAACACACCAGTAGCAAAACCCTTGCTTTTTATGCTCCTATGGGTGCAGGAAAAACAACATTGATCAAAACACTTATAAAAGAATTAGGTAGTAGCGATAATGTAAGCAGCCCTACGTTTGGTTTGGTTAACGAATACGCATTGGAGTCTGATGAGCTATTAGGTTACCATTTTGATTTTTATCGGTTGGAAGATGAAGAAGAAGCAATGGACATGGGTCTAGATGATTATTTAGCCTCCGGCAGATGGATATTTATGGAATGGCCAGAAAAAATACCAAGCTTAATACCCAACGATGTTCAGAACATAAAAATTGAAATTATAGATGAAACTACTAGAAAGTTAATTATCTTAAAATAAAATCTACGGCAATTCATGGAGTTTAATGAATATTCTGAATTAGCAATTCGCACATCGTTCTAAGCAAAGATTTATTGCATTTTTTCGATGAAAAACCAATAATTCGATAAAATGTTGAAAAAATCGGTTTAAGTACATAATTTTAACGACAAAAGGGTATTTAGTTGTATATTTTTTCTTACGTTTGTAGGAGAACTAAATATTTAGTATAACCAAAAACCCCTTGAAAATGAAAAACAAAAAAACATT
>ENA-ORXC01001781-ORXC01001781.1-marine-metagenome-genome-assembly--contig:-NODE-1781-length-12301-cov-3.915658_pt1 | contig 12301 bp, 9 predicted proteins | sample MGYA00237865_ERZ511478 | MGnify/ENA metagenome assembly ERZ511478 | reverse complement strand
GGCCAAGGCCCGCACCCGGTTCAAGGCAGCGTTGAGACGGGCCGAAACCGAACTGGCCGACCTCGACCGGGTGCGCGACGCCGTCCGCACCCTCGCCGCGCAACGGGATGCGCTGAGGGAACAGCAGGGCCACCGCCGCGCCGCCGAAGAAGCCGTGCGCCAGCACGGGACTGCGCTGGACGGCGCGCGCGCCGCCCGCGTGGCGGCGGAGCGGCAGGCCAACTCGACACGGGCGGCCCTGCACGCGCATGACGCCATCCGTCCGGGATTTCTGGCCCGACTGTTTCGAACCGCCGCCTTCAGAATCTGGCATGTGGCCCGGGCGCCCCTCCTGCGCGACGAGATCGCCGCCGGAGCCGCGCAGGAGCGGTCCGGTCATGCGGAGGCCGTCGCCCGGGCCGACCTCACCGCCGTCGAGGACACGCTCGCGGGCATCGCGAGAACCATCGGCGCGCTGGACACCCGCATCGCGGCGCTGGATACGGAACTCGAACCGGCCCGCGACCGGCTGGGGGACCGGATCGTCGACGCGGCCTTCTTCGCGCGGGGTCACGAGGCGTCCAACCTGTCCGCCCCCTGGATACCCGACGCCGTGCACCGGACGCGCGAGGCGGTCTTCGTCGCGGCCATCGCCCTGCACAGGGCCTTCATCGATGCGACGGCGCAGAAGATGCAGCACAATCTCGGCGTGCTGATGACCGCCCTCAAGGCCGGATCGCTCGGCAGCGCGGAGCGCGACAGGCTCCTGCCGCATCTGTGGTCCACGCTGTTCTGCGTCGTCCCCGTCCTTTCGACGACCTTCGCGTCGATCGACCGGATGCTCGGGGGCCTGCCCGAAGGCTCCATCGGATGGCTGCTGGTGGACGAGGCGGGGCAGGCCGTGCCCCAGGCGGCGGTCGGGGCGCTCCTGCGTACCCGGCGGACCGTCGTGGTCGGCGACCCCCTCCAGATCCCGCCGGTCGTCACGCTGCCCGAGCGGCTGGTCGAGGCCATCGCCGGGGAGTTCCGCATCGACGCGCTGCGCTGGATGCCGCCCGGATCCTCCGTCCAGACGCTCGCCGACCGGGCCTCCCGGCATCAGGGCGCGTTTCGCGGCGAGGTGGAGCCGCGCCGGGTCGGCATTCCGCTGCTCGTCCACCGCCGCTGCCTCGATCCCATGTTCCGCATCTCGAACGAGATCGCCTATGACGGCCAGATGGTCCACGCCGCCGGGCCGGGAGCGGAAGGCCCGGTGACGCAGGTGCTGGGCCGGTCCCGCTGGTTCGACGTGGATGGCGAGGCACCGACGAAGTGGTGCCCCGCCGAGGGGGACATGGCCCTGCGCCTCCTCCACGCGCTCGCGAAGGGCGGCATCCGCGATCCCGACCTGTTCATCGTGACCCCTTTCCGAGACGTCGCCAACGGCCTGCGCGCCAGGCTCCGGGAGGAGAAGGCTCTGCTCGCGGCGCTGGATGTCGAGGCCGCAACCTGGCCCCTCGACCGGATCGGCACCGTCCACACCGTCCAGGGGCGCGAGGCCGAGGCCGTGATCGTGATGCTGGGCGCGCCGTCGAGCGCGCAGGGCAACGCGCGCGCCTGGGCCGCCGGGACCCCGAATATCCTGAACGTGGCCGTGAGCCGGGCGAAACAAAGCCTGTACGTGATCGGCTCGCGCGGGGCATGGGAAGGCGTCGGCCACGCCCGGACCATGGCGAAAGCCCTGCCGATTGCCGTTCGCGGAGCGGGAGGATGAGGCTTTGCGGTTCCTTCCGCATTCGACGATGCGTTTTACATCTTGGACGATGGAGAGGATCGCGAATTTCGACGTATCAGGGGTCGAAAATCTTCTACCGGTGGAGGGTGCGAGGTTGCCTCTCACGGTCGTGAAAGAAACCACCGGAGGCGCGCCCTCCGATCTCGCCGAAGCACTCCATCGCTACCACGAGGATCGCGTGCCTGATCGCGAGACGTCCGCATACGACATCGAATGGCTCGGCATGTTCGTTCGTCGCTGCGTGGTCGTGGGTCGCCCGGGTTCCGGAAAGTCCTTGGCCGCCATGGTGCTCGCGCGCCGCTACGCGCAAGACGGCCATCCCGTCCTCCGGCTTCGGCTTCGGCTTTCCCAGCTCGCCGCCCGCCTCAGGAACGGCGATGGCGTTGGAGGAGGCCGTCTGGACGAGTGCGGCTCCCTCGTCGACCGCGTCGCGGAAGGGTTGGCCGGCCTTGGCACCGGTCGTCGCGACTGGCGTATCGTCGTGACGACGCGCACGAGCACCAGTCTCGGCACCGCCGGTCGCCCTTCTCGGCGAGAAGGCAATCGCCGATCCGCTCGCACGCGCCGTTGACGTCGACGCCTTTTTTCGAGAAAGGCTGGCGCGGGAACTGGAGAAGCCGTCCCTGCCGGTAGCAGAGGACGCCGAGCGCGCCGTCTCGTACTGGCTCGATATCGGGGAACGTCTCGAAGGGACGCACCAACCGTCTTTGGAAGCGGATCGCGTCCGACAGGCGTTGGAAATAGCCGGTGCGCCGGAGGTTAGCCTGCCGCCGGCCTTGATCGACAGGCTTGCGAAGCGCGCCTGCGATCTGCTCCGCACGGGACGACGGGATCTCGCCCTGACGGTACAGCGGCAGGTGGTCGTCGAACTTTGCCATCAGGATATGCGCAAGGAGCGCCGGACCGGCCATGCCGCGCGGGACAGGGCGCGTGGGTGCGGGCATCTGGCTGATCTTCTCGCACTGGCGGCAGGACTTCTTGGGTCGGTGCGTCTCGATCACCGATCGCTTCGCGGCGACGTATTCCAGAACCTCCGACACGTCTTCCGACAGCACCCGCAAGGGGCCGCCGCAGTCGAGGCAGGACTTCTGCCTGCGCAGGCGCGCAATGCGCAGCTTCAGCGCCTCGACCATGGCCCCGTATGCCTTGACCGAAACTTCCAGACGGGTCGTCTGCGCGTGCTGCGCAACGATCATCGCCTTCAGCGCGGCCACATCGTCGGAAAGCTGATCGAGGGCGATATCCATACCCGGAAGACTACCGGAAAGCCGGCAGTAAATCCAGAGATAGGGCAATCATTTTAACGAGATGATTATGCTACGCGCGCTCGCGGAGCGCTCCGGTCCGGGCGTCTCCTGCGGCGCGCCACCGCCGACAGACCGCCGATCCCCTCGGTGACCCCCCAGGCAAGGAATACCTTCACACCCGTCCCCGGGTTGCCCGGTGCAGCCGCGATATGCCGCCTCCTCCATCGCCCTGACCAGGCTGCTCAACACCCCCGGAGCAATCGAGGCCGGAACCCGCAGGCACCGTCCCTTGCAAACCATGATCTCGATCTGGGAATCGCCGAATGTCTGCGTATCGGCATCGGCATCATCCATGGCCGCTCCGACGAACTCCATCGCCAAAAACGGGCCGCCCGCAGGATCGACCAACCGGCCCCTGCGGATGTCCGAACGCCATTGGTATCTCTGCTGCCGGGAAATTCCGTGCCGACGCGCCACATCGGATACCGTGGCATCGCCCGATGCAGCTTCCACCACAATCGACATCTTCTGCTCGTCCGACCAGCGCCGCCGCCGCTCCGGACCGACCAGTAATTCCTGAACCATGTCCCTGCCTCAAGAGACGTCCTTAAGGACGTCGTTAAGGACACAAATCGTCATGACTGGCTTCATCGTTTTGCGCCGCCGCCGGGTCGTTGAACGAACCTTCGCTTGGATCATGAAATGCCGACGCCTCGTCCGAGACTACGAACAACTTGAAACCCTCATCACCATCGCAGCAATCGCTACCCTCGTCAGGCGATGGCGCGCCTGCTGTGCTGGCTTCGATCCGAAAATCCTGCCCGTGGCTTCGGCATGTGTTCGCAGATGGTGGCTATGCAGGGCCGAAGCTGCGCGGTGCATTGGACAAGATCGGCGACTGGACCGTCGAGATCGTCAAGCGTTCCGATACTGCCGTGGGATTCAAGGCCATCAAAGCGCCGGTCCCCTTCGGGGGCAGCCGGGGACCGGCGGAAAACTGTCTCTTTGCTTTCACGCGGTAGAACCGGATTTCGAGGTTGCGAAATGGGCGCGGTCATCTGATCGTTCGGAAATGCAAGCCGATTTACCCGGAAGTGTCGGAGGGACAGGTACCTGCGATGCGATAGGCTTCCAGGCTGCGGATGACCCGCCAGATCAGGACGTCGACGGGGTCGAGCGGGGTATCGGCGAAGTGCTCGGCACCGGGAAGGTGCTGCATCAGCAGCGGTAGCGGAACGCGCTCGCCGTGGAGGGATGACAGGAGATGGGCGACCGCCGCCTCCGCTTCCGGCGCAGGCCAGTAGTAGCGGATGCGGTCCGAGAGCGAATAGTGCCGCAGCAGGCGTGCCTGCGCCGCATCGCCGCCATAGTGACGCTGCCAGTTCGACGGCTCGGCCAGCATCACCCTCTCCATGGCCAGCATCAGGGGGCGGTTCCCGTAATCGGGCAGCAGGTCCGACGCGATCAGGTCGAGGGCATAGAGCGCCTCGCGCAGCACGAAGGTCAGTTCGGGGCCGACCTTGAGGATCGGGAAGCCGTCGGCGACCAGTTCGGTCAGGGGGGCGACGCCCTGATAGTCGGTCGAATGGGCCTCGAACACGAATTGCGGGGCATCGTCCAGCACGCGGGTCAGATCCTGTGCCGCCGCACGATCGTACCGGATGACGTTGTGATTGCCGAACTCGACGCCCGGTTGCACGACCAGCCCGATGACGCGGGCATAGGCGGCGTCGAGACCGGCTTCGGCGAATACGGCGCGGTGGATGGCGAGGGTGCGGGCGGCGGCCTCCGGCGCGGTCGGCGTCACGGTATCGAGAACGTGGTCGGCCCCGCCCGGCGGGGGGACTTCGGTGCCGATGATGTAGAGCGGCGCGGGCAGGCCCGCCTCCCGCGCCGCCCCTTCGGCCACGGCGGCCAGGCGCGCGGCCCGGTGGGCGGTCGTCTCGTCGTCCAGCGCCTCGGCCTCGCCCGCGCAGCCCATCGAGCAGTCGAGATGCAGCTTGCGGAACCCGGCGGCGACATAGGCGGCGACCATCGCCTCGGCCTGCGCCATCGCCTCTTCGGCAGGCCGGTCGCGCCACGGGTTGGGGCCGAGATGGTCGCCGCCCAGCGTGATCTGCGCGGCAGGACAGCCCTCCTCCGCCGCGATCCGGGTCACCAGCGCCGCGAAATCGGCCGGGTTCATGCCGGTATAGCCGCCCTCGTGATTGACCTGGTTGCAGGTCGCCTCGATCAGGACGGGCGCCCCCGTCTCGCGCCCGTGGCGCAGGGTGGCGCGCAGCACGACCGGATGCGCGGAACAGACCGAGGTGATGCCGCGCGGCGTACCCGCGAGGCGCAGGGGGGCGAGGTCTTCGAGCGTCACGGTCATGCCTTGCGCCTTTCGGTTAGCGTCATGAAATCATCGAGTTCCGCGCGCGTGGACGCCCCTTCCATCGGGCCGCGCCGGGTGACGGCGCGCGCCCCGGCGGCGCAGGCGAGGGTCAGGGCCGCGTCCACGTCGCCACCGCGCAACCACAGCGCGACGAAGGCCCCGCCGAAGCAGTCCCCCGCCCCGGTCGGGTCGATCTCCTCGACCCTGAAGCCCGGCGCGTGGCGCGGGCCGTCCGCATCGTGATACGTGACCCCCTCGGCACCCCGCTTGTGCACGATCGCGCGGACGCCCTGCCCCAGCAGTTCCGCGACCGCCCCCGCCCCGTCCGTCGCTTCGGTCAGCAGCGTCAACTCGTCGCCGCTGGGCAGGAACAGGTCGGTCCGGCGCAGGATCGTCCCCATCGCCTCGCGCATCCCCGGCGCATCGAGCAGCTCCTTGCGCAGGTTGGGGTCGAAGGACACGGTGCCGCCCCGGGCCTTCACGGCCCGGACCGTCTCGATGTTCAGCCGCGTGAATTCGGGGCTGGAGAGCGACGATCCCATGACGTGAAAATGCCCGGCACTCTCCAGCACGGGCCGCATCGCCCCGGCATCGGGCAGGAATCCGCAGGCACTGTGCCGGATATTGTAGACGAAATCGCGCGATCCGTCCGGGCGATAGCGGACGAAGGCGCTGCCCGTCGGGCGGTCGGGGTGGACCCCGATACCGGTGGTATCGACACCGTCGGCCTTCAACCGGTCGAGATTCACGCGCCCGAAATCGTCGTCCCCCACCATCGACACGATGGCGCAGGGATGGCCGAGGCGGGCGACCTGATCGATGAAGATGGCCGGTGCGCCCGACGGGAAAGGGCCTTCCAGCGCGATGGGACCGCGAAAGCCGTTCCCCGGCTCCACGGCCATGATCTCGACGAGGATTTCGCCGATCACGACGATCTTCTGCATCGCCTTTCCTCCCCTTCGACCACTTGACCGGCATCGACCTGTACGGCAGGGTGCGTGCGGTGGTTTTTACGTGCGCTATGGCGGTAACGGGCCGTCGCCTTCCTCTTGCGGTCAAAGATGTAGACATTCTTTTTGCACATGTCAAAACTGGCGAAGGGACAACGCGCAGGAGGTGGCCCGATGAACCCCGGCGATGACAGGGAAAGGGCGGTCAAGCCCCGGATCCAGACCATGACGGCGCTGTCGAAGCAGATCGAGGTGTCCCGTCCGACGCTGGCGCGCTATTTCGAGAATCCGGACAGCGTGCTGCCCTCGACGGCCCGGAAGATCCGGGATCGGCTGGCCGAGGTCGACTACGTCTACAATTTCATGGCGACCCGGCAGAACCGGAAATCGACGGGTCTGATCGGCGTGGTGATTCCCCAGTATCGCGATCTGTTCTTTGCCAGCCTGCTCGACTCCATCGAACAGGCCGCGACCGATGCCGGATTCACCGTCTTCACGCAGAGTTCGAAAGGCAATGCCGAAACCGAGGCGGCGGTGGTCGAGAAACTGCGCTCGATGAACGTGGACGGCGCGATCGTCGCTCCGCTGGGGGATGCGGCCTCGACCCAGGCCCTGTCGCTGGCCGCTCGCGATTTTCCGGTCGTCTTCGTGGATTCGGAACCCGCCAGCCCGATTCCCGGTACGGATTTCGTCGGTACGGACAATGACGGCAGCATCCGCAGCATCGTCGATCTTCTGTGCCGGACAGGCGATGCGCCGGTCTTTCTCGGCATGCCCCGCCTGAACAACAACGCCCTCGCCCGCGAGACCGCCTATCGCGCGGCGATGCGGGATCGGGGGTTGGAGGGGCATCTGGTCGAGACGATGGGCATTCCCGGGTCGTGGCGGTTCGAGGCCTATGGCTATGCGGTCATGGACGCGCATTTCAGCCGGGGCCGCTACGCCGATGCGACGATCCTGTGCGCGAACGACCGCGTGGCGATCGGGGCGATCCGGGCGGCGAACCAGTACGGCCTGTTCGGCAAGGCGGCGAAGGAGCGCCGGGCGCTGCGGATTGCCGGGCATGACGACCATCCGCTCAGCCAGTACATCTCCCCTGCCCTGACCACCGTGGCGCAGGATATCGAGGGGATCGGCAAGGCGGCCGTCGACCTGCTGGTCCAGCGCACGCACGAGGGGCGCGACGGCGACGGAATCCGCCTGCTGAAGGAGGCGACGCTCAGGTTGCGCGAGTCCGGATGACGGCGCGGCGAGCCGCCCGTGATCCCGATTTACGTGACGGGCTGATAAAGTCTTGACTCGCCGTTACCGTGCGATAGTTTCCGCGTGTAAAAAAGATTGGGAGGAAGACACAATGTCCATCAAACGCACACTGCTCGGCACGGTCGCCGGTCTCGGCCTGTCGGCCGGAATCGCCTCGGCATCCTTCGCGGCGGAAATCACCATCGCGACGGTGAACAACGCCGACATGATCACCATGCAGGGCCTCGCCCCGCAGTGGGAAGAAGCGACCGGCAATACGATCAACTGGGTCGTGCTGGAAGAGAACGTCCTGCGCCAGCGCACGACGACGGACATCGCCACCAAGGGTGGCCAGTTCGACATCATGTTCATCGGTGCCTACGAAACGCCGATCTGGGGCGCGAACGGCTGGCTGACGCCTCTCGACGAATTCGCCGACGATGCGGATTACGATCTGGAAGACATCTTCCCGCTGGTGCGCAACGGCCTGTCGGCGAACGGCAGCCTCTACGCGCTTCCGCTCTATTCGGAAACCTCGTTCACCTTCTACCGCCCCGATGTCTTCGAGGCGGCGGGCGTCGAAGTGCCGACCGAGCAGATCACCTATACCGAATTCGCCGAGATCGCCAAGGCGACCCACGATCCCGAAAACGGCATGTACGGCACCTGCCAGCGCGGCAAGGCCGGCTGGGGCGAGAACATGGCCTTCGTCGGCACCGTGGCCAACGCCTATGGCGCGCGCTGGTTCGATGAAAACTGGGTTCCGCAGCTCGATTCGCCCGAGTGGAACGCGGCGGTCACCTACTATGTCGACCTGATGCAGAACTACGGCCCTCCCGGTGCCTCCGCCAACGGTCACAACGAGAACCGCGCGCTCTTCATGGAAGGCAAATGCGCCACCTGGGTCGACGCAACCTCGGCGGCGGGCAACGTGAAGGACCCCAACGCCTCCAAGGTCGCGGAAATGACCGACTTCTTCAAGGCGCCCAAACAGGCGACCGACAAGGGAACCGGCTGGTTCTGGTCCTGGGCGCTGGCCATTCCGGCAAGCTCCACGAAAGCCGACACCGCCAAGGACTTCCTGAAATGGGCGACCTCGAAGGAGTACTTCGAACTGGTCGGCGACACCAAGGGCTGGGTCGCCGTGCCGAGCGGTACGCGCAAATCGGTCGAGGAAGACGCCCGCCGTCTCGAAGGCGCCCCCTTCGCCAAGACGATCGTCGAAGCGATCCTGTCCGTCGATCCGGCTGACCCGACGCTGCTGCCGGTTCCGTATACCGGCGTGCAGTTCGTCGCGATCCCTGAATTCCAGGGTATCGGCAACTTCGTCGGCCAGCAGGTCGCCGGGGCGCTCGCCGGTAATATGTCGGTCGAGGAAGCACTGGAAGCCAGCCAGGCCTATGCGATGCGCGAAATGACCCGCGCCGGTTACGTCAAGTAATCGACCCATCCGGACGGGCCGGAGCCTCGTGCTTCGGCCCCGACATGGACGCGGGCATTCCGGCGGAACCGATCGTTCCCCCTGAATGCCCGTCTTCGTTTGCGGGTGTGCCCTCGCCGGCACCCCTCCCCTATCCGCACAGGTTCCGTGATGAAAGCTCTCGTCTTCCCCGCATCCGGAGAGGTGGTCGTCACCGATGCCCCCGATCCGCAGCCCGGTGCGGGCGAAATCGCGGTCCGGGTGCGCGCCTCGGGCGTCTGCCATACCGATCTGGAAATCCTGCGCGGCAATTACGGCGAGAACGCCTTTCCGCTGATTCCCGGTCACGAATTCGCGGGCGAGATCAGCGCGGTCGGCTCCGGCGTCACGAATTTCGCCATCGGCGACAGGGTCGTCGCGGACCCGAATATCGAATGCGGCGCGTGCCGGGCCTGCGGCAGGGGCTGGGCGCATCTGTGCGAGAACCTGGGTGCCTACGGCGTCACGGTCGACGGGGGCTTTGCGCAGATCTGCGTGATTCGTGCCGATGCCGCGCATGCGATCGCAGACATGCCCTTCACCATGGCCGCCCTCGCCGAGCCGATGGGATGCGTGCTGAACGCCCTGTCCCCGCTGGGTGGGCGCATCATCGAGAACGCGGCGGTCTTTGGCGCGGGACCGATGGGGATGATGCTCGGGCTGGCACTGAAGCAGCAGACCGGCGCGACGGTCGCGATGGTCGATATCGACCCGGCCCGCCTCGCATTGGCCGAGGAGTTCGGCTTCACCGTGCACCGCGCAGGAGCCGAGACGAACCGGGCGCTGCACCACGCCTGCGACCTGACCGTCGATGCCACCGGTCGGCCCGATGTCGCCGCCGCGCTCACGGATTGCACGGCGAATGGCGGGGCCGCGCTGTTCTTCGGCGTCTGCCCCCAGGATGCCCGCATCCCGGTGTCGCCCTTCGATATCTTCCGGCGTCAGTTGGCGATCTTCGGCACCCATTCGCTCAACCACAGTATTCCCGAAGCCCTCGCCGCTCTCGAAGCGATCGGCCCTGATATCGAACGTCTGGTCACCCACCGCCTGACCTTCGAGGAAACCGCCCCGATACTGCGCGGCGACATGCCCGCCGGCGCAATGAAGGTGCAGGCGACGCCTTGATCACGTGACCAGTTTGCGCGGTGCATCGGCTGCCTGGGTGCTGATCGGCGCAGGCATCCTCGTAAAACGAGTTGGAAATGGTGGGCGGTACTGGGCTCGAACCAGTGACCCCAGCGATGTGAACGCTGTGCTCTACCAACTGAGCTAACCGCCCTCCGGGGGGACATTCCCATGTCCCGACAGCGCCTCATTCCGATGGTGGAAATGCTGCACTCTAGAGGAAACCCTTCGAACTGCATGCCGACGCTCCGGGGAACCGGAAGGATCGGATGCAGGCTTTCGGAATCGCCTCTTTCGTGGCTCCGGATACCGCTTCGCATCCCGGGTTGTCAACGCGCCTGAGCGAGATTTCCGTTAAAACATACCGTGATATCCCCCCGGGCGATCCGGCGCGTCGACCTGCCGCTTTCCATCCGGCCCGGGATGCACCATGTGTAGGGTACGCATTTCCATGATCGGCAGGCTGACCCATGCAGAAGATATCGCTGCCCGAGAGACCGACCTGGCGGGCGGAGGCCGAGGAACTGGGCTTCTCGTTCGCCGACATGCATGGCGAGCCGTACTGGGACGAGACTTCGGCCTATCGCTTCACGCTGCAACAGGTCGAGACCGATATCGAGGATCCGGCGACCGAACTGCACGGGATGTGCCGCGAAGCGGTGGCCAGGATCGTGACCGACGAGGCCCTGATGGCCAGGCTGTGCATTCCGGAAGCGCATCGCGAGATGGTGGCGGAAAGCTGGGCGCGGGAGCATCCGGAAATCTACGGTCGATTCGATCTGGCCTATGACGGAACCGGCCCGGCCAAACTGCTGGAATACAACGCCGATACGCCGACATCGCTCTACGAGAGCGCCTCCTTCCAGTGGAACTGGCTGGAGGGGCAGTTGGCGGCGGGCGTGTTGCGCGAGGGGGACGACCAGTTCAACGGCATCCACGAGGCCCTCGTCGAGCGATTTCGCAGCCTGTTCAATCCGGACAGCGACGTGCATTTCACCGCGATGGGGGGCAATCCCGAAGACTATGCCACGGTCGAATGCATGGCCTGGGCGGCGCGCGAGGCGGGTCTGGGCGCGCATTACTCCGATCTCGACCGGATCGGAATCAGCGAGGACGGGCAGTTCGTCGACCATGAGGACCGGGTGATCGGCACCCTGTTCAAGCTGTACCCGTGGGAAGACCTGCTGCGCGACGAGTACGCCGACAATATCCGTGGCTCGCAATGCCTGATGCTCGAACCGGCGTGGAAGGCGGTGGTGTCGAACAAGGGGCTGCTGCCGGTGCTGTGGCAGATGTTCGAGGGGCATCCCAACCTGTTGCCCGCATTCTTCGAGGCCGATATCGCCGGAGCGTTGTCGGGGAACGGCCCGCCCGCCACGGATGTCGCGGAAGCCTTCTCGCGGGCCGAAGACGCCCTGCGGCGCGGCCACGTGACGAAACCGGTCTTCTCGCGCGAGGGGGCATCGGTTACCATCGTGGAGGATGGCGTGGTGAGCGAGGCGGCGACGAATACCGAATACGGCCAGCATCCGACCATCGTTCAGGCCTACGCCCCCCTGCCGGAATTCGAGGGGTTTCGCCCGGTCATCGGGGCCTGGATCGTCGGCACCGAATGCGCCGGGATGAGCATCCGCGAGGACCGCTCGCGCATCACGCAGGATCTGTCCCGGTTCAAACCCCATTTTATTCGCGATTGAAGCTGAACAGGAGATCACGATGAGACGCCGTTCCAAGAAAGTCGCCCTGAGCATCGTCGGCGCAACCGCCTTCACCCTGGCCGGGTGCGCGGAGGAGCAGATCGACGCGCAGGCCTATCCCGACCTGCCGAGCTGCGTGGCCGCCGCGAACAGCGACGGGCTGTTCTCGGTCGAGGAATGCAGGACGGCGGTGGCCGAGGCGCAGACGCTGCACGTCGAATCCGCCCCCCGCTACGACAGCCTGACCGTCTGCGAGGAGCAGCACGGGGCCGGGGCCTGCGGGTCCGAGGAAGCCGCCGCACAGGGCGGGTCGAGCGGCATCTTCATGCCGTTATTGGCCGGATACCTGATGGGCAGCATGATGGGCCGGGGCGCGGGCGGCATGGCGGCTTCGCAACCGATGTACCGTACGGCCAACGGGCGTTTCACCAATGCGGCGGGTACGAGCGTCTTC
>ENA-ORXC01001779-ORXC01001779.1-marine-metagenome-genome-assembly--contig:-NODE-1779-length-12310-cov-3.827352_pt1 | contig 12310 bp, 16 predicted proteins | sample MGYA00237865_ERZ511478 | MGnify/ENA metagenome assembly ERZ511478 | reverse complement strand
AGATCATATTGATAGAGAAAATGCCATAATGTTCGCCTAATGGCCTGTACCCATTCTAGTTTGAAAGCAAGAGTTAAAGAGTGCTCTGCCCAGGCTACGCCTTCTTGTTGAGCAAAAGCAATGAGTTGTTCTTCTTTTTGTTCTACGACGTATAGAGCTAACTTTTGAGCATTTTTCAAAAGATCAATATTTCCAGTTTCTAAAATGTCATTAATTTTAGAGGCTACGTTAACCGCCTCAGATAAGAGTTTATCCTGGAAATTCTGCTTGTTATCTCTAATAAAATCAGTCATTTTCTCTCTCTGATTATAAATAGCTTCCATTTTAAATACGCCCCCTATTTATTGAATATAGTTATCCCTAATGAATCAATATCTTTAAATCAATTATTATCTATTATCACTCTCAATCTTTGTATAAAAAAAGTCCTCCTCCCTTGCACTAAGACACTAGACATGTATTTAGATAAGGCTCTTTATATTTTTACCCTTAAAACATATATTTTACATCCATCTTTTTTACTATATATTAGGAGTTGCTTTTTAGTTAACATAGTGTGTCCTTCCGGAACACGCACCAAAAAGACCCCCTTGTGGCGCAAGGGGGTTGTGGAGTTCTCTTTTTATCGATTATGCAGCCTTTTATACACCCTTGATATGACTACGCTTACTCGATATCCAAGTGGGAGGATGATGTATAAAAAGTGCACGTTTTATATATATGCTCGTAAGGAAAAACAACTATAAATATGAGTTTTATTGCTTACTTGTGCGTAATAAAATTTACAGTATTTTAATACTTATATTGTTATAAAATATATAACTTGGTAAAATAAAGAAAAATGATTGGTGGTAGCTGAATATTGATGAGCATTAAAGAGAAGATACTGATGAAGCATGTAGAAAGAAAACTACATAAGTTACAAATTAATCTTGTGCATTTTATTCCAGGAAGAATTAGACTTCGTTCAACTGTTTGGAAAGAGAATGAAAAACTAGTTGAATTAATTATTTTAACTTTGAAGTCTCAGCCCCTTGTCTATGGCGCAGTATTTACACCAGATACCGGGAGTTTACTTATTACATATAAGGCTTCTTATATGACAAATAACAAAGAGCTTGAAGAGTGGTTTCAACTTATTGAACAAATATATCAAGAAGAATATAGAGCTTAAGGAAAGGGAGGGATGAGCATGCTTCCTACTGTAATTGGTTTAGGTGCCTCTTTTATTGCTCCAAAAATTATGTCTCAATTCCGTGATCAAAAAATTAAAGTATTGCATGCGATGCCGGGGCGACTGCGTATACAATGTGACAGTTGGAAGCACCGTATCATTGCACATGCTCTAACGGAAGAAGTAAAAAAACATCCTCTTATTTTAACATCGGAAGCTTCAGAACTAACCGGAAGTTTGCTGCTTCAATTTGTTGTACCTCATATTAACCAGGAAGAGCTAGATGAACTGATGAGTTATATCGTACAAATAGCAGCTAACGCCATTTTAAACAAAGATGCTACATTGATGAATGGCATGACTAACACACTTGGATTTATAGATAAAGGAATTAAAAAGCAAACTAATGGCTTTGCTGACTTTGATAGTTTATTTGTTCTATTTTTATTAGGAAAAGGAATTCAGACGTTTGGAAGTGCGCCTGCTTTCTCTGCAAGCTTACTTTATTGGTCATACAACATCATTAAGGATAAGGGGGAAAAGAATAGGTGATGATGTTCGGGGTAAAGGTAGCTCATTCTCTCCCTGGAAGAACCCGATTTTATATAACTAACCAGCTAGAAACAAGCCATATTGAAACTTGGTTACGCTCTTTTCCAGGGGTATACTCTGCAAGCTATAATCAAGTAACCGGAAGTCTACTTATTTATCATCATATTACTCTCTCTTTATACAGTCTAAAATTGTTCATTCATAAATATAAACATACACTCAAGCAAGCAGCATGTTCATGGAAAAAGGCTATACCTATCATAGCTTCTGGAACTATTTTTTTAGTTAATTGGTACCTTCAACGTTCTTCGTATCCTTCTATAGTAAAAGCACTTTCTTATTGGGTTAGCACCTTTACTGCTATTAGTACTTCCTATGATGTAATTAAAGATGGTATTGTTCATGTCCTAAAAGCAGGAAAAGGGAATGCTAATACATTAACAGCTGCTTCTATATTCGCTTCTTTGTATATGAAGAATCCAGGATCGGCTTTAATTATCACTTTGATGTCTACTATTAGTGAGCTATTAACAGACTATACGTCTGAACAAACCAAGCATTATATTCACTCTGTCCTAAAATTAGATGTCTCATATGCCTGGAGAGTAAAGGAAAAGGGCGTTGAAGAAAAGGTTTTAGTCGAGGATATTCAAGTTGGTGATAAGGTTGTAGTTTTTACTGGAGAAAAAATTCCCGTGGATGGAATCATAATAGAGGGGAACGGCACGGCAGATGAAGCTTCAATTACTGGGGAGTATATGCCACGAGAGGTAAGTGGTGGAGATAATGTGTACGCTGGAAGTGTTTTGCAGAGTGGACATGTTACTGTAACAGTTGAAAAAGTAGGAGAAGATACATCCCTCTCTAAAATTGTGAAACTGTTGGAGGAAGCACAAGATAAACGCGCTCCTATTCAAAATATAGCCGATACAGTAGCTGAAAAAATGGTTCCTGTTTCTTTTGGTTTGGCACTTCTTACATTTTTCTTCACTCGAAACCTTAACAGAGCGATGAGTATGTTAGTTATTGATTTTATTTGCGGAATTAAATTATCAACGGCCACAGCTTTATACGCATCCATTGGACGTGCTGCAAAAGAAGGGGCTATTGTTAAAGGCAGTGATCATATTGAAAAGATGTCTAAATTAAATACAGTTATTCTTGATAAGACCGGAACGATTACAGAAGGAACGCCTGTGGTTCAGCAAGTAATTGCTGCTGAAGGCTTTAATCAAGAAGATGTCATTCGTTTAGCTGCAGCAGCTGAGAAAAATTCTACCCATCCTATTGCTGATGCAATTATGAAGCAAGCGAAAGATTGGAACATTTTAATTCCTATTAGAGACAATAATGCTCAGGTAGAAACAACGGTAGGAAAAGGAATTTCCACTTGGCTAAATGGTAAAAGAGTTGTTGTTGGAAGTTTGCGCTTTATGAATGAATTAAAAGTTAAAACAACCAACTTACTTCAACAAATGCAAAACGACGAAAATGTGATTTATGTAGCTTACGATCAAACACTTGTAGGAGTAGTTAGCATTTTTGACAAAATACGTTCTGGTATGCACCGCGCAGTGAACAATCTTCGACATCAAGGTATCAACGACATCATTATGCTTACTGGAGACAAGAGAACGGTTGCAAGAGAGATGGCGCGTCGCTTAAAACTGAACTGGTATCATGCAGAGGCTTTGCCAGATGATAAAGCCTTTTATGTAAAGAAGTATGGGAGAACAGGAGCTGTCATGATGGTAGGTGACGGCATTAACGATGCACCAGCTTTAGCTCATGCTCATGTAGGTGTAACGATGGGTGCTAAACGAACAGATATTGCTTCAGAAGCCAGTGACGTTATTATTACGTCTGATAACCCAGAAATGCTTTCTGAGTTAGTTGGACTATCTAAAAAGACCATGAACATTATTAGACAAAACTTTATTGCCACGTTTGCTATTAATGGTATTGCAATTTTATTCGGTGCTTTAGGTATCTTCTCTCCAATTGTGGGAGCAGCTATTCATAATGCGGCCACCATTGGTGTAGTAATAAATAGTGCAAGAATTTTATGGTTAGGGAGGGAAACTAATGAATCCCAAATTCTACGTTCTGCATGATATACCAGGTCGTATTCGATTTCATATCCCAGCATTGAGAGATAAGAAAAATCATGTGGAAATAGAGCATATGTTTTCTGCTTTAAAAGGTATAACGAGTGTGAGAATAGAATCCACCATTCAAACCATGCTTATTTACTATGATGTTTCACAACTTTCTCGCAATACCATTTTTCGTTATGTATCTATCTTTTTTCAGCAAACGCGTTTAGATCCATTAGATGATATTATGATTCAAATGGATCCTGCCACACGAAATGATTGGCTACGTACATTGTTTTCTGGGGGATTACTTCTACTGGCAGGTATTCGAAAATCATCTTTTTATAAACCAGATGCACTCGTATATGGAGCAGTAGTTGCAACAGGCTATACGGTCTTATCTCATGGTACGAGCAATAAAATGAGGCACCCAGATATTTTAACCGGCATTGTTACGATGTTATCTCTAGGGCCATCAAATATGCTATATGTAGCGATGATTACATGGATTGTAAATGTTTTGGAATTGTTACATGAAAAGCAGAAAGTGCAATCACAAAAGTTATCTACGATTACTTAAGATATTCATTCATACCTTTTGTATGAATTGATATAAAAAACTTAGGATTATGGGGGAGTTTTATAATGATTAATCGCGATTTTCTAATGGGATTTGTATCAGGAACAGTAGTAGGCGCAGTAGGCTACCGTTTGTATGAACAAAATGGTGGGCAGTTACAACGTTTGGTTCAACCTAAACAGTCATATGGTGGACAGCAAACTATTTCATCCTATCAACCTTCTATGGAAGAGCTTCAAGCACAGAAAGAGCGTTTAGAAGATATGATTGCCGAATTACAAGTGAAATAATGATAAAAAGAGTGAGAGATAGTTCCAGGCTATCTCTCACTCTTTTTATTTCACAATAAGGGGGGATTATTTTTAAATGATTAGATATTTTTGCTGCACGCTAAAAATTTGCCTTTGGCAAACTGTTGCTTTTATTAAATTATCAATACTTACAGAGAAAAATATAATCTTCTCTAAAGGATGAAGTCTGTGAAGGAGTTTTTATCTAGCTTTTTACTTATAACGAGTTGGCTTATATTTGCTATAGGTATCTATTTGTTCGTTATTGTTTTAATCGCACCGTCCTATGCATTTATTCCTTTTTATAAGGCAGCAGGTGCTGGATTAGTTTGTTTTTATTTATCAAAAAAGCTCAATAAAAAAACGAAAGTTAACTAGCTTTCATCTTTATATAATATACATCCGTGGAGTAGGCAGGGGGGGTCAATCAGTGAAATTTAAAGAGCTTTTGCCATATCATGCGTTAACAGTTATTAGCTCTAGCGTCTCTTATTCCATATTGCTTATCATCATTGAGCCTAGTTATAGAGCTGTTATTGCATTTTTTATGATCTCACTTATTACAATCATTCCTTATTCTGTTGCAGCCGTACCATTGCAGATATTTCTAAATAAATGGCCTAAGAAGTTCAATATTCTCTACTTATTTACCTATTGTGTCGTAGCAATCCTATTCCTTTATATCTCCTATAAGCTTCAAGGGAATTGGTCTCATCCAATATGGGATTATCGTGAAATGTTTATACTTGCAGTAGGTGCAGCCATCATATACTGGTTTTGGGATTCTGTTATCATGAACAAGAAGGAATATCCCTATTATTAAAATTCAAATCTAAATTAGCTAATTTACATAAAACTCTTTCTGGAATATACCAAAAAGAGAATCTTAGGGAGGCAAAGGTTCTCAAGAAGTTCCTCATTATGAAACATGCAGATTTTTATACATTTTTGATAAGTTACCCCCTATAAATCTTTTGAAGGTGCTCAATTCAGCGTAGTTGAAATTGTTATAAAACTTATATGACATAGTTATTACTAACATATATGAATAATAAGAATGATTGGTTTCTCCTTGAATGAAATGGGGATTAGTAAAAGGAAAGTCTTAACAATCTTAAATAGGAGGGAAGAAGATGTTTAATGATTGGAAAGAAGAAATTCAAGCTCATTTAATCAAAGAAGGTTATAGCGTTAGAGAATTTTTAGGTGAATCCCGAAGTTGGTATTATTTTAGGGTCAATAGTATTTGGATAGGTGACCATATAGTTAAAGTCCAAAATGGATTTCTAGGTTATTTAAAAGAAAGGGTTAGTGGATAGGGAATAAATTGTTTAAACAGCCTGACCATGAAGCATTTTAGGAAAAAAGACAAACCGAAAGTAAAACATATTTTTCTACTTAGAGCTCAAAGGTTAAATCTTAAAAATAAAAAGGGGTTTCTATAAAGAACTTTTTTTAAAATCTTTTAGTGGTATCAGAATTCTGTTTAATTACAGTTGTGCTTATATATTTATATCTAGTTATTTGTTTTTGACAGTTAAAAAAGATCACAGAAGACATTTTTCTATTAAACGAAATGTCTTCTGTGATGAACTCTATATCAGGATTTAATGATTAATATTAGTCACTGTAAATGCTAATAAATAAATTAAAGCAAGCAAGCACAAGAAGGGTTGCCTCTTAGCAATTTCACATTTTTTATTTACATTCCTCGTGAAGGTTTTTAATTTCTTCTATAGAACAACCTGTAAACCTATTGACTTCTGAATCTGACAGACCGTCCTTTATTAAGGTAATAGCAAAAACTTTTCTTACTTCTTCATCTACTTTTTCCATCGACAATCCCTCCGTTATCTCTAGGTTGACTACTAGTGTGCTATGGCTGCGTCAGTTATTCAAATTAACTAGTCCACCTAATGTTAGATATTTCTATAAGAATTTGTCCAATTAATAATATGGATTTCATAGAAAAACCTTCTTTCTTAGTCATTTCAATTCCTTCACGCTGACGGATACGGATAAGATATGACTTTAATTGGTTAACACCAGCCATCACAGTAATTAAAAATTGACTGTATGGGTTATCTATCTTCTTATAAATTTAGCCATGGGGCCTTGAGTGACCTTAAGTTTGCCTTTTTACTTTGTGTTAGATCGATCAACTCAAATAAATTCCGCGTACTACAAGTAATCGGAATTAAGTCTTTAACATAAATAATGTCACCTTCTCGTATGTCCTTTAACATTTTTTGAAGTTGCTCACGATCTTTTGCTGCTCCAGAAACTTTTTCTTCAAAAATAATATCCATTCTGATTTCGTTCAATTGCTGAAATTGCCTTGAAGGATTTTTTCTGGTTGAACTAACACGTACACCTTTTCTAACTCACTCAGGTGTTATATTCTCCTCTACTGCTTCTTAACTTTTATTTAATCAAAAGGCAAAAACGAAATAAACTCATAAAAGTATTCTTGTATTGAATATAGTTTACTGCGTAACAAAAAAGACTTTTCTTGTTATGGGAAACAGCCAAGGTTTAAGAATGATTTATTAAATATAATACATTCTTTTGAAAATAAAAAAACATCGAGGCAATTAGTTAGAAATATTTCGAGAAATGATAAATCTATTTGCTTATTTGGTGGTTTTATCTTCCTCTTGCGTTAGTAATATTATTAATAGTAATATTATAACTATGAAAAATGAAATTAAGAAATCACCTCTTGCTTTAGCTATACTTTGTCTCCTCATTGAAGAGCCTATGCATCCTTATCGCATGCAACAGCTTATCAAAGAGAGAGGAAAGGATGAAGTTATTAACGTTCGTTATCGAAATAGCATCTATCAGACCATTGATCGTTTGCATCGCGATAGAGCGATTGTAATTCAAGAAAAAAAGCAGAATGAAGGGAGACCAGATTTAATTGTTTATGAAGTAACAGAAGAAGGGAGAGAAGCTGCGTACGAGTGGATAAGAGGAATGCTTTCCACACCCAAACAGGAATTTTTAGAATTTCCAGCTGCTATTTCTTTTCTCGCTCTTTTAACACCTGAAGACGTGAGAAAACAACTTCAAAAGAGAGTACTTGCTTTAGAGAAAACATTAGCTTACGCAGAAAAACAGATGGAAATAGCTATAAGTAGGGGTATTCCACGCTTGTTCTTACTTGAGGTGGAATATCTGAGAACTATGTCACTAGCTGAGTTAGAATGGTCCCAATCTATCATCGACGATATTCAAGGAGGAAAATTAAAATGGGATTGGGAATGGTTACGCGAGATATCGTTATATCTTACTTCTAAAGAAGAACCAATGGATTAGTCTTGGCTAGTGCTTGTTAAGTTATTTAGAATTTACAAACTTTCAGAATTTATTGTGTTACAAAAGGAGAAAAATGATTAAATATGAATGCAAAACAAGGTAATTTAAAGCTAGTGCTGGCAGGTCTTTTGCTAGCAATTTTAATGGCGTCTATGGACAACACGATTGTCGCTACTGCTATGGGAACTATAGTCGGAGAGCTTGGCGGGCTTGATAAGTTTGTATGGGTTACATCGGCTTATATGGTCGCTGAAATGGCCGGTATGCCGATATTTGGTAAACTCTCTGATATGTTTGGACGTAAAATGTTTTTTGTTTTTGGACTAATTGTCTTTTTAATAGGGTCAATTTTGTGTGGTACGGCAGAGAGTATTATCCAGCTCAGCATCTATCGAGCAATTCAAGGGATTGGCGGCGGAGCACTCATCCCTATCGCTTTTACTATTATGTTTGATACTGTTCCTGTTGAGAAACGTGGCAAACTAGGCGGTTTATTTGGAGCAGTTTTTGGTTTATCGAGTATTTTCGGACCCCTGTTAGGTGCTTATATTACTGATTACATCAACTGGCACTGGGTGTTTTATGTGAATATTCCTTTGGGTCTTCTAGCATTAGCATTTATCGTATTTTTCTACAAGGAATCACCTGTGCATGCCAAACAAAAAATTGATTGGTGGGGCGCTATAACTCTAGTTGGCTCAATTGTCAGCTTAATGTTTGCCTTAGAGCTTGGCGGTAATAAATATGAGTGGAGTTCTGGAGAAATCTTAGGTTTATTCATTGCGTTTGTCGTGTTGTTTGTTGCCTTTATTTTAATTGAAAGAAAAGCTAAAGATCCTATTATCTCTTTTCCAATGTTTAAGATTCGTTTATTCACCACAAGTAACCTCTTGGGCCTGTTCAGTGGGATGGCATTTGTCACAGCTTCCGTGTATATACCTATCTACATCCAAGGTGTGCTTGGAGGGACAGCTACTAACTCAGGTCTTGTACTGCTTCCGATGATGTTAGGTTCTGTCGTCTCAGCCACAACTGGCGGCTTTCTAATGAATAAATTAAGCTATCGTAGCATCATGATTGTCGTTACGATTATTCTAGGAGCAGGTGTATTCTTACTAACAACATTGAATCCTGATACAAGTCGTTTCTTAGTTACAATCTATATGATTCTTACAGGACTAGGAATTGGAGCAACATTCTCTGTTCTCAGTAACGCAGCAATTCATCATTTTGAGCCGGCACAAAGAGGATCTGTGAATTCAACTGTTTCTTTTATTCGCTCGTTAGGCATGACGCTTGGTATTACCATTTTTGGAATCATTCAACGAGACGAGTTTTCTTCTAAACTTAAGGAGATTTTTGCAGGACAAGATCAAATGGTCAACAACCCAACATTTAACGATCCTCGCGTAATTCTTGCGCCGGAGGCTCGTGCTCATATCCCAGCACCTGTGTTAGATAAAATTGTAGGAGTTCTTTCTTCTTCTATCGCTCATACCTTCATGTGGGCGCTCATTCCTACGGTGCTTGCATTTGTGGCCGCGCTAATAATGAGCAAAGAACAATTGAAAACATCTCTAGAAAATGAAATGTCCAATAAGAAAATTGAGATAAACAAATAGAGTAGTTTGATTATAATCATAGTTAATAATTTTTTAGATATTCCAAAAAAAAGAAGTTACCAGGGGGGGGGACTTCTTTTTTTTATTCTAATATGCGTGTGTAATCAATATCATGAGGAATAGCAGTGACCAAGCAGTTCCAAGAACCATTAATGATACTCGCATAAGTTTCTCTGCTGAAACCTTAAATAGTTTTTCAATAATAAGAAAGAGGAGTTCAAGTATCCATATGTCAGGAGGCGAAATGATTTCATCATATGGACGCTTCCTTAAGCCCTTACCAAACTTTCTGGTAAGAGCTTAGTCTTATCTACCAATGACTTTTAAACTTAAACTCCTTAATAATTACCTCGGTATTGCCTCCCGGAGTTGTTAATACTAATTTTTCTCCAGCTGAACGTAATAACAATTGCCTCCCAACAGGAGATAAAAATGAAATATTCCCCTTATCCGGATCAGATTGATCTGGGAAGCAAATGGTGAATTGTTCAGTTTCCTTATTGTCCAAGTACATTAACGAAACCTGGATTTCAATAAAAACTTTGGGTACAACGGAAATATCTTCAGACAGAGCACTAAAGCTTAATAGGTATTTTTGTACCTCATGAGTATACTTTTACGAACTATAAAATTTCTGTTTTATGGAATTTAGTGAATTAACATCAAAGACCACATAACTGCAATGTTATCTGGTCTTTGATGTTTTGTTTGAAATTTTTTTAGTAATGCTCACTACCACGGTAATTAAGCCTATAGTGCTACACATCAAATCTAGAATATAGAATTCACGTTCTCGCATGTATCCTAGAGAGAGTTTGATACCAAATGTTAACAACAGTATAGTTCCTAAATAGATAGCTGGATTTTTCATAAACCACCTTAGTTTAGAATCCACCTAGTCTCCTCCTCGTAAACTCACCACTGTATATCTGCATCTTTTAAGTGGAGATTTTAGGGTGATTTATTTTCAAATGGTTATACGGAGCAGCCTGCTAATAGGTTTCAAAATAAAATCACTTATTTTATTAATCGCTTGTTATCAAGAAAAGAGGCTTATTTTTATATTTATTTTATCTTCAAAATTGAAACTAGCTTCTTCAGTGTCGTTCCTTGAACCAGCAAGGAGAATACTACGTTACTGAATGTCATAGCTAAGAGGAGATCTCTTCCTGCAAACTCTGGTGTTACACCTAAGATAAGAGCAATCGAAAGAGATCCCTTTAATCCTCCCCAGGCTATAATAGGTTTCCACAAAGCAGGGATAGACTTATCGAAGGATAAGCTTATATAGACAGCTATAAAACGTGCCAAAATAACGATAAGAATGCTTGTGAAGATAAGCCATCCTTTATTTAAAAAATCAATACGACTAACTTCTAATCCTACTAACAAGAAAATAAGCGTGTTAGAGAGAAAGGCAATGGTTTCCCAAAAGGAATTCACTTTTTCATGCGTTAAGTCTGACATACCAACATTTCTTCCGTAATTCCCCAAGATTACGCCACCTACTACTACAGCTATTACCCCAGAAACCTCAAAGTGTTCAGCTAACTGAAAGGTACCATAAAACAGAACCATGGATAACCCTGTCTCCACTAAATAATGATCTATTTTAGATGTAATACGAGAGGCTATAAAACCAAACACTCCTCCAATCAATATGCCTCCACTTACGACTTTTAGGAACTCAAGTATCGCATCCAACGTACCTGTTAAGCTTAAAACAGTGGTTACCACAGCAATTTGGAATAGTACAACAGCGACTCCGTCATTGGCTAAACTTTCTCCTTCCACCACAATAGAAAGACGTTTGTTTAGCCCCATAGACTTAAAAATACTTAGAACAGATACAGGATCCGTAGCCGCCATAAGTGCACCAAAAATTAAAGCTTCTTGTAAAGAAAGGTGCAGTAAAAAATAAGTTAAAGTAGCAACTATTAAAAAAGTAAGAAACGTACCCAAAAGAGCTAACAATGAAATGGATTTCTTGTTTTCTTTTAATTCATTGAAGGGAAGCTTAAGCGCTGCATCACCTAACAAGGCTGATAAAAAAATAAAAATAACGGTAGTTTGAAACACTGCATCATTCACTACATAACTTTTTATTTCTCCCAATCCAGGAATTGGTGTCAAACCAATGATTAACCCCATTACTACAAGAAAGGTTGGATAAGGTTGTTTCATTTTTTCTGCAATAAACACAACACCTACGGCAATAGCTAATAAAATAATCCAGTATGCAATCATTTATTTCCTCCTTTTCAATTAAAAGATGACGTATATTGTAAAAGAACTATCTAGTTATTCATGGGATACGATTTAACTAGGTACGCTAGCGAATTTTATTATGGCTACATAAAGTGAATTTAATCCTAAATTAACACTATCACTTATTTACTTAAAAAACTTCGATAAAAGCTTTTTTAATGAAACCTTTCATATAGTTCATCCGTATATGTACATTGAGCAAAAACAAAACATATATTGCATTAGCTAAACTAGTCTTTGTTTATTGGAGGAGCCTGCCACCAAGGGATAAGTATGTCCTTTGGTAGCAGGCTCTTTTTGCTGGTTTAAAGAGGTTTAGGTTTAGTTATGGGAGGAAGAAAGGTGGTAAATAAATGTTAATTCTTCAATTAGCAATAATTTTAGTTTTTTCTAAAATTGCAGGAGAT
>ENA-ORXC01001778-ORXC01001778.1-marine-metagenome-genome-assembly--contig:-NODE-1778-length-12310-cov-4.542712_pt1 | contig 12310 bp, 13 predicted proteins | sample MGYA00237865_ERZ511478 | MGnify/ENA metagenome assembly ERZ511478 | reverse complement strand
GGCGCGGGCGTCGGCGCGGGCGTCGGCGCGGGCGTCGGCGCGGGCGTTGGCGCGGGCGTTGGCGCGGGAGTTGGTGTGGGCGTCGGCGCGGGCGTCGGCACGGGCGTCGGCACGGGCGTCGGCAATGAGGTTATAACCGGCAGGGGAGTCATCACCGGCAGCGGGGAAATCAGTGGCGGCGGTACCAGCGGCGGGGTCATCATTGGCGGCATGGTAACCGGCACCGGGGTCATCCCCGGCAGCGGGTCAAGCAGCGGCGGCAGCAGGATGGGCTCCTCCGAAAAGTTCGGCTCAAGATCAAACGGGTCGTCCGTCTCAGTGGGGAACAAGGGCGGCAGCACCGGGGCGGGGAAGGGCGGCTGCGGCGGGACGGGCGGCTGCATTTGGCCGGCCGCCCCAGGGGGAGTGGGCGCAACGGCGGCGGCGAGCAGCAGCGCCGCCGCCACCGCTGACATGCGCGTCACGCGCACCATCGTTGGGGCTGCGGTCCCGCCGCTCGGGGGGCGACAAGAGAGAGGCCGGGTTCGTCCCGGTGGGGGGGAGGCAAACACCCCGGCAGCCGTGAGGGAGCTTGGACCGTCGACGAACCCGACGGCGGTACGTCGGCGGCTCGAGTCGAGTGGCAGTGCGCTCACTGCGAGGCCCAAGAGTTCTTGTACGCGGCGCCGGCCACAGAATCTCGGGAGCTCTGTTCGCCTCGGTCCAACACGGGCGGGCCCGCTCGTAAGTGGTGCCTCAGTGGTGCCAAGACAGTCCCATCTTGTGCTCCCAGACCATGCATGGCGCGCGGTAGCTCTGTGGCCCACCAAAGGCGGCGGGCCAGCCACCACAAAGACCCGCGCGCGCTCAACAGCACGCGGGGGCCGTCCTTCTCCCCCTTGCCGGGACGATCCCGCCAACCCGCGGAGACGCGCTCGCTCGATGAGTGGACACCATCTGCAGCCAGACGGAGGGTGTGTGGTGCGCACGCTGGCGCGACGGGATCTGCATACACCCGGCGGTGCGGCGCGGAGCGCGGCTCGTCTGGCTGGAAAGTCTCCACCTGTATGACGCGCCGGGGCGCGCTTTGGCGGCTGCGCCCATGGAGGCCGAGAGCACGCACTCGGCGTGGCCCCCGAGCCAGCCGGGGAGCTGAGGCTGACGCGGCTGATCTGTGGGCCCTGCGCGAGCGGGGCCCGCCGAGTTTGTGGGTGCCGTTTCGCCCCGAGGCCCTGTGATTCGTCCGTTCGAGGTGTTCCAAAGTGACTGGATTCTTCATGCGATCTGGGAGACACGTGGTTCAGAAATCAACGGCTGTGCGTGCGCCCGAGGGTGCGCATCCATCTGGGGCATCGTGGCGTCGAGCGCGACGCTCCGCCTGGACGGGACTCCTCATGTGAGCAGGGCGCCGAGCTCATTTTCAGAGCAGCGCTGCCTATTTTACCAGCATCGGAGGGACGTGATGACGGCGGCGACCAGTATGAGTAGACTGAACGTGCAATGGAGGCTCCAGCTCTTGGATGATGCATCGACAACAGCTTCTCACAACGACGTGCTATCATGCATTGGCAATAAAGACGGAGAGAGAAAGGATGAATCAATCAGAGCCCGCTCTCCTTACGTCGTTCTTGACAAGGAGCGCGGCGCACCATGTACATTTTCTGTTTTGCACGAGGGCGATCAGGTCAACGGGCACGAATGTGGCGGCCATTGCCCTTCAGAGACCGGCAGGGCGGCCGCGGCGCTGGTGCTGTGGGGAGAGGGGCCCGCCACTCGCGGCCGCACCAGGGTGGCAGACTCGTTCTGCTGCGGCCGGTCGAAGCTGGGAGCGTCACGCGGGTTGTGGACGCTGGTGGTGCAAAAGCAGTTGCACGCTGCCTTCCACCAAATGAGTACGGGTTGGTTGTCTCAAATACCTCACCCTTCCAGCCTAAATTGAAGTACCAAGCATACTTCAGGGGACTACTTATTCTTCGTTGCTCCGCCAGCATCTGCCGGAGACGAAACTGTCACTGGTGGAGGCGCACAGATCAATGAAAGCGCCGCACTGTGGCACATCACCAGCGTTCCCTCTTCCCGCACGCTACGCGCACCGCCCGTCTCAATCGTGTTGCCTGACCAAGAGCCGGAGGTGGTCTGCTCCCTCACCGTAGTGACAAAGGTCCTCGGCCACTTGTCTTGGTACTCCTGTCCGCTGGACGGAGCCTTGACCATGGCAAGCACAAACAGTGCTTGTCACCTGGTCAGTGCCGGCCACGCGGGCCTCGATTAACACCGGCGGGTTGATATTGAACGCAAGCTCGTGGGCGCTGCGGCGGATACCCACTGGGAGTGGTTGCTGCACAAGGTGGCGTTGGCGCGGCGACAAGGCGTGCGCTGCACACAAGCACGACTTGCTCCCGCGCCGGTCGGCGGCGACGGTCGCCGCCGACGGGCAGACGGCGGCCACTGGGGAGCGCCCATGGGGCCCCATCCCCACCGTGCGCGTCGCAAGTTGCAGTCCCGCCTGGTGCACGCGTGTGCCACCAGAACGGAGGTGCACCGCTGCTGGACGGCCGGGCGTCGACAGACGCGGCTCGCCGCCGCGGCTCTCGACAATAGCGGTCGTGGACGCCCGCACAGGCTCCCGGCGGGGCGTGCTCGTCAGCTGGAGTGTGGGCCGGCGCGTGGCACACGCGCCCACCACGCACGAGCCCACGCTCGTGCCGATGCGTCCATTTTACAAAGCGCGCAGTCCACGCAACGAGTGCCCTTGTCCCCCGTCTCGGGCGCGCCGCTGCGGGCGCGCGGCGGGGGCCCGCCGCACGCGCCACGGGGCCGCCAACGGCCGGCGGGGGGCCCCCGCCCGCCGCCGCCGCCGCAGCGGCCGACGCGGCGGCGGCGCCGTCGACAACGTCCCCGTCTGTCTGCCGACGGCGGGCCCGTCGGCGGCGGCGGGAGCCATGGGGGGGCCCCCGGGGGGGGGGGGCCCACCACCCACGGGCGTCTGACGGCCGCGCGCCACGGGCGGGCGGCGGGCCCCGACCGCCGCCGGCCGCCGACCGGGGCGGGCGGCGCGGGCAGCCCCGCGGCGGCCGCGAAAGGAAAGAGCGGGCGTGTGTCGGGGCGCTCGGGGCGCCTCGCGCCGCGCTCGCGTCGGGGACGGGACGCGCGTGGGTCGACAAGAACGTGGACAAAACAGGGGGGAGTGGGCGCGCACGGCCGCCGGGACAGCGGCCCGCGGGGGCCGCACGCAGACACGACACGCGCTCACAACCGATCGCCCACACAAGCAGACCCACAGGGGTCCAACACCGCTGCTCTGAGAGGATCGCAGCACACGCAACAAAACGGGGCGACGGGCATGCCAAAGCCCCCGCCACCCAAGAAAGAAAAACACACACGCACGCAGCACCCACACAAAAGCCGGCAACGCCAGCAACAAAGCGCCGTCCCGACGGACGCCCAACCCCCCCCCACCTCACGCGCCGTTGAGCTTGCGCATCGCCGCCCGCGCCTGGCGCAGGCGGGTGCGCTTGGCCTCGAGTCCCATCCGGCGGCCGCGGAGCTCCCCGTCTTCCGCAAAGAGCGTGGCCATGTCGGCGTCGGCAAGGCGCGTGTACAACTCGGTGTCGATACGGGCGTAGCTCACTTCGAGCATGCTCTGCACAGCCATGGCCACATTGTCGGAAAAGCGCAGGGACGCCACCTGCCAGTAGGCCTCGAGGGCCGTAAGGAGCTCTTGTGGAGACGACAGGCTGCCGACGTCAACAGCGTCCATGGCCGACTCCAAGGACTCGTCATCCTCCTCTTCGGCCTTGATGGCAGCGGTGAGGCGGGCGAAAAGCGACTTGCGGCGCTCGTTCACCGCCGCCATAAATGCCGGGTTGGTCGTCAGGGGTGCGTCCTCAAAAGAGAGAAGCAGCTCGAGAGTGGCCCCACACGTGGCGCCGGCTTCGTCAACCAATTCCGCCGCGACCCCGACCACAAACGCTGTCAGGTTGGGGTACTTGTCAAAGGTGCGCTCCGCCAGCCGGTTGACGACGCTGCGCAGCTCGTCGACGACGGCCTCGCGGCAGTCGGCGGCGGGTTCGGCCCACTCGCCGACCGTCGTTTTCACCAGCGAGTTGAAGACGGGCAGGGAGGGGAAGCATGGGAGCTCCCGACCGCGCGATTGTTCCACCAATAGCTTGATCGTCGCGAGGTAGTCATCGTGTTCAAAGGCCGGGCGCAGGTCCTTGGTGATGCGCCCGCTGCAGATGTCAAACGACTTGCGGGCGGCCGTGCACAGGCGGTACGACGCATCTGAGAAGACAGCCGGGTCGTCGTACTGCCCTCGCACCGCCGCACGGAGGACGCCGAGGAAGACGCCGACGCGCTCCACGTACACCTTCTGCTGCTCCCCGCGGGTCGTCGGCGGGGAGCCACCGAGCCCCTTGAGTGTCTCCTCCGTCTCCTTGAGCTGCGCCGAGATGTCGTCAGCCATGGCCGGCACGGCCTCGCGGATGCGTGACACGAGCACGCGGGTCAGCTTGGTCGTCAGCGTTTCGACGCCGACCAGGTCAGCGGGGAGGCGCTTGAAGACGGGGTGAGTGGCAAAGAACGTGGCCTCGTCCGTGCGGGCGGCCACCAGAGACTGGTTGTCTTTGAGGCCCGCCTGGGAACGGCACTTAACTCCGACGTAACCGAGCTTGAGGGGCTTGCGTACATTCTCAAGTACCTGCACGACCTCGTCCTCCCCGCCCGTACCTATGAGGTCCATTTTCGTTAGCACCCCCACGGTGCGGTCGCCCGCGGGGTCCACCTGTGCCGAGGAGGGGTCGTGGGAAAGGGCAGTGGCAAGATTTCCACAGCATGGTACCCCAAACGGTAAAGAGAGCGCACGCAGAAACACAAGAGGTGAGTGACCATGTGCAAGAAAGGGGCAGCAAGAACACGCGAGACACATATACACGAGCGCAATGGACAAAGCAGAGACGGGTGGCTACCAAAGCAACTTCCGAGTGAGAAACCCTCAACGTACGTGATGGGCCCGCTCCAGGATGTCAGACGTGGCAATGTCCACGTTTGCGGGTACGACGGCAAGGATGATAGTCCGCTCGCTCTCCAGATAGCGCTGCACGAGCCCATCGACCTGCGCGATGATCGACTTGGACTGACCGGCCGTCGTCGTGCGCACCAACCCGGGCAGGTCAATGATCGTCAGGTCGGGCAGGTCCGCCGCCTCGAGCTGCACCACGATAGTTGCTTCGCTAAATTCCCCGTCTCCGACGAGCACGTCGGTCAGCTGCTCAATTTTGGCGGCGACGTCCGCCTTGGAGTAGATAGGGCCCGACGCGTCCGGCTGGTGGGGCTCCCCCCAGCGCACCTCGACCTTGCCACAGAAACTCTTGCCCTGCACACGCTTCATCGTCAGCCTGCTCATCCGGGAGAACACAACAAACAACATGCGCACAGTCACAACAACCGACGCCCGCGCTGTGAGAAAGCGTCCCCAAATGCCAAAAGCCCGCCAACCGCACGACCGGGCAGACACGCGCAACAAACACACGAGACGCTGCAAGCGAGGCCAGCATAACGGGCGGGGCGTCCAACATACTGGGTCGCACAGCGGGTGACGAGGCCGGTCCCACGCGGGAAAGGCACGCCGCTCAGAAACTCGAGCACCGACGATTTGCCGCTGCTCTGGTCCCCCATCACGGACAGTTGGGGGATAGGCAGGTCCTGTAGCGTGGTGGCAGCAGCGGAAACGAGTAGGTGGCGACGGCGCAGTCGACCACACATGGAAAAAAGACGGGCGCACACAACTCTACTGACGTCAGTACCGAGCCACTATGACAGAAGCCACCAACGCGACCAGGTACCTGCCGCAAGCGGTTGGCCTCTACCGTCATCACGACCGCCCCCTCCCCACGCCTCCCCCATCCCTCCAATCCGGTCGCCCCACGCACCTGCTCAATGCCAAAGGCGCGGAGCTTGTCAATCAAGTCCAGCCACGGGCGCACGTCGCGGTCCAGCCCGACGCTCATCACAGACGTGCCCGCGCCCGCGTCAGCGGGCGCTGCCACTCCCCCAGTCGCCCCCGACGCCCCGCCGACGGCAGCACCGCCGCCGCCATTGCCGACGGCACTGGCCGCAACGGCGGGAAGGGCGCGGGGCGCGACGACGGGCGCCTCGGCTGTCGCCCCGACGGCCGCCCCAGCGCCATGGACCGTGTGCGGCGGCATGGCGGCGACGCGGCCCGACGCAGATGGGGGGGTGGTGGCCTTGTAAACCCGCCGGTGGGCCCGGTGCGGTGTGGACGAGGGCGCGACCACGGGCGGTGCCGTCGGTGCCGGCACAGGGTGGCGACGCGCGCGCAGGCCGGTCGGGGGGTGGCGGTGGCGGGGGCGTGAGTGCTCGACCGTGACCGCGGGCAACGACCACGCCACATGACTGCAGCGCTCACGGCCGCCGCGGGGCGGCCCTTACATACCCGTCACACGCCGCCAACGACAGCAACAGAGTGCCCGTCGGGAGCGGGCGCCCCCCCATCCGTGCCCCCCCGTCCGCGTTGCCCCCGCAGACCGTCGGCGGCGGCGCGGGAGCGGGCGAAAAATGGTCCGAGCGGCATGACGACTTGGCCAAGGGGAGCGAAAAAGGGTCAAGGCGTCTTTACCCTTGTTCCCTAGGCGGCACGACGACTGAGGCGCACCCGCCTAGTTAACAGGTCCCTAAAGCGGACTTCTGGCTTTCTGGAATTCCGATTGGCCAGATCGTGTTTTTAAGGACGTGTCTCAGGCTTCAATAGCGTGGCAGGCAATCTGGAAAGGGTCTTCACAGAGGTGTCACGTGTCACTTGGATAGCCGTTTCTGTGGCTCAATCGCAGCATTGCTGGACAGCACTCGCCACGATTCTGCCAGTATCGCGCGACGCGGCGGTCAAACTTCAACAGTCTTTGAGTCGTGCGGCTGCCTGGCAACTGACTCGCGGCAGACACAAGCTCGTCGCCACATCCCCACAGATGACCAGGAGCCAAACCCCCTCACTCACACTCATCTGTCTCCAAGCCCCACCCCAGTAACCGCATCAGAGCAGCGGACTCGCTGTCTGACAGCATCCCATCATCTCCCCACCCACTCACAGCAGCAAGGTCGGCGGCGGTCGTCCTCCCCCGAGCCACGAGCGCCCGCGACTGGGCCCGCTCCAGGCGGGTCCGATGAGTGCTAATTCGAGTGGCAGCGGCCTTGGTGAGCCCCGTCACCCATGGAGTCATACCAGTTGTCGCCTTTGTCCTGTAGGCGGCTGATTGGGTTGACAGTCCCGCCTGCTCCTTGTACGCCCTTTTGCACTTGTCACCAGCCCCCTTGGCAACACGTGCCCCGGCCGCCGCCGGCTTGCGAGTTGGCAAGTGGCGGTGAACGGCAGACACGGGCGCACCCCCGACAGCTGAAGATTTCACAAACTCTGTGCATGACCCGAGGAACGCTGCTGACGGGTACCTTGCAGCATCTTGGTTGAAGCGGCCATGAAAAGCCTCCAGACCCTGCTCTCTGTAACGGCTCAAACTTCGAAACCGCCGGAGGAAGGTCGCCGCATGGAAACACAGAGCGTGCACCTTGGGCGTGACGCTACACAACGAAAACCCTGCCTTCAACCCATCGACGAAGGTGGCAGAGTCTGTTGCGAACTGGGAAAAATCATCATCACTTTTGGTATCAGCGCGATTGAGTGTAGGCAGCAGCCCTTGCCACGAGGAGCTTGCGCCGCGCCACGCCGCCGCGCCAGACCCCGGGGTGGTGCTGTTCATCAGGTCAGCAATGAGGGCCATTTTGCAACAAACACGGTGGCACTCCCGCCGCTCGAACGTCCCGCCAGAGTAGGGGGCGGGAGATACGCCCGCACCATGCCGCAAGATTTCACCCATGGACGTACAGAAGGTGAGCGCAGCGGCTTCCCCGCCGAAACACGTAACAGCTTCAGCGGCCAGCACCAACAGGGCTACTGTAACTCCCAGAGTTAGGTGGAGAGGCATGGGCGAGACGTCCTTGGCGTCAATCACCATCAGTGGACGCCGCTCAATAGACAGGTGACGCCGGAGGGCATGAGGGTGTGCCAGCGACGCGTTGGGACCCGTAGCGAATCTAGCGCACATGCGCAGTGCGTGGGTCACGTCTCGTGGCCGTCCTTTGCAACGGCTGGCGCCATCATTCGCCATCACCTCCGCCATCAAATCCGGGACCACTACACTGGCGATAAGCTGAAGTTGCTTGTGGATGGAAATCACAAAGAGGCGGCCAAGGTGTGCCGCGCCGAGAACGGCGATTCCGGCGCGGTAGATGAGGAGCAGGCCGCTCATTGGCGTAATATGGACGCGCTCACGCGGACGCTCCAGGAGGACGTGCGTACGGCGAGCGAGTCGAAGCCCGACAAACTACGTACCGACACCCGGAAAACCAAGAAGAGACGCAAGTCGGAACAGAGAAAGAAGCAGGACATGTACAACAAGCGAAAAGAAGGGCCAGTAGGAAGGCTCAGAGGGCCCGCAACGAGACGCTCCGGAGCCAGTCTTGGGCGGACCAGCACTTAAACCAGACGCAGCACACCGCCGCGGCGTCGGCACAGCACGGGCGAATGCTAGCGGGGCTCTTCGTCATGTCTATCGACACCCCGCAGGCGGAAGTGGACGACACTGTGGCGCCCGAGGTGCACAATGCTGGCCACCCCCCCGCGCCACCGGCATTTTTCCACATATCAGAAGAGAGCAGTGACGAGTCCAACTGTTCTTTCAAGTGCAAGTGGTGCGGGCTGTGGCGGGTTGGGAGAGCGCGAGGGGGCCGCGGTGGGCGCGGGCGCGGACGAGGCAGAAGATGGAACTCGGGCGGGTGCGGGTGGTCGTGCGGGGGCCGCCTCCGGTATTGGTATGGGCTCGGGCTCCGACGCCGATGGGGTAATCTGATATAGCTGAGAAATGTGCATGAACAGGGCGAAGAATAAAAAGAACACCAGAAACAGGAAGGAAAATAAATTTACAAAAGAACAGGCGGAGGACAGCAACAAGACAAGATGAAAAAAAGATGCCGTGCACTGACAAATGACCTGGAGTCAGACCCGTGAGAGATCATGAGCTCTGCGAGTGGACAAGAACTCCTCACCCACGCCCCGATGGGAGATCCAGTCATTGACGTGTCGGATTTGCATCGCGCCGACCCCCCGCCACAGCCACCCGAAGACCTCAGTGAAGGCATTCCGGTGGTGGCTACCGGTCGCCGATAGCTGTTTACGTGCTTCCTTCGGAGGTGCGGGGCTGTTTTGGTGTTCGCCCCCGTCGTGAGAGAGTGGCGGCAGGTCGCGGGGTCGCACATGCGTCAGGTGCTGAGGGACGGTACTCTGATGCGACGAAAGAAAGCCGCGGCCGCGGCGGGCGGCTGTTCCTCCGGCAGCTCGGTTGACCAACATAAAAGAACCCGATCGCCGCGCGGGCAGCCCCCCTGTGGCGCGGCCACGCGCGGCCGTTTTCCGCTGCTGCCGCCGCCGCCGCCGCCGCCGCCGCCGCCGCGTAGTGGAAAAAGCGGCGGCGGCGGCACGTCTTGCGCGGCGGAACGCACGGATCGTCGGCGGCGGCGGGGAGCGGCATCGGTGGAGCTCGGTGGCGGCGATGGCAGCGCGTCTGTCGAGGTGGAATGTGTCCGTTTTTTTCTTCGCAGACGCTGTTAGTGTGTATCGCCGTTGGGAACTTTGTCCTCGAATGTGGTACCATGCGAGCGACGCCCGCCCAGGCGCCACACTGTTGTTAATAGACATCACTTTAAGAATACAAGGGCCTCGCGGCGTTGTAGGAGTCCATAGTGGCCAGCTGTCTATGTAGAGGCACGAGGCGGTCCCAGATTTGCTTCCACTGCCAATTGAAAAGCATAGCGCACAGCTCAAAAGAAGGCGAGAAAAGCTCACAGCCGCATGACCACCGAACCAAAGAAATCTGAAGCGGATCTTCACGTCCCGAGTGCCCCATGTAGTGGATCCTGCCCTCAAAGCCGACGGGGTATAGCCCCGTCGGAAAGCCCAGCACAGGATGCGGAGCGAAACACCGGAGAAACAAAACAAACGCCTGGATCACACAGCGCGACGCGCACCAGACCGAAGGTAGTAACGCAAACGCAACGCTGATTCATTCGAAGACGCTCGATGACCCCAATGCATACACTCACATACCATCAGAAACAAGACGCAGGACGTGCACAATCCCGACCCCCGGGCGCCACCATGGGGGGACTGGTGCCCAACGGGCCGCGGTCTCAGGCCTGGGACTCTAGTGGCCCCTGCTCAGCATCCTCGACTACCCTTCAACTTGAAGGGGACCCCGGCCCGTCTCGGGCGGAAGCAGGAAAATCATCAAACTTCCCAGATCTCAGGATTTACCCAAGATCAGTACGTCGGGACATATCCCAACATTTTTCAAATTTCCAGTGTAGAGTTCCGGAGGGATTTTATCCATGGTGGAGATCAGATGTCGGACCGGCTTACGCTCGAATTGCGGAAGCTTCCACAAGCTTCCCGGTCCCTTCAGAGGGCCCGGATTCGGGAAGACGCGTGCTTTCCTCGGTTGTGTCAGACCCCTCCAGGGGGGGCCGATCGGGTGCTCATCACCCCGCGCCCCTGTAGAGGATTCGTTTCGTGTGTGGCCCTCTGGATGCCTGGACACCCGCCCAAGGGCGTGTCTCACGCTAACTCCCCCTGGGGGGTGTTACGTGAGTGGTCATGACGCGTCCCCGGCTCATGCCGAGCGGCCGTGTCACCCTGTACACGGGGTTTCCCCCGCAGCATGGAGAATCGCGTCGAAAGCTGCGGTGCCAAGGCAATGACCAAGGCCAACGTTTCCCAGAACCTGTCGGTTTTGGCTCACAAGGTATTCACGCACAACATCACGGCTGAGCGCATGTCGAACTGGGACAAGACGCTGATTCTGCTTGCCACTGTTGTGGCATCCAGATATATGGTGCTGGTCGACACGGAGGCGGGCCATTCCTTTTCGTAGGGCTTGTCTGCGGGTAGGGACTGTGAGAACATCAAGATTGGGGCTGAAGTCACAGAGAGCGGGACGGCTGACATTCCCATCGTCGTCCTTCCCGGAAAGGAGGCCGAGGATCGGGATTTGTAGAGCGACTCCGCTCAAACCCCCGAAGTTTACCTACCACCTGGAGCTAAGGTTCAATACAGGGACCTTGCGGGAGTGATCGGATCAATAGTACTCTCCTCGGTGAACTTCTGCCTCGAGGAGACAGGTGACCTGCGCCGACCTGGCAAGAGGTTGGTTGTCTTTGACGTCCACGCCAGTCACCAGTCGCTACGTGTCCTCCTACGATTGGCGGAAAACAGCTTCATGGAGCACCCACTCCCTGCTCGTACATCGAACTTCACGCAGCGGCTGGACGTTGACGCCGTGGACCCGTGGTTGGACGTCCACGCGCGATTATTATGGCGCTGGGACTCTCTGGACAACAGCGTGAGTGTGACGAAGAACGGGATCGTGTGCACGGCAGTAGGCGCCCACGTCACGAGCGCCGCGGTCCTCAACGTCCAACGGAAGCGGGAGGTCAAGCGGGAAAAGAAGGCAAAGCTCAAGTGTGTCGCGGCCGCGGTGGCCGTACAGAAGAGAATGGAGCGCGCCACTGCTGCCAAAGCAAGTGCTGCTTTCCGGGCGGCGGCAGCGACCCTTTGGACGGCTGCGGCGAGCGCCGCTGAGGAGGCGAGCCTGCGCGCGGTGGCCGGCGCTCGTGCGCCGATTCTTCAGAAGGTGCGCCCCATCCACGAGAGGCGCGCCATTGCCAAGCAGGGGGCGGTCTACCGACATGAGCAATGAGCCTGCGTCTCCTTTACACTATGATTTCAAATCATTATAGCTCTGTGCACTTATTTTTTCAACCAACGGTCGTGGTGAGGGGGAGCACCGCCAGTTGAGGGGCGAGAAAAAAAGGGCTGGCTGGAGGTGCCGGTTGGGAAGAAACAAAGGGGACACACGGTGGGGGATTTTCTGCTGTAGTATGAGAGACAGCCATTCGACTTAGTGGACAGAAAGGGCAATCATTTCCGAGATGCAGAGCATCACACGCCAGGGGCGGCAGCACTTCGGGCGTCGAGAGGAGAAGAAGTCGCCACATGGCGAGAGGAAGCGGGGCGGCACTAAGAGAGGGACTGGGCAGGCACACGCGGCGCGCTGCGTGATGACAGGCAGCGATTGTTGTCGTACTACGGGACCATGCCGTCGACGGTGGCGCGGCCGGCGGAGCACCAGGGGTGCGGCGGACGGCGGTGGGGTCGGCGGCGCCGACGAGGTCGGGCACGGGCGGAGCGGGGACGGCGGGCCCGCCGGTG
>ENA-ORXC01001776-ORXC01001776.1-marine-metagenome-genome-assembly--contig:-NODE-1776-length-12313-cov-39.558025_pt1 | contig 12313 bp, 9 predicted proteins | sample MGYA00237865_ERZ511478 | MGnify/ENA metagenome assembly ERZ511478 | reverse complement strand
GTTAGTTCATAATCCTTCTAATTTTTAGCTATTTCCTTTTTTGATTATGAAGAAAGAGAAATGGAAAGTACCAAAAACAATATCCCTAAATTTTCAGCCTTAATACCCTTGTTCGTATTTGTATTTACGTTTTTAGGTGTAGGCATTTATCAAAATGATTTCTATGCCCTACCCGCACCTATTGCGGTAATTGTGGGTATTGTAGTAGCGTTCATACTATTTAAGCAATCGATATCAGATAAAATCGATACGCTTTTAAAAGGTTGTGGAGATGATAAGATATTAACGATGTGCCTTATCTATTTATTGGCAGGTGCTTTTGCAGCAATTACCAATGAAACAGGTAGTGTAGATGCCATTGTAAACCTCGGTTTAGATTTAATAGCCATACAATACATATATGTGGGCATTTTTATTATTGCCGGGTTTTTATCTGTCTCAACAGGAACTTCTGTTGGCGCTATCGTAGCGTTGGCGCCAATAGTAGTAGGTTTTGCCGAAGAAAGCAATGCAGAGCTGGCCATTTTATGCGGGGCGTTATTGGGCGGTAGTATGTTCGGTGATAACTTATCTGTCATTTCAGATACAACAATTGCAGCAACCCAATCTTTAGGTTGTAAAATGAGCGATAAGTTTAAACAGAATATTAAAATTGCTGTGCCAGCAGCGATATTTACCATCGCCATATTAATTTTTCAAGGCTTAGGATTAGAATCCGTTGCATCTGAAAACACCGTTTATAACTATGATATTGTAAAGATTTTACCGTATGTATTGGTGATTGTTCTGTCTATTGTTGGAGTCAATGTTTTTGTAACGCTTTTACTAGGCGCTATAGCTGCAGTTGTACTAGGTCTTGTTTATCAAGATTTTACTCTGATTGAATCCGGCAAAATCGCTTACACGGGATTTACCAATATGACAGAAATATTTCTTTTGTCTTTATTGACCGGAGGACTGGCGGCATTGGTAGAAAGAAATGGTGGAATAGAATTTATATTGGTCAATATTAGAAAGCTGATAAAAAATAAGAAATCGGCACAATTCGGTATAGCCACATTAGTGAGTACAATTAATATGGCAATAGCCAACAATACCGTTTCAATTATAATTGCCGGACCAATTGCAAAAACCATTAATGACGAGTATCATTTAGATAATAAAAAGACGGCTTCTATCTTAGATATTTTCGCATGTATTTTTCAAGGTTTGATTCCTTATGGAGCACAGGTTTTAATGATTTTAAGCTTCTCTAAAGGAAAAATCGATTATTTAGATTTGGTAAGCAACACTTGGTATTTGGTATTGCTTTTTATTTACACACTATTATTTATTGGTCTTAGGGCAAAGAATAATGCTTAAGGCTAACTGTTGAAAGAGTTATGAATTCCCAATAAAATGTGATTATGTTCGATATAACCTCCTTTTTTTTTGATTATTGATAAAAATCAGATAGAAATTAAATGTGAATTTTAAATTGAATGTTAAACTACAGACATAGATATGGGAAGGTTGCCTAAAAAAGTAATTTTGATAAACTAATTAAAAGACACTGACAATAGAGATGCTCATGTCTTTCTATAACTCTTTAAAACGTTGCTAATCAGACACTAGTGTAATTTTCTTTTATTTTAATATAATTAGTTTTTAATCCATTTTCAATTTATAAATCATTTATTATGAAACACTTGATCGCTGTTTGTGCAGCTGTTTTGGTAAGTACTATTTCTTATGGGCAATGGCAGGTATCTGCAAGTTCTGGATATGCAATTGGTAGCGCGACCATGAAATTAGGAGAACGCATTAATACTTCTACAACGGAAAACTCTTATGGAAGTTACGGTGAGGGAACAAATTTTCAACTTAGAGGAACTTATTTCTTTGATGATTCTTTTGGTTTCGATTTAGGCGTGGGGTATTTACATGGTACCGATCAAGATGTTTCTATTGTAGATTTACCATCTACAGAAGTTAATGCAGTGGCAAGAGCACGTGCTTTTGGTGCTTCTGCATCTGTGGTATACAAATTTACCAACAATATTTACGGGCGTTTTGGAGCCTTGATAAAATTAGGAGGAAAAACCGAGGGGGTTATCTATCAAAAATCTGTATTTTCTGAAGCAGAGGCCGAAGCTTTAGGTGTACCTAACGGGTCATATTCCGAGACCAATTACAAAGAAGACTTTCATGGCCACTTTCCTTTAGGTTTTGTAGGTGCGCTTGGTTATAGACATAATTTAGATGCTAACTTTAGTCTTTTTGCAGAAGTAGAGTATTACGGTATTAGTTTAAAGCGTAAAGACTCAGAAATTTCAGAATTTAATACAGATATTAAACTTCCAGATGATACGGTTGCCGTTAGTGGTTTTTATTCCATTGATAATTTACCAGAAGGTATTAACAAGAAAACGACTTATGTAGATGAATTGTCGAATACGAATACAGATACTACAAAAGAGTTGTCTCAAAAAGTTCCTTATTCTTCTTTCGGTTTAAATATTGGTATTACCTATAAATTTGCAAAGGCAAATAAAGAGTAATACTTCAAGAGCTTGATAATTGAACCCCTATTGAACAATTGTTTAATAGGGGTTTTATTATATCCGCTAGTAAAATAGTACACACTAATAATACTTTGTTCAGTTCTATGAACCACAGGTAATTGTAAAGATATTTTATAATGGTTTGTAGGTAATTGAATCAAAAAAATATCGCATATATGATGTTGTTCAATTTTTAAACGTATATTGAACTATTATGCATGCATAGTAAATTGAATTTAATTAGTAGTGAAATGACCAAATACAAACATATTTTTGAGCCTTTAGATTTAGGTTTTACCACCCTAAAGAACCGAATTTTAATGGGTTCTATGCATACTGGCTTAGAAGAAGAAAAAAATGGAATAGATAAAATTGCTGCATATTATGCCGAACGGGCAAAAGGCGGAGTCGGATTAATTGTAACCGGCGGTATAGCGCCCAATGTGCAAGGTTGGACAGGCCCTTTCTCTGCACGTATGAGCTCTAAAAAGCATGCGAAACATCATAAGGTCATTACCGATGCCGTGCATAAAGAAGGTGGTAAAATCTGTATGCAAATACTACATGCCGGTAGGTACGGCTATCATCCTTTTGCGGTGGCACCATCGGCTATCAAGTCCCCCATCTCCCCCTTTAAACCATTTAAACTCAATAAATCTGGTATTAATCGTACCATACGTGATTTTGTAAATTCGGCTAAACTTTCAAAACTAGCGGGTTATGATGGCGTAGAAATTATGGGTTCAGAAGGATATCTAATTAATCAATTTATTGCAGAAAGAACTAATAAACGTACCGATAATTATGGTGGTAGTTATGAAAATCGAATGCGTTTACCAATTGAATTAGTAAAACAAACAAGAGAAGCGGTCGGCCAAGATTTTATCATCATTTATCGCTTATCAATGTTAGATCTGGTAGAAAAAGGAAGCACTTGGCAAGAAGTGGTAGCCTTGGGTAAAGAAATAGAAAAAGCGGGAGCTACAATCATAAATACAGGAATTGGCTGGCATGAAGCCCGTATACCGACAATTGCAACATCGGTACCTAGAGCGGCATTTACTTGGGTGACCAAAAAGATGAAAGAAGAATTATCTATTCCGTTAGTTACGTCTAATAGAATAAATATGCCCGAAACTGCTGAGCAAGTTTTAGCGGAAGGTCATGCAGATATGATTTCAATGGCACGACCATTTTTAGCAGATCCAGAGTGGGTCAATAAAGCTAAAGCAAATAAGGCAGATGAGATAAACACCTGTATTGGTTGTAATCAAGCATGTTTAGACCATGTTTTTCAACGAAAGGTGGCTAGTTGTTTGGTAAACCCAAGAGCTTGTCATGAGACAGTTCTTAATTATAACCCAACAGCAACAAAGAAAAGAATTGCCGTTGTTGGTGCAGGACCGGCAGGATTGGCTGCATCTACAATCGCAGCACAACGTGGGCATGATGTTACACTTTTTGATGGCGAAAAAGAAATTGGCGGCCAATTTAACCTGGCTAAGCAAATACCGGGTAAAGAAGAATTTTACGAAACCATTCGCTATTTCAATAAACAACTAGAGTTGCATAATGTAACTTTAAAATTGAATACTAGAGTCTCTGCAGAAGACTTAAAAAATGGCAACTTTCATGAAGTTATTTTAGCGACTGGTATACAACCAAGAACTCCGAAAATCGAGGGTGTAGACCACCCCAAAGTTCTCAACTATATAGATGTATTAAAATTTAAAAAACCAGTAGGCAAGCGTGTTGCCGTTATCGGTGCTGGCGGAATTGGTTTTGATGTATCTGAATATTTAGCCCATGAAGGTGAAAGTACGGCATTAAATATCAATGCTTGGCTCAAAGAATGGGGAATTGATAAGACTTTAGAAGCTCGTAGTGGAATTGAGAATATACAACCCGAAATACACCCCTCGCCTAGAGAAATATTTATGTTTAAGCGAAGCAAAGGTAAGTTTGGTGGTAATTTGGGTAAAACCACAGGTTGGATCCATAGGTCAACATTGAAAAAGAAAAAAGTTCAGTTTATTAATGAAGTGCAGTATACTAAAATTGATGATGAAGGTTTGCACTATACTCAAAATAATGAACGGAAAATACTTGCAGTAGATACTGTGGTTATTTGTGCAGGGCAATTACCATTTAAAGAACTTTTAGAACCTTTACAAGCAAAAGGCATGAAAGTACATGTAATTGGTGGTGCAGATGTTGCTGCCGAATTAGATGCTAAACGTGCCATAAATCAGGCTTGTAGATTAGCTGCGGAAATTTAATGTTACAAAAACAAGTGAAGTCATATGGTAAAATGAATTAATCTTCAAGAGGTATGAACGCTCCGTTTTCATTCGTTGGTTTTAAAATTTTATCGGTAGAATCCATAAAGCCTGATGGGGAGCCTAAGTCCCCATCTATATCGGTCTCAACTAACACTTGTTAAAATATTTCCTTTTTCTAGAGGTATATTGAGGTATTAATTCATCGCAATCGCTACTTCCTCTTCCAATTCATTTTTATCACTGCTACATCCATAGGTAAATGTTACAATTACTATTAAAACCAATCTGAAAACAACTTTTTCATTCTGCATTTTTAAGACCTTAAAGATCGGAAAACAAAACTCAAATTACAGAAAACCATTGTTTTAGCAACTATATCCATATTTCTAAACGTACATAGCATAACCCCAAAAATATAACGCTATGCGAAAATTGAAGACTTACCTATGGTTGTTAAGCCTTAGTTGTGCCATAATTGGCTGTACTAATGAAGAAGCCATTTTGTTGGAAAATAATAATAGTGATACTGAAACGGAGACCGTAGAAGAATCAGTTGAAGATGATGAAGATTTGGAGACAACTTCTAATGAAAATACAACACCAGTAAAAGTAGCAACCACACTTATTGCAAACGACCTTGCACCACACCCTATGCAAGATGTTGCAAAACCAGCGTATTTAGAGACTATAGTAGATCCGTCTTTTGGAACTGTTATTCGTAGAATTTCAAATGCTGGTACTGGCGGAGTTATTAAACCTATGTACAGTACGATACAAGCATGAAACGCCGATGAAACTAAGATGATTTTATATGACCAAACTAATGGAGTACATCAATTGTTAGATGGAATGAATTATGGGTTTATTAGGAACCTAGATGATGTGCGCCCAGATGATTTGGAACAATTATTTTGGGATTTTAACGACCCTTATATTTTATATTATTTAGACTCAGTTACAGATGAATTTATAAAGTACTCCGTGTCTTCTGGGAATAAGGAGGTGCTTGTGAATCTAAAAGAACTTACTAATTGTACGGGAAGCATCAGTATGGGCAATGATGTACAAATGATGTCTTGGGATTCTGATGTTATAGGCTTTAGATGTGATAATAGCGAAACGTATTCCTACAGATTTTCAACTGCAGAACTTGTAACCTTTAATCTCGATGATGTAAACTATACAGCAGCTATGCCAGCACCTAGTGGAAATTTGTTTTATCATAATGTATCGTCATATGATGCCGACGGTAATTTTAAAGCAAGACTAAATAAGAGTAAACCAGAACATTCATGCTTAGGTAAAATGGTAGACGGTACCGATACCGATTTTTCCGTAAGTTTTGATGCAGGACCAAATGGTGGATGTCAAGGAAACATCATTGCTTATGATTTAAATACAGGTGATTGTTTACCGGTTATATCAGAAGATTTAGGATATGCATATCCAAAAAAGGGAACCCATATTTCTGCAGTAGCCCATAAAAACCCTGGATGGATCGCTGCTTCTATGATAGGCTTTGAAGGAGACGGTCAGGCATTGTTGGATCAAGAGCTAGTGATTGCTCGTGTTGAGCCAGGTAATGTTGAAGTATATAGAATAGGACATCATAGAGCAGATGAAGAAGAATTCGATTATTGGGGAGAACCACATGCGGTAATTAGCCCAACAGGTACACGAGTACTTTTTGGTTCTGATTGGAGCGGTAGCGAAGATGGAACTTCTATAGATTCTTATGTTGTTGAATTACCATCTTATAATTAATCGAATACTGTAAACTATATAATTAAAAGGCGTATATACTGATAATTAACATATAATAAAACCCATTCTATAGTCGATTTGTACAGCCATTAAGATCAATGAAAAAACAATATCTTTGAGAATAGAATTTGCAATTAAAATCTTACTTCAAAAATGGCAACTGAATCTCATATATCTATTAACGGACATACACATGTACTTTATAAAGAAAATGCATTGTCGAAAGAAGAACTCATTGTCAAAAGTGAGGACTTTTATAAACATTTAGATGAAAGAAGATCTGTTAGAGAATATGCAAATACACCTGTACCAAAAGAAGTAATTGAAACTTTAATAAAAACGGCTTCTACGGCTCCGTCAGGTGCGCATAAACAACCTTGGACCTTCTGTGCTGTTTCTAATACTACATTAAAGGCAAAGATCAGAGAGGCTGCCGAAGCAGAAGAAAAAGAAAGTTATGAAAGTAGAATGAGCGACCGTTGGTTAAAAGATCTTGAGCCGATGGGTACAAATATGTATAAGCCCTTTTTAGAAGATGCACCGTGGCTTATTATCGTTTTTAAGAAAGTACATGATTTAGATAACGATGGTAAAAAGGTAAATAATTACTACGTTAATGAATCTGTAGGCATTGCCGCAGGTATGTTAATAACTGCAATACACAATGCGGGTTTAGTTACACTGACTCATACTCCTAGCCCCATGAATTTTTTGGCAAAACTATTGAATAGACCAAGCAATGAACGAGCATTTTTGCTGTTGCCAGTAGGTTACCCTAAGACGCCAACTTACGTACCAAATATTGAACGAAAACCGATAGAAGCTATTTCAGAATTTTACGAGTAAAACTTTAAGTAAAGATATTTTAAATCCTATCTAATAGAAATTTAGATAGGATTTTTATTTTTAAATTAAAAGTATAAAACTGCTTCCTTTTTATAGATTTTAAGTTTATCAGATGAAACCTCGACCTTAAAAAAACACTTAAATATTGTATGCAAAATATGAATCATTCTGTGTGCATAAATAGAGTTCCTTTTATCCATCCTAAAAGAGATTCCCTTAATTTTATTAATTTGATAAAATAACACTACTCAGTAGTAAATTGATGAAATTAATTAGCCAAATTCAATATTTTACTAATATAATTTCAATAAATATTAAATTTTACTAGGAATTCATCAAAAAAAGTTTAAATTATAGTAACTATAAAAAACAAAATAATATATGAGGCAACTGAAGATCACCAAACAAATTACAAACAGAGACACTAAATCATTAGAAAAGTACTTTCAAGAAATATCAAAAATTGATTTGATTACCGCCGAAGAGGAAGTGGAGCTGGCAAGAAGAATACGTGAAGGAGATCAAGTTGCCCTAACTACATTAGTAAACGCCAACCTACGTTTTGTAGTATCTACGGCAAAACAATATCAAGGTAGCGGTTTACGACTTTCAGATTTAATCAATGAAGGAAATATTGGTTTGGTAAAGGCAGCAAAACGCTTTGACGAAACCAGAGGTTTTAAGTTTATATCATATGCTGTATGGTGGATCAGGCAATCTATACTGCAATCTATTTCTGAGCAATCTCGTATGGTGCGTATACCACTGAATAAAATTGGAGAAATTAGTAAGATCAATAAAGTATTTTCTACGCTAGAGCAATCGTTACAAAGACCACCAAGTACTACTGAAATAGCTAGAGAACTTGATATGAGTAGCACACAAGTAAAACTTGCTTTAAAGAATTCAGGTAAGCACTTGTCTATGGATGCACCTTTTCAGGAAGGGGAATCGTCTAACTTATATGATGTAGTAAGTAATAAAGACGCAAACAGACCCGATGCAAATATGATGATGGATTCTCTTAAAACAGATCTTGATCAAGCGTTAAATACGTTACCGAATAGGGAAAGTGAAATTATTAAGCTGTATTATGGTCTTGGAGAAAGAAGTCCTAAAAGTTTAAGTGAAATTGGAGAGCTTTTTGATCTAACAAGAGAAAGAGTTCGACAGATAAGAGAGAAGGCCGTTCGTAAGCTTCGAAATAAATCTCAAAACGAAGTACTGAAAGCATATTTGTAGAAGACAATTTGAAATTTATTAAAAAGCCGACTTATTCAAGTCGGCTTTTTTATGCATTAAGATGTTGCAAACAAAAACTATTAACTGTTCTCTTTCTGATTTTTTTTCCTTTTCGGCTCTTCAGGTTTTATAGGTAGACTAGTAGTTTGGGCTATATGGTTTGCCAATATTTTCTCTACCAATTCGTCTTTGGTCAAGTGATGGAAAATGGTTCTTACTTTAGTTTTAAATTCTTCAGATACCTCGCGGTTAGGTTTGGTTTTAAATATTTTCTTTGCCCATAGTAAGGTGTTGTTTTCTTCTATACTCTGTGCATCTGCCTTTTGGTATTTTGAGAAAGAAATACCTAATTCTTTTTCAAAATCAAATACTTCTGCAACTTCCTCTTTTTGTAGAATGGTTAATGAAAGTCCCTTCTCCCCTGCTCTGGCGGTTCTTCCGCTACGGTGAACATAGGCATCGTAAGTGTCAGGTAAATGATAGTTAATTACGTACCCAAGTTCTTTTACATCGATACCACGCGCGGCTAAATCGGTAGCTACCAATATATCGACATGCCCTTCTCTGAATTGTCCCATTATTCGGTCTCTGATCCCTTGAGATAAACTACCGTGCAAAGCACCAGATGAAAATTTATTTATAGCTAATTTTTTAGCCAACTTATTTACTGCCGCTTTTGTTTTACAGAAAATGATGCCACGTTGCCCTTCTTTTGTATTTAAAAAGTGCATAAGCACATCTAATTTTTCAATGGGCTCAACTACCACATATTTATGATCAATACCTTGATGACCAACGGTAGACATATCAGCTTCTACATGTACCACATGTTTAGACATGTAATTTTGAACCAACTGCTTTATAGCTCCAGACATGGTAGCCGTAAACAAAAGTGTACGGCGAGATTTCGGAATACCTTCGATAATGGTATCTAAATCTTCTTTCAGAGCAGTGACCATTTCATCGGCTTCATCTAAAATCAAGTACTTCAGTTTTTTAATATCAATAGCCTCACGTTTTACCAAATCAACTAAACGACCAGGCGTAGCTACTACAATATGAGTATCTTCTTTTAAGCGTTCTATTTGAGGTTTTATAGGTATACCACCGCATACTGAAGCAATTGATACTGCAGGACTATTTTTGGCATATGAAATTAAGTTGGCATGTATTTGTTGTGCCAATTCTCTTGTTGGTGCTAAAATAACAGCTTGTACTGCTGTATTTTTTGTATTGATTAATTGCAGTAATGGTAAGCCAAAAGCAGCAGTTTTACCAGTTCCTGTTTTTGCTAATGCAACAAGGTCATCTTTTTTATTTAGAATAACAGGAATACATTTTTTCTGTATATCTGTAGGTACTGTAATTTGTAATTCCTCTAAACTCTGTTTAATTTCTTTATTGATTCCTAAATCCGAAAATTGGCTTGACATAAAATAATTTTATGCAAAGATAGGTACAGTTTCACTAGGCGAGGGTATTAACTACAAAAGGTTATAATTAAAGTAATTAGATGATTTAAGAGCGATGAGATTTAAACAGCATATAATTAAAAAAGCTTGCATCATAATTAAATGATGCAAGCTTTGTATTTGTAGTATTCTCAGTAAAAAACCAATACTATTTTGGCATTACTTTTTAACGTTCACAAAACCTCTTAACGGAACTAATTCTTCCATTTTAGCAATATTTAAACCTTGATTTTCATCAGTTCCAAAATCACCAAGATCATTGATGTCAACACCTTGAGTACCTCGAGGTAAGTCATAAGACTCTCCAACAGAAGCTGAACTATAACCTAAATCTCTCATAGATCCAGCTGTTATTCTACTTAAAGGATTTTCTCCAAGATTTAAAAAGCCTGTCATAAGTTCATTATTTAAGGTAGACTCTCTCCAGTGCCCTAATGCTGTACCAGGACCACCCATATTCTCAATTGGTAATTCATCTGTACCACCTTCTGCGTTCCAGAATACATTTGCTTTTTTACCAGTAAAGTAAGGATTGCTATCAGGTCCTGCTCTTAGCGTTCTGTCAAATCCGAACGGAGCCGTGTTCCAAAGTGTACCTACGCCTAAAACATGACCCATTTCATGTACGATAACTTCTTCGAACAAATCGATCTCTTCAAGAAAATCTAAATCTTCAACATCAAAGAACATAACTCCGGTCAAAGACAGAAAATCTTCCGTTCTTACAAATTGAGGTCCTGCCTGACCTAAAATTCCTCCAGGTCCATCAATTGGTGCCAAAGCTACTTCAATAACCAAATCATCGATAGCATCAATATCTGGAAAACCGGCAAAAGCTGAAGGTATTGGACCAGCAACATCTGGCACATCTTTGATGATTATACGTTCCCATCTTGCTGCAGCAGCTTCAAAAACTTCCACTTGTCTTTCCGTAGGAGGTAATAAATACTTTAATGAAATGTTGTAACGACCTTTGGTAGCATTACTTGATTTTGCCGTTTGCAAATCTGTAACTCCAAGATCATCTATGATAATAGGGGAATTTGTTGGCGCTTTTAAAGCGATTTCCAAAGGTTTTGCTTCTTGCGATTCTTCTGCATTCAATACCGATGTTTCGTCTGTACAAGAAGTGAATAATAATACACCAAAAGCGCAACCTAAAGTCAAAAATTTGTTAGTTTTTTTAAAAGTGTTCTTCATAAAAATATAGTATTAAAAATTATTATATAACAGTGCCGTTGTAAATGAACAATGTTACATTAATGTTAAATTTAACACAATAAATAATATTTTACGGCATTTTGTTGAATAAAATATGAATTTATATAATTTCCCAACTCCTCCACCTATCCATACCCTTTCGATACCATTTATCGCCTTTAATGAGAGATAGATTATTATTTCGTTCCACATTGAATTCTATAGGCTGATTATATAGTTTTCCGCTTTTCCAAGCATCAAAACATTTGATCAATGTTTCAATTTCTTCATCTTTAGTTAGATCCATATCTAATTTATATAAATCTTGAACTAAAGGAATTATTGAGTTTTCGGTGTGTTCATCATAATGAATTAAAGGTGATAAACGTATAATTTGCTCGTTAAGTGCTTTGTTCGTAGCTACCTGTAAAAACATCATAGCAATATAGTTGGCCGTATCTGGTGGTTGGTATAAAATAGTTTTTGCTTGGTGCAATACGGTTTCTTTAAAGAAATTGAATTGTGGTTTCCATTTAGAAAAAGCAAATTTCTTTCTCCTAAATATTACCGCAATCTGTTTCCAGTCCCAAAAGTTTTTTTTAGCATCTGCAGACATCAGCGAATTACTTGTACCAAGCGAAACTATGTGCAAGGTCTTTAAATCCACTCCTAGTTTATAGGCTTCTATAATTCCGGCTAGAATAGGGTTATTGAATCCGCCTAGGGCACCATCCCATAACTCATAATATATGTCACTTTGCTTCGCTTTAAAACGTGCCGGAAAATCGAAATATTGAACAGGGGCGTTAGATGATCCGTTTATAGCTTGTGTAAGTCTAACGGAATCGTAAGTATTTGAATTTGTTGAGAACGATTTAAAGAATTTTGCACGATTATTTAAGGCATCATATGTGGCAACTACTATTTTAAGGGATGCTTTACCAATCAGTTTTGGAATTTCATC
>ENA-ORXC01001774-ORXC01001774.1-marine-metagenome-genome-assembly--contig:-NODE-1774-length-12321-cov-6.847599_pt1 | contig 12321 bp, 10 predicted proteins | sample MGYA00237865_ERZ511478 | MGnify/ENA metagenome assembly ERZ511478 | reverse complement strand
CACCAGGCGGCCCAGCGGCTGCCGCCCGCCGCCGCCGCCGCGGCCGCGTGCGCCGCGACTTCGGACCGTGGCCGCCCGACCGCGTGGTAGGCCACCTCGGCGTAGAGGGCCCCCCCCAGGAGGTCGGCAAAGAAATGGTGTTGCAAGTAGAGCGCCGCCCACCACACGAGGGCGACGTAGCCCCACGCAACGAGGCGGCCACTCCGGCTCGACGCGGCCGGCGCAAAGAGCGCCATGAGGTACGGCCACGCGCCGTGGAGGCTCGGCCACGTGCCAAACACGACCTTGCCCCCGTCGTGGTACATGTGGTGGAAAAAGGCGCTCCCCGTGCGCGCGTCGAGGCGGCCGAGGCCCGCCGGGTCCCCCTTCATCGCGTACGTGGCGGGCGTCAGGCCGTACTTGTCAAAGTACCACGGGGGCGCCGTCGGGAAGAAAAAGTGCGTCGCGACCGCCGCACAGTTCATGACGCCGAGCGTAAAGGCAAAGGTGCCGACGCGCGACGGCGAGCGGCAGCGGGCGAGGAGGAAGGGCGCGTAGCAGAGGGGCACCACCGAGTGGATGGTGTAGGGCACCGCCGCGAGCACGTCGAGCACCGCCGCCGTGGGCGACGCAAACCAGCGGTAGCTCCACCCAAAGCGCGCGTCGAGCGCCGGCAGCGCCGTCACGTTAATGGTCGGCTTGAGGGCGACCGGCACGAGGTCGTGGACAAAGGCAAAGGCAAACAGCCAGGCGGCGAGCGGTGCCAGGTAGCCGCCGAGGGCGGCGACACTGCGGATGCCGCCGCGGCGGACGTCGGCCGCCCAGTCAGCGACCGACGCGTACGCGCCATCGTCGCTGTCAGGGGGGGGGTCCGCCGCCCACGATCGGCTGGTGGAGTGGGAGCGGGGCGGCCGCCGCGGGCGCGACATTGTCGACAACGTCGCCGCAGGGTGTGGAGGGGGCGAAGGGAACAGCGAGGGGGGGGCGCCGCCGGGAAGAGCGAGTGGGTGGTGCAGCAGGCAACAGTCAGAGGGGGGCGCCGCAGGCAACAGTGAGGGGTGGGCGTCTCAGGGAACAGCCAAGAGGTTGCGCGAAGAAAAGAGTGAGGGGGGCGAGCACACTGGAGAATGCGAGGGGTGGGTGCAGGGGGAGAGCCAAGCGCGGACAGAGCAAGGTATCGAGCCAAGTGTGCCAAGGTACCGGGAACGCCGCGGCTCGGAGGCAGGGACGGCAGAGAGCAGTCGGGGAAGGCGTCTCCCTTAATCGCTGCGTGGGAAAGCGCAGATAGCAAAGGCAGAGAGGACCGCCGGCAGTGGTGGCGGGGACGGTGCGGGACGGTACACGGCTTGCTCTGGGAAACTGCTGGCGGGGGGGATATGGCCACATGACGGCTGTCTTCGACGTGCCGAGGCCAGCACGCCGTCCACGTGGCTGCCAGTCAGAAACCGGAATTCGGAGACCACTTATGGCATCAAAGTCAATGAGGGAATGAATCGTGACAAGTCTTTCTGGGAGGCCCCTCCGCACCAAATGAGGCTCTCAATGAAAGGAAGCACCCCCAAGTATCAAGAAAAAACAGCAAGGACGCCCAACCCCAAGTCAGGTGGCCCTCGGACGGGCGCACGGGGCACGCTCGAAGCTCTCGCGCCACTTCTGCGGTTCCCTATCCGATATCACCCTGTCTCAGGTGGGGCCCACGAATCCCTCGCAATATTCCTTGCTGGACGTCAAGACCTCCAGGAATAGTCGCTTGACTAGCAACGTATCGGGCAGAATCCAGGTGTGTATTGATGTTCTTCAGTCGTTGTTGGTGGCTGTGGCGTTACACTGACCCCGCTCCAGAGCGATCATCGAACCTGATGCGTCATCCATGGGTGTGCCTGCGGCTGCTGCGTTCGACAGCCCCTCAGCTCGTACCCGGCTGTGCAGCCTCCGCGTCAGTTTTCGCCTCCGTGTACATCCATGCCATGCATGGATGTACACGGAGAACCTTCTAGCCGTGAACATTAACGCCACGCCGCTTTGTGCGTACAATAGGCTAACCATATATGGTGGACCACTCATACGACCGTGTCGAAATCTGTGGAGGGCACTGATGCCGATACGTAGGTGCTACCAGGGTCGCTGGCAGAACCGCCTGACGGCCGGAGAGCCACTATTGATCGGCTCCAGGTTTTCTTGGTGCGCCCCGACTGGGCCGACCATCGTCACGGCTTGCAGAATCCCCATCCGTCCCCATCCAAAGCCCATCCGCATCCAAAACTCTGATGGATGGGCCTTTTTGACCCCTGTGAGCGCCCCCCGATTCCCCATCCAAAACCGTTTTGGATGGGCTTTTTGAGCCGCGGCAGGGTCAAGAACAGCTGCAAGGATGAGCAGCCCTGCACAGCGCGACCGTTTCATCCACTCGTCGCTCTGGTCCGCGGAGCCCCTTCGTCAACTGATTGGACCAGCACAGATCACGCGATGTGGCGGTCGAGCCCATCCTTGCTTGGGATTGCGGCTTACAGTGGCCCGCAGGACGGCACGGAAGCTCGTGGCCTTCGTCTCGGGCGCGCCTGTGCTTGGCCGCTGCGTCGGCGTCGCCGCCGTCGGCGTCGCTGCCGTCGCCGCCGTCGGCGTCGCTGCCGTCGCCGCGGCGCGGCGTGGCCGGCGGCGTGGGCGGCGGTGACGCCGGCAGCGGTGCTTTTTTTCGCTTGTCTGAGCAGAGCGCACCGAATTTCAACACGACAGCGGCAGTGGCAGCGGCAGCGGCGCGCGCGGGGAGCGGAAGGACTGGTGATCGGGAATCCCCCCGAGCACCCCGTGCACGACGCCCGCTGCGCCTTGTTGGCCGTGGCGGGCTTCATTTTTCCCAGTCTGGGGGGGGGCGCGGATGCGTCGGCGTCGGCTTGCTTGCTGGCCGCTGCGGCCGAAGGACCCGACGCCGACGCGATGGTCCCCGCAGGCAGTTCCAGCAGTGACCCCAACGCTCCAGCGGGGGTAACCTTCCCCCCCGCCGCCGACGCCGTCGCCGCACCGCTTTGTTTGTTGGGCTGCAGCGGGGAACGTTTCGTTTGGCAGAGATGGGAGGGCACTTTCTGGGGTGCTGAGCAAGTACAGGGGAGTCGGCGGGGTCGGCGTGATCGGCAGGGTCGCGAGGGTCACAATGGCAAGTGGCATAGACTTTTACTTCACATCCCAAGGGAAAACGACATTCAGAAAGAAGCGCATGTCCAGGCGGTCCTGTAGCGGGCCGTCCATTGCCGGGAGGTCCGCGTCGACCCCACGGCGGTGCGCAAGGTCTGCGAAGTCGGGGACAACGAGAGCAAGCCGTCGCACATGGTCCGCCGGCACGAGCCGCAGTGTCACGTCACTCGCGTTGTCCGCCACGTGCCACTTGAGACGCACGCACCCCCGCGCAGCGAACGGGCACAGGGGCTCGGCAGGCACGACCTGCATCGCCACTAGGACGACGGCATCGCCCTTGCTCCCACGCACAATTGCCCGCAACTCGCCAATGCACAGCCTGGACTCGTCCGCACACGGGTGGTAGAGAACTGCATCATACCAGGGTGCGCCGAGGTAGTCATCGGCAGCGCGCAGCAGCTGCCGCTCGCGCGTCTCGCAGTCGAAGCGCGCCTCTATGGGCGTGCGCGTTGGGACGCGCACATGGTGGTCGGCCGCCATATTTAAAAGCGCCCCGACGTTCGCCAAGTCGGGGCGGCTGGCAAGGTCCCGAAGCGACACGCGGGCGGCATTGTAGACACGCTTGTTCTGCTTCCGATTCCGCTCCGCCTGGGCAGCACTGGCGACGGTCGGGGCGGCACCGCACGCCAACCCCGCCGCTGCCGCCGCCGCCCCCGCCGTCGCTGCATCCGCGGCTACCCCCCCGTGAGGTGCGGGCGCCCCGCCGACCGCCCCCGCCACCGCTGCCGCCGCCGCCCCCCCCGTCGCTGCATCCACGGCTACCCCCCCGTGAGGTGCGGGCTCCCCGCCGACCGCCCCCGCCACCGCCGCCGCCGCCGCCGCTGCACCACCGTGGGCTGCCGGCGCGTCCCCAGCTGCCATCGCCGCCGCCGTCGCGCGCTCAGCCAGCGTCGCCCGCCAAGACGCGGCAGCGGCCCTGTCCTCCTCGGCGTGACGGGCAAGGATGGTGCGTGCACCGTGCGCGTGGCGAACCAGTTGGCGAGTGAAGGCGCTGGCTTCCTTGTTCGTGCGTGCATAAAACGGTTTGTCCGCCTTGTGTTCGCTCTCGTTCTCGGCAGTGTTCCCGTTCTGGACGTTCCCGTGCCACTGGATGGCGTCGGCGACGTGACAGAGTAGCTTGTGCAGTTTAACGGACGCGATGTGGCCAAGGATGGGGGTCACAAATTTGGTGACAAACATCTTGGCGTGCTCGTCCATGGCGAGCCCCTCCGCCATTGTCATCGCCGGCGGCACGGCGGAGGTGGTGCGGCCGGCGATGCGCGCGTACAGCACGGCATATTCGGCGAACATGGAGGTGACGGCGACGTGCATGGGGGTATCCCCCCACACATCGTGGTACGCTTGCCAGTTGAACACAAAGTTCTTTCCGACCTTGGCTGCCGCGTCATCGTCGGCGTCTGCGTCGTAGCCCGCCGCGTCTGCTGACGCCACCGCCGCCGCGCGCTCGGCTTCGTGCTCCGCGGCAAACGCGCCGTCTGCGTCCTGGTCTCCATCCTGCCCAAAAAGTCCGGCCACAATAAACGGCAGGATGGCAACGCCGTCCCTTTGTTGCTTACCCGTGAAGACTGCCTGCTTCTCATTTGCTCGCACAATGTAGCTATTGAAAAGACACGATAACAAGAAGAGGGAAGTGGGAAATAGGCCAGGGAGCAACAAGAGACGTGTCAGACAAGGACAATACTTGGCAATAGCCGGAGCTCCCTCGCACGGCCAAGTACACGCCAACAGGAAGCCACAGACAGGAGATCAGCAATACAGCAGACGAGACGCGACGTACCCTGGCGGCGTCCTGCACGCCTTGCTTCTTCTGCCAAGACGGAGAAGGCGTTTGAATGCAACGCGGCGGGTCGCCGTCCCAGACCCCGCTGGCGGCTTTTTCCCGTTGCACAAATGGGGGAACACGCGGACAAGGCGGTGGACCAGCATTCGCGTTACCCCCAGATCCATCACCTGCAACAGAGGCACAGCAGTAAGAAGCGAACGAGAGAATGGAAGGAGAGCGAGAGCAGGGCAGGCGAGCGAGGATCACATTAGAACACGAGCGCATTAGCAAGAGGGATACAAGAGGCGAACACAGCCGCCAAACAGATGCCAAGGGGACAGGGAAATAGAGAACGTACGTGTAAAACATCAAAGCCAATCATTTTGTACAGCAGCAGCGGGGCCGTCCCAAGGCCGGCCATGCCGGCCAGCCCGGGCACGCCGCCTGACGCCGAGTCAAGGGCGCCTAGCGCCACCCGCCGGTGGCGCTCCCGTTGCCGCCTCGTGTGCTCGTACGCCTCCACCTGGTTGGTGACCGTGTTGATGACGTTGCGCTCGTCGGCGCCGAGCGCCTGTGGCGCTCCGATCACCTCGATCTTGGCCATGCACGCAGTGCACGGGCGCGCGCACTGGCCGCCCTTAAGGCCCAGCACCGCCTTTTCCTCCGGCTGGTCGCAGATATACAGGAGGATGCGGGGGAAGGCCAACGCCTTCTGGTCGCCGACCTTCACTCGAAAGCCAATGTGACTGCGGCCAATGATGTGCGTGAAGGCGGTATATATGACCCGCTGCAGGATCCCGCACCGACGAATCCGAGCTCTTTCGTCCGCTCCAGGCTCTTGGAGCTTACGCACAATCGGGACATACGCAACCGTCACCCATTCAATCGTTCCTGACACATCGTTGACGAGGCGCACACGCACAGGGTACAGTTTGTGTGCTGAGAAAAGGCGACCAAGCAACGCAGTACAAACGAGCAAAAAAGAAACACATGGGTCCAGTTAGACACTCGACCCAGGCGGTGAAAAGTAGTTCCGACCAAGCAGTGACAGCGAGGAGCGGCTCACACCCACAGCAAAAAAACAACGTACCGCCCGACCACGACAACTGGCTACTGTCAGAGAACACGTGAAGGCCCAGCACACAGGCCAGCTCCTCCCGGTTTTTCATGACCAGCTCCTCACACAACTTGAACGCGTCCCCGTCGAGGGGCGTCTCCCGTCGGTCGCTGGGCGGCGCCGGCCCAGCCACGCCGCTCCACAGCTGTATCTTGTCCCCCTTCCGCTTAATCAGCGCCCTCACCACCTGCAACACGTCACGGAAGTACGCCTCGTAGGGGACGCCACCCTCCACCAGCTTAACCTTCTTCCACCCCGCGTTGAGGGCGGCGTCATCGAGGTCGTCGCGCAGAGCGTTCTCGAACGCAGTCACAGAGGGGAACTGGTAGCGGAGCGTCTTGTGGTGCCCAGCATCTTGAGCCATACCCGCCTTAGTTCCATCCCAAGTGTCCAAAAAGTCATATAAGAACTCCTGGTCTTTCTGAGAGAGGCCGGCTCCCCCCACCTGCAACACGAGCCGCTGCAACGCGCGGAGACGCACAAAGTTAAAGCGGCCGAGCTTGGGCCGCTTGCGCCTGTGCACGAGCGGCTGGGCGCGTCGCTCGTCCCCAAGCGCCTCGTACAGCGCCCGCACATGCAGGCCGACCGACGAATAGAGGTATTCAGGCACCGCGTCTGCGGCGGCGGCGCCGCCGTCAGCGGGGGGTACCAGCACTCGCGTCAGCTCCAGAAGCGTCCTCAGTTGGGACTCAACGGCGCTGTGCGCGGTTGAGCCCGAGTCAGAGGACGCCTGCGACACCGGCGGCGGCGAGGGAGGCGGCGAGGGCGGCGGCGAAGGCGGCGGCGACGGCGTCGCGACGGACTCGTCGTCGGCCTCATTTCCGTTCGCCAGATCACCACCAGCCCGGCTTGCACCTGCATCTGAACGAGCACGCCTCCGCCGAGCCGTGGGAGCACGATCCCGACGGACCACACCCGCACGGCTCCCGGCGTCCGACCCATCCTCTTGGTCTGAGGCGCGCTCGTCGGCCGCCCCCTCGCGGGGACGACGACGGGGGAGTTGTGTGTGGTGCCCTATTAGGCCGTCATGGATCCCGTACTGGTGGCGCCGCAGCGCCGCCAGAAACTGCGCCTCGAAACCGCAGTCGCATACGAGAAAAGGGTGGGTAGGTGGGACGTCCGACATAACGCCTGCCTGACGGTGGCGCATAAAAGAAGCACACAATCACAGACGGACCAAACATGAGGACGAAGAGCGAATGCAACGCAGGCAGGAGTCAGAACATGGCCATCAGAGGGTAATTGCACAGCAGCACACACGTACACCCTTTTGCATCCCCCAGCACACCCAACATCCGAGAGAGGTGCGACGGTCGCGGCCACGTACGGTCAATGAGGTTGTTTCCCGGTGCGACTTGCGACCCACCGACAGGTGCGCCGATGAGCGACGCCTCCCCGCGCTTTTTACACGCAGCTTGCATGGTCCCCCACCGGGCGCCTCGCCCGGATGCGACGGCCAACCTGAAACAAAGGAAGCCTGCGCGGCAGCCAAATCCTATCCGGTGCCAGCAACAGGAGGAAAGACAAACGCGGGACAGTTGTGGTCAGCCACTGCATGGTAGTGTAACACCAGTGACCGAGCCCCACGAGCACAAAGCCCCAGACAGACGGCCGTCGAATGCGCGCAGGACCAAGTGCCGGATACGGACCCTTCCCTCTGGAGCCATTGCCAAACAGGAAATCCGTACATCACTGTCCAAGCCGTGCCTCCCCCCTCTCCCTTTACAAATCTTGCACCCAAGTGAGGCACCCCACACTGTCGGAAGCGCATACGTACCTTGCCCAACAGCAGACGACACGCCAGTAGCGGGCGCGGACGACAGCGCCGACATTGCGTGCGCCATGGCGCGAGAAAAGGGGCATCGCCCCCGAGAGCACAGGTGAGAGCAAGAGGCGTGGGGCGCCCATCAGGTTCAAAGGCCCAGGCGAGCGCAAAGGCCCAGCTCAGCGGGCCGGCCCGGATGAGCACGAGGGCCGAGGTGGGCCTCAGCGCCCTGGTCGCATCGACCACCACAGCTATCATAGCTGTCATGATGACAGCCGATGAGCGGTGCGGGCAGCCGCGGTGGCCGCAGCACAGGGGCAGTGAATGGGTGTGAGCGGTCAAGCGGGGCGACAGAAGATTCGTAAGAAGAGCGCGCTGGGGCACAATGGGAGTAGAGGGCCACTCGTTTGTCAGAAAGCCACCAGGCGTGCCTGGGCAGCACGTCCACACCGTGACGCGACACGGCGTGCACCCCCCAGCGACGGTGACGACGACAGACGCCATCCACAAAAAAACGGATGGGATGGATCGCTGTCGAGTGCGCAGCAGCGGCCCGTACGCTCCCAGGGAAAACGCGCGTAGTCTCCACGAAGCACAACATTGAATCGATCGAGCCTTATCATTCCGCATTTTGAGTGACCCAGTTATGCAATTGCATTGAGACCCCTCCTTTACAGAATATCTATTGCTCTCCAGCTGCCGCACGTGCCTCTGTCATGCCACCGTGCGATGGAAGTTTTTCATCAAGTGGATTCAAATACGAACTTGGGATAAGTCGGGCACTGCTTCTCCATTGATCGATTGAACTGACAACAGAAAAGCGCGCCCTCGGGCAAATCCTGACGGCGACGGTGCGTCGCGACAGCACCGCACCAGCACCTACCCCCCACGTGCGGCCTCAAGGACCAACGCGCAAGTGACTTGGCCACGTTCCCCCCGCGCAGGTGATCGCCCAGTGGCCCGATCCACCCCCTCCCCGACACGGACGTCGCAGCGAGCTGTCACCCTCCTTTCCTCTGCGCACGCTCCTGTATTCTCGTGTGCGTCAAGCTGCTTGCAGCGCTCCTGCACGCTTCTTTTGCTTCGTTTTTTTCCGGTTGCGTTTCGCTCTGCGGCCCGCCCGCCCCCCCGTGCAGGCCAAGCCGGCACACCTCCCCCCGCCCCCGCCCTGGCCGGGTTCGTATTCTTTCTCGTTTTCCGGCCGTCGTTGCTCGCTGGGGTCTGCGTCGCCAGCCGACAGGCGAACCCCCTCTGCGTCCCCGACGTTGCCGCTCGCTTTGATTCCCGCCAAGTGCGTTTGGGCGCGCTTTCTGCCACCCCTGCCAAAGGGGGACGGTAGCGTATGCAGTGCCGTTTGCATATCTTGCTTCCCGCCAAGTGTCGCTGGGCGCTCTCTTTTACGACACCGAGTGGCGCCTGCACCCCCCGCTTTCCCTTTCCCCCCGTGCATCCACTTGCTTTGCCTGCTCCTGCCTCCTCTGGATGCGCGCGCTTTCACCCCCTTCCAGACTCGCTCCTGGTGGACCCGCGCCGCGTCTCCGCCAACGCCACCGGTTGGTTGGGTGTGAGTGGGTCGGCCGTGCCCTCTCTGGGGAGCCGCTGGAGGCTCCAGAAATGGTACATAACCGTTCGTCCGGGGGGGTGAGCAGGGTGTCCGTCTGTGTCGATAACCCCACAACCCACCGCTGACTCGTGCACACCGCGTGGCGCTCTGGCTCTCTGCTCTCTTCCGACACCGCTGCCCGTTTCCACCTGACCCCCCCCCCGCCCCTGCTCTGAGCACACTCCTTTCCTTTGTCCTCCCTCCGCGCTCCCTCCGCTATGGTGGGCAACCTGCCCACGGGGCTCGCGGCGCGGATGTCTGCATCGCCTGCGACGAATCCGACTGTCGCGGCCTATCAAGCTGACCAGCGCCGCTGGGCCGAGCGAGGTGCCGCAGCGCTTGCTGCGCCTCCGCCCATCAACGACGACGCTGCCGCCGCCGCCGCTGCTCCCCACACCAGCGCCGCGGAGCCACTGCAGCTGCACCAGAACCTGCCCGGGTCGCAGGCCCTCGACCAGCCCGGGGCGGCGTCGTCGTCCGGCCGCACGGCCGTCTTCCTACCCTACTTGGATCCGGTCAACGTGCCCGGGGCTGCCTCCGTAGCCGAGGGCGACGCCGCCCCCGACCGCGTGGATAACGCGGGGCGCGAGCCGTTTTGCGGCCCGCCCGCACCCCCGCCGGGGGGGGTCGTTGCGCACGGGTCACGAACGGTTTGGAATCTGGCCAGCGGCCTCCGCCAGGCCGGCGACGCCGGGGTGATTGAGCAGCTGCTGCGGGCTCCGGCTGAGCCGAGCCGGCTCGTGCCGTTCGATAACGCCCCGTTCCGCGTCCCGACGTTGCCGTCGACTTCGCTCCCGCGCCCCAGGTCGATGACACGGACGCCACCTTCATCGGTGCGTGCCGCCCCACCGGCAGAGTCGCCTGCTACACGCCAGGCGTCGTCATCCTTCGTGGCTGGGGGGCCGCAGCTCTCGCCTGTGCCCCCGCGGTCGTGGAACCCCGCCGAGGCTTCGGCGGCAGGGGCGCCGTGGACGCCGTCACCGGCACCGCCCGGGGGCTACGGTGAAGCACCCTGGTCGCCTGCGCCGCCGACACCTTCCGAGATGGCGGCGGACGTGGCGGCGGCGGAGGCGGCGGCAATGGCCATCTCGGCTCCTCCGTCACCGCCGCCGGCATCTCTCACTGCCCCGTTCCCTCCCGCCTTCCCCCCCCGTCGTCGCGGTGGCCAAGCCGTCAGGGGGGGCACTCGCGGGAAGCGCACTGCGTCCAAGACGCCGACAGCCATGTCCGCGGGGCCGCCCTCCAAGAAGAAGAAGACGGCGGGGGCGGCGGCGGCGGCCACCAGCTCCGACAAGGAGGCCTCTGCTGCGGCCGCCCCGTCGCCCGAGGCGGCGGCGGCCTGGAAGCTGGTGGGCGGGCAGGTGGAGAAAGTCGTGCACGCCCAAAACAAGGCCCTATTGATTGCCCTCAAGGACTCGGTGGAGCAGATTGAGAATCTGCGCGCCGACGCCGTACGCCTCGAAGCGCGCGTCGACGCGCAAGGTCAAGGCAACGAGCTTACGGCCCTGGCGGTAGGCGCCTTGCGAGTGGCGGTGAATCACGGCGCCGACGCGGGCAGCTCTTGCAAAGAGGTCACCTGCGGCAGCGGCGGCAGCGGCGACGGTGGCGTCGGCGCCGGCGGTAACGGTGGTGTCGTCGCCGGCGGCACCGCCACCGGCAGTGGCAGCGGCAGCAGCGACGGCCGCCGCGTCCAGGACGTCAAGCCTCATGTTAAATACCAAGCCGCCAAGGACGCGGCCATGGCGCGTGCCCCCGAGAACGAGGACAAGGCCTCCCAGTTTCGGCGCCCCATCCGCGCTGCCGTGAAGAAGCGCATCGCCAACGCTATTTCGTCCCGCGATGTCCTGATGGACGCGGGCACCACTACGGCCGTTATCGGTGCGGAGGTGGTCAAAGCCCTTGCGGTGCCTGCCGACGTGGCGCACAGCTACCTCATGAGTCCCGTCTTCTTCTCGTCGTCCGCCGACGGCGGACAGCCGACAAAGAAGCGCCCGATTGCGGTCATCACGAGCACCATCCCGCACACCATCGCGCAGATCCGCGAATTTGTGCTCAAGCCCTACTTCAACGTGCTCGGGTTCCCGCACAGCCCGATGCCGGCACGCAAGGCCAAGAAGTATTCCAAGAACGACTATTTCATCTCGTCGTACAAGGGCGAGAAGGCGATGGTGGCGGCGGCCAAAAACGTGTTCACCAAGATTGGCGGTGGATCCCGCATCGTCAAGAACCGCGCGGCCGGCAGCCGCTACCACGTCGAGATGGTGGTCGGCCACCACGCGCTGTTTGCCTCCTTCGTGCGAAACGAATTTGAGGTCGCACTCGGTCACCGCAACCGCCGCCGCGGCGGAAACGGCAACGGCACGTACGGCCACTGGGTCGACGAGTTCGCGGCCTCCATCAAGCACCTGTCCAAAAACCACCAGAACAAGAAATTCCATGCCGGCTACCGCATCGCTGACGCCATCGATCCGGACATCGTCATGCGCACGAGTTGCGGTACCTGGGCTTTCTCGTCGCCGCAGGATGACCCGACGCACTTGCCGGCGGCCGCCATCACGCCGACCTCCACGCGCACGACGGCTGCCCGCCCCCCGCGCTCTGCGAAAAGTGGGGCCGTTGCGTTTGCCCCCGACACCGACGAGACACGCGCCCCGGCAACGGACGGTGCTGAAACCGGGGCGCTCCGTAACTGTGCGGACGACGTGATTGAAGTCGGTGGCACCGGGAGGGCCTCGGATGGAGGAGGCCAGTTGCCGCCGCCTACCTGCCTCGTCATGAACGGACAACAACGACTCCGACCACCGCACCGCAGCGGCGGTGATTGGCCTCACCGAAGTGCGGCGCGCGGGCAACGGGGGGGGGGGGCGCCGGGGGGCGGCGGGGCGACCGGGGGGGGGGCGGCGGGG
>ENA-ORXC01001773-ORXC01001773.1-marine-metagenome-genome-assembly--contig:-NODE-1773-length-12329-cov-24.250245_pt1 | contig 12329 bp, 17 predicted proteins | sample MGYA00237865_ERZ511478 | MGnify/ENA metagenome assembly ERZ511478 | reverse complement strand
AAAAGGGGGATGCGGTGCCTGCGAAATGCGGATCGTCGACAGCGTTCGGTCGTCGACCGCAAAATATCACCCTGCGACTCGTCACATGTTCTCACTCGCGATCCACCACCGCTTTCCAAATCCAAACCTACAAAGTCTGAAAGCCGATTTCGGTGGGCGTTCAGGGTCATGAACTGGGACACATATTGCTGCGATCTCAAATCACACTGGGTGGAATTTCCAGCGCAGACCCTCAACGTCGAATTTGTCTCCGAGCCGACGAGAACAACCTCTTCTGGATTTTGGCAGGAAAAACGCTGCTGCCCAACGAAACTGACAGGTTGCCTTATTCTTCGAGCACTGTGTGGCGGCAAGTGCCTCCGACGCGTCGTGCGTTTCCAGTCCGATTTCGAATGCTTTGGGAACCAGTGTCGTGAAGGCCCGATTGAAGTGCTCTACCTTCCCCACATCTCTCTCAGAGCGTGTAAGAAGTCCTGTATTTTGTTGACCGTCCGTGATGCAGAGTGGCCCGATCAAGCACTGCCATTGGCCGAGGCATTATGGGTCTCAGAAGGAGATCTTAGTCACCTCGATTGGCCAATGACCAGCCGCGGCCGGTGCAACGATCGATGCAAGAGTTCTCGGCAGTGAGCTATCGTCCCCACCACGTCTGAGAGATCAGTTAGCTCCTCCGCCACGGGTGCAGTACTGGCGACAGGCTCTCGATTTTGTGACTTTTCTGGCGTCGGCTGGGCTTTTAATGTCGCGAAATTCTGAAAAGACGTTTGTCTGCTGTCGTGACCAGTCGCACGACGGCGGCGTATTCCCCAGAATTGATCATCTCGAGCTTTTGTCGCCGATGATTTTCGGATTTTTTAGTGGGTCCGTGCACGTGGATTCGCTCTCATTGGAGTATTTTCGACTGGTCACGTGTGCCGGTCACTGTTTATGCCGCCCGAGTGCCGGAAAATTTGTGGAACGACTGTACCACGTAGAACGTTCAGAAAGCCGTAAGAGGGGCAGAGGAATTTCAAGTGCATCGTAAGAGGCTCTCATTGACCCCGGAACGAGGCGTCTGTTAATAACTGTACATTTTTTCACTGCAGGGTACGATCGTTGAAGGCCAACTGTATGAGAGGAGAGACATACACATGACAGGAAAACCGAATGTTAGCAGTGGTTCTGTGCCAACAATGCCCGTCGAGGGCAAATGACATATGCAACTGTATGTGACAAGATAGAACACACGGTGTGAGCCTACTATATGAAATTGAGCGTCAGCTGCAATAGAGCGCTTGAAATCCATGAGCGCCGACAATCCAAAGCACTAGGAATGTAGGAAGCCGGATCGATGACATGAAGAAATATACAGACAAAGATCCTATCTATGTCCCAAAGGTTCCATCAATGTAGCTCTCGACCTCCCGTGAAAAGTGCGTTCCAGTGAGGGGCGACTCACTCGAGAACATTAATCCATCGTCGCTTTGTGTCTTCGCCACAAGTATCATGCCACTCCGATGGAGACGGACAAGCGCCGACGCCGGAGAGTTCGTTCCCAGCCAGGCTACGGCCGTGAGGGGGCTGGGCATCCCGTGGACGCCGCCTGGGATGCCGAGCGAGGTCAGCGTACGACGACGGTTTGTGCGAATGACTGTTTCCGAGGAAGTATCCTGGTTAACGGATACAGGTTGCGTGCGACAACAAGCTCAAAGACATTCACCAGCGAAGCGCACGTCTCTCGGTCAGAAGATCAGCCCAAAGAGATTCTCCTCTGAGATTCTGAACCCCATTGTGAAGAAGTGTACTCCCGAAAATACACTGACTTCAAGATCATCTCGAACAGCATATGCAGGGTCGTGCTGTACCACCATTCTTGCCGACTCTCCGCAAGCCCATTTTTGGGCGTACGTGAAGACAGTAGTAGGAGTGCGTGTCAACGTTGGATTCCACGTGGGCTTTGGTACGCGCATTTATCTGCCTGAGCGCGTCGTCTTTAGCTTAGGAGAGCCGCCTGGCGGTGGATAATAGTCAATTGCCTGACTGTGGTCGTAACTGCCCAGAACTGCAACTGGGAAACACTCCTGCACCGCAGAATTGGAGTCAGCACGCATTCTTCCTCGCTATTCGAAAGATCTGATCCCGCCGATTCGCAGTACTCCACCCCGTTGCTCATTCCAAGACAGACGCAATTTCCTGGGTTCTGCTTTCCGGAGAGCGGACATGCCAGTTCAGAAGTCGTGCACTTGAGCTGAACTCGTATTGCTAGTGTCCCAATTTTGCCCTCGCTGGAAATAAACAACAGTGGACTTGAAGACATGTGAAATGTTGTTTACTGCGTTTTTGACAAGGATATTTTGGCACACTTTTCAAGCTAAAGTGGACTGTTGATTGAAATTGTTTCAGCGCATTCTAACGGATAGTGCGACCGTGACCGTCGGCCGCGACCGTCGTCAGCACCATCGGCCCGTCTTCGTGGTGCCCGCCACCGTCGTCTCGCTTCGCGCCGGCGCTCCGTGCTGTGCCGGTAATCTCTAGGGTACTGGATCGTCTACATGTGAGATGTTTCTGAGTCGGGTGGCCGGAGGGTCGGGGGAAGGTCACTCTGGAGGAGTGGGCGGTGCTTGGGGTGATGACAAGGGGTGCGGGGGCTGGATGCCTTTCGTATTGATTCTCTATCTGCATGCCAGCGTCGCTTTCCCATTGCTAAAACATTTTCCTGGTGACATCCTCCGTTCTTCGTTGTGTGACCCGGTACTGTGGCGCACCTGCATCGCGCCGTCCTACATGCCTCTCCGTCCCCACTCGATGCTCCCTGCTTCGCCTCCCACCTACTCGTCATCCATACAGAGTCGAGCTTAGGGCGTAGCCAAGCGGCGTCCTGCACCTGTGTATGTTTCCCTGACAGCGCGAAGGAGGCTTTGAGGACGGGGCGGCGATCGGGTACGAGGGGCTAGAGTACCAATATGGAGTGTGCTTAGATGTTTTGCAACTATAAAGTACGCGCAGAGGAATTTTCTTCTTTCCCGCACTTCGGTTAGACTCCCCTTAAGCGGGTTGCAATCCCCCCTCTGCTAGCGCACGACGAACACGATCACCCATGTGTCGCACCTAGCAACGTGCATCAGGCTGAAGTCGGCGACGAAGACGAAGGCGCGTCGACGGGACCGCATGGCCAAGCAGCGATCGAATCTTTCATGCAAGGCCCCGGCGTTGCAGCCAATCAAATGTTAGAGAAATGTAAAGATCGTCTGTGCATGGCTGAGAAGATCGCTTCTTTGCAAGGTGCATGGCGATTGGTCGACCGATAGATCTTCTGCGCTCTCTCCTTGCAGCCCTCAAAAATGTCACATCAAGGACCAGAAGTATCTCCTCCGAGGCGTTGCAGATCCTCACGGCGGCACTCGCGGCGCAAAACTACATTTCTTCGTTGTCCACCCCTGACCTGTCTCCACAGCACACGCCACAGCGCGTTTTGGACGGAGGGACTCCAGCACCCAATACGCAGCCGCACCTTTGGGCCTTGTAGACCGCTCTGTCCGGGATAAAAGGCCACCAGCGTTGCTGCCTTGTCGCACGTTTTCTGTCTCTCGCATGCATGTGACACGTGCAGTTTGCTTTTCACCCATGCTTCTCCCACCAACCTCCTTCTACTTCTGCACCTCTTCCTGGTGAACACTTTCGTCTTGTTTAATCATCTCTGAGGGAATGACCTATTTGGGTACTGCAGAGTCCAGAACCGCCGCGGAGGTGGTAAGCTCCAAGTCCCTCGCCTTGGTCTACAAGGGGAGAGCGACAAAAGACAGCAGCCTTCATGTCGTCGTCGGCCAGATAACAGCACCATCTGCCAACGTCCCATCTCCAGCCATTGCTACGCTCGCTGCCGACCGCGCTGGTGTAACAACAAGTGAGTCTTCCACGGGCAGAGCCGAAGCCATTTGTGAGCCAACGCCCAAGACGCGCGTGACGGTCGACACTGCCGGAAAACGCTGTACGCGTTGTTTGGCGAGAACCGCATGGATCAGGCCTTCGATCTACCGGAAGAGGCGTACTCGACGAAGGAGGCGGCGGTTTTTATTGGGCGCGGTACCCGCTTGCTGCGACGGTGGCGGAGGGTGTGAGCTGATAACGGAACGGTGTGGCAGTACGCCTTCTTCAAGAACACGCGCAACGCCTCTGTCGGACTACGCGGCACCGGTACTAGCCGCTTCGCCGGTTCAGATGCCTGCAGGGCTCCGGGAGACGCGGATGACGTGGCACGACCCGGTTTGTACATTTGGCTATGTAGTTGATAGCTCGGATTCTGATTGATTGTGGATCGCTCGCTTTCGAGTGACATATGGTCGAACTATCTGCTTTAGAGTAGAGGGGTCCACCAGGAGTTGTCGTGAATATTTTGCCGATCAGGACATCCAAGCCCATCCAAAACATCTCGGAATACGGGGCCCGGCGACATTTTCGCATCTGGCTGAGCTATTCTCCCCGAGCATGAAGTTATCCTCCGGAGAGCGCAAGTGCCGCATTGTATCGTATTCTTCGGACATAGGTGCTATTTTAGTGCATCCGATAGGCACAGTGGCTCCCTCGATGGGAGACGTTATTAGGAGAGGTGTAGGAACGGGCGAGGGCTAAATGACAGCGGACAGGGGCAAGCGTTCGTGTGCGTGCTTTGTAGCGGCGAAGAAGCTCGTAGCGATGGTACCTCCAGGTCAAGAACCTACTGGCGGGTGCCTCACTCTCGTGGGGTTTTCACTCTTATGGGTAGCACAAGAAGCAAAGAAGTTGATGCGAATAGGGCATCATGAACGGAACACTCGAAAGAGATTGCATGCGTCATCTCGCGGCTCTTCCTGCGTACGGTACGTCATGTGCTCGATGGTGCTGAAATACGGCGAACACTGGCAGGGCATTAGAATCTACTCAAGATGCGACGACGGCAGGGACAACCACGTGACCCATCGTCGACACGGCTCCCGCCCCCGCTGCCTAGCTGATCATGGACGGAGTCTCGTCGCCTCTGACAGCCGACGCCGGCTTTCGCACGTCAGAAACGTCGGCCACCCCTTGCGTCTTGTCAATTGGGACAAGTGCAGCGCCGCTCACAGTCACTGCAATCTCGATGTCCGACGTCCATCAGCTGCCGTGCCGCCTATATGCTGGGAAGCGGTGCCTGCTTCTGCTGCAGCAGCAAGATCCGCTCGTTCCGATGCTTAGATCACCGTCGCAGCGTCTACCGCGGGCAAGGGCGCTGTGCCGGCTACCTACGGCGCCAGCTTTTACGCCTCCGCGACCGCGCCCACTCGTGCCATCGTGGCGCTTTGATGTGTCAGTAGAGTGGCGCACACGGCTCTGGACAGATTTTCATCATCCGACAACAGCCCAGATGTCGCCATCTCGTTGAACGTAGGCGGAAGAGGGTCCCGCCGACCGCCTGTGGCGCCTGATACTCCTCCTTCATTCTCCGCGCGTTTCATGTTCTTACGTGGTTGCCTGCGGGCTCCAATGCATAGAATTCTGTCCGGAGGGCCAGTGGCGGTCGGCCAAGGATGGCCCAATCGCCGGCTCCCAGTGCGAATGCGGAGGTGGATCTAATGCTGGACGGCAGTTGCTGGCACGGAGCCGAGAGAAGAAAATTTGGAAGGACAGCTTTTCGGGATGAGCTACGGTCGGCATGAGCCGGGACATTCGACACGGAGGCAGCATTGCGCCTCATGTGAGCTTGACGCAGCTGCCGCTATCAGTGGTACCATTGCAATTCATCTACCTCGTTTTCAACCCTTGCGGGCGCTCCTAGAACGACAGCAAGTACAGAGCCACTTCCTTCCGTCATCGCATCGTGTGAGAAACTTCCTATACGGGTGCTGTGGGAACTTTGAAAACAGGAACAGCTGTCAAATAGTCATTTTCGGCTATTCTTTCGTCAAGCGGGGCTGCTTTTGCTGTTAGTGGCCCATCGGTCTGACTTAAGCCACTTTTTTTGGATATCATAAGCGTATTTGACTATCAGTATCATCCACACACTAATCCTAATTGGTGAGGTCATAAAATAACCCGAATCTTAAGTGATGTGATGCCAATCGTACGTATTCGGAGATGGTCGAACGCGGCGTATCCGGATCCCAGATGGGGCATAAATCGGGATCCTGAAAACCCTGGGATCCACTTGAGTGGGTTCCTGGATCTCTCCCTGGGTTGGCTGCGGCGTGGGATTTGGGTCCCTTAAGGCCCGCTTTTTCGGATAACTTAAGGGAACAGCGGGGCTCCCGTGGTTCGGCTTCCCCACAAAACAATAATTATATTCTCACGACCTTCCTCCCTCTCTGTACCTTCGAGCTTTTCCTATGCGACCGTGTCATCGGAAGAGAGTGAAACAAGAGTGCGCGGGCGGGTACCTTCGGATGGGCAGGTGTCCCTATCTGTTTCTGTGTGCCGGGGTGACACCTACGCGGCAAATTGCTAGAGAAGCAGGGGATCCCGCTGACATTCGGAGCCGGTTCGCGTGTAAAGGATGATCTCTGCCGTGTATCGGGTGATCTCCAGTATGCCTGGCCTTTCCCAGAAACGGTTGCAGTCTCCTGACTCGGGTCGGGGTCATCACGTTGTTCCTCGTTTCCATCATCTTCATCTGGAAGTAAGTGTCTCCCGTTTCGCCTGGTTGCTGAGTGCCAGACACCACTATGCCGACCCCGATGTCCTCTCCGGGACAGAAATTGCCCCGGCGTATGTCAACGGAGATGCCCCCGGCTCCGGCTTGGGCCGGAGTACCTGTGATTTTGGGACTGTTTCCGCCCCCGCCAACGCCTGTCGACGTGTCTGGGAATGATTATTCGTCACGCGTGACCGCGATTGTCAAAAACGAGATCCCTCGACCCGCCTTGGCGGGCACCGGCACATCTAGCGGCAAGCAGGAGTAAACCAGGCCTCCCTCTACCTCTGGCCGACGATATGCGACCGGTGTTCACCCAAACGTCACCTCCTCCCTGGCTGTGGTATATTTTCCGGACTCTTCCGAGAGGAGCTCCGGTGGATAGTGGCTGGGGCAGTCGAGACTCTCGCTGAGGGGCACACATTCTGCGTGCTGGCATATCAAGCGCTGGTCTGAGGCCTTCTGGGAGGCGGGTGGTGACAGGTGGAGGCTGTAGTGACGACGGGGGACAGGAAGGGAACGCCAGTGAGGACTCTCTCCGGGACCGCCGGTCGCTTCGTAGCCGTCGTAGCATCGACGTCGTCCCTCCCGGTCCTCATCGAGTGCTTTATCCTTTTAGAGTGAATGTCAGACGGTGCGTCCGGCACTGGCTGATTTCCAGATCGTCGTCCACAGGGTTGGGGACACCCTGATCAACACGGTGACAGACTGGCGCTCGTACCTTCTGGACAACCTGAACCCGACATTCCCTAGCTGGATGCGTTGAAGGATTACTGAAGACCGGAAGAAAGTTCAGGCTTTCCTGGACTCGGTTCGTTTCGACGGGAACAAGCCGGCCAAATTCCTTTCCTTCTTGCGCCGACTCATCCAGGCCGGTGAGGACAGTACTATCTGTGAGGGAAAGGTCCTTACGTGGTGGGCTCCTTCACGACCGGAGCAGCCTCCACGCGCATTGGTAAGACCCTTCCTGATAACTGGGGCAGGACCGTCGCCTCCTTCGCTGAGGATGTCCCCTGCCTCCTGGTGCGTTATGCGGACTCAATCACCCTGAACCAAGCCGTGTCGGACATGCACCGGGATTCCCAGGGAGCCCATTAACTACCCGATGCCTTCACACACCGTTCCCGGGACCTGGGGAGGGCATGTGGAAACGTGTATGGCGAGGACCGGCTCACGATGGCATTCATTCAGAGCTTCCCGAAGAACTTGTATGTGGATGCACAGCATTAAATCCTCTATTTAAAGCGGCATACTCTGCAGCAGCTCGCATCGATTACCCAGGGCAAGCGTTATCAGGTCCGGACGCTCCGGCGACTCCAGCGGACGCGCCTCAAAATGTACATCGCAAGACCGTCCAGTCAGTCAGCACCGACGAAACGGCCTCCAGCCGTGCGTGAGTCGCCCTCCCAGGCCGGCGGCCGTCTGGAGCGCTGGCCTGGGCTCTTCACGCCCTTTACTCTCCGTTTCACACAGGGGGGGGGGCGCCCTAGCCGTGTACGGGTGTGCTTGTTGTTTATACAGGAGGCCCTCATCGCGGCATTCTGTCCAGAGGTTCCCAAAGAGATCCAGGAAAGCTACCGGGGAACGGCATCATTTTCTCCAGGGCCATGCGCTGGGCCGACCGGGAAGCAAGAGGAGCTTCCCCACGTCGGCGGGACCCGAAGACGGCGCAAAACCTCCGTGACGCAATCCTTCAAAGTATGCAGGAGAACCTGTACCGAGGAAGCCCGGACAAGTGCGACTCCACTCCGGATGGGACGACGAAGACCACGGGTACCTCGGGATCCGGAAACACGGTGGGGGAGGTGCGCCCGTAGGCGCCCTCTTGTCTTTAACAGGCCCCAGTGTTCTCATGTCGTCCTTAGTTGCATTCCTGGGCCGGTGCCGTCGTCGGCTACTCGCTTACGTCGCTGCCTGGACACCGTTCGCTCTTCGGGGTACCGTGCTACTCTTTCGTGAAGACACCTTCGAGGTAAAGACCACCTTGAGTGGCAGGGATAGGGACCCAGATTTTGTGGCCGCGGTGCTGAACACAGAGCCCGGACCCAGTGTGGTCAGCGAGTACCCTCAATCGACGGGATGGCGCCCGCCTGCGTGGCGTGCGCCTACCCGCACCCGGATCGTGGATGCCGCGAGGAAGGCGCTGAAGCCTTTTGCTCGGCTTCCCCTCAGCTTTCACGTAAATAAAAAACCTATGCAGCTCCCGTTTTTTGTTCTGAGGCGCCTCTCGGTACCGCTCATGATGAGGTGTGACTTCCAGCACCAGTGCGTAAAGTCCATCCTGCTACAGGACGGCACGATCGCGTGAACAACTGGTGCTGTCTCGGTCATCTTGGGCTACCACTTCGGTGCTAGGAGGAGACAGTACAAGGCACCGCTCACGCCCCGGGTCCGCTCGAACGCGTTGACGATGACAGGCGTGACGGTCCTCTTCCCCGGCCCCCTGCCGGAGGTCAAAAGGGTAGCCCGGTCGATTAAGAGATGGCTACTCGAGGGCCGAGCGGAAGCATTGGCAAAGCACAGGCTGCACTTGGCAAACGGGCGTCCGAAGAAGGTTCGCCGGCACTAGTTCTTCTCCGTCCTCATGGTCAACCTAGACCGCAAGACCAAAGCGTTTGCCAAAGGTACCCGAGTAGTCGTCGCCGAAGCTGACACGGGCGAGGCACGACCCTTCTCCCAGGGGGCCCTCCTGGCGGACCAAAAGGAGCTGGCGGCGCGGCGCGAGCTATAGAAGGAAGAAACCTTGTCCAAGGCGGCGGGACCTCCGGATTTACCGGTTTTCCTCACCGCCAAGGGGCCGAAGATGCCAGAGGTGAAATGGGCGTGCGTTCCCAAAGACCTCCATGGCAATGTGCATGGCCTACTCCACCATTTCGAGGGCATGCTGTCGGAGAAGCTTTGTGCGCTCGAGGCCACCACGCATCTCGTCCAGCTCAAACCCAACGCGAAGCCCGTATACTCGGAACGTACCGGGCTGGGACGCACCGCCGCCAAGAAAATGAGAAGCAGGTCAAGAAAACGCGAGACCTGGGCATCCTTGATCCCTGCAGTGCCAATAGGTCAATCGCGATGGCTATCGCGCCGAGACCAGGTGGCCGCTTCCGCTACTGCGTGCACTTCCGCCGGCTGAGCTGAAGCACGGTCAAGGACGTGTACCTGATCTCGAGAATGGAAGAACTCCCGGACTCCATCTGGTGCTGGAAGATACCCGTGGCAGCTAAGGACAGGTACGAGACGGCGCTTACGTCCCACATCGGCTTTTTACGGCTTCTCCTGCTCCTGTTAGGTCCTCTGAAAGGCCCGACCTCCTTAGAGCATGAGCGGGACATCATGCTGTTCGGGATTGTCTGGCAGACCTGCCCGGTGTACCTGGAAGAGGTGTTTGTTGTTTTCCGGATCTTGGACAAGCGCATCCAGCACCTTCGGGAGGTATTTCTCCAGATGGCAAGCTAGTGTCTCGCACAAGTGGTCCAGGTAAATTATGTTACGACACGATGTCGAGTGCTTCGGGCTTGTTGTACACCCCGGGCAGGAGCTTGTGAACAAGAAGAACATCAAGCGCCGCCCGAAAGTGCTTTCCTCGCGCAACCAGACAGCTCCTAACAGCTTCCTGGGATTGTGTCACGTATACAGGCGCTTTGTTATGAGTGAATCGCGCATCTACAAGCCCCTGATTGCGCTCACCAACAAAAAAACTCCCGCGCGTGCTCCCGACGCTTAAGGCCGCCCAGCTCGCGGCTTTGAGTGCCTGAACGTGTGCCTGACGTCGACTCCTAATCTGGAACTGCCCGGAAGAGAAGGTCTCTTTATCCTGGATACGGACGCATGCGCTGTACAAGTCGGCTGCACCCTTCTGCAGCAGCAGACGGACCTGAGCATTGGACCGCTCTATGTTACGCTGGCTGCTCAATTTGGACAGCGCTCAGGGATACGTCGCTCGCCGACGCCTTCACGTGGCGAAACGCTGGTACACGGTGTGCACCAGTCCCTCGACGGTCCTGCCGACGCTCTTGGTTTGTTACCTGTCGATGATTTGGGGGCGAAGTTGTGTCGCGCATCACGAAAGTCGTGGCCTGCGGCTTTGAGTGGCAGGTAGGAAATTTGGAGCGCCCCAAACATTCCTGCCGCGGCCCGTCCCAGGACGAAAACAATTAAAGTCAGGCTCACAGGGCCCAGGCCGCAGCCGGTCGCTCACTGGAAGACGAGAATTTACGACTGTGGGCAGGGCCACGCTCACATCGTGCTCAGGAATGATCACTGTCAGCACCAGTGTGTGAGCCGAGCACTGCCTTGGTCTTCGCAGCTTTGCTTGGCCCAAATGAAAGAACTGACGCGCATCGCCAAACATTGGAACAGGAAGACCGATCACCTGCGGCTGTCGCACACGAGACAGCAGTGACCTCAAGTTTTTGGACATGACAGACATGTACTCATCATCTGATAGAGTTGAAAAGGACTCTTGGCTGTCAACGTTTCGATAATCGAATTCGCGATGTTTTCTTCAGATGATCTTCGACCGCTGACATGCCCGCGATAAGGCCATGTACAATGAATAAGAGACCCTGACGCTGACAGAGTCCGTTCTTTCCTGTGAAATTCTTTTGATACAATATGAAGGAGTTCTAGTGGATAAAACACGTCTCCATAATGTTCTGCTGGTCAGAAGATCACACGAGTTATCTGTGAGGGGGGGCCGCCTCGATTCGCCCCAGCCGACAGCCGCGACGAGTGGGGCTGGAAGCTATCGCCCTTGCTGTCACGCAACGCCCGAACTTTGATCAGGGGCAATCGCGCCCACTGCCCCGGAATAATGGTGGCGCATGTGGCCGCGGCCACCACCGGGACGCTGACAGCAGCAGGAACGGCGGCCGTGGCCAGCTCTGCGGTGAGGCAACGATGCGGCGGCCGAGCGGCGTGTAGTGGATCCTGCCCTCACAGCCAACGGGGTATAACCCCGTCAGAAAACCCAGCTCAGGATGCGGAACGCTACGCAAGAGTCACAACGCGAACGCCGGGTTCACTGGGCGCGAAGCGCACAAAAACGACGGAAGCAACGCAAACGCAACGATGATTTATTCGAACACGCACGATGACCCCAAAGCATACTCTCATATACCCTCAGAAACAAGACGCAGGACGTGCACAATCCCGACCCCCTGGCAATACAATGGGGGGACCGGTACCCAACGGGCCACGGTCTTAGGCCCGGGCCTCTAGTGGCCCCTGCCCAGCCTCCCTGACAGCCCTTTCACAGGAAGGGGACCCCTGCCCGTCCCGGGCGGAAGCAGGAAAGTCACCAAGACTTCCTCGATTTCAGGATTTACCCAAAGCCAATACCTCGGGACTTATCCCAAGAACTTCAATTTTCCCGGATAGAATTCCGGTGGGATTTTATCCCTGGTCGAGATCAAGTCTCTCGGTCCGGCTTAGGCTCGGATTGCGGAAGCTTCCACAAGCTTCCCGGTCCCCACAGAGGGCCCGGAATCGGGAAGACATGTGTCTCCCTTGTGTGTGTCAAACCCCTCCAGGGGGGCCCGATCGGGTGTTCCCCGCCTCATGCCCCTCTTGAGGGGTCGTTTCATGTGTGGCCCTGGGGCTCCCTGGACAACCCCCCAAAGGGGTTGTCCCACGCTACCCCCCTAGGGGGGTGTTACGTGACTGTTCACGACCCGTCCCCGGCTCATGCCGGGGGGTCGTGTCACCCCTG
>ENA-ORXC01001772-ORXC01001772.1-marine-metagenome-genome-assembly--contig:-NODE-1772-length-12330-cov-3.642945_pt1 | contig 12330 bp, 13 predicted proteins | sample MGYA00237865_ERZ511478 | MGnify/ENA metagenome assembly ERZ511478 | reverse complement strand
TATTAGGCACGCCGCCAGCGTTCGTCCTGAGCCAGGATCAAACTCTCCGATAGAAAGCTTAATCTAGCTTTTAAAACTTTTTTGTTTCCGTAGAAACAACTACTTACATGGCGTTTCGTTCAGTTTTCAAAGAGCAATTCGTTTCTTTCATTGTCGTTTTCAGCGACTTTATTAATATACCATATTAACTCAGTTGGCGTCAACAACTTTTTTGAAATTGTTTTTCGTGTCAACCGCGTTGTTGCGGCGACCTATATAACTATATCAGGGTTGTCTTTGGTATGCAACCCCTTTTTTTAAAAATTATTTCAGAAAAACAAAAAGGACCCTTTTATGATAGGATCCTTTTGTTTTACCCTATGATAATAAGCTGTATGGCAGCAAGTGCTACAAGGCCAGGAATACCTAAGAATCCGGTAACGACAGCAGTTCCTGGATTAATAGGAACATGTAAATCAAAAGGACTTCCGAACGTATTTAGAAAGAAGAGTAGTAACGCTCCGATGGCAAGCTTGATTAACCCCTGTCCGATCCAACGCAACGGTTTCAGTGGCGCCCCTACGAAAAGAAGCAAAACAATACTTAGGACAAATAAGCCAATAATGAGTTTTGGATCCATAATGGGCCTCCGCTCTTTTTCTCAGAATTACTAAATCATATGTCTGTCCAAATAAAAAAGAACGGGAAGTTTGAACTATCCCATTCTTATCTTTCTTCGTTTCGCTTCTTTTAATAGAAAGAAGTATTTCGCTTCATCAACTTTCAGCTTAGCAAGAACCGCTCCAGAGGGTTCTACGCTACGCTCTACAATTTCTTTCTGTTTGTTCCATACTTCTTTTAATTCATATAGCGTCTGAATCAAACGCTCATCAGCTTCCTTGCGTAAATAGCCTCTACGTTTGAAGAACATTTTGTTTCCTCCTGACGCTACAATTCACGACGACCTTCCATTGCTTTAGAAAGGGTGACCTCATCAGCATATTCAAGATCGCCACCTACAGGAAGGCCGTGAGCAATACGAGTAATCCGAATCCCAGTCGGTTTCACAAGGCGAGCAATATACATTGCTGTTGCTTCCCCTTCAATTGTAGGATCTGTGGCAAGAATGATTTCCGTCACCTTATCATCCTGTAGACGTTTCAAAAGCTCTGGCACTTTAATATCCTCCGGACCAATTCCTTCAACAGGAGAAATAGCACCATGAAGCACGTGATAAAGACCCGTATAGTCTTTCATTTTCTCAATTGCGATGACATCTTTCGCATCTTGAACGACGCAAATAACGGTTTCATCTCGATGAGTGTCTGAACAGATCCGACACGGATCCGTATCAGTAATGTGATTACAAACAGAGCAATACGTTAGCTGACGCTTCGCATTGACTAGTGCCTTTCCGAAATCAAGTACGTCATCATCATTCATTTCAAGAACGAAAAAAGCCAGGCGGACCGCCGTTTTTGGTCCGATTCCCGGCAACTTCATAAAACTGTCGATCAGTTTTGAGATTGGTTCAGGATAATGCACCTGCGTTCCCCCTAAAACATTCCTGGCATATTAAGCCCTTGCGTAAATTTACCCATGTCTTTGTTAACCAATTCGTCTACATTACGTAGCGCATCATTCGTTGCAGCAAGAACAAGGTCCTGAAGCATATCGATGTCATCTGGATCTACAACTTCTTCTTTTACAATAACTTCAAGAATTTCTTTATGGCCATTCGCTTTAACAAGAACCATGCCGCCGCCAGCTGAACCTTCAACGACTTTGTCTTTCAGTTCTTCTTGTGCCTTTGCCATATCCTTCTGCATCTTCTGCATTTGCTTCATCATGTTATTCATGTTTCCTCCGCCACCCATACCACGTTTCATAAAAAATTCCTCCTTAGTTATCGTTCATTTTTAAGTTTGAATATCTAATAAATCATCGCCTACAAGGCGTCTTGCTTCAGCAATTAATGGATCTTCTGCTGGCTCCCCACCATTTTCGTCGGGTTCTGGTTCATCTCTTGTCTTCAAGAACTCAGCGCGGATTTCCTTCCACTCTGTTTCGACTATTGCAACCATTTCAAGCTGTTTGCCAATCGTTCGTGAAAGTACTTGTTCAAGCGTACCACGAATGTTGTCTTTCGTTGCCATCTGGCAGTGCATATCGTACTGGAAAGATAGCAAGAAGGAGTTATCGGTAGCTGCAACTGGCTCGCTATCCTTTAACCAGGCGTGAGCAGAGACTTTTTCCTGACGGACGTTCTCCATCACTTCGCCCCAAACACTTTTTACTTTCATTAAATCCTGCTTGGTCGCTTTCTTCAGCATCTCTTTTATTCTACCATGAGATACACCAGATTTCTGTCTGGAAGGTTTAAATTGTTTCTTCTGTTTCGGTTCACTTGTCTCTTCTTGTTTAACCGTAACACCTTGCTCTTTCAGTGTCTTCAGTTCACCCTCAAGCTTTTGAATCCGTTCAAGCAATTCACTCTGATCTTGAGCAGGTTGACTCTGACTGCTGGTTTCATCCTGACAAATTTGTACGAGAGCTAATTCAAGGAAAATCCGCGGATGGTTTGTCCACTTCATCTCTTGCTGACTGCGATTCAACGTCTCGATGACCTTGTAGATCCAATCTTTCGCGGATTGGTCACCTAACTGCTGGAACGTTTCATCAATTTTCACTCGTTCAACAACCTCTTCAAGCTGAGGGGCCGTTTGATAAAGTAATAAATCACGATAGTAATAGATCAGATCTTCAAGGAAACGTGCAGCATCTTTCCCGTGATCCATTAATTCTTCCACTGCATTCAATGCTTCCGCCACATCTTTATGATGGAAAGCCAATGCGATTTTTGAAATCATTTTTTGAGACACGCTTCCTGTTACAGCAAGCACATCATCTAATACAACTTCCGCCTCACTATATGAGATCGCCTGATCAAGAATACTTAAAGCATCTCGCATTCCGCCATCTGCCGCTCGAGCGACTTGATAAAGAGCATCTTCTTCTACCTCAATATCCTGCGCATGAATAATGGTTTGTAACCGTCCCACAATGTCCTGCGCTGTAATCCTTCTCATATCAAAACGCTGACACCTTGAAATGATTGTTAATGGGATTTTGTGAGGCTCCGTCGTTGCAAGAATAAACACCACATGCTTTGGAGGTTCTTCTAATGTTTTAAGAAGAGCATTGAAAGCTCCTGTTGAAAGCATGTGAACTTCATCTATGATATACACCTTATATGAAACAGAACTTGGTGCATACTTCACTTTATCGCGAATATCACGAATGTCGTCGACCCCTGTATTAGAAGCCGCATCAATTTCTATGACGTCAGAAATTGATCCATCAGTGATGCCAAGACACGCTGAACATTCATTGCACGGTTCAGCTACTGGTGCCTTCTCACAGTTAATCGCCTTCGCAATAATTTTGGCAGCACTCGTTTTTCCCGTTCCTCGAGGTCCTGTAAACAAATAGGCGTGAGAGATTTTTTGCTGCATGAGTGCGTTCTGAATTGTTCTTGTAACATGCTTTTGACCAACCACATCTTCAAACGTTTGCGGTCGCCAAACGCGGTATAGCGCTTGATAACTCATTCGCCTACTCCCCTCCTAACCTCTTCATACGTTTCTATTATACCGTTTCATCGCCTTTAATTCAAAAGACAATCCTACCAAAACGATACTAAAAAACTCACCCTTTTAAAAGAGTGAGTTTGAGCATTTAAATTAAGTAAACCGTGCACCTTCCTTCGATAAAGCCACCACAGGCGTTACCTGAACAGTTAGCTCGATCCGGGCACTCCCGCGGCACACAGAGGGTACCTACTTACTGCTGCTTCCTTCCGGACCTGACAGGATTCATAGGACTCTGTTGCGCAGGACCCGAATGTCAACACCACTTATTCAGGTCAGACCCTGCAGTGGCTAAACCTCGGGAAGGGATTCAGTCTCGCTATAGCGGATTGCGAGTACAGGGCACCGCTAATTCCCCACCTAGCACGGCAAATTTGATAATAATGTTGTGCACTCGAATGGTGCAAGATAAAGTATATCGCATTTCGACCATTTTAGCAACAGGCCAAATACTCCATTAAATGTAAATGGCGGAGGCGAGAGGATTTGAACCCCCGCGACGCGTGAACGTCCTAACTGATTTCGAGTCAGCCCCCTTCAGCCAGACTTGGGTACGCCTCCATCAATCGTTGTCTCGCTGACAAAAAGACTATATCATGTCTCTTCAGGATTTTCAATGAATGATAATAGTTCCTTCTTACGCCGCTTTTCTTCTTTTTGTTTTAATCGTAAATGGCGAAAAAATGTCGATAACATCGTTCCGCATTCCCCTTCACATACACCAGCCGTGACAGCAGCTTGATGATTAAAACGGTTATCATCAAGAAGATTCATTAGCGTACCAGCACAACCGCCTTTCGGATCCGTTGCCCCATACACTACTCGCTCCACTCTCGATAAAACAATGGCGCCACTGCACATCGCACATGGCTCAAGCGTAACATAGAGCGTGCAGCCGGTTAATCGCCAGGATCCTACTTTACGACAAGCCTCATCAATAGCAAGCAGCTCAGCATGCGCTACAGATCGTTGTTCTGTTTCCCTAAGGTTATACGCTGACGCAATCACTTCATCATCTTTTACAATCACTGCGCCAATTGGCACTTCTCCAATAGCAGAAGCCTTGTCAGCTTCGGCTATTGCTAGTCGCATAAAATACTCATCTTTTTCAAGGTGATCCTGCATTCCATTCACTCCTTTACAGTCGTTTTATCTAAGAACAGTTTGGGTAAACTACATATTATTCCAATTTATTTAAAGGAGAGGAGTTCACATGGGTAAAGAACATATCGAACATAGCCATCAAGACACTTCCGCTGCACTTTTATTAATCGATGTGATCAACACGATGGATTTTGAAGATGCTGAACTTCTAGCAAGATACACAGAGGAAACAGCCGATAATATTAAATCTTTAAAAGAACAGGCAAAATCAAAAGGAATGCCTGTGATCTATGTTAATGATAATTATGGTTTATGGCAATCTGATTTCAAAAAGGTGATTAACTATGCCGCCGAGGCAAATGGACAACACCTTGTTGATCGTCTTGAGCCTGAAGATGATGACTATACAGTCGTTAAGCCAAAGCACTCTGGCTTTTTTTCAACACCACTTTCAACACTACTGAAGTATTTGAACGTTAATACTCTCATTCTAACTGGTTTTGCAGGAAACATTTGTGTGCTGTTTACTGCAAACGATGCATACATGAGAGAATATGATCTTTATATTCCATCCGATTGCTGTGCGTCTAATGTCAAAGAAGACAATGACTATGCCCTTCGCTTAATGGAAGGAAACTTAAAAGCAAACACCCAGGCTTCAAGCGAATTAAAACTAGACAAGCTTATTGAAAAAGCGAACCAACGAAAAACAACAACAGCTTATGAAGGTTAAAAAAAGCCCCTCTTCTTAAGAAGAGAGGGCAATCATTAAGAGCTTGTTTGAAAGTAAGCAGGCCTTTGCTCAAAGGCAGCGTTTAAATAAGTGACCATTAACTTATCATCGAAAAGCTTGCTGCCTTTACGAAGGCTTTGACAGTAGCCATCTCTAAACTCAAGACGATCAATTAAGAATGAATGGCTGTACCCACTATTCACAGTTACTTCAATCACACGCTCTTTCGCTGTAAAGGTAAGGGTTGTGTCATTGATCTGGAAGCGTACTTCTTCAAGATACTTTGAATGATAAAGACAGGTCATGCAACGAACAACTTCGTAATACCCTCCGTCTGTTGTCACACGCTCTGTTTTATATCGCTTTAGATCAGAATCAATATACATCATCACATCCTGAACCTTTTTCGTCGAAATCGCCAATTGGACACTTGTATTTAAAGATTGATAGAAGCGTTTCTTAATCCCCACTTTATAGAAAACAAGCCCCATACACCAAGTGACAATAAGAACAGGTAGCAAAATGGTTAGAATGTCTTTTTCAAAAATCGTCCAGTCATAGTACCAAATTAGAAAAAGAACGGCTATCGAAAACAGAATGCCTGCTAGAAAAGTTTGAGGACGATAATCACGAAAATCATTTTCTGCTGTCGCAAGCTCTGCTTTTAACCATTCGAGCTCATATAAGTCAAAACGCTGAAGCTCTTTTTGTTGCCAGGCCGCATCATTCATCCACCCTTCCGAACGTTTATGATGCAAGAACCCTTTAAAAAAATTATGTAGATGTGAATTAGTTTCCATCTTCCGCTCAATCGTTTGCCTAAAAGCACGGTCATATTGCCGAGCAATCGCACTCATACCCTGAGCAGCGATGAGAAGGATAAGTAATAATAAGAAAAGCTGTCCCCACGGATTATCTGCGAATACGGATTGTAAACCATCAACCACGGGAGAAAGCTCTGATTTAAGATTGATTCCAACGGCACGAAATAATTCAGCCAATGTCCCTTTCCAATCGTCCAACTTAAAATCCTCCCAACTCTCCAAACTACTTCTATCATATCACCTTTAGGTCGCTTTAGCTTGCATTTTTTAACAATGTTTCCTACTCAGTATGAGCGTTAATCGTCCAGTCTGTTTTCACATACACAGGTAGTTTTGTAATATTAACTTGAATGCTTTCGGACCTTTCATAGAAACCACGATCGATCATGAATACGATTTTATCTTTCTCACTATCAAGTAAGTTTGGCTTGCGAATTTCTCCCTTTTCATTCATCGCTTCGATTTTGATCTGCTTTTTATACTTCATATTTAAGTAAGGCGCTTTAGAAACAACTGAATTCACCAGTAAGTTAAAAGTGACACCGTCCTCGTTATAAAAGAGTGTATCTTTAACCACATCAGATCCATAAATCGATGCAATCGGCTCATCTAACTGATGCGTGTAAGTTGATTCTTTAATCTGCTTATAGATTTCATACTGATTTGGATCAACGTCAAAACTTACTTCCTTTGAGAAGTTGCCAATCAGCCCATCAAGTTGAATGGCTTCAGGTAGCTTCGTTCCAGCTGGAAAAGAGGCTGAGTATTGCCCGCCGCTTAGCTCCTCCACTAATAACGGTGCTATCTCTTCCTCCTTGGCGGAAATCATCCATTCCATATGAGGGATTGTCGAAAAAGGAGAATCGATATCTAATATGAGCCGACTCTCAGAAGCCGTCTCCTCCCAGCGAGAAACCGTTACTGTCGTTTCGTCAAATTTCCTTGTTTCATTAATCTGTTTCGTATTCTTTGTTTCCTTTTCATATTCATAAGATACAGGTACGTTAACCTTAGCTGAACGATTTCCACTTACGATCGTTGTAAGTGCTCCGTTCCAATTTCGAAGTGGTTCGTTTGTCTCAGAATGAGCCACAGATTGAAACGTTCCCTTCATATAGTATTGATCTTCAAATAGAACACCTTCTTCTGTTTCAACGAGTTCCAATACAGATTCTTCACCAGAAGGATCGTCCATCACAAGCTGATCGATTTTCGGAAGATCTTCTCTATTTCTTGTTAGTACAAACTCACTATTCGACACATCAACATGATAGAAAACATAGACGTTATGTCGAGAATACCAAACGCCATCCACGTTTATTTTAAAATCATCTGGCATTGGCATATCGTTTACTGATTGATAGTCTCCAGACTGAATCGCGAGTTCAAGACCAGGAGTTGTATTTATTAAATAAGGAACGATGTCCTCAATCTTTTCCACAGTTAAAACGTCATCGGATACACTTATGTCCTTTCCAATGACTGTAAACGTAAGAAAAGCCGCTCCTAAAAGAACAATGAGCGAAAGCCATTTACGCTTCCCCATACCAACTCACTCATTTCCGCTGGGTCGTTCGTTACTCTTTCGCTATACAGGGCGGTGTTTCCTTTTATGTAGTTGTGCCTATCGTTAAAGTGGTAAGAGAAAGATGAATGAAGAAAATTGAGGGTAAGAAAGGCAAAATAAAAAACCCTTATCTCATAAGGATTTAAATGGTGGCCCCGAGAGGAATCGAACCTCCGACCTGCGGTTTAGGAAACCGTTGCTCTATCCCCTGAGCTACGGGGCCGAATGACTAACATTATACAACAAAATCGATTAAAGCAAAAGCATCGTGCAAAATAATCATCGCGCGATCAATGGACCGCGCGATTACCGTACAATTTCCCCAATTTGTTATTCCGTGATCCAACTCTTCATATAACCCTTATCTTCATACTGCTGCACCTGTTCGATGACTTTGAGCGGTCGGAACGTATCGATCATCACGGCAAGCTCAAGCGTTTCTTTTTTGCCGATGCTTGCCTCAATTTTCCCAGGATGCGGACCGTGTGGAATGCCTGAAGGATGTAACGTAATTGACGCTTCCTCGATTCCTTTTCGGCTCATGAAGTTGCCTTCTACATAGTAAAGCACTTCATCACTATCAACATTACTATGAAAATATGGTGCTGGAATAGCATCTGGATGATAGTCATAAAGCCTTGGTACGAAGGAGCAGACGACAAAGTTATGACCTTCAAAGGTTTGATGGACTGGCGGAGGCTGATGCACTCGCCCTGTAATCGGTTCAAAATCATTGATGTTGAACTTCCATGGATAGAGATAGCCATCCCAGCCAACCACATCAAGCGGATGATGATCGAATTCATGGCGATGCAGTCCGCCTCGCGTTTTCGTTACAACGTCAAACGAGCCTTTTTTATCATAAGATAGAAGTCGTTCAGGACCTTTAATATCGCGTTCGCAGAAAGGACTATGCTCCATCAATTGACCGTATTCATTTCGGTATCTTCTCGGAGTAGTGATCGCACTGTTCGCTTCTAAAACGAGCCAGCGGTTATCCTCGCCGTCTGGTGTAACACGATAAATGGTCCCGATCGGTATAATGATATAGTCGCCCGGCTTATAGGAGAGTTCTCCAAACATCGACTCTATCTTCCCTGATCCATGATGGATAAAGAAAAGCTCATCTCCGTCACCATTTCGATAAAAATAGTCCATTGGTTCTGTTGGATTTACCACACCGAGGATCACATCCTCATTCCCCAGGAAATAACACCGCTCGACAACTGCATCGCCCTTTTTGTCATATTGTGCCGTTCGGAAATGACGATGACTTAGTGCAGATTCTGCCTCATACTCAGGTGTTGTCTTTTTTATATAAGTTGCTTCCATTACTGCTGTTGGAAAATGGTGATGGTACAAAATCGATTGGATTCCTGAAAACCCCTTCGTCCCCATCACTTGTTCACGGTATAAGGAACCGTCTTCTTTTTTAAATGTTGTGTGACGCTTAGAAGGAATCTCTCCCATTTTCCGATAGTATACCATGTTCATCCTCCTCTCCAACGACATTTGAAAGTGTGCCTAGATTGGCAATAGACAAATCAACTCTGTCACCAGGTATAAGGAATTCACGCCCCGATTGTTCAAGAATACACCCGCTTCCAACCGTACCTGAACCGATTACTTCACCTGGATACAGGGTAACATTACGCGAAGCCTGTTCAATGAGCTCACCAAAGGAATAATACATCTCTTTCGCATTTCCCGAGGAATAACGTTCACCATTAACGAACGCTTCCATATGCAAATCAAACTTTCCATGTTCTAGAGAGAACTCATCAGCCGTAACAAGAAACGGACCGAAAGAAGTAGCAAAATCCTTTCCTTTTGCAGGTCCTAAGCCTACCTTCATTTCTTGTGCTTGCAGGTCACGTGCACTCCAATCATTCATAATCATAAAACCGAAAATGTAGTCTTTCGCCTGAATTGCTTTAATATTGCATCCTTCCTTCCCAATGACGCAGGCAATTTCTAGTTCATAGTCTAACTTTTTACATGCTTTGGGACGTAGGATAACATCTTCTGGACCTTTGACAGCAAGATGATTTGAAAAATAGAAAACTGGAATCTCGTACCACTCAGGCACAACATCAAGTCCTCTTTTCCCCCTTGCAGTGACCACATGCTCTTCAAAGGCGTAGAAATCTCTGATGCTCGTTGGACGAGGAAGAGGCGCATATAGGGTGATATCCTCCAGCGCGTAATCTCCATTACGGCATTGCTCAATGAGCGGTTGGTACTGAGGATAATCGATAATGATCCTCATGAGATCTGCTGGAATAATTCCGTTAGAAGCGTCATGTAATCCGATAATACGTGAATCTTTGTAAATACCCGCCTGCCTTTTCCCATCTACTTCGAAAGTAACGAATTTCAATCGTCTCAGCTCTTTCCATCAGGAGATGTTTTGCGAATTAATGTAAAGGTATCCGCTACCGCTCTCGTATACTCTTGACCAGCGAGTCGTCCTACCGGCTGGAGCATCGCTGTATCTATCTTCCCATCCCGATATAATGCATCACGTACGTGCACCATCACTACTTTGCCAATAACGAGGCTACCTGATCCTTCATGGTCACCGAACTCCACGATCTGATCAAGAACACATTCGAGCTGCACGTCACTCTCTTCCACTCTCGGAGGGCCAACTAGCTCACTGTTAGCTTTTGTAAGCCCAGATTCAAGAAACTCATCTGTTCCTTTTGGAAAAGGTGTTGCGCACTCGTTCATTTGCTCGGCAATTTTTTCACCAACGATATTAATCACAAATTCCCTGGACTCCTCTATGTTTAAGAGCGTATCCTTTTTATCGCCTTCCCCCGCTTTTCGCATTGGCGCAAAACAAACCATCATTGGGTCAGCGCAAATGCCCGTAAAAAAGCTAAAAGGCGCCAGGTTTACTTCGCCCACTTTATTTATCGTAGAGACAAAAGCAATAGGACGAGGGAGGACAGATCCGATTAATAATTTATAAGCCTCTTTCCAGGCTAATGTATGGGGTTGAACTTTCATGAGTCAGGCAACTCCTTCTCATAGTAGGTTGAAGCTAACTTCTATAAGTTGCCTCTACGTTCCTGCTCTCGCTCAATCGCCTGGAATAAAGCTTTGAAGTTACCTTCTCCAAACCCTTTTGCACCTTTACGCTGAATAATTTCAATAAATAAGGTTGGTCGATCGACAACAGGCTTTGTGAAAATTTGCAACAAATACCCTTCATCATCACGATCCACCAGAATTTTCAACTCACGAAGTTTACTAATCTCTTCATCAATCTCACCTACTCGCTCAGTGAGCACATCATAATAATCATCTGGCGTTTCAAGAAACTCAACACCACCATCACGAAGTTTAGCAACGGTATCAACAATATCATTCGTTAAGACGGCAATATGCTGAACGCCAGGACCATTGTAATAATCAAGGTACTCTTGAATTTGCGATTTCCTTTTACCATTGGCAGGCTCATTAATCGGGAATTTAATGCGTCCCCCGTTGTGCATCACTTTCGACATTAAAGCAGAATACTCTGTGCTAATGTCTTCATCATCGAAATGAATCATTTGCTTAAAGCCCATCACATTCTCATAATAAGAAACCCACTCTTCCATTGATTCTACGTTTCCAACGCAGTGGTCAATGCCGAGCAAGCCTGTTTCCTTCGACGGAATTGTCCCTTCAAACTTTTTGTATCCTGGTAGAAAAAGCCCGGAGTAGTTTTTACGTTCAACTAACGTATGAATCGTATCACCATACGTGCCGATAACGGCCATTTTTACAACACCGTTCTTATCTTTGTATTCTTTAGGTGGGCTTAGCTCAATCGCCCCCCGCTCAGCAGCTTCTTTGTAAGCGCTATCAACATTTTCTACAGTAAGAGCAATATCTTTCACGCCATCCCCGTGCAATTTAACAAACTCTGCAATTGGATGATCATTCGACAGTGCACCTGATAAAACAAGGCGGATATTATTCTGTTGCAATACGTAAGAAACCTTTTCACGATCCCCTGTCTCAAGTCCTGAATAAGCAACGGGCTTAAATCCAAACGCCTTACAAAAATAATGACTCGCCTGTTTCGCATTTCCAACATAAATCTCCAAATAATCGACGTCACGTACCGGGAAAAAATCAGCCGTTTCCTGTTGATTTTGATTCAACATTTGCTCCTGCACAATCATCCCTCCAAAAATAGTTTGTCACTCAGCTTAAACGTATAGCTTTTTCCATTTCCTTTCAAGAACATCTGCTAAAGCCATAACGCATTAAATGAAAAGCGGAGCGGGCCCGTTTAAATCCGCAGGATGTTGGAGCCCATGAGATTGAGACGCTTTTTGTCTCATTCGAATGGGCGAAACAGCCGGAGGATTTGGCCCGCGCAGCTAGACATGAAAAGCGGATGTGGGCGTTTAAGTCCGACAAGCGCTGGAAGCATTCCATATGAACACGGTCTTTGTGTTCGGATGGAATGCT
>ENA-ORXC01001771-ORXC01001771.1-marine-metagenome-genome-assembly--contig:-NODE-1771-length-12330-cov-17.754999_pt1 | contig 12330 bp, 18 predicted proteins | sample MGYA00237865_ERZ511478 | MGnify/ENA metagenome assembly ERZ511478 | reverse complement strand
AGGCTACAACGGCATCAAATCGGATGAGAAATTGACGTTGAGCAGCAGAACGCGGGAAAAGTGGCCCCATCGCAATGGCGTCATGAGGGGGATTTGGATCTAAATCGTTTGCAACTCTACCGCCTCTCAGGCGCTGGAAACAGCCCCCACGATCGATTCTAGATGTTTAATCTCTAGAATAGAACGTGGGTCCGTTTCTCTTGAGATCCTACACGGACCTCATCCATCTATCCGTCTCGCGGTGGCCATGAGTCCATTCTCACTGTCGGGAGTGTGGCCCCCCCCCACCAAGTTCCCGATTGATCCGATCTGGAATCGCATGGACATGCGCATGGGGAGGGAGGGGACATGGAAAACCCAGTGGGGTACATAATAAGAGAGCAATCACTGCTCACATGCCCGGTCTTCACCAGGTGCGCGACATACAGTACGAGCTCTGTGCGTTTACCCGAAAATATTCAGCCCCCACTGCAAGCATATGCCGCTAGCTGTCAACCTTCGTGCATGGATCAAAAACCTAGGCGGGCCTGGGTCATGGAGGCATCAGTCAGCGTCAGACCAGGGGTGTGCTGCTCCCGCTCTTTTGGAAACGGTAAGCCATCCTGGCGCCTTCAGCAAAGTGCGCATGGCGCGTCTCACCATCACCAGTCTCCCCACAAAAAAATATTCATATTTCCAGAGTTTCTTGCCATACACGCCAGGCACCATGTTTCTGGGTCGTACAGAACTTGTTCATGATTCCACGGAGGTCATTGCCGCAGCAAAATAATCGAGGCAGGGCTCTTTCGGGTAAGAACGGGGTCAGTGACGGTAGACACACGATAATGCGAACGCCATCGCCCCAGGTGGGAGGAAGATTAACTTATATTCGTGCAACATCCGATGGAGAGCCGGGGGTGCTAACGACGGCGAGCCCTGGTCCCATGGTGCTTTTATAATCAGACGGTAAAGGGGCCGGGTCGATCGACCGAGCGATCATAAAGCTCGAATAACCACTAAAGAAGAGACGAAAAAAGAAACGACAGATACACAAGACGGAAGTAACCTCCCAAAGGGCAAGCCACCAGTCATTTCAATCAACCAATTGAATACTGACCAGTCAGGGGGGCTACCGGGCTCAATATCCCAATATTAAGGAGATATGCTGCATACCCCTGTAACGAGATTCGAGCCGTCCCGGCGAGTGGGCGCAGATCGACTGATCCGCGACCACGAACGCCACGAGTCGCAGCCAATCAACGTGTCGCGCACTGACGTGCGAGCGGACGTGAGGGCGTTACACCCTGGTCAGCGCCTGCAAAAACGACCGCGGAGACACCGGACACTCTCGCTCGAGGCGGCGCGATGGAGCTGGCGGCGCGAACGGTCGCGAACGGCCCAGAGTGGCAGACGTGGGCCGGAGGGCCAGGGGGCGCGCACGGGCAGCCTCTCGGCACCCAGGGGGCTGTCGCGGCCATATAGGCGTTGGATTGGCGCCAACAGGGGGGTGGTCTCGTACCGGAGTGCCACAGGGGGCACAGGAGGGACGGCGACACGGCGGTTTGGCGGTCGGGGGTCCCACAGTAGGAAGGGGCGTGGCCCCTCAGCGTGGACAGCACGCCCCGGGGGGGCGCCCTAAAATATCCCGATCCGGGCCAGCAAGGGAATGACGTGTCCGGATCTCGGGGAGATCGGATTCGGTCGGGGGCGGGGCTTTTCCCCAGTGGTTCTCCCAAACCCCCTACTACTTGTTTGAACTTTTCGCTTTGGAGGGATTTATCTGTTTGGCGCATTTGGGGTGGCTTCTTTGGCCGCTGGCGCTGGGGTTGGGGAGGGGTTTATTGACAGTGGGGAGGTCGTCCCCACCGCCGTTTGAGAAAACCAACTGTGCTTTGGACTACGATTCCCCCCTGGGCTTTGCCGTGATCCTCTCCTCCCGTTGGGGGAAGGCTGGGCTGTGGGTCGATTTCCGGGGCAGTTCCTTCGACGGACCGAGCTGATCAAGAGGTCACTTCGGCTGGACGACGAACCAAAGTGGTGGTGCCGAGAACCGCTACAGGCGGGCCCCTGGGCTCGCCGCACGGTATATACCTCGGGGTGGCGGGCACGGCGAGGGCTCGTCCGGAGCCCCATGCCATTTGGCGTCTGGGTTGAGTAGCCCACTTGGGCGGGTTCCGGTGGCCTGCGCTTGCGCTTTTGATGACCTCTGGGTCCTCCGTTTGCCGTTCCCTGTCCGTCGAGAGGCAAGGCTGTCACGGCCTCGCCCTCGGCGGGTGGGGGTCGTTTCGATGGTGCAGACGGTGGGCGGGGGAACAGGGTCGGGCTCATAGCCACTGAGCAGTCGGGAGCGCTGCTGGTATCCCAGCCGGTTGACCCTAGGTCATGAGGGAGGAGCGTGGTGGGCTTGTGGGTGAGGAAGCGTGGCGTTGGCCCGGGTCTACCCCTCGACGCAATGTGCCGACGGCAAGGACAAGGCCAACATGGCGGGAGGCCGCAGAGACGTCCAGATGGCCGACGCGGCCGGCGCGGCAGTCTGCAGTGCCGATGGCGCGGGGAGCGCAGCTAGGAGAGCCGGGTCGGTGGCGAGCGGTGACTCAAGGTCACGTGGGGACGGGTCGTCGGCCGATATCGGCCGCGACATGCGCGGCGGCGGCATCCCTGCGAGCTAGCCCGACGAGGCACAGGACCAAGCGGCCGAGCTTCCGCGCGTCGAAGGGGCGAGGCCGTCGCCATTTCGGCGTACATTCTTCAGCCAGACGTCCCTTGGGACGCGAGACGGTGTCCCCGTCATGAGCGACGACGCCCTGATGAACGCGGCGACCAACAACCGCCGAATGGCGTTGGTTCGTATCGAAAAAGGCGATTAGGGCACCCCGCCGGGGTTCATCGACATCCTCAATGATGTGCCGGAAGACCACGTCGACGCCGTCGTGGCGGAGGTGCATGGGAACTCCAATTACGGAAATCATGGCGAGGCGCGACAAGCGTACGAGGTCCTGGCGTATGCCAACGAGTTGGTCCGTTACGGACGGCCGTTCCACGACTCCCATACGCGTCTTTACATGTGGGCGCTCCTGTTCCCCGTCCACCAGATGGGGATATTTGAGGTGGCGGCCAACAACTTTGGGGGTCAGCACCAGGCTTGGCCAGAGGCCGTCTTCCTGTCGCACCGTATGGCCAAGGAGTTGAAGGTTCCTTTTTCCCCAGAGGCGGGCATGTAGGAGTACCTCGATGAGCTCATCTAGGTGTCTCAAGAGGCGGACCACGCCGTGGAGGAGAATTTTGACGCGCGCACCGTGGCGTTGACTTCCCCGTTTCAGGCGCCGAGTGATGCTCCCGCCCATCGGCGCGCTCAAGACGCGGCTCGCATCTCCAGCCGCGGGCTTCTTCCCACCGCTCGGTTTTCCGATGTTATGCGGTCGCCTTGTCAAGACTACTTGTCGCGGTTGTTTACCGCGGTTTCCCCGATGGTGACTAAACCGCGGGGTGTGGATGGAGATGCCGTACGCATTGTCTTACTTGGCTCACAAGCTTTTCGACGATTTCAGTGCCGCCTGGCATGTCTTCAATGCGGAGTAGTACTACTTCTTGGCGGCCGGGTGGGTGCACACCCTGATGACCGACACAGTCTTTGTCTGGCTCGACGCCATAGCTCTTAGGCGCATGGCCAAGTTGGACCAGCATCAATTGGCCAGTGGGCCTGGCGGCCAGGCGATGTTGGACATGTTCCACAAGACGCAAAAGGCAGCGGAGGTCTTCCTGTGGACCATCGTCGTCAAGGACGTCATTCGACGGGACTCCCAGACATGTGCGGCGCGCCAAGTGCACGTCCATTTGGACTCGACGTCCGAGTGCGACTTCACGTTGAACTACCCTTGTCGGGGTTTCGCGTCGCGTTCCGCTGGGGGCGGGGGCACGGACGACGAGGGAGAATCGCCGGCGGCGGCTGCGCAAGGCAACGGCGGCTTCGTCCGTCGCGGGTCGCGGTCGGCCGGTGGGCCGTCGCGTCGGGCCGCTTCTCCCAGCCGTCGTGTCTTGCTGTCCCCTGTGCGTGAGACACGCGTTGCTGCCGCGTCCGAAAAACATGAGCGTTCTCCGCTCGAAGATGTTTGGACGTCGGCTGAGGTTCTTCAGGCGGCGGTGGCGTTGTTTGGCGACGTGCCGAGCCGTCGAATTGACGGGCAGCGAGTGCCTCGTGGCGGCGGGACGGCCGCTCTTGCCTTGGCGTGGCGTAGAGAGACGGAGGCGCTGCGCCGGGCGGTTCGGGATGCCCATGGCTGTGTCCTTGAGGAATCCATGCCGGTGCTGTCTCGGGCCATGAGCGTGGTGGCGGACTCGGCAGTTGCCTTCGACTTGTTCCTTCAGAAGGTAGAGCGTCTTCACTAGGTGGCGGTGGTGCCTTCCTCGCCCGTGAGTTCTGACGCCGGCGACATCCTCTGCCGGCGTGTCAGCCGTGACGACGAGGACGAGGAGGAGCCTCCGCGCAATATGCGCCGTTGCAGTTCTTCGGTGGACGGTGATGGCCGTGGGCCTGCCTGTAGCTAAGGCGGGGTGGTAGCGAAGCGGTGCGGTCGTGTCCTGTGTATTTTTCTGTTCGAGACTTGTGACTGCCGATTTCCGTCGTCAGGTGATGCTGTGGCTGTGTTTTGGACACTTTTTCCGCTCATGGCTTGCTGTCGTTTGGACAGAGAGGGATTGGCTTGTGTCACACTGTGGGTTTCCTTTTCAAAGTGAAAGGCAACTAGAGCCCAAGTGGTTGCACCATGGTGGTCCTTTGACGCGGGTGGCAGTAATTCGTGTGATGCACACGCGGCTTTAGCTTCGATGTACCAGGGGGCACCCTCCAATCTGGGGGATAAAAGCGTCGCTTCTCTACTTTGGTACATCAGGTCCTCGACAGTGGTCGTTGGGTCATGGACCGAGGGTAATAGTTGCCCGTTTGGCTCAGATCCGACCCCTTGGGTAACGGGCGCGGGTGGCGCGTCATCGTCCTGTAAGGGCGGGGGGCAGGGCCATATGTAGGAGTACAGCCGGTGCCACTCAGCAAGCTCAGCGAATCGCCAAAGGGCCAACCAAGGGTCGTGGGGGATATTACGCGTCCGTTCGGGCAATGTCAGTCGAACCCAACAAGTTGGTAAAGTTTCCTGAACTGAATCAGACTGTTAATCTTAATCCAGTTCAGTGTGATTCGAATTTCGCCGTGGGAGTTAGAACACACTCCAAGAATGGTCGGGGACCACTTCGGATCTGGGCGTTGGGGGGTTTCAACCAACGCAGTTTCGGCCTAATTAAGCCTTGGTGATCGGCGGGTACCCCGAGACTGGGTGGTGGGAATACTCCAGGAGTACCCCGCAATTTTCTTCTTCTTTTGTCGGAGTTAGCGGATCACCAGGTTCCGCGGAAGGTTTTTCAAGGGCTCCCCGGAGTCGTCCTTTGGACCGGAGTCGAACCAATGGACTTTGGCACCGTAGATGCCATGGGTCCGACGGAGGCCTAATAGGCGGTCAATAACGTACTCGTCGGGTACCGGTGGGGTGCTTTCGGGCTGATCGAGTCCGTGCAGTAGTGGATCTGGACTCTCGTCCGGTGTCAAAGGCCGTGGGGCCGGAGTAGCATGGTCACTATTGACTCAGCGCTCTTCACCGTTCACGTCTACCACGTAGTGGAGTAATCTGCGTCGAGTACGACGAACGGGTCGACGTTCCTCATTTTCAGCTTGTGATTTTGCTGGTGGTTAGTCGCATAGACGTAGTCACCGACACGGACACGTTTGTTACGTGTATCCACGTTCGAGTCGAAGTCACGCTCATGGCGTTGTTGGGTCTTTTGCAAGGCCTCTGCGACGGCCGGAATTTGGTGTCTCAGCTTGGTCATGAACTCACGCTTGCGCGCTAGGGGTGACCCATCATTGAGGGTACCCTTGTTTTTCAACGGGGTCCCAGGTGGGAGGTTGCGTACCGACAAACTCGGGATTCGTCTCGGGATAACGAGATCGAATGGCGCAATGTCTGTCGACCGGTGCGGCTGGCTGTTATAGGCCATGGTCAATACGGGGAGTAATATCTTCCCAACGGCGCGGGTCGTCTGTGACGAAATGTCGGAGTTGCGTGGACATGGTACGATTGTACTACTCGACTTGACCATTGGTCTGTGGGTGGTACGCCGCGGTGCGCACTGTTTCTGTGCCCAGCACTTTCATTACGGCAATAAACAAGTTCGACCTGAGCTGGGGTCCTTGATCCGATAGAAATTTGGTCCGGTGGACCATAGCAGGCGACCAAGGCGTCAATAATGGCTGATGCCACGGAGATTGCGGTTATGCGCCGCAAGGCTCCGTACGCACTTGGTCAGCTTGGAGAAGCGGTCAGTAATGACCGGTTACCAGCTCTGGTAGCGGGGATTGGCCCGAAGATATCGATCGATAGGTCCTGCAGTGGTTCCGTAGCCGGGAACAGCGTCAATGGGGACGTGTGTCGCCGCACTGACAGCCGATTCTGGGCCCAGGTGGTACATTTTGTAATAATGTTGCAGATATCCGTGACGATGGATGGCCAGTAATACCGACGGCGCATGGCTTAGTACGCTGGCACCGTAGCGTGATATTCCATCGCAAAGATGCGCTCGCGTAAGATTTCTGGGATGACCAATTGGTCGCCGTAAGGCGCCCGCATGCAGAGGCCGTGACTATCATTATGAAAGAAGGCTTTCGCCGTTTTGCGAGCCACGCGTTTGGCCAACTCGACGCAAAATGCGTCGGTTTGTTGGGCTTCCACAATGTCGTCGTATTCGTCGGGGGCAGGAATGTTGGTACCCGTGTACCTCCCCGTCAGCAGGCCGTTGGCCGTCTCGGCCAATGCAAGGCATGGGATATCAGCGTTGATATCTTTCACGTCGGCGTCATTGTCCGTTCGGGACAGGAAGTCTGGGGCGTGGTGCGATGCACCGGGTTTGTACTGCATGTCGAATGTATATTCGGACAGTCGTAGGCGCCATCGCATCAGCCGACCACGAGAGTCAGTGGTTCTGAAAATCCAGCTTAGAGCTTGGTGGTCGGTCTTTTTGAGGAAGCGATGGCCGTCGAGGGAGTGTCTGAGGTTAAGCATGCTCCACACAACGCCGAGGCATTCACGTTCCGTTGTGAAATAGTTTTTCTCAGCAGGGCTGAGGCCACGGCTCCAATAGCCAACCGGTAATCTAGTACCGTCAGGCTTCTCTTGCAGCACGGTGAATCCGAGTTGGTCGGCGCAAGCGTCGACACAGACAATCCTGTGGCCTTTGGCCTTTGGCAGGGCCAGAATTGGTGGTTCGAGATGCGCTTGACGTAGGTCGTCGAAGGCCGCAAGGGCTACGTCGGAAGGTTTTGATAAGTCCGGGGGGACCTCCACGCGGGTCATCGCGTTGAGCGGCTTTGCTCGCTTAGCAAAGTCCTTGACGAGCGAATATAGAGGTTACACATCCCCATGAAGCTTTTCCTCTGGGCCGTGGTTGTGGGGAACGAGGCGTTTTTCAATGGCGTCAGCGTTCTTTTTCAGAACATGGAATTGACCCGGTCGGACAACATGTCCAAGGTACTTTACTATGTCGGAGAACCATGTACACTTCTCGAGGTTGAGAGTGACACCGGCTTCGCGCAGCCTCGTGAGGACCACGTCAACGTCCTTGACGTGTCGTTCTGCAGATGCAGAGAAGATGATGACATCATCTAGGTAGACGAGAAAAAGCTGCCACTTGACGCCAGGCAATATATTGTCGAGGGCACGCCTGAAAGGTATCGGGGGCGTTAGTCAGCTCGAATTGCATGGACAGCCAATGGTAAATACCAGCATATGTTGTAAACGCAGCCTTCTCTCTGTCAGCCGGGCGTAGGGGCACTTTCCAGTAGCCGGCCGTACAGTCAAGTGAGGTGAAGACCTTCGCATCTCCTAAGGATTCCAGACGATGCTCCATTCGGGGAAGTCGATAGGCGTCCTTCTTAATGATGTTGTTGAGTCTTCGGTAATCGACACAGAAGCGGGCTTTGCCATTTTTCTTTGGCACGATGACGATGAGACCTGCCCATGCACTATAGATAGGTTCCATGACCTTGACCTTCAACATCTTGTTGATATTATCAGGTATGATCTGTCATTTGAATGGACCCGTGCGATACGGTTGTGCCCGGACTAGTACGGCATCCATTGGGGCTACGATGGCATGTTTAGTGGCGTATATACTACCGAGGGCGCCGTCCCACTTCGCAGAATGCGTGCGTAGCATTTCCCGGATTTGCTTGTGCAAATGCTCCGGTGCCTCACTGAGGTCCACATCCTGGACAGGGTCGTCGGAAGATGGTGTGCCCTCACCAGTTAGTGTGTCTCGGGTTTCCTTCTCCTCTGTTATGGCTGCCAATATGGGCCCTTGAAATTGTTCGGCGAACTCGGGGATGCTGATCTTACGAACTATGGCCTGGTCCGGCCCGAAGTTGCAGACCTTAACCAATAGTGGTTCATCGGGATTGGCGAGCGCAACGCCACGGGCGACTGCCACTGACTTGTGCCGGCATAGGCGGATGTTGGGCGAGATAGTGACTGGGCCGGGGGTGGCACATGTCTCCATAACCCAATCTTCCAGTCTTCCTTTGAAGCGAACTTGGCGACACGCTCTTACCTGAGCAGGTTGGTCTTCCCATGACCGTTCCCACTTATTGGCACGTAGGGTGGCTAGAATAGGTTTTGCCTTAGGTTCCTGGTGACATCTTTGACATGGTCTCGCCACACAACCTTCTTTAGGCGGGTGAAGATGGCTTCGACATGGTTATCCATGAACTCGGTACCGATGATATATGGCACAGATAAGTGTTCGGCGACAAAGAGGGGATCTGCCCTGTGTCCAACACTCGGACATGAAATTGGATAATCTCGGAAAAGACATTGATGAATACACCCTTCACGTCCTGGGCGTGGAAGAGGCCATCTAGGCGGTCACACTGAGTCTCAACACGGAGCCCAAAAACTGTGGGCGACTCATGATCGGGTTGACGCATTGTGATAATGTCCTTGCAGGCGAGGGCCATTACGGCGTGGGTGGATTACTTGGCCAGAAGCCAGTTAATAGCGACACCATGGGTGCGGATCGCATATGTGCGGTGTCCGGATTTCGAGTTCAGGGCACTCTAGAAGGCTTGTTTAGAGGCGCCTGACAGGCGAAAGGCCAAGAGAGAGAAGGCTTGCCCATTCGTGAGACAGGTCGCGTCACATGCACGACGAAACGTCGTCAAAAAAGGTGAATACACCGCGGGGGCTGGTGCCCGTGCATGGCTCTTGCCCTTGGGATGCGCCAGTTAAGCGGCGGTTCCTCTTATGCGTTTTCTCTACTAGGGAGGGAGGCAGAGACAGATCACGTCGGACCAGGAAGTAGGTGCGATAGTCCAAGCGGGACTTGAAGCGACTTTAGGAGGGTCGAATGACCTTTTCCCGATCAGCTTTCGCCAACCGCTTCTTAGAGTCAGGGCGACTCTTGTACGGACCCGGGCGAGATCCTAGAGACGCGGCGTCCGATGACGTGTCCAACAACGCGGAGCTCGAGCTCGACGACGGAGAAGACGGGAAAACCGGTGATTCTCCGGAGTCGGAAGACGAAAAGAAAGTCGTCCCATTAGATGGGCTTGACTCATTTGCGGCCAACAGGTTGGCGTTCTCAACCGAGAAGGTTGAGCCGGCCAGCTTGGTCCCCTTGCAGATCTTACGCAGCTTCTTGCGAAGCTTACGCTCTCCATCCCGGCGTTCGATCACTTGGCCAACTGGCTCTGGACGAGAAAAAGACGACTCGCCCCGCTTAGGGTCGACCTTGACCTTGGGCTTGCTCTTCGTCTTGCGACGCGACTTTGTTGACCGGGAATCGGACTCGATGGCCTCCTGGCGCATAGCCTCCACGTTTGAGATCAGGTTGTCGTTTTCTTCCGCTAACGAGCAGTTAGTCGCTTGTCGGGCCGTCAGACGGAGAAGAAGTGTCTCCAACGCCGCCTTAAGCCTCTGCGCATCGCGCGGTTGGCCAGAGGCCGCCGCATTCAACGCAGGTGATCCTGAGAGGGATCCACCTAAGGTGTTGGCGTCGCGCATGTTCGTACGAACGCCTCCCGGAGGGACGTAGTCGGAAGGCAGGGCGTTTCCCTTACTCTTTCCATTGACAAGTTGACCATCGGCACCACCAGGGGTCATTGCCCAACCGGCACAGTACCAACCGAAGCGCCCCACACTTCTATTGGAGATCACCACCCACGACGCCCAGCGTCGTGGCACACACAAGTGGGAGGCGCGCCCTGCACGTCAAGCCAATGGGTGCAAAACCCGTGACCGTGCCACTTGAAAAGAAGAGACTGCTCTCGGGCACCGCCTGCAGTTGCACGCGGCAGGCAAGAGTATCCACTGCTGCTCCACCAAATGTGGAATTAATGAAGTTGATGAACTAACCAGTCAGTAGCGACCGACCGCAGACGCACGATACAGCGAACGCTATCGCCCAAGCGGCGAGGAAGAAGAACCTTTGTTCGAGCAAAATCCGATGGGAAACCGGGGGTACCAACGATGGCGAGCCCCGGTCCTATGGTGCTTTTTTTATCTGACGGAAAGGGGGCGGGGTCGATCGATCGAGCGATCGTAACGATCGAATAACCACCAAAGTCACGACGATAAAAGAAAGGACAGATATACAAGACGGAAGTAACCTCCAAAAGTGCAAGCCACAAGTCAGTTCAATCCTCCACTGGAATACTGAGCAGTCAGGGGGGCTACCGGGCCCAATATCCCAAGACTCAGAAGAAATGCTACACCCATGCTCGTGCCCGCCGCAGCCGTTCCGACGCCTGGTACACTTGCGACAAGCATGGCAATGCCCCCACGTTCCTCACATTTCGCACTGCCGTTGCTTCCAGCCGCACCAAGCAGCTGGGCGTCATTCGTTTGGGATAAAACAGACCGTGAACTGGACAAGACGTATGAAAGACAAAGTATACCGATAGCTGAGCTAATCTCGATCCTCTTCAGCGTCTGACAAGCGCTGTTTCTCTCTAGTTCCATGAAGGTAGACAAGGACACATTGGCACACGACTGAGCACAGATTCTTGACTTCGGGGGCCTCAAATTTGGCCACGCAGGCACAATCCACGCTCCCGTCCTGCTCCAGCGCGCGCGCAGACAAATCGAGTACCACCGCCGCGGTTCTCCTGTTTTTGGTCGCCACGACCTGTGCCACGACCTTCATGACACAGTCCACCTGGAAAGACCGCAAAGTTGACCGTAGAATGCCCCGAATGTTCATGGCCGTAACGACTTTTAAGAAGGAGCTCGAGTCGGACCGCCAGCCGCTGAGGCGCAGCATCTACTCGAAGTGGCCGGTCTCGTTGAGCAGCGCCATGACGCCGCCGCGTTGGATGCCGTATTCGCGAGAAGATCTCTTCCCGTTGATGAAGGCCTTCCCGATGCGCGCCAAGTCGGCGACGAAGCGGTTTCTGACCTCCGCCTCAGTGCGCTTTATTAACAGTGCCGCTGTCCCCCCGACTTATCTCTGCAGCATTTTCGGGAACAGGTACTGCCGAAAGAGCCGGTTGATGTCGGCGCTGACAGCTGGCGCCAAGCTGGCGAAGTGCACCAAGCTGTTGAAGACCTTCGGGAAGTTGAGGTGCTCGCTGTTGCAGCGCACATACGCCGACTACGCCCGGATGTAGCAACGCAAGACGGTCTCGGGAAGTGCGAGAGAAAGAGGAATGAAAGACTGACAACGCGAAGAGACGGAATTCGTGCCTGTCGCTCTGTTGCGGAACAATGGGTGTGACAACGGAGATGCACGAGTGAGCCCAGTGGTGCGGAGGCACAACGTCGTCGCCAGTGAGAATCCCCTGTTGGATACTCTCAGCACGCAACCAACCCAGGATAGTTAACCGAGCAAGCGAGGCACTCAGCGGAGCGAGATGAAGAAGGCCAAGATAGCAACAGGCTGACCGGTGTGTACCGCGCCACCCGCCCTCATCGACAAAGATTTATTGAGACGGGAAACACCAGGGCGAAGTCCGATCCGCCGAATCCCACCCTCAAAATAAACATTAGCACCCACGTGGAGAACGCAAGCACATTGAGGTGCTGAGTCAAGGCTGCCCTATGCGGTGCACCAGGCTGCAACAGTGTGGCGGAAACCCCATGTCAGGGGTGACACGGCCCCCGACATGAGCCGGGGACGGGTCGTGACCAGTCACGTAACACCCCCCTAGGGGGGTTGCGTGGGACAGCCCCCTTGGGCATTTGTGTCCAGGGAGCCCCAGGGCCACACATGAAACGACCCCTCTAGAGGGGCGTGAGGCGGGGAACACCCGATCGGGCC